>Ga0308173_10001032_pt1 | contig 13311 bp, 14 predicted proteins | sample PhyPR1_FD_203716 | JGI IMG/M metagenome (GOLD analysis project Ga0308173, IMG submission 203716) | Soil microbial communities from UC Gill Tract Community Farm, Albany, California, United States - DLSLS.P.R1 | ecosystem: Environmental > Terrestrial > Soil > Agricultural land | place: USA...
GGCCTCCCGGCGCGGCCGCCGCGCGGGACGGCCTTCTGTCGTCCTCCATCTGCTACGCCGTGATGACCAAGACCACGAGCCGCTGGCGGGTTTCATCGTCGCCCGCCCGGTCGGCAACGCCGTCGTACGGAACAAGGTGCGACGCAGACTTCGCCACCTTGTGGGGGAGCGTCTTGATCGGCTTCCGCGGGGTAGCCTGCTTGTGGTGCGGGCCAACCCGAAGGCTGCGTCCGCCGACTACGACGAACTGGCCGCGGACCTCTCCGCTGCTCTTGATCGGCTGCTGCGGCCAAGCGCTGAGGGGCGGAGATGAGCGACGAGGCGGCCCGAAGGCCCGGTGTGTTCGCCCGGCTGCTCATGCTGCTCGTCACCGGATACCGGCGGTTCATCAGCCCGCTGCTCCCCCCGACCTGTCGTTTCACCCCCAGTTGCAGCGCATACTCTCTACAGGCGCTGAAGACTCATGGCGCGCTGCGCGGTTCCTGGCTGACCGTTCGCCGGATCGCGCGCTGCCACCCGTTCAACCCCGGCGGGTACGACCCCGTACCTCCGCCCCGCGGCAAGCAGGGCACGGTCGAACGGCCCGAATCGTTCACCGGGGACCGCACCGCCCCGCAGCAGGAGGCGGGGAGCGTACCGCCCCACCAGGTTTCGAAGGAGAGCTGACCGGTGTTTGAACCGCTATACCGGGCTGTCGCGTGGTTGCTCGTTCAGATGCACGCCGGGCTCAGCTACATCGTCCCCGCCAACAGTGGCTGGGCCTGGGCCGGGTCGATCATCCTGCTCACGATCCTCATGCGGATCGTGCTGTTCCCCCTCTTCGTGAAGCAGATCCACTCTTCGCGCAAGATGCAGGAACTGCAGCCGCAGATGCAGGCGCTGCGCAAGAAGTACAAGAACGACAAGCAGCGGCTCAACCAGGAGATGATGAAGCTCTACCAGGAGAACGGGGCCAACCCGATCGCCGGGTGTCTTCCGCTTCTGGTGCAGATGCCGATCTTCATCGGCCTGTTCGGCGTCCTGCGCGGGCTGTCGGACGCCAAGCCGGGCACGCAAAGCCACGGCATCTCGGCCAAGCTGGTGGCCAGCGCGCAGCACGCCAACATCTTCGGTGCGCACATCTCCGACACCTTCCTCAATTCCATCAAGGCCAATCCGAAGGTCTGGAACGCGATCATCATCACCGGTATCGCGGTGGCGATCAGCTCCACGACGACCTTCTTCACGGTGCGCTCCAGCATGAAGCGCCAGCCGCAGATGGACGAGAACAACCCGATGGCCTCGGCGCAGAAGATGATGGTCTTCCTCGCGCCGCTGTTCGGCCTCTTCGGACTGAACTTCCCGCTGGGCGTCCTGATCTACTGGGTCACCACCAACTCCTGGACGCTGGCCCAGCAGCACTACATCTTCAAGCGCTACCCGACCCCGGCCACCGCGGGGGCCGCCGCCACCGCCGGGACCTCGTCCAACGGTTCGGGGCCCAAGACCTCGCCCAAGGCCCCGGCCAAGCCCGCCGCGGAGAAGAAGCCCAACACCCTCGCCGCCCGCCGGGCTCGCCTCAAGAAGGAGGCGGAGGGCGCTCCGATCGAGGATGATGTACCCGAGCAGCCGAAGGTGGTCCGGAAGCAGCCGGTGCGGCAGTCCCGCAGCAAGCGCACCGGCACCCCGCCCAAGCGGTAGATTCAACTTCCCAAGCTGTGACGATGAAGGAGAACGGCGTGGCGCAGGTCGAGGCGACGACTGAGGTCGACATCCAGGCGCTCGAAGAGGAAGGCGATATCGCCGCCGACTACATCGAGGGCCTGCTCGACATCGCCGACTACGACGGCGACATCGACATGGACGTGGAGGGCGAGCGCGCCTTGGTCTCCGTCGTCGGCGGCTCGCTGGACGAGCTGGTCGGCAAGCGCGGAGAGGTGCTCGAGGCGCTGCAGGAGCTGACCCGGCTGGCCGTCCACCGCCGTACCGGCAACCGCACCCGGCTGATGCTGGACATCGGTGGCTACCGGGAGCGCCGGCGGGCCGAGCTGACCAAGCTCGGCCAGGACGTCGCCGAAGAGGTCAAGCGGGACGGCAGCCCCAAGCCGCTCGCGGCGATGACCCCCTTCGAGCGCAAGATCGTGCACGACGCGATAGCCGGGGCCGGGCTGCGCAGCGAGTCCGAGGGCGAGGAGCCGGACCGCTACGTGGTGGTCTATCCCTCCTGATTCCGTCTCTTCCTTCGGCTGTGGCCCCGCCTGGTGCGGGGCCACAGCCGTTTGTGCATCCGTTCCCGTGCTGGTTTGCCGATAGCATCTGTGTGCTGTGGGGGGTTCTATGCCTGCGCCGGCCGGAGCGCGCGAGATCTTCGGAACCGCGTTGCCCGTTGCGGAGCGATATGCCGCATTGCTGGCCGACGCGGGCGTCGAGCGTGGGCTGATCGGACCGCGCGAGGCGGACCGGCTCTGGGACCGTCATCTGATCAACTGTGCCGTGCTCGGCGAGGCGGTGCCCTCCGGTTCCTCGGTCGTGGACATCGGCTCTGGGGCGGGCCTGCCCGGGGTGGTCCTGGCGATCGCCCGGCCTGACCTCTCGGTCACGTTGCTGGAACCATTGCTGCGCCGGACGGCGTTCCTCGAAGAGTGCGTCACCTCGCTCGAGCTGTCGAATGTCACGGTCCGGCGGGCCCGGGCCGAAGAGGTCGCCGGGGAGTACGCGGCCGACGTCGTCACCGCGCGGGCCGTGGCGCCACTGGAACGGCTGGCCGGCTGGGCGCTGCCGCTGCTTCGACCTGGTGGCGAGCTGCTGGCGCTGAAGGGGGAGCGGGCCGCCGTCGAATTGGCGGAAGCAGCCGAAGTTCTCTCCGGCTTCGGTGTACGGACGGCTGAATTGCTTCAGGTGGGTCAAGGTAAGGTCGATCCGCCGACTACCCTCGTTCGGGTCGTCGCCGAACGAGCCGAATCGGCCGCGCGCCGGAACCCCCGGCGAAAGAAGGGGCGCAGCAGATGACTTTCCCTCCCAAGGACGTGGCGCCGGGGCTGGGCTGGCCAGGAGAGCCGGCTCCGGCCGCCCCCACACCCGGCCTGGGATGGCCGGGAATTGAAGAGGCCATCCCCGTCGTGTCGGACAGCGTGCTTCCCTCCGGGCACGCATCGTGGGGAAGTACCACTTCCGGAACCGCGGAGACCGGCTTCGTGCCGACGGGCGCCACGTCCACTCCGCCACCCGGGTCAGCTCAGGGACCAGCTCAGGGGGAGTCGCAGCTCGTGCGCGAAGCGCTCAAGGACGTAGATGTTTCACGGGAAACCGCCGCGGTGCCACGCGCCCGGGCCCGCTCACGGCGAGGGGAGTGGCCGCGGCCCGCGGAGTGCCGTGTGATCACCATCGCCAACCAGAAGGGCGGCGTGGGCAAGACCACCAGCTCGGTGAATCTGGCCGCATCGCTGGCGATGCACGGGCAGCGGGTCCTCGTGGTCGACCTCGACCCGCAGGGCAACGCGTCCACGGCGTTGGGCGTGGAGCACCATGCCGATGTGCCGTCGGTCTACGACGTGCTGATCGAGGACATGCCGCTCGCCGAGATCGTCGTGCCGTCGGCCGAGGTGCCCAACCTCTACTGCGCGCCGGCCACCCTGCATCTCGCGGGGGCCGAGATCGAACTGGTCTCCAAGGTGGCCAGGGAATCCCGGCTGCGCCGGGCGCTGGACGGCTACGATAAGACCCAGTTCGACTATGTGCTCATCGACTGCCCGCCCTCGCTGGGCCTGCTGACCGTCAACGCGCTCGTCGGAGCCGATGAGCTGCTGATCCCGATCCAGTGCGAGTACTACGCGCTGGAGGGGCTCGGTCAGCTGATCCGCACGGTCGATCTGGTCAAGGCGCATCTGAACCCGATCCTGGACGTCTCCACGATCCTGCTCACGATGTACGACGCGCGCACCCGGCTCGCCGCCCAGGTCGCCGAGGACGTACGGAACCACTTCGGCGAGGTGGTGCTGAACACCGTGATCCCGCGCAGCGTCCGGGTCTCCGAGGCCCCGAGCTACGGGCAGTCGGTCATGACATACGACCCGGGGTCCCCCGGGGCGCTCGCCTACCGTGAGGCGGCGTCGGAGATGGCACAGCGCGGCGCGCCGGAGGAGGGTCAGTGACACCGCCGAAGCGGGGGCCGGCGAGAGGGCTCGGCCGAGGGCTGGGCGCGCTGATCCCTACCGGCCCGGAGCCCGGCGTCGAGCCGGGGGGCGGGCACTCCTTCTCCTCCGGCTCGTCCGGTGCGGACATGGGCGGGTCGGCCATGCAGCCGGTCGAGGGAGCGCGGTTCGCCGAACTGCCGCTGTCCTCGATCACGCCGAACACTCGCCAGCCCCGGCAGCACTTCGACGAGGACGCGCTCGACGAGCTCACCGAGTCGATCAAGATCGTGGGGCTGCTCCAGCCGATCGTGGTCCGCGAGGTCGGCCTCGATCGCTATGAGCTCATCATGGGCGAGCGCCGCTGGCGCGCCTCCCAGCGAGCGGACGTCGACGTCATCCCGGCGATCATCCGGGACACCACCGACGACGACATGCTCCGTGACGCGCTCATGGAGAACCTCCACCGGCAGCAGCTCAACCCGCTGGAGGAGGCGGCGGCCTACCAGCAGCTCCTGGACGACTTCGGGGCCACCCACGAGGAGCTCGCCGGCCGGGTCGGCCGGTCCCGTCCGCACATCACCAACACTCTCCGGCTGCTGAACCTGCCGCCAGGTGTCCAGCGCCGGGTGGCGGCGGGCGTTCTGACGGCCGGCCACGCTCGTGCGCTGCTGTCGCTGGACAGCCCGGAGGCCCAGGAGTCCCTGGCCGCGCGGATCATCGCCGAAGGGTTGTCGGTACGAGCGGTCGAGGAGATCATCACCCTCCGCGAGGAGGAGCCGAAGCAGCGCCAGGGCCGCCGGGCCGGGGCCCGCAAGCCGGTCGCTCCGGCGCTCAAGGTGCTCGCGGACCGGCTCTCCGACCGCTACGAGACGAAGGTCCGAGTGGATCTGGGCCGCAACAAGGGCAAGATCGTGGTCGAGTTCGCCTCGCTGGAAGACCTTGAGCGCATCATCAAGTCGATGGCACCGGATGACCCGGAGCTTGCCCATCGGATGAACAACGAAGAATAAGTAGCCCGATGCGAGAGGCCCCCGATACCGATCGGGGGCCTCTCGCATGTTTCCCGTGAAACATAGCGCCGATGTTTCACGGCAAACATCGGCGCACGATCAGCTCTCGTAGGACCACCCCGAGGTCCAGTCCGGCCGCCTGGACCGCCATCGGCAGCAGGCTGGTTTCGGTCATCCCGGGGGCGACGTTGACCTCAAGGAAGAAGATCTCCCCTGTCTCGTCCACGATCAGGTCGGTCCTCGACAGATCCCGTAGCCCCAACGCCCGATGGGCGGCCAGTGCGACCTCCGCGACGGCCTGGGCGGTGTGATCGCCGATGCGCGCGGGCGCGTAGAAGGCGGTGTCTCCATCCCCGTAGCGAGCCGCGTAGTCGTACATCCCCCGGGCCGGCTCGATTTCCACGGCGGGAAGCGCCTCCGGCTCTGGCCCCTCGATGACGCTGACCGACAACTCGGTCCCCTCAACGTACTGCTCGATGAGCGCGGTGTCGCCGTACGCGAAGCACCCGACCATGGCGGCCGACAGCTCCGCCTCGTCCCGTACGACCGCCGCTCCCAGTGCGGAGCCGCCCTTGGAGGGCTTCACGAACAGCGGCAGTCCCAGGCGCCGGACCACGAGGCGCAGCACCGAGGACGCTCCCAGATCATGGAAGACCTCCTTGGGCAACACCACCGCCTCGGGGGTCCGCAGTCCCGCCCGCCGTACGACCGCCTTGGCCGTCGGCTTGTCCCAGGCCACCCGGCACGCATCCGGCCGCGCCCCCACATAAGGGATCTCCATGAGCTCCAACACATGCCGGATCGCCCCGTCCTCGCCCGCCGCCCCGTGCAACACCGGCAGTACCGCATCAGGCGGATCGGCCGCCAGCAGATCGAGCAGGCCCGCATCCGCGTCCCGCATCACCACCTCGACCCCGGCCCCCCGCAACGCCTCCGCCACCCGCCGACCCGACCGCAGCGACACCTCACGCTCGAACGACAACCCGCCAGAGAGCACCACCACATGCCCCAGCTCCACCATGACTCCCTCCGACCTTCAGTGGATCCATCCTCCCGTACCCGATCGCCCGGTTGAATGATCCCTTGCGGGGACCGTGCGACCCGAGGGGACGGAACGATGGCGATCAAGTCCATCACGGAGAAGGCGCTCTGCTACGTCGTCCGAGACGGGCGGCTGCTGGTGCTGCGGCATACGGACTACAGCGACGAGCAGGTCGGTATTCAGGTCCCCGGCGGCAGTGTCCGCCCCGGGGAGAGCCCGGGGGACGCCGCTGTGCGGGAGGCGCGCGAGGAGACGGGACTCACCGAGTTCGTGATCGTCCGGAAGCTGGGAGAGGCGACCTACGACATCAGCCCGCACCGCTTCGAGATCCAGCACCGGCACTTCTTCCACGTGCGGCTCGCGGAGCCCGCGCTGGAGCGATGGGCGAGCAGCGAACTCCACGACGGACGGCGGCCGCCCACCAACTTGGAGTGCTTCTGGATCCCGCTGGAGGCCGCGCACGTGTTGCAGTCAGGCCAGGGCGCCCTGCTGGGCGCCCTCTACGACTGAGCGGACCGGCGGACTAGGCGAGGTCGGGCCCGGGGTGGTGCGGGCCGGATGTGGGGCGGGTGGGGACGGGGCCGAAGGTGTCGTGCAGGGCAAGTTCCTCGTCGATCGTCACGGCCAGGCGGCGGACGCCTTCGCGGATGCGGGCCGGCTCGGGGTAGCAGAAGGAGAGCCGGAGGTGCCGGTGGCCGGTGCCGTCGGCGTAGAAGCCGGTGCCGGGGACATACGCGACCCGGTTGGCGATGGCGCGGGGGGCCATGGCCTTGGAATCGAGGCCCTCGGGGAGGGTCAGCCAGACGAAGAAGCCGCCCTCCGGATTCGTCCAGGAGCAGCGCTCGGCCAGAGTGTCGTCCAGGGCGGTGAGCATGGCGTCGCGCCGGTCGCGGTACAGCTCGCGGAAGACCTTGATCTGCTCGCGCCAGGGCTGGGTGGCGAGGTATTCGCGGACCGTCAGCTGGCTGAAGGCCGAGTGGCTGAGGACCGCCGACTCCATGGCGAGGACCATCTTCGCCCGAACGGCGTGCGGGGCCAGCGCCCAGCCGACGCGCAGCCCGGAGGCCAGGGTCTTGGAGAACGAGCCCAGATAAATGACCCGGTCGGGGTCCTCCGCGCGGAAGGGCTTGATGGGATCGCCCTCGTAGCGCAGGAGGCCGTACGGATTGTCCTCGACGATCAGCAGGTCGAAGGTCTCGCAGATCTCCAGGATCTCGTGGCGGCGTGCGGCGGAGAGCGTCACGCCGCCGGGGTTCTGGAAGTTGGGGACCGTGTAGAGCAGTTTGACCGGGCGCCCCTGGGACCGCAGCCGGGTCAGGGTCTCCCGCAGGGCTTCCGGGATCAGGCCCTGCGCGTCCATCGGGACGTGTACGACGTCGGCCTGGTAGGCGGCGAAGGTGCCCAGCGCCCCCACGTACGACGGGCCCTCGGCGATGACCACGTCGCCCGGGTCGACGAAGAGGCGGGTCACCATGTCCAGGGCCTGCTGGGAGCCGACGGTGACGACGACGTCGTCGGCAGAAGCGGTGATGCCCTCCAGCTTCATGACGTCGCAGATGTGCTCGCGGAGGGCCGGGTCGCCCTGGGCCGAGGCGTACTGGAGGGCTTCGGCGCCATGGGTGGCTATCAAGCGGGAGACCATCTCGCCGATGCCGTCCAGGGGGAGGGCCGAGACGTACGGCATTCCGCCGGCCAGGGAGACGACCTCCGGACGGGACGCGACGGCGAACAGGGCTCGGATCTCGGAGGCGACCATGCCTTCCGCGCGTGCGGCGTAGCGAAATGCCGGGGTACGGGCGTCGGTACGGTGCGCTTCCACAGGCTTGAACCTCCCGAGACACTGATCTGCATCGTAAGGCAATCCAGCGGAACGACTCGCGGGCGCCCTCTCAGATACGATGCCTCAGTGGCCTCGCTGGTTGGCGCGGGCCGTGGGATTCCACATTCCAGCGCGGGGGTGGCCTGCCGGTGTCGCGTCGTCTCGTGAATATCACGCTGGACAATCTCGACGACCTGCCTCGCCGGTGCCGGAGGTGCGTCTTCTGGGAGCTCGACCCGGTGAGCCGGGGCCGGGCCGAGGAGGCCGGCGATCCGGAGCTGGAGAAGGAGGCGTGGATCTCCTCGACCCTGCTGGAGTGGGGGAGCTGCGGGAAGATCATCTATATGGACGGGGTTCCCGGGGGATTCGTCCTCTACGCTCCGCCGCTGTACGTGCCGCGCTCGGTGGCCTTCCCGACCAGCCCGGTGAGCGCCGACGCTGTACTGCTGATGACCGCGCACATCCTGCCGGAGTTCGCCGGCGGCGGGCTGGGCCGGATGCTGGTCCAGGGGGTCGCCAAGGACCTCACCCGGCGCGGCGTGAAGGCGATCGAGGCGTTCGGCGACCTCAAGCACGAGGACGGGGGCTGCATGGTGCCCGCCGACTATCTGCTCTCGGTGGGGTTCAAGACCATACGGCCGCATCATCGCTATCCGCGGCTGCGGCTGGAGCTCAAGTCCGCACTGTCGTGGCGTGAGGACGTCGAGGTGGCTTTGGAGCGCCTGCTCGGCTCCATGACACCGGAAGGGGCCCTACGGCCCGTCTGAGGGCGGCTCAGCCGCGTACAGAGACCACAACGGCCCCGCTGCCCTGGATGGGCGGCGGGGCCGTGTAGTTGGCGCGGGAGACGCCGAGGTGCGGTCGGTTGGTCCTACTGGATGAACTCGGCGAGCTCGCGGAGCAGCGCGCCCTTGGGCTTGGCGCCGATGATCTGCTTCACGACCTCTCCGTCCTTGTAGACGTAGAGCGCCGGGATGCCGACGATGCCGAGGCCGCCGGGCGTCTTCGGGTTCTCGTCGACGTTGAGCTTGACGATCTCAAGCTTGTCGCCGTGGTCCTTGGCGATCTCCTCGAGGATCGGAGCGACCATGCGGCACGGTCCGCACCACTCGGCCCAGAAGTCCACCAGGACGGGCTTGGAGTTCTTGACGACCTCGGTCTCGAAGTCGGCATCGGTGACATGCTTCAGGGCGCCCATGGCGTCCTCCTTCGTTTCGCGAGGGCTTCTCAGACTTGATGGGTGAGTTCGGCGGTGCCGTGGTCCTGCAGCCAGCGCTCGGCGTCCAGCGCGGCGGCACAGCCACTGGCGGCGGCGGTGATGGCCTGACGGTAGACGTGGTCGACCACGTCGCCGGAGGCGAACACGCCGGAAATCTTGGTCTTGGTGGAGGGCGACTCGACGAGGAGGTAGCCCTCGTCGTCGAGGTCGAGCTGCCCCTTGAACAGTTCGCTGCGCGGGTCGTGGCCGATCGCGATGAACAGGCCGGTCACGTCGAGCGTGCGCAGCTCCCCGGTCTGGGTGTCGCGCAACCGTACGCCGGCCAGCTTGTCGTCGCCGAGGATCTCGGCCACTTCGCTGTTCCAGGCGAAGTTGATGTTCTCCACCGCGAAGGCCCGGTCCTGCATGATCTTGCTGGCCCGAAGCTGGTCGCGGCGGTGCACGACGGTGACGGTACGCGCGAACCGGCTGAGGAAGATGGCCTCCTCCATGGCCGTGTCGCCGCCGCCGACCACCGCGATGTCCTGGTTGCGGAAGAAGAACCCGTCGCAGGTGGCACACCAGGAGACGCCCCGGCCGGACAGCCGCTTCTCGTTGTCCAGACCCAGCTCGCGATAGCCGGACCCGGTCGCGATGATGACCGCCTTGGCCTTGTAGACGTCCTCGCCGACCTTGACGATCTTCGGATCGGACGTCAGGTCGACCTCGGTGACGTCGTCGGTGACCAGCTCGGCGCCGAACCGCTCCGCCTGCTTGCGCAGGTTGTCCATGAGCTCGGGGCCCATGATGCCGTCCGGGAAGCCGGGGAAGTTCTCGACGTCCGTGGTGTTCATGAGGGCGCCGCCCGCGGTGATCGAACCCTCGAACACCAGGGGCTTCAGGTCGCCCCGGGCAGCGTAGATGGCGGCCGTGTAACCGGCCGGACCCGACCCGATGACGATGACGTTCCTGACGTCGCTCACGCTTTGCGCCTCTCTGCTGCCGACTGCCGAATGCGTCAACAGATACTAGGGCGCGCTGATTCCCGATCGGGGCGACCTGCCCACAGCAGCCTGTCGCCCCTGATCGGGAACCCTTAACCGGAGATCGTCGTGTGCTTCAGAATCGAGCAGTTTCCGCCGGTGATCCACACGTCATGGGCGCTGCCCTGCCCCGGCAACACGATGATGGTCGCCGGGGTTCCGTTGTAGCGGGCCACGTCGACGAGCTGTGGACGCACTCCCTTGGTCACCGAGGACACGCACGCCTGCGTCTGGTCGGTGAGATCCTGCGGTGCCAGCTTGTGCGCGGCCAGCACGGTCTTGATCTGAGCGGCGAGGGTCGAGTCCCGATAGTCGGTGCCGCTCTTCGGGTCCGCCGGGGCCGGTACCGCCATCGGCTTCGGCCCCTTGCCCTTGCCTTGACCTGTGCTCGGCGGCGAGTCGGCCGGAACATGGTCCTTGGCCAGGTCGGATCCGGAGGAGTGCATCGACCTGGCGATGGTGGCGGCGCCGCCGACCACGACGACGGCCGCCGCAGCGGCGGAAAGCAGCTGCATCTGCCGCCGGCGACGAGAGAACCGCTGCAACTCCGGGTGATCATGCGAGCCCGGAGGGTTGGCGGCGATCTCGGCGGCGATCGCGGCGTCGAGACGTGCGGAGAACTCGGCGGAGATGGGCGGCATCGGGGCTTCGGCCAAGATTCGGCTGACGTCGGCCAACTCGGCCGATCGCTCCCGGCATTGCGGGCAGCCCGCCAGATGCTCACCCGCAATCGTTGCCTGATCTTCGTCGAGCAGCCCTTCTGCCAGGTCGGCGAGGGTGTCGAGATCGAGGTGCGGGGACAGGTCCGCGGTGTTCACGTGGGGATGCCACCTCCTTCCTCCGTTGATTCGACGTTCCCACCGGCTGGACGGTTCCGTAGATGCCCAAGAAGTGGAAGAAGTCGTGCCCGGCCGCGGGCGCACCGGCTCTTGATGGTGCCCGGCGGCACTTGCAGGACCGCGGCGGCCTCGTCGACGGCGTACCCCATCATGTCCACGAGGATCAGCGCGGCCCGCTGCTCGTAGGGGATCCGCTGCAGGGCCGCGGTGACGTCAAGGCTCAGCTCGTGCGCGACGGTCGGGTCGGGCGTCTTGGGGGCGACCGCGTCGAAGGTGGCGTCGTCGCCCATCGAGACGACCGGCCGGATGGCCCGGCGGCGCAGCCGGTCGAGGCAGGCGTTGACGACGATCCGGTGCAGCCAGGTGGTGACCGCGGCGTCGCCGCGGAACCGCTCGGCGGCCCGGTAGGCGGACAGGAAAGCGTCCTGCAGCGCGTCCGAGGCGTCTTCCGGATCGCCCAGCGTGCGCAGGGCGACCGCCCACATCCGATCGCGGTGGCGCTGCACCAGCTCGGAGAACGCGCCGGGATCACCGGCCACGTGCCGGGCGAGCAACTCCTTGTCCGGGATCGGCTGGGTCTTGCTGCCGCTCACGAACGCCATGATCCCAAGCTCACAAGGGAAGGCACTGGCTGATCGGACACGGTGAAGTTCCCAGGGGGTCGAGGGCATTCGATGGACGGAACGATACCCGTATTTGGCATAGGCCGTCGCACCCTGGCGGCTGTCCTGTAAGCGCCGGTGATCAGCCGTTGACGCCGTAGACCGTGACCTCGCTGATCTGGGCGGCCCAACCGGCGGGCGCCGAGCTGAACCACAGCAGCACGTAGCGGCCGGAGAGGCCCTTGGTGTTGCGGAGCTCCAAGAGCCCGGTCGAGGTGGTCTTCTCGCTGGTCTTCTTCAGCGCGGAGAGCTGACGGTCGTCGCCGATGCGCAACTCCAGCGTCGCACCGCCCTGGCCGGGCATGTGCACCTCGACCCGGTCGACCTTGACGCTGGATCCCATGTCCAGGACCACGCCGAGGCCACGTTCGTAATTGCCGAATTCGGCCGACCGATAAGTCGACGACTCCCAGACCGTGCTGGCCCGCCCGTCGAAGACGGCCTCCGGATGCCTGCGGATCTTGGTGTCCTCGTGCCCGGGCTGCGCCGGGTTCGGGTCGTCGAGGGAGAAGGCGTCCTGGACGGTGAGCTTCGCCGCCTGGCTGGTGGAGGCGGCCGCGGTGGGCGGCTTGCCCGTCTTGAGATTGGTGTTCCCGCTGTCGCCCTGCCCGAGCTGCCAGGCGCCGATCCCGATGGCCAGCACCAGCACCGCGATGCCGCCGCCGATGACCATCGACTTGCTGCGCTGGCCCGGTCCGCGCGGCGGTCCGGGGGCGTACATGGGCTGCTGCGGCAGGTGCCGGGTGGGCCCTTCGGGCGGCTGGACCGTCTGCGGCATCGGCGGCCTGGGCTGCTGCCTGACGGCGGGCGGGGGGCCCTGCCCGAGCCCGGCGAACAGCGGCAGCGGCACCCGGGGCACCTGCGCCAGCGCCGCGGCCAGCGCGGCCGGGGTGGTCAGCGGCTGCTGGTCCGGAGGAAGCCGCAGATTCAGGGCCCGGCACACGATGAGGTCGAGCGCCGGAGGTACGGAAGGGACGACCTGCCGCGGGCTGCACAGCACGTCGTTGTTGCGCGGTGCGGCCGGCAGCGCGCCCCGGATCGGGTCGTCCTCGGGGCCCGGCCAGAAGCCGGTGAGCGCCGCGTACAACATGCGGCCCAGGCCCTGGGTGTCGACCAGCGCGGGATCCTCGGCGGCGGCGACGGCCAGCGCGCCGTCCACGGCAAGGCCGAGGATCTTGACGGTGTTGCCGGTGGTCCACAGCAGGTCGCGGGCGGTGAGCCGCAGATGCGAGAGCCCGGCGACATGCGCGGCGGCCAGCGCCTCGGCGGCCTCGGCCAGCAGGGTCGCGGCCCGGCCGGCCTCGATCGGCCCGCCGGAGAGGATCATCGCCTCGAGCGTCTCGCCGGTGACCCACTCGCTCACGACGTACGCCGGCGCCTCGCTGTCGTCGGCGTCGAAGACCTGGCTGAGCCGGGGGTCGGTGAGCCTGGAGGCGGTACGGGCCGCGAAGATCACGTCGGATACGTGCGGGAAGTCGGGGCTGAAGGTGCGGACCGCGACGGGGCGCGCCAGGATCTCGTCGATCGCGCGCCACAGCGAGGAGCCGCCGGACTCGCGGACGAGATCCTCGAGCCGGTAGCGGCCG
>Ga0308173_10001033_pt1 | contig 13308 bp, 8 predicted proteins | sample PhyPR1_FD_203716 | JGI IMG/M metagenome (GOLD analysis project Ga0308173, IMG submission 203716) | Soil microbial communities from UC Gill Tract Community Farm, Albany, California, United States - DLSLS.P.R1 | ecosystem: Environmental > Terrestrial > Soil > Agricultural land | place: USA...
CATCGACTACTCGCACGAAGCACCCCCGCCGGCCGAGCAGATCAAGCAGGCGATCTTCCGTGAAAGCGAGGCGTCGGGCGAATGGACGCACGTCGGCGTCGCGGTGCCGGGCGAATCGCTGTGGGAGTTTCTCCATCACCGGGGCGACGTGCTGCGCGATGCGGCCGGACGCCCGCTCACGCCGCTTTTGATCTTCGATCAGTTCGAGGAAATCTTCACGCTCGCCCAAAGCGACGATTTCGGACGCCGGCGTGCGGCGCAATTCGTCGAGGAGCTCGCCGATCTGGTCGAGAATCGGCCGCCGAAAGCGGTCGAAGCGCGCCTCGACAACGACGAATCGATCGCCGACGCTTTCGATTTCGCACGCAGCGACTACCGCGTGCTGATCGCGCTGCGCGAGGACTACCTCGCGCATCTCGAAACGTTCAAGAGCGCAATGCCGTCGATCACGCAGAACCGGATGCGGCTCGCGCCGATGACCGGCGAGCAGGCGCTCGAGGCGGTCGTCAGGCCCGGTGGCCGGCTGGTGTCGGAGGAGGTGGCCGAGGCGATCGTGCGCTTCGTCGCCGGCGGCGCCGAATTGCGCAACGCCGAAGTCGAGCCGTCGCTGCTGTCGCTGATCTGCCGTGAGCTCAACAACACGCGCGTCGCGCAGGGCCGCGCGGAGATTTCGGCCGACCTTCTCGCCGGATCGCACGACACGATCCTCGTCGAGTTCTACGAGCGCGCACTCGCCGATCAGCCGAGCGGCGTGCGCCACTTCATCGAAGACCAGCTGCTGACCGAGTCGGGCTTCCGCGAAAGCCTCGCCGAGGAGCGCGTGAAGAAGGCGTTCGCCGCGGCGGCGGCCGCGCCCAATGCGCTTGCAACGCTCGTCGACCGGCGCCTTTTGCGCATCGAGGAGCGGCTGGACGTGCGTCGCGTCGAGCTCACGCACGACGTGCTGTGCAGCGTCGTTCGCGCGAGCCGCGACCTTCGTCGCGAGCGCGAGGCGCGCGACGACGCCGAGCGCAAGCTCGCCGAGCAGCAGGCGCGCGAGCGCGACACACGCAAGGCGCTCGTTCGTGCGCGCCAGGTCGCGGCGGTGTGCGCGGTGCTCGCGATCGCCGCCGTGGCGAGCGCCGGGTTCGGCTACGTCAGCATGAAGCGCGCACAGCGGGCGGAAGCGGCCGCGCAGCAGACGCGCACGCTCGCCGAGAGTGCGCGGGGCGAAGCGGAAAAGCTGGTCGTGTACCTGCTCGACGACTTCTATCTCGAGCTCGAGCCGTTGGGACGCCTCGACATCGTCGCGTCGCTTGCGAAGCGCGCCGTCGATTACTACGCGGCCTTGCCCGCCGAGTTGCGCACGCGCGAGACCGACCGCAACAGGGCGCTCGCCCTGGTGCGCTACGGTGCGGCCCTGCGCAATCAGTCGAAGCTCGACGAGAGCCAGAAGGCGCTCACGGATGCGGTCGACACGCTCGCGAAGCTGCGCAGCGACGGCGATGGTTCGGAGGCGACGACGATCGGGCTTGGCCTCGGCCTCACCACGCAGGCGCGCGTCGCGTCGAGCCTCAACAATCGTGCAGTCGCCATGGATATCGCGAACCGGGCAGTCGGCGCGCTGCAGCCGCTGATGGACGCGGCCACGCCGTCGACCCCCGCGCGGCGGGCCTATGGTCTTGCGACGACGTTTCTCGGTTTTTCGCAGGCGAACGAGAACCAGAACGAGGCCGCGGTCGTCACGCTGGCCAAGGCCCGCGATGCGTTTCGGGGCATCGACGGCCTGAAGCTCGACGACCTGCCGTCGGCCAATGCCTATGCCGAGGCCTCGGCGTGGCAGATGGCGGCGTTGCAAAGCCTCGGCCGGTTCGACGACGCGCGCAAGGTCGGCGACGACGCGCACAAGGTGACGCGGCAGGTGCTCGAGCGTCGTCCGGGCGACATGTCGGCGCTTCGCGCGGAAGGGCTTATGCTGGGGACGCTGTCGAACGTCGAATGGACCGAGCTCCACATCCGCAAGGCGCTCGCGATGGCGGGCGAGGCCGCGGGCGACTGGGAAGCGATCGTGCGTCTCGATCCCACGAATCAGATCGCGTGGAACAACCTGGCCGACCAGCGCATGGGCCTGTCCGCAAGCCATTGGCTGCTCGGCGAAATCGACGAAGCGCGCAAGCAGATGCAGGCCGCACTCGACGTCGGGCAGCACGTCACGCAAGTGGCCTTTATCGGCAGCGTCCTCGCGCTTGCGTCGGGCTATCTCACGCAGCTTGACGCGGATACCGGCGACCGGAAGGGCGCCGAAGTGATGCTCGCCGCCAACAAGCGCTTCGTCGCACTGGCGATCCGAGACGTGCCGGCCGGCTCGTTCGGCCGGGCCCTGGCGCCGGAGGTCCTGGGCTTTTACGGTTATCCCGGCAACGGTCTCGGCTTCGGGGCGCTGGCAATTCCGGCGGCCGATGGGGACTACGCCACGATGCGCGCGCTTGCGCGCGCATCGGCCGCACGGCTGGAACAGATCCGCGATGCGACCGCAGCGCAGGCGGAACCGCGTGACGCCGCCCTCGAGCTTGCATACCGCGCGATTGCAGAAGCATCGTACCGCCTCAAGGACTATTCGGCAGCGGTGAGTGCCATCCAGCATGCGCTAGCCCTGCGCACGAAGATCCCGACCCGCACGCTGGGCGACCAACGCGACGCCGGCATGCAGGCCGTCCTCGCCGGCATGATTGCGGCACGGCTCGGCAAGAACGACGAGGCGCGCAGGCTGATCGACCCGGTGGTCGACATGCAGCGCAAGCTTCACGAGCGCAAGGACAACGAGGATCAGCGGCAGCGTGTCGAGCTCGCGCAGGCGCTCTATGCGTCGGCGCTCGCCGGGTCCCGACACAAAGCCGCCGATCTGCGCGAAGCGGCGTCACTGATCGACGCGTTGCCGCCGCAGATGCGCGCCATGATCAGCGTGCGGCGCCTCCGCGCCGACATCGCGGAGGCGCAACCGTCCTGAGCGCGGATATCGACGTCATTCGCGCGCATCTCGATCGCGGCGCGCCGTGGGATGCGTGCGACGCCTTCCGCGAAGCCGTCGCCGGACAACCGCACACCGGTGAACTGCTGTACTGGGGCGCGCTCGCGCATGCCCGTGCCGGTGCAACGCGAATCGCGCACGCGCTGCTCGACCGCGCCGAAGCAGAGGATGCGCCGGCCCGGCTCGCTTCGGACATTGCCAGCCTGCGCGGGCGGCTTCTGAAGGATGCGTTCCACCGTGCCCCGGAAGGCGATGGCGCGCGGGAACTCGCTGTGCGTGCACGTGAGCAATACCTGAAGGCGTATGCCATCGCGCACGATCCGCATCCGGGCATCAACGCGGCGGCGCTCGCGATGCTGCTGGGCGATCACGGCGCGGGCCGCGCACTGGCGAGCGAGATCAGGACCGCACTTGCCAAACGCCCGGCAACCTCGCCGTGGGATGTCGCCAGCGATGCGGAAGCCCGATTGCTGCTCGGCGAATACGACGCCGCCGCGCGAAGCTATGCGGCCGCATGGGCCCTGGCCGGCGACAATGCGGGCATGATCGCGACGATGCGCCGCCAGCTTCGCTTGCTGACGCGTGCGATCGTGGAAGCCGCGCAAATGTTGCCGCTGCTGCGCGTGCCGGACATCGTTGCCTTCTCCGGCCACATGATCGACGCGCGAGCGCGCAGCATGCCGCGCTTTCCGCCTGAGCTCGTTCCGGCGGTCGCCGCGGCGCTTCATCGTCATGTCGGCGGCCTGCATCAGCCGATCGTCTTCACGTCCGCGGCATGCGGCGCCGACGTGCTGTTCATCGAGGCGGCGCTTGCCCATGACGCCGAAGTGAACGTGGTGCTGCCGTTCGAGCGGAACGATTTCATGCGCACGAGCGTCGCCGTGGGCGGCGACGAATGGGTGCACCGCTTCGATGCGGCGCTCGCCCGCGCCACGCGAATCATCATGGCGACCGAGGAAAATCATCTCGGCGACGACATGCTGTTCGAGCACGCGGCGGAACTCGTCGAAGGGTTGTCGCGGCTGCGTGCGGCGCAACTCGAAACCTTCCCGGCGATGCTGTGCGTGATGGATCCGGAATCAGAGGGAGCGCTCGGCGGCACGCGCGCGGCATTCGAGCGCTGGACCGACACGGTCGGATCGCCCGACGTCATCGATCTTCGCGTGCTCCGCGGCGGCGTCCCTGCGCCATCGCGGCGTCACCTGCCCGGCGCGCACGATGAACCACACGTATCATCCCCGATCGTCGGCGGCGTCTCTTCCGCATTCGAGCGGCCGCATCGATCGTGGAAGGCAATGATGTTCGCCGACTTCGCGGGCTTCAGCCGCGTGCAGGACGCATTCGCACCGCAGTTCCATGAACGGTTTCTGGAGATCGCGGCCGCGCAGATCGCAGGCGCCGGGGTGAAGCCGCTCGATGCGAAAACGTGGGGCGACGGCCTCTACGTCGTGTTCGACTCCGCCCGCGAGGGCGCCGAATTCGCGCTCGGCTTCCTCGAGCGCACGTTCGATGTCGACTGGACGGCCGCCGGGCTGTCATCGACGAGCCGCATCCGCATCGCGCTGCACGCGGGACCCGTCTTCATCGGTTTCGACCCCGTAATGGGTCGCGAGCATTTTTTCGGATCGAGCGTCACGCGGGCCGCGCGGATCGAGCCGGTCACGCAGCCCGGCACCGTTTATGCGAGCGAAGCGTTTGCGGCGGCGCTCGCCGCGGCCGGACACGACGGATTCACGCTCGAATACATCGGACGCCTGCCTCTGGCGAAGGCGTACGGCGAGTTGACGATCTACCGGCTCGACCGCGCATGATCGGGCGTGCGGCGTGAAACGACCCCTGCCGCGCACCTTCCGTGCGCTCGCCCACCGCAACTTCCGGCTGTTCTTCACCGGGCAAGGCCTGTCGCTGATCGGGACCTGGCTCCAGCAGGTGGCGATGGGCTGGCTCACATATCGGCTCACGAACTCGGCGTGGCTGCTCGGCGTCGTCGCCTTTTGCGCGAACGTCGGCATCCTGCTGTTCAGCAATGTCGCAGGCGTGCTCGCCGATCGCATCGACCGGCGTCGCGGCCTCATCGTGACGCAGTCGCTGATGCTCACGCAGGCGATCGTGCTCGCCGTGCTCGTGGCCTTCGGATGGATCGAGACCTGGCATCTGATCGTGCTCGCGCTGTGGCTCGGCACGTGTGCGGCGTTCGACACGCCGCTGCGCCAGTCGATGTACGTGCATTTCATTGCCGACCGGGGCGACCTTGCCAACGCGATCGCGTTGAACTCGATGCTGGTCAACGCGGCGCGCGTCGTGGGGCCCGCACTCGCGGGGCTGCTGCTGGCTCTCACCAGCGAAGCGGCGTGCTTTGCGCTCAATGCGCTGTCCTTCGTCGCGGTCATCATCGCCATCGCGAAAATGGACTGGCCGGCGGACATCCGGCCCGCGTTGACGTCCGGCTGGTGGGCGAGCTGGGTGGAAGGCGTGCGCTATGTACGCGCACTCGAGCCGGTGCGTGCGCTGCTGGCGCTCGTCGCCGCACTCGCGTGGACGATCTCGCCGTATTCGTCGCTGATGCCTGTGTACGCGAAAGATATCTACGGCGGCGGTCCGCACACGCTGGGCTACCTGCTGTCCGCGGCCGGTGTGGGCGCGCTCGTGTCGACGCTGCACCTCGCCCACCGGGCGACAGTGCGCGGCCTCGGGCGCCTGATCATGTTCGCCGTGGCGACGAGCGGTGTCGCGCTTGCGGCCTTCTCCTATATCCGGATCTATCCGCTTGCGCTGTTTCTCCTGGTGCTGGTCGGAGGTGGAACGATCCTCGCCGCCGCCTCCGCTAACACGATCCTGCAGACAATCGTCGACGACCGTCTGCGCGGACGCATCGCCGCGTTCTACACGCTTGCCTTCCTCGGCGTAGCGCCGCTCGGCAATCTCGCGGCCGGCGCAATCGCGGGTGCATTCGGCGTCGCTTTCACGTTCGCGCTGAACGGCGTGCTCGCGGTGCTCGCCGCGCTGTGGTATCGGCGCAAGCTTCCGATGGTGCGCAACGTGTTGCGGCCGATTTACGAGGAGCTCGGCGTACCGCCACGCACGCACTGAACGGCGGCATCGGCTGGACCGGCCGCGCCGGCTGCGGCTCGTTGAACGCTTCGGCAACGCGGTGCGTTACGTCGGGTGCCACCGAAGCGAACGCCCGGGCACGCGCGATGTCATCACTACAGCATCCGATGTGAAAACCGAATGCGATGCCTACTCATCCGACTCGCCTCATGGCCGTGCGGCCGGCGTCCCGGTCGCGTCCTCTCCCTGCGGCAGATCGCGAACGCTTCGAAGGCTATCTGACGCAGATCCTCGCGGCGCTCGGCCTCGATGTGTCGGGCGAGGGAACGCGTGACACTCCGTCACGGCTGCTCGGCGCGTGGATCGACGCGACGTCCGGCTACGAGGCCGATCCGAAGCTCGCCACGACCTTCGCCGTCGATCGGATTCCGGGCGAAGCCGGAGAGCATGCGCAAGTCGTCGAAGGCCCCATCCCGGTGACAGCGCTCTGCGAGCATCACGCGCTGCCGTTCTTCGGCCATGCGTGGGTCGGCTACGTCGCATCCGAGCGCTTGATCGGACTGTCGAAGCTCACGCGCGTGGTGCGCCAGTTTTCGCACCGGTTCACGATGCAGGAACGCATCGGACGCGAGGTGGCCGCCGCGCTCGAATCGTTCGTGTCGGCGCACGGGGTCGCCGTACGCATCGAGGCCGCGCATCTTTGCACGCGCATGCGCGGCGTGCGCGACAGCGAGGCATTCACGGCGACGACGACCTGGCGTGGGTCCTACGAGCGGGTCGAGTCGCTGCGCCGCGAATTTCTCGACCTGTGCGTGCGCCGCTGAGCGTTGCGGTCATAGCACCGCTCGTAGCGCCACTGTCCGACGCGCACCCGTACGGCAACCAGCATCTGCTCTGCGATCTTGCGCGCGGTCTCAAGGAACGCGGCCACGACGTCGTGATCTACGCCGCGGCCGGTTCGACGGTTCCGGGTGTGGCGATCGAGCCGATCGCTGTCGATTCGCGGGTGCTGCGACGCTTTGTGCTCCTGCGGGAAAACGCACGCGACGAGGCCGATGCGATGCAGCGCGCATTCGATGCACTGTTCGCGCGCCTGCGCGGACATCGGCACGACGTGATCAGCCAGCATGCGTTCGATCGCGAGGCGATCGCGGGCTGCAGCGGCTTGCGCGTCCTGCATACGCTCCACCTGCCGCCCATGCGCGACGACATGGTGGCGTCGGTGCGCGATTGCCGCGAACCGCTCGCGACCGTGTCGCACCACTGCGCGGCTGCATGGAGCAAGGCGCTCGGCCGTGACGTGCTCGCGCTGCCCAATGGCGCGCCCGATTTCTCGCCACCGGGCGAAATGTCCGTCGAGGATATTGCATTGAGCGCGGGCCGCATATCGCGCGAGAAGGGCACCGCGACGGCCGTTTGCGCGGCGCGCGCGGCCGGGCTGCGGCCGCTGATCGTGGGCGAGATCTACGATCGCGATTACTTCGACCGTGACGTCGCCCCGCCTCTTGGTGAGTTGCGCGTCGTTGCGCCGATGCCTCGTTCGTCGCTTGCACGGCTCATGGCGCGCGCCGCTGTCGTGCTGATGCCGGTCGAATGGGACGAGCCGTTCGGGCTCGTCGCGGCGGAAGCCCAGCTCGCCGGATGTCCGGTGGTCGGGTACCGGCGCGGCGCGCTGCCCGACGTGGTCGAAGACGGCGTCGGCGGATGCCTGGTCGATGCTGGCGACGAGCACGCACTGGTCGCCGCCATCGGGCAGGCGCGAAAGCTCGACCGTCGCGCGATCCGCCAACGCGCATTGCAGGCGTTCTCGATGTCCGCATGCGTCGAGCGCCACGAAGCGGCGCTCCTTGGCCTGCTGCAATGAAGATTGCGCTCGTGTCGACCTGTGCGGCTTCGGTGCCGCCTCCCGCGTACGGCGGCATCGAGTGCTTCGTCGGCACCCTCGCGCGCGGGCTCGTCGCTCGCGGGCATGACGTCGTCGTCTACGCCACCGGCAATTCGCGTCCGGAAGGGCACCTGCGCTCACACTTTGCGCGCGCGGTCTGGCCGCCTGACGCATCGGCCGAGCGCGAGCACGCGCTATTCGCGTTGCGCGACGCTGCGACGTTCGCACCGGACATCGTGCACGTGAATCTCCCCGATGCGCTGATTCCGGCCCGCGCGGCGAGGTGTCCGGTAGTTGCCACCCTCCATGCGCCGGGCCTGCCGCCTTGGCTGCCGGCGCACGTCCTCGGCATGGCTACCTGCGTCGCCGTTTCACGCCGGCAGGCGGCACTCCTGCCGCAATTGCGCGGAATCGTCGTGATTCCCCACGGACTCGACCCGGTGGACTTTCCCCCCGGCTCCGGCGACGGAGGCTACTGCGCGTTTCTCGGGCGCATCGGCCCGGAGAAGGCGCCGCATCTTGCCATCGACGCGGCGCTGGAGGCCGGCGTTCCACTGCGCATCGGCGGCCCGCACTGGAGCGGCGTGCGCCGTTACGACCACTACTTCGCGGACGAATTCGCGCCGCGGCTGGCGCATTCTGCGGCGCAGGTCACCTGGCTCGGTGAACTCGATCATCGCGGGAAGATCGCGCTTTTGCGCGGCGCTTCCGCGCTGCTGTTTCCGCTGGGCTGGGAAGAGCCGTTCGGCCTCGTGATGATCGAAGCGATGCTCGTCGGCACGCCGGTGGTCGCGTTCGCGCGTGGCAGCGCGCCCGAGATCGTCGACGACGGAGTCACCGGCTATCTCGTCGACGACGTGCACGCGATGGCCGCCGCCATCCGACGTGCCGCGTGCCTCGATCGTCATCGCTGCCGCAGCCAGGCGCAACGGCGCTTTCGCGCCTCGCTGATGGTGCAACGGTATGAAGCGCTGTATCGCGCGCGAGGCGCAGCACGGCGCGTCAGCGCAGCATGAACGACATCGCCGACAGGCTGTTCAGCACCCTGATCGCGTGGCGCATCGTCGGCGAGGCGAATTCGACGCTCATGGCGCCGCTGCGCCGAACGCGACCGAGATCAGGATCTTCATCGGCTTTCTGCCTCTGCGAGCAGCGCTTTCCAGCCGGGGACCTTGTCGGTGATCGCATACCGGACATGCCCCGCGTAGCCCGTGACGGTTTTGGCGGCGAAGAGCGCGTTGACGATCGCCTGCTCGGTCGCTTCGGCCGCTGCATCGAACAGGCCATCGAGTGCTTCGTCGCGCAGCGTGTGGCGCGCATCGGGCACGCGGGCGCCGCGGACGAACCGCTCGGCGGTCGAGAACGCGATCACGATGTCGCCGCTACCGTGTCCGAAGTTCGATCCGGTGCGCGCAATACCTGCCGCTGCGCGGAAGGCGAGGCGGCGCAATTGCCGATGGTCGAGCGGCGCATCGGTCGCAAGCACGACGATGATCGATCCGTGCTCGACGCGCGAGGCCGGCGCGCGGTCCGTCAGCGTGCTCCCGAGCCGGACGCCGCAAAGTGTCAACCGCGACAGCTTGCCGAAGTTCGCGAGCACGAGCGTGCCGACGATGCTTCCGCCGCGCGGGGTCGCGCGCGACGCCGATCCGATGCCGCCCTTGAGCTCGAAGCACGACATCCCGCGACCGGCTCCGACGCTGCCCTGCGCAACCTCCGCCGTGGCGGCGTCGAACGCCATCGCGTAATGGTCGTCGCCGATCGCGAATGCCTGCAGGTCGTTGAGCCAGCCGTCGTTGCATTCGGCGACGACGGGATTCAATGTCGGGGACGTCCGGCCGATCGACGGATTGGCCGCGACGGCGTGGCGGATCATGGCCGTGGCCATGATTCCGACGGCGAACGTATTGGTCAATGCGATCGGCGATTCGAGCACGCCGAGCTCGTCGAGCTGCACGAGCCCGACGGTTTTGCCGAAGCCATTCAGCACGGCGGAGGCTGCGGGCAGCGGCTCGCGGTACAGGTCGCCGGGATGCGGGCGCACGACGGTGACGCCTGTCTGCACCGAGCCGTCAGCGAGCGTCAGGTGGCCGACCGTTATGCCGGCCACGTCGGCGATCGAATTCAAGCGGCCGGGATCGAGTGCGCCAATGCGCGGTGCGTCGAACATCGGCACTAGCGCCGCTCGATCTTCGGATCCAGCGCGTCGCGCAATCCGTCGCCGAGCAGGTTGAACGCGAGCACGGTCAGGAAGATCGCGAGCGCCGGAAAGATCGCTTCGTGTGGTGCCGTCAGCATGTCCGAGCGCGCGGCGTCGAGCATCGCACCCCATTCCGGCGTGGGTGGTTGCGCACCCATGCCCAGGAACGACAGGCTCGCCGCGGTGATGATCGACGTGCCGATACGCAGCGAGAAATAGACGACCACGGCCGAGATCGTGCCGGGAAAGATGTGCCGGAACACGATCGTGCGGCCCGAGGCCCCCAGGCTTCGCGCCGCCTCGATGTACGTGAGGTGCTTCAGCGCGAGCGTGTTGCCGCGCACCAGCCGGGCGAACGTCGGAATGCTGAACACGGCCACGGCGACGATCACGTTGGCCATGCCGCCGCCGAGGATGGCGACGATGCCGATCGCGAGCAGGATGCCGGGGAACGCGAAGAGCACGTCGCAAAGACGCATGATCGCGCGATCCCACCAGCCTTCCCTGTAGCCGGCGAGAAGGCCCAGCAGCGTCCCGATGATCGCGCCGACGGCAACCGACAGGAATCCCGCAGCGAGCGAAATGCGCGCGCCCATCAGGATGCGGCTGAAGATGTCGCGTCCGAGCGCGTCGACGCCGAACCAGTGCGCGAGCGACGGCCGCGCATTCAGCGCGTCGTAATCGAAGTAGTTCTCGGCGTCGTACGGCGCGATCCAGGGGGCCGCGATCGCGACGATGACGAGCAGCACGACGAAGGCGCCGGCGACGAGCGCGACCTTCTGGCGCTTGAACTTGCGCCAGAACTCGGACCACGGCGTGCGAACGCGCGCATCGGCTGCGAGTGTCTGAACCGAGGCAGGCAGCGTCGCCATCAGCGATAGCGGATGGTGGGATTGATCAATCCGTACAGCACGTCGACGATCAGGTTGATCAGGATGAACTCGAGCGAGAACAGCAGCACGAGTGCCTGGATGACCGGATAGTCGCGCATGTCGACGGCGTCGACGAGAAGCCGGCCGAGGCCGGGCCAGTTGAACACCTTCTCGACGACGATCGAGCCGCCGAGCAGGAAGCCGAACTGCAGGCCCATCATCGTCACGACCGGAATCAGCGCGTTGCGCAGCCCGTGCTTCACCACGACACGGCGCTCGTCGAGGCCCTTTGCACGGGCGGTGCGGATGAAATCCTCGCCGAGAATGTCGACGAACGACGAGCGCGTGAAGCGCGCCATGATCGCGGCGACGGCGGCGCCGAGCGTGATCGACGGCAGGATGTAGTGGCGCCACGTGTCGTTGCCGACCGTCGGCAGCCAATTGAGCTCGACGGCGAAGATCTGCATCAGCACCATGCCGAGCGCGAACGCGGGAAACGAGATGCCGGACACCGCGAGCGTCATGCCGACCCGATCGGGCCAGCGATTGCGCCACACGGCCGACACGATGCCGATCGCCATGCCGAACAGCACCGACCAGACCATGCTCCACACGGTGAGCCAGAACGTCGGCATGAACCGCTCGCCGATTTCGGTGGCCACCGACCGCTTCGTGCGCAGCGACAGGCCGAAGTCCCAGTGCACGACGCCGTTGACGAAGCGCAGGAATTGCTGCGGCAGCGGCTTGTCGAGGCCGAGATCCTTGCGCACGAGCTCGACGGTTTCCGGCGTCGCGTCCTGCCCCGCCGCGAGCCGCGCCGGGTCGCCCGGCAGCAGATGCACCAGCATGAACACGAGGAAGCCGACGAGCACGAGCGTCGGCAGCAGGCCGAGCAGGCGCTTGGCGATGTATTGGATCATGGAGGGTCGGAGACTCGTGTCGGCGTGGCGCCGGAAAGCCGTCTCGGGACCCTGCCGGGTGCAACGCCGTGCGGCGCTACTTCAAATCCACCTCCGTGAAGTCGAAGGATGCGTCCGGCATCACGTAAACGCCCGACAGTTTCCTGCTGTGCGCCGACAGAAGCTTTTCGGTGACGAGCGGCGCCCACGGCGCATCGTTCCAGATCGTCTGCTGCGCGTCGCGATAGAGCTTCGCCTTCTGTGCCTTGTCGCTCGTCGCCAGCGCGCCCTTGATGTCGGCGTCGACCTTGTCGTTCCTGTAGTACGCGGTGTTGAAGAGCTTCGGCGGCCATGAATCACCGAAGAGAAGAGGGCGCAGCGCCCAGTCGGCCTCGCCGGTCGATGCCGACCAGCCGACGTAGTACAGGCGCACCGGCGCGGTCTTCGGATCGGGCCAGCTCTCGACCTTCTCGACGCGCTGTCCCGCTTCGAGCAGCGTGATCTTCGTCCTGATGCCGATCTGCTGCAGTTGCTGCTGAAGGAACTGCGACACCTTCTGCGCGGTACTGTGGTTGTACGCCGACCACAGCTCGGTCTCGAAGCCGTTCGGATAGCCCGCTTCGGCCATCAGCTTCTTCGCTTTCGCAAGATCGTACGGCCACGGCCCGAGCTTCACGCTGTATTCGACTGCATCGGGCACCACGCCGTCGGCGGGAACCGCGTAACCGGCGAAAGCCACCTTCGCGAGCGCCTGCTTGTTGATCGCGTACGCGATCGCCTGGCGCACCTTCGGATTGTCGAACGGCTTCTGCTGCGTATTCATCGAAAGATAACGCAGCACGATCGACGGTGCCGCGACGAGCTCGAGGTTGGGCTTCGACTTCAGCACGTCGGCAAGCTCGTACGGAACCGGGAACGTGAACTGCGCCTCGCCCGTCTGCATCAGCGCGGCGCGCGAATTGTTGTCGACGACCGGCTTCCACGTGATCGTGTCGACCTTCGGGTAGCCTTTGCGCCAGTAGTTCTCGTTTTTCGCGACCTTCAGGTAGTCGGTGGCCTTCCACTCGACGAACTTGAACGGGCCGGTGCCCACCGGATGGAACGCGATGTCCTTGCTGCCGTATTGCTTGAGCGCGGCGGGGCTGATCATCACGCCCGACGGGTGCGCGAGGTCGTTGATGAACGCCGAGAACGGCTCCTTCAGCGTGATCCTTGCCGTATACGGATCGACCACTTCGGTCTTCGCGATGATGCTGTAGAGGCCGTAGCGCTTGAGCTTGTTGTCGGGATTGGTCACGCGGTCGAAGTTGACCTTGACCGCTTCGGCGTTGAAGTCGGTGCCGTCGTGGAACTTGATGCCGTGCCTGAGCTTGACCGTGTACGTGAGGCCGTCC
>Ga0308173_10001034_pt1 | contig 13307 bp, 17 predicted proteins | sample PhyPR1_FD_203716 | JGI IMG/M metagenome (GOLD analysis project Ga0308173, IMG submission 203716) | Soil microbial communities from UC Gill Tract Community Farm, Albany, California, United States - DLSLS.P.R1 | ecosystem: Environmental > Terrestrial > Soil > Agricultural land | place: USA...
CCTGCACGGCCTCATGTCGGGCACCGACCGCGGCGCCTGGTGGCTCGCGCTCATCTACGGCGCTGCCGTCGCGACAGTCCTCGTTCTGCTCCTCTGGCGCTTCGGGGGCTTGGTCCTGCGTTCGCCGTGGGTCGCGACAGCCGGCGCAGTGGTGGCCGTCGGCTTGCCCCTCGTCATCGTCGGGCCGCTACGACACTCGCCTCCACCCTGGGACGCAGCGCACGTCAAGGAGAAGCTCACGGGCCAGGTGATCCGGAACGGCACGGATCTGCAGCAGATCGTCTCGTTCGTCGGCCAGGCCAAGCGGCCCGAGAAGCTGCTCGTGCGCGCCGACCTGCTCGCCTCCTCGCAGTCGGTTGAGTCGACCTCGCTTCAGCTCGAGTACCTGCCGAGCGGGCACATCTGTCGCGGCCGCGTGACGGAGATCGGCGGGACGAGCTTCAGCGGCACGTGCCGGCTGCCGAACGGGGAAGGCCGCACGATCGACGCCAGTTGGACCCCGAGCGAGCAGGGCAGCGGCGTCATCGGCGAGATCCGGCTCGGCTGAACCGGAGCGCCTCCTCCCTCGGCTCAGCCGTCGTTCAGCCCCTCGTGCGAAGCGAAGAAGTGCACCCACGGCTGCGCGTACCGGATCGTCGCGGCGGCGACGACTGCGCCGACGACGATCGTGGCAGCGAGAGCGAGCCGCCGCATTCCGCTCCCGGGGACAACGCTCTCCGGCGGCATGGCACGTCCCCGCCAGTCGCCGGTCACAAGCCGCGGAATTGCCCGCAGGTGCGCGAGCACGTGCATCGCAGTGACGGCGAGCCAGACGATGAACGACGCCTTGTGTAGCCCGACGACGAAGCCGGCCTGCGGTCCGACGGCGAGCAGCGCGACACCGGTGGCGAAGACGGCGAGAGTCGACGCCACCACGAGCGGCGCCATCAGTCGTAGCGGCAGCAGTGGCGGCCCGCGCCGCGTGTACTCCCGCGCGCCGGTGTAGAAGCGCATGAAGCGCCATCCCGTACTGCCTAGCTTCAACAACACCGGAGGGATCAGGAGCATCCCGATCAGCACGTGCCACCAGACGAGCTGACCGATCGAAAGGATCGTCACCCCGAGCGCTGCGAGCAGGACGATCAGCACGACTGCCGTCGCGGCAGTCAGCCGCTCGTTCCCGTCCCCCCCGCCGCTGGGCTTGAAGGGCGCCGCGGTTCGGCGCCTCGGCTGCTCCGTCGTGGCCATGGCTTCTATGAGATCGCAGCGGAATGAGAGCTTCCTGAGGTGTTCATCCCTCTCTCATGCCGCGCGCGACAATAGGGCTATGCGCGTGCTGGTGGTCGAAGACGAGGAGAAGCTCGGACAGCTGCTCGGTCGCGGGCTGCGCGAGGAGGGCCACGCTGCCGACGTAGCCGCCCGCGGCGAGGAAGCGCTTTGGATGGCGCGGGCAGTCGACTACGACGCCATCGTCCTCGACGTCATGCTGCCTGGGGCGGACGGCTTCGAGGTCTGCAGCCGGTTGCGGCGCGACGGCGTCTGGTCGCCTGTGCTGATGCTGACCGCGCGCGATGGGGTCGACGATCGGATCGGCGGCCTCGACGCCGGCGCCGACGACTATCTGACGAAGCCTTTCTCCTTCGAGGAGCTGCTGGCGCGCCTCCGCGCGCTGACGCGGCGCGCACCGGTCGCGCGGCCGCCGGTGCTCGCGGTAGGCGACTTGCGGCTCGATCCAGCAGCGCACCGGGCCTGGCGCGGGCAGCACGAGCTCGACCTCTCGGGGAAGGAGTTCTCGCTCCTCGAGGTGTTCATGCGCCGCCCGGGCGTGGCGCTCACACGCACACAGCTGCTCGACGGCGCCTGGGACATCGCGTTCGAGAGCCGTTCGAACGTCGTCGACGTGTATGTCCGTTACCTGCGGGAGAAGATCGACCGCCCCTTCGGCTGCGACTCCCTCGAAACGGTGCGCAGCGTCGGCTACCGGCTGCGAGCCGATCCGTGACCCGGCTGCCGATCCGGATTCGGCTCACGCTCGGCTTCGCGCTCGCGATGGCGCTTGTCCTCGCCGCGGTGGGCCTCTTCGTCTACCAGCGCGTCTCGAACGAGCTCCTCACGGGCATCGACCAGACACTCGTGGCTCAGGCGCACGAGGAGACCGAGTCGGGCCACGTCGACGCCGACACCGGCGGCGGGACCACTTACGCTCAGCTCTTCACGTCGACGGGGGCCCTCCAAGCGTCACAACCGCGGGCATTGCCAGCATTGCTTGGCCGAGGTCTGGTCGCGGAGGCCGCAGCCGGGCGCCTGTATCGCGATAGGACTCTGCCCGGCCGCCGCGGTGAGTGGCGCGTTCTCGCCGTGCCCAGCACCAGCGGGAAGGGAGTCGTGGTCGTCGCGCGCTCGCTCGCGCCACGCGCAAGCTCGCTCGACCACCTCCGCCACGAACTGGCGCTCTTCCTCCCACTGGCGCTCCTCGCCGCCTGCCTCGGGGGCTACGCCCTCACTGCCCGCGCCCTGCGGCCGGTCGAGCTTCTGCGGCGGCGCGCGGGTTCCGTCACCGCCGAGAGTCAGACGCTGCTTCCAGTCCCTCCCAGCCGGGACGAGATCTCGCGCCTCGCGGCCACGCTCAACGACATGCTCGCCCGGCTTCACGCAGCCGTCGAGCACGAGCGGCGCTTCGTCGCCGACGCGAGCCACGAGCTGCGGACGCCCCTTTCACTCCTCCAGACGGAGCTCGAGCTCGCGCTCCGACGGCCTCGCTCACACGAGGAGCTCGAGCAGGCGCTCCGCTCTGCAGCAGAGGAGACGCAGCGGCTCACGCGACTTGCGAACGACCTGCTCCTGATCGCCCGGGCCGACCAGGGGTCGCTGCCCATCCGCCGCGAGGCGGTGGCGGCGGGCGACCTGCTCGAAGGCGTTGCCCAGCGCTTCGAGATCCGCGCCGCCTCGTTGCAGCGCGAAATCAGCGTTGAGGCCAGCGACCTGGTTCTCGACGCCGACCTCATCCGCCTCGAACAGGCGCTCGCGAACCTCGTCGAGAACGCGCTCACCTATGGCCGGGGCGCCGTTCGGCTGCGCGCCGTCGAGGAGGCCGACGCCGTCGAGCTCCACGTGACGGACGAGGGCGACGGGTTTCCAGAGGAATTTCGCGCGCGGGCATTCGACCGCTTCAGCCGCGCCGACGAGGCGCGGGGTGGCGGTGGTTCAGGTCTCGGCCTCTCGATCGTCGATCTCGTCGCCCGAGCACACGGCGGCGAGGCAGGCTTGCGCAACGGTCCACGCGGCGCCGACGTCTGGTTGTCGCTGCCACGCGCTCGAGCTATCCACTCTGCCCGCGAAGCGCCGCTTGCGCTGAGATGACGCCCGCGCGTCCTGTACGCGAGCAGGGCCTGTGACCTCGCGGGCGGCACTGCTTGCGCTGGTTGCCGTCGCCGCGGGCGTCGGCGTCGCGGCGGTGCTCGACAAAGGGAACCGCGAGGCCACGACCTCGCTCCAAACGAAAACCAATGGCGCAAGGAAGCCGGCATCCCAAGTACCGCCCGCGGCAGAGGCCGGCCTGCTCCCCTGGCAGCTTCCTGCGCCGCTCAGCCGGGAGGTCGTGCTGCCCGGGCACGGGATCCGCAGCCTGGTGGTTCTCGGAGGCCTCGGCGCGGGTGGCTTGTCGACCGACGGCGTCCGTGCGCTCGAGTTGCGCAGCGGTGGGTTCTCGCAGCAACGGCCCCTCGTGCAGGCGACCCACGATGCGGCAGGCGTGGAGCTCGGCAGACGAGTGCTCGTACTGGGCGGCGGGACAACGGCGCCGACGGCATCGACGCAGGTCGAGCGTGGCGGCAAGACCGTGGCGGGCCGCGCTCTTCCCCAAGCGCGCGTAGACGCGGGAGCGGTGACGATCGGCGCCACTGCCTACGTCGTCGGCGGGTACGACGGATCGGCGATGGCGCGTGAAGTGATCTCGACGACCAACGGGCGCAGCTATCGAACTGTCGCCTCCCTTCCGGTCCCGGTGCGCTACCCGGCCCTCGCCGCTCTCGGCTCGCGCATCTACGTCTTCGGAGGGCTCCGGGCGAGCGGGCATCCCACCGCTGCCGTCCAGATCGTCGATACCGGCCGAGGGACGGCTCGCGTCGTGGGACACCTGCCCGTCCCCGTCGCCGGTGCCTCCGCGGGTGTGCTCGACGGCACGATCTACCTCGCAGGCGGCGACCGCGGCGCCGCTCCCAGAGCAGCGATCTACGCGTTCGAGCCGCGGCGGGCGTCGTTTCTACGTGCGGGGTCGCTTCGGGTTGCCGTCGCCAACGCCGGCTCTACGGTCCGCGACGGACGACTCTGGATCGTAGGAGGCGAGACCCGCGGCGGCCGACCGACCGCCGACGTCCAGATGATCGTCCCGAACCGACGGTTCGGCACCGCCGGGAAGGCCGGCGCGGGGTCTCCGTTCTTCGGAGACCGGCTTCTCGTCGCCGACCGCGGGAATGATCGGCTGCTCCTCCTCGACGACACCGACAGGACCGTTTGGAAGTACCCCTCCCGCAACCGGCCGGCGCCACCCGGTGGTTTCTACTTCCCGGACGATGCGTTCTTCATCCGCCACGGGACGGCGATCATCTCAAACCAGGAAGACAACGACACGATCGTCGAGATCGCCTACCCATCCGGGCACATCACCTTCAAGTACGGCCACCCGCGCATCCCGGGCGCCGCAGCCGGCTACCTGCACACCCCAGACGACACCTACCTGCTTCGCCACGGCAACATCGCCGTCGCCGACGCCGCCAACTGCCGCGTGATCGTCCTCGCCCCACGTAGCAGACGTGTGATCCATCAGATCGGTAGCGCCGCACGATGCGTTCACGACCCGCCGGCCGCGCTCGGCTCGCCCAACGGCGACACGCCCCTCGCGGACGGCAACCTGCTCATCTCGGAGATCAACGGGAGCTGGGTCGACGAGATCACAGCCTCGGGACGAGTCGTGTGGGACACGCACCTGGCGATCGGCTACCCCTCGGACCCCCAGCAGATCGGCCCGGCTCGCTACCTCATCGCCGACTACGAGAACCCCGGCGCGGTGCTCGAATTCGACCGGCGCGGGCGGATCGACTTCCGCTACCAGCCGGTGAGCGGCTCCGGTGCGCTCGACCACCCGTCACTTGTCGAGCTCCTCCCCTCGGGCGCCTTCATGATCAACGACGACTACAACGACCGCATGGTCGCGATCGACCCGTCGACCCGAGCTCTCGTCTGGCAGTACGGCGTGACCGGGCATCCCGGAACGGGGACGGGCAGGCTCGACACCCCCGACGGCTTCGACCTCCTCGCCCCTCGCGGAAGGACACCGACGCATCCGACCACCGGTTGACCCCCGCGGCCGTCGCCTCGACAGGCGCCGGACCAAGACCGCGGGCCAGGTAGCAGTCCCGACGAAACGGCGACTCACTCGTCAAGCGTTTCCTGTCCGGAAGACGAGCGGGCCCGCCGGAGCGGGCCCTTCTCGCATCGACACGCGGCTTTCGCGTGTTACTTGATTGTCAGCTTCAGGTGGTTGTCGTCGGATGCCTGCTTGACCATGGTGATCTTGTAGATGCCCTTCGCCTTGAGCGTCAGCGTCGCGCCGACCTTGTCGTGCCTTGTGCCGCCGGGGCCTTTGATGATCAGGGCCGCCTCGTCGAGATTGAGGAGCTTGACGGGCCCCTGTCGAACGGCCTTCGTCGTGTACTTGCGCTGATTCGGCCCTCCACCCTGGTAGAACCAGTGGCAGCCGGGGTCGCGCATCGCGACGATCAGCTGCTTCGCGCCTGCTGCGCTACTCGGATGAGCCGCGGCCGATGCAACGAGCATCAAGCTTCCGGTGAGAAGCATGAGGCCTGCGATTCCGGTGAAAATGAGTTTCCGCATGTCCGTACCTCCAAAGCGCGTGTCGATTTCACTCATCAGACACGTACCGGAGACTTCCTCCATCCGTGGTAGCGCCGAACCGGGTCACGGAGAACTACGGACTCCGGGCGATCCGGCCCCACCCATGCCCATCGGCCGTGCCGGAGTCGGCATCTGGAATCCTGCTCCGTTCCGCGGCCGGAGCACGAGGCGAAGCTATCGGCGCAGCTCGACGCCGCGCCCAGGTCGCTCCCGAATAAGGGCCAGGTGGTCTAGCTTCGCCTCGGCTTGAACGCCATCAGAACACGCCACAGATCGCTGCCTCGCATTCTCAGAACAGAGATCACGACGCGACCGGCACGCGTGCAGTGGGCGTCGGAGACCGCCCCGCCGACGGGGCGAGCAGGCGGTAGAACGACAGCCAGAGCACGGGCGCCGCAGCCAGCAGCGCAGTGACCGGACCGCCGAAGCCCTTGAGGTCGGTGCCGACGAGCAGCGCATGTGCGAGAGCGAGCCAGAATGCGCCGAACGTCGCGTAATGGAGCCGGCGCCAGCCCTTCTGGCCGATCCAGCGGCGCGCCTTGAACGAGGCCGCCAGGACGAGGGTCAGCCACCCGGCGACGACCCCGAGGGCGGCCGGGCCCGGCCGCCAGCTCGCCGCGCCGGGGACGAGCACCGCCAGCGCGCCGAAGTGGAGCACGGGGTCGAGCAGGATCGCGCCGAGATGGAGGCCGACCATCGAGAGACCTGTCCACGCGAGCGTCCGGTGCAGGCTGAACAGAGGCTTCGTCCGCTTCGGCCCGAGCAGGCGGCTGCTCATCCCCAGGCCGAGCCAGACCGAGAGCGTCAGCAGTCCGAACGCCACCAGGCCGGCGGCGCGCGCAACCAGCCACGCGATCGGAACCGCGGTCATGCCGCCCTCACGACGAGCCGCTCCGCCACGAGCGGCAGCCGGCCGAGCGGGACCACCGGCCCGATCTGCGGGACGTAAAGGGCCGAGATCCGTGGCGTCGCGGAAACGTGCGCCTCGGCTTCGCCCAGCCCGGCGATCGCGAGCGTCGTCGCATGGACCTCCGCCGCGGCAGGGTCCGGAGCGACGACCGTCACGGTGAGCGGCCCGGCGAGCGCCGATTCGCCGGACTCGGGGTCGATCAGGTGGTGGAGCGAGCGAGCGGGGCCGAACCGCCGCGCGTCGCGGCCCGAAGTGGCAATCCCGCCGCCGTCGAGAGCGAGCATTGCGAGCTTCTCGCCCGCGCGGCGCGGGTCGGCGACCGCGACCAGCCAGGGGCCGCCTTCCGGAGACTCGCCGCGGACGGCGATGTCGCCGCCGAGGTCGACGAGTCCCCCGGCGAGCGCCGGAGAGGAGACGAGCATCGCCTCGAGCGCGCGACCGGCTGCGTAGCCCTTGCCGATCCCGCCGAGGTCGACGGACGAGCCCGCCTCAAGCCTCGCGCGACCGTTCCGCGGGTCCAGCTCGATCGCCGTGCCGGCGCGCCAGTCATCCGCCCACCGGGCCTCTCGCTCCTCGAGCAACTCGAAGGAGCGGTCGTAGCCGGCGGCGACGAGCGCGGGGAGGATGGTGGGATCGAAGCGGCCGCCGGTCTCCTCCCGCGCGCGAAGCGCAAGACCGAGCGCCTCGAGTAGCCGCCGTCCGATCGGGGTCCACCGGCCGCCGGCGGCATTGAGGCGTGAGAGGTCGCTGGCTGGGTCGAAACGGGAGAGCTCGCGCTCGCAGGCCGCGACCTCCTCCTGCGCGGCGCCGAGCGCCCACATCACCTCGCGCTCATCGTTCGGGTGGGCCGTGACGGCGGCGGCGCAGGTCGTGCCGACCGCACGCCATTCGGTGCGATGAAGAGCGCTCATCCGTGCACCACCGCCGATGTGGCGGTCGTCGCGTGAGGCGGCGCCTTCACGACGACCAGCCGCTGTTTCCCGCCGTGACCCTTCACGACCAGGGTCTGCGCCGAGGCCGGCGCCAGAGGAGCCGCCGGTCGCGACGACCAGGCCAGCACCGCCACGATCGCCAGCATCGCCCAGACCGAGAGTACGACTATCCAGACGCGCTGCATGATCAGTCACCTCCCTCGCTCCACGTGTGCGTGGGCGGCGCGGGGGACTGCTGCACGACCACCGCCGGAGTGGGCGCCGGAGCGGGCCGGTGTTCGAGCCCGGCGATGGCAGCGCCGCCGGTGAGGACGGTCGCAGAGAGCACCGCCGCCAGTGCCAGCATGGAGCGCTTTGCGTTCATGCCTCCGTTCTACGACCTGGTAGGCAAAGGCCGGGCGAGCGCGCGGGCAAGCTTCGGCCAAGGTTTGGTTCACGCAGGACGCAGCCGGACGACGGCGTCGACGCCGCCGGTCGCCGCCTCACCGAGCTCGACCTCTCCCTCGTCGGCGGTGACTAGCCGCTTCACGATCGCCAGGCCGAGGCCCGAACCGCCGGCACCCGACCCGGCGCGCCAGAAGCGGTCGAAGGCCCGCTTGCGCTGTTCCGGGGCGAGGCCCGGCCCCTCGTCGCAGAAGTGCAACTCGACCCAGGGCGACTCGACGCGTGCCGACACCGTGACTGTCCCACCGGTGGGCGAGGCGTCGAGCGCATTCGCGAGGAGGTTGTCCAGGACCTGGGCGAGACGTCCCGGCGCGGCGCGCACCGGCAGCGGCCCGTCGAGTTGCGCGACGAGACCGACTCCGTGCTCGTCCGCCAGCGGCTGCCAGGCCTCGACGCGCTCGCGCATCAGCGCACCGGCGTCGACCCGCGCCGACCGCTCGGCGCCGGCATCCGCCCGCGCCAGCGCGAGCAAGCCGTCGACGAGATCTCGCAGCCGATCGGCCTCGTACAGCGCCGCGTCGCGATCGCGACTGGCGGGCAGGCTCTCGAGCCGAAGCCGGAGGGCGGTCAACGGCGTGCGGAGCTCGTGGGAGGCGTCGGCGACGAACTCACCCTGCGAGCGCAGGAGCCGCGAAAGCTTCGCGACGGTCTCGTTGAAGGAGACGGCGAGTGATCGCACCTCCGGTGGGCCCTCCTGTTCCGGCGCCCTCGCATCGAGCTGACCCTCCCCGACCGCGTCCGCCGCCTCTTCGAGGCGATGCAGCGGCCGGGTGACGAAGCGAGCAAGGCCGAATCCAACCACCGCGGCTCCCGCCAGCACCACGACTCCGATCAGCACGAGGATGAGCCAGTAGCGACGGATGCGGGCATCGACCGCGGAGAACGGATACGTGATCCGTACCGCTCCGTGCACCTTGCCGCCCGAGGCAATCGGCACTCCGACGTAGAGCAACCTCTCGTGAAGCGTCTTCGAGTTGCGGACGCCGCGCGGATACTTGCCGGCGAGCGCGGCTGCGATCTCGGGCCGCGAGGCGAAGCTCTCGGTGCCGTGCACCCGCGCGCTCGTATCCACCAGGGCGTAGCCCCGCCTGTCGACGATCACGACTCGTGCACCGGTCCGCGCTCCGTAGTCGGCGGCGATTGCGGCAATGGCGTTCAACTGCCTGCGATCGGGAGCCTGAACCGCGTCCTCTGCGTCGGCCGCTAGCACCGTCGCGTCGTGCGAGACGTTGGCCGTCAGGTTGCGTCGCTCCGTGCGCTGATTCTGCACGCCGAGCGGAACCTCGAGACTGAGCAGGACGAACAGCGTCACCCCGAGGTAGCCGAGGAGGAGACGGCGCGTCACGGCACGTGCAGCCGGAAGCCGACGCCGCGCACGGTCTCGATCCAGCCCGGGTCACCGAGCTTGCGCCGCAGCGCGGCGACGTGGACGTCGATCGTCTTCGAGGAGCCGTACCAGCTCGTCTGCCAGACCTCGGCCAGCAGGCGCTGCCGGCTCACGGCCGCGCCGGGATCGCGCGCGAGCGCCGCGAGCAGCTCGAACTCCTTCGGCGTCAGCTCGAGCTCACGCCCGCCGAGGCTCGCGCGGCGTGCTCGCTCGTCGACCTCGAGCTCTCCTGCCCGCAAGGGGCCGCCGTTGCCGTCGTACGACACCGCCCGCCGGGTGACCGCGCGGATCCGGGCGATCAACTCGCGCAGGCCATATGGCTTGACGACGTAGTCGTCGGCCCCGAGCTCGAGGCCCACGACCCGGTCCGCCTCCTCCCCGCGGGCGGTGACGACAATGATCGGGACGCGTGAGCGCTCGCGTAGCTGCCGGCAGACGTCGAGGCCGTCGATGTCCGGCAGGCGCAGATCGAGCAGCACGAGGTCCGCGGGCGAAGCCTCGAGAGCGCCCTCGCCGGTCGCCACGCGTGAGACGTCGTAGCCCTCACGCTTCAGCCCGGCCACGAGCGGGTCTGCAATAGCGTCCTCGTCCTCGACGACCAGGATGTGCACATACCGAGTGTCGTGACGGCGGGACCGCTCCGCATCGGGACTTAGCCGAATCTTTACTGCGGCTTGTCGGAAGCCTCGTCGACTGCTCTCCCAGGCCTCACCAGGCGCCGCCTAGCTTCGGTGGCATGAACAAGGCGCATCTCACCCTCTTCGCGCTCCTCGTCGCGGGCGCCACCGTCCTCGGCGCAATCGCGGTAACGCGGACGACCCACCTAGGCCGTGCGGCACGGCACACGAACGACGCGGCACTCGCCGCCCGGACGAAACAGCTCGACGCCTACGCCGCGAAGCTCCAGAAGGAGCTCAAGGCGACGCCGCCGGCACTACCTGCTCTCCCGAAGGCAGCCCGGGTTTCCGCGGTCGCGCCGGCGACGCCGCCACCCCGGATCGTCTACCACCGGCCCTCGCCGGTGGTCACGGTCATCCACAGCCACCACGGCGACGAGGACTCCCACGAGTCCGACGGCGGAGAAGGCGGCGGAGATGACTAGCCATCACGGCCGCCTGTACGGACTCGCTCTCGCGCTCGTCGTCTTCTTCCTCGCCTGGGCGGTCGTCGCCGCGCAGCCGTGGGTGGCCGCAGCCCCAGATCCACGGCTGCGCGCACTCGCGATCCGCCAGGCGCAGCTGCAGCGCGAGGCCAAGCTCGTGCGGAAGGTGGTTGCGGCGCGCTGGGCGAGATACCGCGTCGAGTTGAAGGCTCGCCGAGCGAGGATCGCGCGCATCGACGCAGCGGCGGCTGCCGTGGCAGCCCGGGCGGCTACCGCCGCCGCGCCGGCGGCGGCCGTGCAGGTCGTGAACCTGCCTGCCGCCCACGTGGTCACGAGGACTTCGTGAAGACAGACCCCACATTCTGGCTCCTCGCGCGAGCGAGCGGACTGACCGCCTACGGCCTGCTCACGGCGTCCGTCCTAGCCGGACTCGTGCTGAAGTCGAAGCCGTTCGGGCGCGCGCTGAAGCCGGCGCCGACCATGGACGTGCATCGGTTCCTCGCACTGCTAGGGCTCGGGATGCTCGCGCTGCACGGCGGGACGTTGCTGCTCGACCGCACCCTGCACATGCCGCTCGCCGGGCTCGTAGTCCCAGGCACCTCTCCGTACCGCCCTGCAGCGGTGGCGGTCGGCGTCGTCGCCGCCGAGCCAATGGCGCTGATCTACGTCTCGTTCGCCCTGCGCAAACGGATCGGCCCCCGGAACTGGCGCCGCCTCCACTGGGCGACGTACCTCGTCTTCCTCCTCGCCACCATCCACGGTTTCGCCTCGGGAACCGACTCGACGCAACCGTGGGCGCACGACCTCTACCTAGGGGCGGTCGGCGCGGTCGCTTTCGCCACGGCCTGGCGAGCCTGCGGCCGTCCCATACGCCCGGGACCCGAAAGGAGCCTGTGATGTACCGGATCTCGATCGACCGCTCGCTCTGCAACGGCCACGGCGTCTGCGAGGCCATCGCGCCCGACGTCTTCGAGCTCGGAGACGACGGTCTCGCCATCCTCCGGACAGCCATGAGCGAAGACGACGCGGTACAGGAGGCGTGCGACTCGTGCCCCATGGGTGCAATCTCGATCGCCAGAGCGGAGGCCGCTTGAGACTGAAGCTGCTCGTCGTGCTCGTTGTCGTGACCGCCGCGGCCGGTGCCATAGCCGCCAACCTCTTGCTGCTTGGCAGTGCCGCGGCCAACAACGCCCCGATGGGCCGGCTCAGCCCGCGCGCACATCTTCCCCCGGCCCCCCGCTGGACGGTCCGCCCGACGAGCGGCCGGCCGAACGACGAGCATGCCGACGACTGAGAAGCGCCGAATGACCCCGATTGCACCGCTCTTCTAGACGCCGAACATCCCGATCTGTACCCCGAGCATGGCAAGGAACGAGAGACCGCCTCCGAGCGCGAGCGCGGACCGCGGGGCGTCGTGAATCGCCTCGGGCAGAAGCTCGGAGAATACCATCCAGATCATCGCGCCGGCTGCGAAGCCGAGCCCGAACGGGAGGAACGGCTTGAACTGCTCGACGAAGAGGTAGGCGAGCGGCGCGATCAGGGGCTGCGGCAAGCTGGAGAAGACGCTCCAGCCCGCTGCGGATCTGACCGTTGCGCCGCGCGGCACGAGGACAAGGCTGATGGCAAGACCTTCGGGGATGTTGTGGATCGCGATCGCGAGCGTGATCAGTAGCCCGAGCTTCTCGCCACCGCCGTACGAGACGCCCACGCCGACCCCCTCGCTCGCGGAGTGAGCGGTCATCACGGCGATGATCACGAGCGCCTTCCGTGCATCGACACCCGTGAGCCGGCCCACAGCAATGTCCTTTCCGTCGCCGAGCAGCTTGCGGAAGCCGACGATGAAGACCGCTCCGGCCACCCCACCCAGGGCGAGGCGATCGACTCCGAGCGCCCAGCCCTGCCAGAGGAGGCCGACGCCGGCTGCGAGCATGAAGCCGGACGCAACCGCGTTCGAGACCCCCAACCAGTCTCTCCCCATTCCGTTGCGGACGAAGAGGAATGGCGCGGCGCCGAGCCCGGTGGCCAGGCAGGTGACCGCGGCCGCGGCCGTCACGGTCCAGACGTTGACCTGCACTCTTCCAGCTTCCGGCGCAGGGAGTCGCTTGGCATCCGGTCTTTTCCGCGAACCTCGCCTCGGCTGTTCACCTGGCGATTGACTTCGGAAAAGAGCCGACTCGGCGATGCGGCCCGAGCCCGAATGCTCAGCCCGCGGCGGCTACCTGAGCGGCACTGTGACCGGTCCCGGGAGGCGTCGGTAGACCGCGAAGAAGTCGCGATCGTCGGGCACGAGGTAGCGGGCAGCCGGTTGCTGGTAGTTCGGGACGATCCGCGCTGGGAGCAGCCCGTCCCGGTGGCGGTACGTGTTCAACGTCGGCCACTCCGGGTTGATGTCTAGCTCCATCGCGCGTACCGCGCCCGCGCGCTTGAGGATCTCGGCGAGCGTCGTTACCGTCTGATAGTCGGCTGCGGCGTAGATGAGGTTTCCGCGGCGGTCGATGCCGACGCCGGTGCGCCAGACCCGGACCGCGTTGCCGAGTGTGAAGCCCCATCGGGTGCTGTCGTTGAGGGCTGGACTGAGGCGTCCGTGATCGATGATGAGAGGCAGGCTCTGTCGAGCGAACGTGATCCCCCGTCCGGGAC
>Ga0308173_10001035_pt1 | contig 13306 bp, 10 predicted proteins | sample PhyPR1_FD_203716 | JGI IMG/M metagenome (GOLD analysis project Ga0308173, IMG submission 203716) | Soil microbial communities from UC Gill Tract Community Farm, Albany, California, United States - DLSLS.P.R1 | ecosystem: Environmental > Terrestrial > Soil > Agricultural land | place: USA...
CAGCAGCCTGAGCTTCGGCAATCAGAAGGTGGGAACTACCAGCACGGCGCAATCGGTGACGCTGACGAATACGGGGACCGCGACGCTGAGTATTAGTGGAGTTTCGATCACTGGCTCGAATGCCGGCGACTTCGCTCAGACGAACACTTGCGGGACTTCGGTCGCGGCGGGCGGGAAGTGCAGCATCTCGGTGACGTTTAAGCCTTCGGCCAGCGGCAATCGAAGCGCGTCCGTAGCGATCGCGGACAATGCGGCGGGCTCGCCGCAGTCGATCAAGCTGACGGGGAAAGGGAGGTAGGAGGCCGAGCTGGCGCTCGGCTTTGTCGGCAGGCGAAAGCGCCTGCCCCACACACTGGGCTGAAGTGCTAAACTGAATCGAAGTTGTACTTGCACGTCTTTTGAATTCCGCTGGACCGGCTTTCGAGTCTTCGATTCCTCGCCTGTACCACCGTCATCAATTGATACGTTTGCGCAACATTTGTAGAAGTAAAAGGAGTCGTTTTGAAAGAAACAGGAACAGTGAAGTGGTTTAACGCCGCGAAGGGATTTGGATTTATCCAGCGAGAGAATGGAGAAGATGTCTTCGTGCACTTCTCCGCGATCGCGGCCAGTGGATACCGCTCGCTCGATGAGGGCGCGCGCGTTTCCTTTGAAGTGAAGAAAGGTCCGAAAGGACTGCAAGCCGAGGACGTGAATCTCGTTTAGTTCGATCGAGTGAAGCATTGAGGGCAGGCGGGTGACCGCCTGCCCTACTCATTTTAGGGGCCTGTTTTAGGGGACCAGCACCACCGGAGCCTGCCAGAAGGCGGCCTTCTGACTGGTCGGGTCCAGCACCGTCACCTGGCAATCGTACTTGCCGGGTTGTAGTTTGTTCAACGCCAGACTGAAGCGCAGCGGCACTGCCTTCGATTTGGGGTCCATTCCTTCCGTAACGGGCAAGGGCGGAGTTTCAAACGCCTTGTTCTGCCCCCGATAGAAAGTCACAAAGGCAATCAGCGGCTGGGTGGTGGTCTGCCCGCGTTCGTACGCCTGCAGGTAGACGTACATGTCCTTGCTGGTGCTGAAGACGCGGGTGACGCTGGGCACCAGCTTCAGACCATCCTGAACCAGCGGATCGACGGACGGCAGCTTGTCTTTGTTCGCCACGTTAAAGAGCGCGTCGCGAACGTCCATGCGCTGGCCGCTCAGCACCACGCTGCTGATGGGAACGCGCTTCTGTTCCTTGTTCAGGTTGGGGACCAGGAACTTGGTCATGAAGGTCCCGATGCGGCCCGTTTCGTCGTCCCGGGCCAGCACTTTGATGGTGTAGGTGCCGGGGAGGATGGTGAAGCCGGTCGCGTATTGGATCGGCTGCTTGGCAAGCTGCGCGGCGGTTTCTCCGCTCAGTTTGATGTCCACCTTATCGCGGACGTTGGTCACGGTAACGCCGTATTCATCCTTCACCTCGCCGATGAAGTCGATGACGGTGTGCTCGGCGCCGCGACGGCGGGCGAGCGCCAGTTCGCGGCCGGGGATCTTCATGGCCACGGGCACGAAGTATTCGGCCGAGTTCAACTGGAAGTAATTCAGCTCCATGGCGATGGTGAGTTCGGTGATGGGGTCCTGCAGCATCAGGGCGTCGGCCAACTGCCGCTCTTTGTCCACGGTGTTGAACTTGGAGAATTGCTTGTTGGCGTAATAGCCGACGCGATAGGCGAGCTTGGCGGAGGGGTCGCCATTATAGGTGATCTTGATCTTGCGGAATTTGCCGTCGAGGGCGGAGTTGGTCGAGTAATAGCCGACGATGTAATAGCTGTCGATCGACTTTTCGGCATTCACGACGCCCTGCGCCAGGTCGTTGTTGTCGAGCAGCGCCTTGCCGCCGGTATCGGCTGCCAGGGCGTACAGCGTATCCTGCGAGCGTTGGAAATTGCCGACGCGCGCCAGCGCGGAAGCGCCCGAGTACATCCCCTGGCCGCCCGGCGAACCCTGGGTAGCGTCGCCCAGCGGGGCCGAAGCAACCAGCCCACGTGCATCCACCGTGTAGAAGGAAACGTTGGAGCGAATGGCCGCGTTGGTGGTGGCCATCAACTGCGCCTGGTTATCGATTCCGTTGAGGCGGAGGCCGCTGGCATAATACACCAGCACTTTCTTTTCGTTAAGCTGGCCCAGCATCTTCACGGCGGTCTGCAACGCCGCAAGCTGACGGTCGGTGTTGAAGATGTTGAACTCGCTGTCGTCTTCACCGAAGGCGCTGCCGGTATCGGCCGAGCTGTCGTCGTTGGAACCCGTATCCAGGCCCTGGTCCTCGCCGATGAACAGCTTGTCCAACACTTTCAGCAGGGCGTCCTTATCGTCGGTGAAATCCTGCAGGACGTGGAGGCGATCGGAGAAGGACATGAGGGCCATCAGATCGGCCGGCGACATCTGCTTCTTGATGAACTTCACTGCCGAATCCATCGCCCGGTATTGATCGGCCGGAGGCATGGCGCCCATGTCGAAGTACAGGACGATCAGGCGGCGATCCTTATACCGGATGCTGCCGGGAGATTCGGGCTGGATCTGAAACTGCGTGACCGCGTCCACTTTCGGCTTGCCGGGTTCAGCCGCGGCGACTACCGTGGGGGCCCTCTGCTGCAGCGCCGGACCTTCCGGCTCGAGCAGTTCCTGGTATTCGCTGAAGGCCACCGGCTGGGCAATATTGTCTTCGGTGATGGTGAAATCCTTGGCGGTGAGCCCCTTGATCGGCTTGCCGCTCTTGTCGGTCACGGTGACTGCTTCGACCACGAGTTGGGCGTTGGCGGTAAACTTCACGGGTCCATCGGCCGGGGTCTGGGCGGCCTGTTGAGGAGCGGCGGGCTTCGGCGGCTGCTGAGCCGCGGCCAGAACGATGATCAGAAAAATGGAAACAGGTAACTTCATGTTAGAACCTCCACCGCAGGGTCAAAGTCACCTGGCGCATGGCCAGGGGCTGATTGGGCAAGCCGAATTGTTGGCTGGAAGCATTGGTGTTCCAACTCGGATAGGTCACGTGGTTGAGGGCGTTCGTGGCGTCGAGACGGACATCGATCACGTCCTCGAAAGTTCGCTGCATGGATGCGTTCATGGCGAACTGGGTAGGCCCGATGATGGAATTGCGGCCGGCATTGCCCCACTGTCCCGGAAGGGGCGCGATGTAGGCGCCCGGATTGAGGAAGCGTCCGGCCGGTGCGTCGTAGGCATCTACGCCGGTGTATTCCGGCCGGACGGGGCCGCTGATGGCCGTGCCGGTAAGAATCGCGGAATTCCAACTGGGAGTGGCCGGCTTGCCCGAACCCGCGGTCAGGTTGGTCAGGATGGTCCAGCGCTTGAGGGCGACGCCGCGCCACCCGCTCAACAGGGTTCCGCCCTTCACGCCGACGCCGCTGGTGTACTGCATGTTGAAGGTCACCAGGTGCCGCTGATCGAAGGGTGAATAGCCGCGTTCGGCCGAGAGGTTCAGCCAGTTCTGCGCCACCACCGATCCGCCGCCACCACCGCGTCCGCCAAGGGCGGCATTGTCCAGCGCTTTGGAGAACGTGTAGTTGACGCTGGCCGAGATGCCGTTGTGGAAGCGGCGCTGCAGTTGTACCTGTCCGGCTTCGCGTGTGGAGTTGCCGTTGGACGTCATGTAATAGAAGTTGGTCGGGCAGGACGGGCAGGGGTTCGTGGCGCCGGCCGGATAGGTATTCGGCACGAAGACCTGTACGGCGCGCGTGCCCTTGATTCCCAGGTAAGTCACGGTCAGCACATTGCCGCCCGGCAGATCGCGCTGCGCCGATATCTGCCAGTTCTGCGAGTAGCCGACGCGGAAATCCGGATCGACCGCGAACGTGTTGGGCGTCCCGCTGGCCGGGCTGTTGAAGGCGGTGGCCATGCTCAGCGGGTTGGTGAGCGATCCGGCCAGGTTCAGCGTGCGGGAGAAGGGCGACTGCTGCGACATTTGATTGACGATCGACTGGTAGACGGAAGTGTCGTAGTACACGCCATAGCCGGCGCGCACCACCAGCGACGATCCGAAGATGGGATGCCAGGCCAGCGCGACGCGAGGCTCGAACCCGTGCTTGTCGGGCTTGACCAGGGAATCCGCATACGATTTGCCGGTCAGCGGGCCGGTCGGGTTCTGGCCGGTGACGGGGGCGACCGCCGCATAGAAGCCGTTGACGTCCAGGTTGACCAGGCGTCCGTATTTCTCGACTACTGGCGAGCCATATTCCCAGCGCATACCGTAGTTGACGCTGAGCGACGGTCCGATTCTCCAATCGTCGGTGATGAAGGCGTCATAGGACGAACTGCGGAAATACTTGTCGGCATTGCCCACCGCCAGGTTGACGATATCGGGCCGGTCCAGGAGGAAGTCGGCGAAATCGAATCCGGTGTTCTGAACCGGCACACCGTTCACGATCTGTTGCGTGGCGGCGCCGGTGAAGTTGAAGCCGCCCCGTCCGTTCTGCTGGGTCAGCGGGTTCGCATCGATCCGACGGAAATCGCCGCCGAATTGCAGGTTGTGGGGGCGGTGGATCCAGAGCATGTTGTAACCCACGGCCTGCGTCTGATTGCGGGATAAATTCTCATTGGCGTCGTTGAGTCCCTGGATTCCACTGCCGCCGTTGAAGCCGAGCGACGGAGGTCCCCAGTTGTTCGGGCTCTGGTCGTTGCCGGAGATCCCCAATTCCGCAGAAACGTTCTTCACGTTGGCGAAGTACGGGGTCGTGCTGGTGCTCTGGCGGCTGTACGTATAGTTCAGGTTCCCATTGATCCGCTGGTTGAACATGTGGCGGTAGCTGAGGTTCACCTGCTGACCGAACGACTCATTCGGATCGAGGAAGCCGAAAATGTTGGCGCCGGTGCCATCCGTGCGCTGGAAACCGTAGCTGCCGTTAATGAAGTTCTTGCGATTCAGATTGCGATTGAAGCGGATCTGGGCGGCGTCCGAGTTACTGATCGTGGTTATCGGCGCCTGGTAATTGTAACCGAGCGGGCTGAAGAAGTTCGGATTCGGATAGAACCCCAGCATGTCCCGCGCCGCCGGGCTGATGCGGTTCAGGGGAATCACGTTTCCGGGGAACGGCGCGCCTGTGGTCGGATCGAAAATCGCCAGCGGCTGTCCGAGGAGGTTGGTGGCTTGGGAGAAGTCGCCGATGCGCTCCGCGAGTGTGGGCAGGCTGACCGTTTGATTGTTGGCATTGCGGCTGCGGCTGCCCTGGTAATTCAGGAAGATCTGGCCATTACTCTTCAGGACGTGCGGGATATACAGAGGACCGCCGAACGACCCGCCGAAGCGCAGGTTGTTGTAGGCCGGTTGCGGTGTATTCTGCCCGGTGAGCGAGTAGGAGTGGGCGTTCAACGCCGAATTGCTGAAGATGGCGTTCACATCGCCGCGGTATAGCGCGCCCGGTCCGCGCCGCGCATTGCCGATGACTCTGCGCTCGATGCCGTTGCTGACGCTGCCGTTCACCACCATGGAGTCCGACGCGGTGGAACTGGGAGCGTCGCCGGATGCCGCGGCACCGATTCCGCTATCGGCTGGAGCAGGAGGCGGTGTTCCGCCGCCGGCCGCATTCACGTCGGCCCGCTGGAAGCCGTTGGTCGGGTTGGCGGGCGTGGCATTGGCCGTCTTGGTGTTCTTGGAATTCTTGGAATTTTTGGAATTCTTGCCCTTGTTGTTATTTCCGCCGCCGTTGGCAGCCTGCTCGGCGCCGGCGATGGAAGGCTTGGGCGGCGCGCCGGCGACGGGTGTCGCGGTGGCAGTCGAAGGAGCCACGGTGGGCGGCGTACTGGGCTGGGTGGGCGGGGGCGCGTTGGCTTTGATCTCATCGAAGGAGAGCAGTTTCATCTCCCACTCGGGACTCGGGGCGCCCGGGGCAATCGCGACTTCCTGCTTGATGGGCGCGAAGCAGAGCATCTCGACCTGCAGCGACCAGGTGCCGTCGGGGACGTCGGCGAACGAGTAGACGCCCGCGCCGTCGGTGACCGCGGTCAACTTTTTATCGCCTTGCGAGAGGGTGACGGTTGCGCCGGGAAGGGGCAGTCCGCCGAACTTCACTACGCCGTGATGTTCGGCGGCAGCCAGCGGGAAAGCAGCCAGACAGGCCAGCGCCGCGCAGGCAAGATAATTCCGAATCCGATTCCACATGAGGAAGTTACTCCGAGTTACAGCCATAAATATCGGTAATTTTTCGAGGACGAGGGCGCGCATTAGTTCTCCGTGGGCACCCTTTCGATGTGATCGATCACCAGGATTTCGAGCGGGGCCTTTTTCGGCTCCAGCTTCAGGCCCCATTGTTCCTGGATCGCCGTCAGGAGCGGGGGATAAACTTCCTTCTTCTCGGCGCCTTCCTTTATGGGGTCGGCGTTTTCGGGGGTGAAATTCAGAATGAGATTGTAAACGCCGGGAAGGTCGGTCATGTCCCGAACCGGCCGGTCCATCTGCCGGGCCAGCCAGGCGGCGACGCTCGTCATGGAACAACGCTCGCACTTGAAATAGCCACGGCTGCTGTTCATGTTATTGCCGCCTTCATCCTTCACGGGCTCGGCTTTCAGGCCGGTTTTTCCGGCAACCAGCCCGTAAATCGGGAAGACTTTCGTATCTTTATGCGCCTGCAGTTTGAACCGCTCTGCCAGCATGGCCCGCATCATCAGCGGGAAGTCTTTGTCGTCAGCTCCGGAGGGCGGTTTGGCCGCGATGTCGAATCGTTCGCTCTGCAGCCATTCCGGACCGGAAATCTGGTAATCGAGCATCCCGTAGGCCCGCATGATGAAGTTCTTCAGAGTGACGTTGGAGCCGGTCAAAATGCCGTTGTGCGTGTTGCTGCTGGAACTGTTGCTACCGGAATTGTTGGGTTTGAGAGAGACTGCATCAAATGACGGAGTTTGGCCAAAAGCGCAGCATGCCATAACGACAGCGAAACCGGCATGGAGGTGCTTTCGACTCATAGAATCCTTTTCCGTTATGACGGATTTGACGCCGTTCGGTTAACCTTTGCTCCTAGTTTTCTGTTGGTATCTTTTCCATGCGATCTATTACAACGTGATCCAACGGAAGTTTCTTCGGCTCGAGCTTTAAGCCCAACTGCTGCTGGACGGCTGAGTAGATGGTGGCGCCGGAACCGGGCTCGGAAGCCGAAGGCATCCGGACCTCGCCTCCGCCGGCGGGAGGAGGGGCCATCATCGTGGGGCCTTCGGCAGATTCGGGCGAATAATCCAAGGTGAAGTCGTATATGCCTTTAAGGCCCGTCTCGTCGACCACCGGCTTGCCGGTAAGATTCGAAAGCATATTCACGAGGCCGTCCACCGTCGTCTTCTTGGCCTCGAAGTGTCCCGGCATCATGCGCATCATGCCACCGCGTCCGGGCAGCGGACCACCGGGTCCCGGACCCCCGCCGCCCCTAGCGGCGCCGGGCGGAGGCGGGGGAGGGGGCGCTGCGGCGCGCATCTGGATGTCGCCGCCACGTCCCGGCATGGCCATAGGGGCAAACCCCGACGTATCGTTGGGGTCCGATTCCTTCAATTTGGGACCTCCTTTGGCCACAGTCAGTGCATAAGCCGCATGTTCCTTGGTTTCGTGGTGGAAGGTCATCTTGAAACGGTCGGCGAGCAGTTTCTGCAACATGAGGCGGAACTGTTCGCGGGTGGTATTGGCCGGGATCTTGGCGCTGACGTCGAAGCGCTCGGTGTTCAGCCAGTCCGGTCCCTGAAGCTGATATTCCTTTAAGTTGAATGCGTTAGTCAGCATATTGCGTAGGCTGACGTTCTGCCAGTCGAGCCGGCCGGGGTCGTCGGACCCGGGGCCGCCGTGCATCTGGACCCTGATCATGTTGGCGGTCGGAGGAGGCGCGGGCTTGATGGAAGCCACCTCGAATTCGGGGACGGCCTCCGACTGGGCGGATGCGCCCGCGGCGAGGAGAGCCGCCAAGGCTGCCTGGGTAAATATAGTTGTCTTCAATCTGATTACCTCCGCTCGTTTGGGGCCGTTTGTGTATAAGACGGAAAAACAGCCGAAAGCGTTCGAATTTCCTAAAAATTGATAACGCCTTCTGCCGGAAATTTGTGACAATGCGGCGGATTTCAGTCGCCTGCGCCCTTGCGGCCCAGTTCCTTCAAGGTCTTTTCGATCTCCTGGATATCACCCAGGGTGAGCCTTCCGGTGTCGACCAGATGGCACATGAGTGGCTGTGTACTCCCACCGAAGAAGCCCAACAGTTCGTCGATCAGCCGGCTTTGCGCCGCCCGCCGGGACACTGCCGCTTCGAAAATGTGGGCATTACTGATCTTTTTGACCCGCCGAAGCGCCTTTTTGGCCTCCAACCGATAGACGGTCGTCTGGATAGTCGTATAGGCGGGACGGTGCCGCTCCGGAAAGACCTCCTGGATTTCTCGAATCGACAACGCGCCCTTGGTCCACAGGGCGTCCATGATCTGCATTTCCAACTTGCTCAGTTTGGGTTGGGCCACGGGAAAAACCTACTCGTGTTTGCAATCCTACTACACAAGTTTGTTTCGAGCAAGCGATGCGCCCCACCAGACAGGCCCGGCGCATTAAAATACCGTGTCAGGAGGAGAAATGGCAAATCCAGGCTCTTACACATGGTGGCGTGACAATTACTTGACTGACCCCGGATTTCAGGCCGTATGCACCGTTTTGGCGTCTAACGGCGTGGACTGCACACAGGTGGAGGTGGACCACTTTCCGCCCAATGCGTCATACACCGGATCGGCATACGATGGGATGCTGCCGTATGGTGCACGCCCGGCGTTTCCGCTGCCCAAGTACATTCACCGGTTCCATTCCGGTGGTGGCGGCATGGGGGGGCATGCATCCACCACGGGCAGCACTTCCGTCTCGGCATTTTGGACGGGGGAGGTACGAGCGCGGATGCAGGCGGGGGATTACTGGGGAGCGATGAAATACGACATCATCGACAAAAAGAATCTTGCGCTCTTCTACACCAATGGCAGCAATCGGAATCTGTTCGATGGAATCCTGCGGCCGGCGGTGGAACTGGCCCGCGCGCTAGGTCTCGTGAGCGACACTCAGTATTACGATCTTCTGATGGACCTGGGCGGCTTTGTTTAGCTGAGCGCGTAAACAGGGAAGTGGAGCGCCGAATGGGGTTATACTGGCGCTTCCCATGCAAACGCAACAAAAAACGGGCTTCGCACTCTCCGTAGTCACTACCGTTTTCTTCATGTGGGGATTTGTCACCGTCCTCAACGACATCCTGGTACCGCACCTAAAAGCTTTATTCGACCTGAATTACACGCAGACGATGCTGATTCAGTTCACCTTCTTTTCGGCCTATTTTTTGATGGCTACCCCGTCGTCTCGTATTCTGGCCCACATCGGTTACCAGATGTCGATAGTCCTGGGGCTGGCGGTGATGGGAGTGGGCGCGCTGATGTTTTTGCCGGCGGCGTCGTTTGCGTCGTACCCATTCTTCCTGGCGGCGTTGTGGGTGTTGGCATCGGGCATCACGCTGCTGCAAGTGGCGGCGAATCCCTATGTAGCGCAACTGGGACCGCCTGAAAAAGGGTCGAGCCGCCTCAATCTGGCGCAGGCCTTCAATTCGCTGGGGACGACGATTGCGCCGTATCTGGGCGGAGTGCTGATCCTCTCGGAGACGGCAAAGACGGCGTCGGCGGATGCGGTCAAACTGCCATACCTGGGGATCGCGGTGACTCTGTTCCTGCTGGCGGCGGCAATTTCGAGGTTCAAGCTGCCGGCGCTCCCGGATATCGAAGAAGGCCATGCGATCCAACCCGGCGACAGCATCTGGAAGCATCGCCACCTGGTATTGGGAGCGGCCGCCATCTTCCTGTATGTGGGCGCCGAGGTATCGATCGGCAGCTTCCTGGTGAATTACTTCTCGCAATCGTACATCGGCGGATTGACGGAGCGCGCGGCGGCGGGCTACGTATCGTTCTACTGGGGCGGCGCGATGATCGGCCGGTTTATCGGCTCGGCGGTGTTGCGCAAAGCATCGCCCGGCAAGGTGCTGGGCGGCGCGGCGCTGATCGCCTCGGCGCTGGTGTGGACGACGGTGGCGACCAGCGGCAGCTTCGCCATGTGGAGCATCATTCTGGTGGGCATGTTCAATTCCGTGATGTTCCCGACCATCTTCACGCTGGGAATCGCGGAACTGGGCCACCTGACCGCGAAGGGCTCGGGCCTGCTGATCATGGCCATCGTGGGCGGAGCCCTGCTGCCCGTGCTGCAAGGAGTGCTGGCCGATTCCATAGGAATTCACATGGCCTTCATCATGCCGGCGATCTGCTACCTGTACATCGTGTTTTACGGGTTCAACGGGTCGCGCGTGATGAGGCCCGCGAAAGCGTAAATCAAACGGCGGCAAGGCCGCCTGCGTACCCAAATGAAAAACGGAAACATGATGAAAAGCTCGATTGTGGCCGCGCTTGGCGGGCTACTGTTCGGGTTCGATACGGCCGTCATTGCCGGAGCAACAGGGGCTCTGACGGCCCTCTATTCCCTGACGCCGTTCACGTTGGGGCTCACCGTTTCGTCGGCTCTCTTTGGAACGATTATCGGCGCATTGTTTGGCGGCATCCCGGGCGACCGGTATGGGCGGCGCGCCAGCCTGCGGATCACGGCGGTTTTGTATCTGATATCGGCGATCGGCTGCGCCTTTGCATTCAACTGGTACGCGTTCATTCTGGCGCGCTTCATCGGCGGATTAGGGATCGGCGCATCGTCGGTGCTGGGTCCCATGTACATCGCGGAAATCGCGCCGCCGAAGAAGCGAGGCCGCATGGTGGGCTTCTTCCAATTCAATATCGTGTTCGGCATTCTGCTGGCGTATTTCTCCAACTACATGGTGGGCACCATGGGACTGGGCGCCGATGAATGGCGCTGGAAGCTCGGCGTGCCGGCGATTCCCGCCGCGATCTTCCTGCTGCTGCTGTTTTCGATTCCAGAAAGCCCTCGGTGGCTGGCGCGGCAGGGACGTCTGGAGGAAGCGGAAACCGTCCTGCGCGAAGGCGGCGACGAGAATTACAAGTCCGATCTGGCCGAGATCGTGGCGTCGGTGGACAAGCACGGGGGCAGCGATGCGGAGCCGCTCTTCCAGCACAAGTACCGATTTCCCATCTTCCTGGCGATTTCGATCGGTATGTTCAATCAGCTCTCCGGCATCAACGCCATCCTTTATTACTCCAACGACATTTTTGCCAAGGCGGGATTCACCAAGGTATCGGCGGATCTGCAATCGGTGGCGGTGGGCGCGACGAATCTGTTGTTTACCATGATCGCCATGAGCCTGATCGACAAACTGGGGCGCAAGAAACTGCTGCTGATCGGCGCGGTGGGCACCGCGTTTGCGCTGGCCGGCGTAGCAGCCATTTTTCTGACGGACACGCATCACGAACTGCTGGTCTGGTGCCTGGCGGCGTTCATCGCATTTTTTGCCTTTTCGCAGGGCGCGGTTATTTGGGTGTACTTGAGCGAAGTTTTTCCCACACGGGTCCGGGCCAAAGGCCAGAGCCTGGGCAGTTTCACGCATTGGATCATGAACGCTGCCATCTCCTTTATCTTTCCGTGGCTGGCAGCCAAGTCCGGCGGCGTGCCGTTCGTATTTTTCGCCGTGATGATGGGCGTGCAATTCTTCGTAGTGCTGCTGTTCTATCCGGAGACCGCCGGCCGTTCACTGGAGCAGATGCAAAAGAGCCTGGGGATCGAATAGTTATGGGCGGAATGACAATTGGAGTGGATATCGGCGGCACGAAGGTGGCCGCGGGACTGGTCGACGCCGCCGGGCGGATCACAAACAAGTCGAGGGTACCGATGGTATCGCGCGGCGATGGCGCCGCCGGACTGGCATGCGTACAGAGCGCCATTCAGGCAATCTTCGCGGAAGTGCCGGCGGCCCGCGCCGCGGTCACCGGAATCGGCATGTGCGCACCGGGGCCCCTGGATCCGAATACGGGCGTGATCCTGAATCCGCCGAATGTGCCTTGCTGGCGCGATTATCCGCTAGCCGCGGAAATCGAACGGATCTTTGGCGTCCCGGCGAGAGTCGATAACGACGCCAACGCAGCCTGCCTGGCGGAAGCTCGTTGGGGCGCGGGGGCCGGATACCGCAATGTGTTCTTCGCCATCGTGGGTACCGGAATCGGCACGGGGATCGTGTTCGATGGCAAGATCTACCACGGGCGGACCGGCAGCGCCGCGGAAGGCGGTCACGTTACGATCGACTACCGTGGTCCGCGGTGCGGCTGCGGCAAACACGGCTGCATCGAAGCGTATGCCTCGGGGCCGAATATCGCGCGGCGTACGCGGGGACGGCTAAGCGGCGGAGAACGGTCGTCGATTTTGGACTTGGCCGGCAGCGTCGAGGCGGTCCGCACGGAGCATGTGGGCGAGGCATTTCGGGCCGGCGATGGCCTGGCGACCGACATTTTAACCGAAACGTCACACTTGTTAACTATTTGGTTGGGGACCATCGTGGACATTCTCGAGCCGGACGTGATGGTCATTGGCGGAGGAGTCGCCGAGTTGATGAGTTCCTTTTTTCCGGCGATGAGCGCCGGGCTGAAGGACTGGGCGATCAACCAGCGAGCGGGCGAAATCCCTTTGGTGCTCGCGCGTTACGGGTCAGACGCAGGAATCGCAGGCGCCGCCGCTTTGTGCGCCTGAGTACCGTAGGTAACATTTGCATTTCATCTGGCCGGGATCGTGCAAACCCGTACGCTACCCCCAAAAGTTTCGGAACTTTGATCCTTTTGCGGATTTGTGCCCCAAAATTGCCCCGTGATACCGTAGTACTCGGTTTTGGGACTTCGTTTGTCCAGAGGTGGTCGGGGAACTATGGGTCGACGTTTAGCCATTTGGCATTCTGTGTCGTTTCGGGGTGTGTTCTCTCTCGCAGCGTGTCTCCTCCTTTTGTCGGTACCCGGCAAATCCATGAGCTCCACAACTACCATTCAGGGCGCGCAAGGTCTGGTTGTCTCTCTAGATATAAGCGGAAATTACGATATTAAGGTGACAAGTCCGGCCTGGCATTTTGCCGGAACGGTCGAACATCCCGTCTCGAATGTAACCGTCACCTCGGGATTGGACGATGTGGGACCGTTCAACGAGGTGGCATTCGACTTCACTGCCACGATAGTACGGCACGCCGCAATCCGTACTTATGCTAACCGGACGGCGGTCCTTTTTACCCTGAGCTACCCCAACGGGGGGCCGAGCTATTGTTTCCCCGCCCTGGCGCAGTATCCGTCCGGACTGAAGCACGTTGCTTTTAGCGGCACCTTCGCGCCACCGACGTTCAGCAATCTGCCGGAAGAGAGTCCCTGG
>Ga0308173_10001036_pt1 | contig 13303 bp, 9 predicted proteins | sample PhyPR1_FD_203716 | JGI IMG/M metagenome (GOLD analysis project Ga0308173, IMG submission 203716) | Soil microbial communities from UC Gill Tract Community Farm, Albany, California, United States - DLSLS.P.R1 | ecosystem: Environmental > Terrestrial > Soil > Agricultural land | place: USA...
CGCCCCGCCGCCGGTCGACAGGGCGACGGCGTGACCGAGATGCGCCTCGACCGACTCGGCTTCCAGCCTTCCGAATTCGACCCCCAGGGTCTTGGCGTACGGGGCCAGCGCGTAGATGTCGGCCGCGGTGACGGGCATGGTGGGAGCCTCCTGACTTGGCTGCGTTAAGTTAACAGCATCAAGTCATCTCCGTCATCCCTCCGTCACCCCTCCGGCACCGCCGGGGCGCGCGGCGTCGGCCGCCGCGGCGAGGATGTGCGGTCGAGGCCGTCGGCGGGCGGGCGCCGCGGACGTGTCGAGCGGGGAGTGGGGGGAGCGGGGAGGGGGATTGCCGGTCCACGACCCCCTCGACCGTCCTCATCAGGTGGTCTCCCGTCCGGGCCCACGCTCCCGTTCTGCGTGCCGGCCCGCGCGCACTCCAGCAGGAAGGTGATCCCGGCCGTGGCGAGCTCGGGGCCGGACGGACCGGCTTCTCTGCGCAGGTCGAGCAGCCGCCGGACCTGCCGGGCCCTGTGTCGCTCGATCACCTGCCGTGCGGAACGGGAGGTCCCGGCCCGCTCGGCGAACGTCTGGACGTCCCACGCGCCGGACGCCCTCGCCGCCGGACGCCTTCGCCCTGGAAGGGCTCCTCTGCCGCGTCGAGTATGCGCTCACGGGGTTCCGTGAGGAACCGGAGGCGCCGGAAGCGCCGGAAACGAGGCAGGGAGAACGTTCGGTCTTGACAGGAGGGGGATGGATCCGTGATGCTCAGTCGAGACAGAACGTTCAGTATGGAGACGGGCCGAGCACTCGCCCTCCCGCAGGGGGAGCCGACGGCGGCTCCGCCGACCGAAACGTCCTGTACCCCTCCCGTCACAGCCCCGAAAGGATCATCGTGACCTCCTTGGACGCGCCGGTCGCCGGCTCCACCACGGCCGTCGGCACATTCGTGCAGGCCCTGCGCCGGCTCTACTTCGTGCGGTTCGGCTTCGCCGTCGTCTGGGCGGCCCTGCTGTTCGCCGACAAGTCCCATCTCGGCGCCTCCGGCATCACCCTGCTCGTTCTCTACCCCCTGTTCGACGTCGCCGCGGCGATCGTCGACGCCCGCTCGTCCGGCGCCACCGGACCGCTCCGCGGACTGCAGACGAACATCGCGATCAGCACCGTCGCCGCGGTCGGCCTGGCCGTCGCCGGTGCCTCGGGAGTGCCGGCGGTCCTGCGTGTCTGGGGTGCCTGGGCCGTCGTCTCCGGAGCCGTCCAGTTGTTCGTGGGACTCAGCCGCCGCAAGCGTCTGATGGGTGGCCAGTGGCCGATGATGCTCAGTGGTGGCATCTCCGTGCTGGCCGGGACGCAGTTCTTCCTGGGCGCCTCCGCCTCGGATCCGAAGCTGACCGATGTGGGCGGCTACGCCGTCCTCGGCGGGATCTTCTTCCTCGTCTCGGCGCTGCGCCTCGGCCGCGCCCGCCAGGCGGACTGACATGGGCAGCGCATCGTTCGACGTCACCCCCGCACCGGCCGCCCCGTTCCTCCCGGCATCGACCACGACCTTCACGGAGGGCGCATGAGCGAGCAGCGGCCCGACGGCGCTCGGGGGAAGGCCGCGGACACCCCGGCGTCGGAACCGGGCGGGAAGGACGCGGAGCAGAAGCCGGGTTCCACCCGGGCCAGGACGCGCCCGGCCGCTCGCATCGGGCGGATCGCGCGGGGCGCACTGGTCGGCCTGGTGGCCGGCGGCGCGGGCCTGGCGGTCGGTGAACTGGTCGCGGTGGCCACGGGGGAGGCCTCCGCGCCGGTGACGGCGGTCGGGAACTGGGCGATCAGCATCACGCCCACATGGCTCGAGCAGTTCGCGATCCGCAACTTCGGCAGCAACGACAAGACGGTGCTGCTGACCGGCGTCTACACGACGATCGGCATAGGAGCGGCCGCCAACGGCGTACTCGCCCGCGCCCGGCGGATCCTCGCGAGCGTGCTGACCGCCGCGTTCGGCGTCGTCGGCGCGATCGCCGCCGTCACGCGGCCGGCGGCGAGCACGGACTGGCTGTTCCCCTCACTGTTCGCCGGAATCGCTGCGGCGTTGGTGCTGGGGAGGCTCACCCTCCTGTCGCTCAAGGAGTCGCAGCCATCCGCGGAGTCGGGCGAGAGGCGCCGCTTCGTGATCGGCGCACTCGGTACGACGGCGGGCGCTCTGGTGGCCGGATACGGCGGCAGGGAGTGGATCAAGCAGCGGTACGACGTCGCGGAGGCGCGCGCGAAGGTGGTGCTCCCGACGCCGGCCACCGCACTGCCCGAACCGCCCGCCTCGGTGCGTGCGAAGGTCCGCGGCCTCGGTCCCTTCTTCACCCCGACCTCGGAGTTCTACCGGGTGGACACGGCACTCGTCGTCCCGCGGGTGGACCCGGGGGACTGGAAGCTGAAGATCCACGGAATGGTGGACCGCCCGTTCGAGATCACGTTCGACGAGCTCCTCTCCTACCGGTTCGAAGAACACGACATGACCTTGACCTGCGTGTCCAACCCGGTCGGCGGACCGTACGTCGGCAACGCGCGCTGGCTCGGCACGCCGCTGGCGCCCCTGCTGCGCCGCGCCGGTGTCCACCGCGGAGCGGACATGATCCTCTCCACCTCCACCGACGGGATGACGATCGGCTCGCCGGTCGAAGCGGTGCTCGACGGCAGGCAGGCCATGCTGGCGATCGCGATGAACGGCGAGGTGCTGCCGACCCAGCACGGCTTCCCCTGCCGGATGCTGATCCCCGGGCTGTACGGATACGTGTCGGCCACCAAGTGGCTGACCGATCTGAACCTCACCACCTTCGCCGCCTCCGACGCGTACTGGACACCGCGCGGCTACTCGCCGCAGGCCCCGGTCAAGACCGCGTCCCGGATCGATGTGCCGCGGAGCGGGGCGACGGTCCCGGCCGGGACCGTGACGCTCGCCGGCACGGCCTGGGCCACCCACCGCGGCGTCGCCGCCGTGGAGGTGCAGATCGACAACGGACCCTGGCGGGAGGCGACGCTGACGGCGGCGGACACCCCGGACACCTGGCGGCAGTGGTCGTACGAGTGGACGAACGCGCCCAAGGGTTCGCACAAGGTCAGGGTGCGCGCGACCGACGCCACCGGCGCCGTGCAGACCTCCGCCGTCCAGGGCGTGGTGCCGAACGGCGCCACCGGCTACCACACCCTCACCGTCAAGGTCTCCTGACGGCTGCGACCGGCGCAGCCCCTACGGATCTGCGAGCCGGTCCGCATCATCACCACCACCCGCATCGCGACCACATCTCGCATTGCAATCACCCATAAGGATGGTCATGCTCCGTACGACTTCACTGCGCACGCTCGGCCTCGGCCTCTCCCTCGCCGCCCTGGCGACGTTCGCGGCAGCATGCAGTGACTCCTCCGACGACTCGTCGTCCACCGGTTCGAAGACGGCGTCCACGGCGCCGGACTCGGCGGACTCGGGTTCGAAGCCAGACTCGGGTTCGAAGCCAGACTCGAGTCCGAAGCCGGACTCGGGTTCGAAGTCGGACTCGGGATCGAAGCTGGTCCTGAAGACCGCGAAGGGCAGCGCCGGCATTTGGCTCACCGATCCGGCCGGGCGCACGCTGTATCTCAACACCGAGGACAAGAAGACGGCGTCCAACTGCTACGACGCGTGCGCCAAGAAGTGGCCGCCGCTCACGACGACCAAGCCGGTGACCGTGAGCGGCAAGTACACCGTGCCGAGCAATCTGGGCACCATCAAGCGGACCGACGGCACCAAGCAGGTCACTTACGGAGGCCACCCGCTGTACTACTACACGGGCGACACCGCGCCCCAGCAGATCAGGGGTCAGGGCATCGACAACAAGTGGTTCCTCATCGGACCGATCGCCAACATCATGAACGGCTCCAAGCCGTAGCAGCCGCCGGTGTTCGCAGGCGCGTTTGCTCCGGGCCCGCCGGTCATCCACCGGCGGGCCCGTTCCATCGGTCCCGAGCGAGGCGTTGCCCTCCCCGCCGTCGGGAGGCCGGTGTGCGGCCGGTGCGGACCCACGGCCGGTGCGGACCCACCGGTGCCGCCGCAGGGGTGGGACCACACCCGGGGAACTCACGAGACCCGCGGCAACGCGGCCCGGAACCGGGCGTTCATGCACCGTGCCGTGGCCTGGCTGGCGAGAAACGGTGTCGACCAGTTCCTCGACATCGGCTCCGGCATCCCCACCGAGCCCAACATGCACCAGATCGTTCAGGCGATCGTACCCACCGCCCGAGTCGTCTACGTGGACAGCGACCCGAGCGTCCTGCCGCACGCGGATGCGTTGTTGACCAGCACGCCGGAGGGGTTCACCGACTTCCTCCACGCGGATGCGCGCCGGCCCGCGACCGTCCTGGAACTCGCCGGAGAGAGGCTCGACTTCGAACGCCCCATCGCGCTGTCCCCGCTGGCCATGCTGCACTTCCTGCCCAATGACGAGGATCCGTACAACATGGTGCGCACTCTGGTGGAAGAACTCCCCGCGGGCAGCTACCTGGTCCTCTCGCACGGCACGGCCGACCAGCACCCCGAGTGGCAGGGGAAGACCGAGGCCGCGTACGAGCAGGGCTCGATCCCACTGCGGTTGCGCAGTCGCTGCGAGGTCGAGCCGTTCTTCGACGGGCTCGACCTCGTAGCGCCGGGCCTGGTCCACGCCGCCGAGTGGTACCGGGAGGGGCCGGCGCCGACTTTCGGGCGAAGCGGCTTCCACGTCGGCGTCGCCAGAGTGCCCTGACCGGTCACGGGTGCCCGTGCCCTCACGCCGCGACGGCGCGCCTCCCTCCCGCTCACCCGTCAATGGGCCCGGGGGAGGGGGCCGAGCTGTTGTCGAGAGGTCGGCCCTCCCCATACCGCTACCGCGAAGGCGCGCTCCGCGGCCTCCCTCTCCCGATCCGACCTCTTGACGTATCGACCCACGGGACCGAAGAATTCAGGCCACTGCCTGACAACGTTGTCCGAGTGAGAGGTGCCGCACGTGCTGCCGAGAACCCCGATGGACCGCCGTCGCTTCGTCCAACTCCTCGGTGTCACGGGCGCGCTCGCCTCACTCCCACTCACCCTCGGCAGCGGCGCGGCCCAAGCCCAAGCCCAAGGGCAAGGGCAAGGGCAAGGGCACGAGCAGAGCGGCACCGGATCGGATCCGGTGGCTGACACGTATCACCGCGTCCTGCTGAACCACACCCGTTGGACGGAGACCCAGTGGGACGCGGTCCGCGGCTACTACACGGACAGGGACTTCGGCTTCGCCGTCGTGCTCGGCCATGCGGTCCTGCTCACACACGGCGGCTACGACGACGACCGGGCGGGGACCGGCAAGCAGGTCCTCAAGGACCGCACCATAGCGACCATCAAGCACTTCGCCGCGTCCAACAGGCTGACGGGCGGCACCCAATGGGGCCGGACGCTGTTCTTCGACACCACCTTCCAGCTGTACTTCGTACTCGCCGCGCGGCTGCTGTGGGACGACCTCGACGAGACCACGCGCGCCCATGTGGACACCATCGCCCGTGAACAGGCCGCCTACACCACCGCGTTGGGCACGGGCAACGACCCCGCCTCGGGCAGCTGGACCCCGCACGGCCTGCTCGGCGGCCACGAAGGGGACACCAAACTCGAGGAGATGGGCGTCTACGCGCAGTCCCTGGCCCCGGGACTGGCCTGGGCCGCGGACGACCCGAGGCACGGTGACTGGGCCGAAGCCTTCGGCACGTGGTCGCGCAACGAGACCGGACTGCCCCCGGCGGACCTGGCGAACCCGGCGCGTGTGGACGGGGTTCCCGTCTCCGACAACACCGCCCGCAACCTGTACGACACCTTCATCGTCGAGAACCACGGCTCGTTCGGACCGCACTACCAGGAAGAACTGTGGCGCACCTCGGGCCGTAACGCCGCCCACTTCATCGTCGCGGGACGGACGATGCCGCAGGTGCTCACCCACCAGCCGAACGCCGACCAGCTGTGGAGCACCCTCCTCGGCGTGATGAGCGACGCCGGTGAGCCGCTGATGCCCATGGTCAACGACCGTGAGCACCTCTACGGCCGTGACGTCATCCCGCTCGTGTTCCTCGCCCAGGTGCTGGGGGACAGGGCGGCCGCCCGGGCGGAAGTCGCGCTGGCGGAGCGACTGGAGGCGTACCAGAGCTACCCGCCCGAGTTCAGGATCGCCAAGTTCTCGGGCGAGCCGAAGTACGAGCCGGAGGCGCGCGCGGAGCTCGCCATCGGTTACCTCCTGCATCTGTGGGCGAACGATCAGGGCCGCACGGTCCGCCCCCTCTCCTCGGACGAGCTGTTCGAGCGCGCTGCGGGGGTCACCGACTTCGGCCCCGGACCCGGCCTGGTGTCGCACCAGACTGCCGCGGCATGGGCGGGCGCCGTCACCAAGCCCGGCTTCGTGAAGTACGCCTGGCAGCCGGGCCACGACGACTGGCTGTTCAAGCTCAGCGGGTCCACGGCGATGTTCCTGCCGGCGACTTCCCTGAAGGCGACGGAACGCCGGGTACAGACCTACCGCAGGGTCCGGGACGGGTTCGACGGCAGCGCCACGATGCTCCGGGTGGGGGCCGGGTACGCGGGATTCACCACGCTTCCCACGGGTGCCGTCGTGTACGCGACGTCGGGCGTCGCGGCGGGGGAGGGGCACCTGGAGATCCACAACCTGACCATGCCGGGCGTGCCCGGCCTGACCGGGGCGCGGACCTACCGCTTCGCCGAGGGAAGCGCCACCGTCGCCTCCTCCGACTCCCGACCGGCCACGCCGGCCGCGCGCGTCGACGAGGTGACGTTCGAGCGCACCGAGGTACGGCATGTGCGCATGCTCGGTGTGCGGCCCGACCCGGCCTACGGATACTCGCTCTTCGCCTTCGAAACGCGCGACGGGGCGGACGGCGCCGATCTGGCCCGGACCGGCACGGCCACCGCCTCCTCCTACGACACCGGCAAGGGGCCGGCGCTGGCGGTGGACGGCAGCACGACCACCCGGTGGGCGGTGTCACGGGCGGACCGCCCCCGAGCGGACAGCTGGCTCGCTGTCGACCTGGGGGCTTCGCACGCGGTGGACCGGGTCACCCTGCGCTGGGAGGCCGCCGCCGGCCGCGCCTACACCGTGCAGGGGTCGGCGGACGGACTCCAGTGGGAGGACCTCGCCTCCTGGCCGGTGCCCGACGTCACCAGCCGGGGCGGCTGGCTGGACGTCGACGGCCGCGCGGGCCTGGTGGTACGGGGTTCGGACTCCCGCCTGACGGTCCACCAGGACGAGATCATCCTGGCCGACGGCCCGGCCGCGCCCCTCGTGGTCGAGGGATTCCCCGGCGCCTCACCCCGTGTGCTGCGCGAGCGGGCCGCGGCACCCGCGCCACGCGCGGACGCGGAAGCCGTCCGTGCGACTCTCACCGACGACCACCTCAGCCTGTTCAACCTGTCGGACGAGCCCGTCACCACGCGCGTCGACGTGCCGCGGAGCGGGAGCGGCAGGCTGCTCTTCGAGGGACACCAGACCCTCACCGAGGACGGCACCGCCTACGACGCCGAACTCGACGCGGCCGAAGCCCGGCTGCTGCCCCCGCGAGTGACCCTGCGCCCCCTCGACGGCCGTAGTCTGCCGACGGGTCTGCGGGCGCGGGTGCTCGACGGCGCGTCGGTCGAACTCACGGGACCGGCCTGCCGCGTGCAGGTGAGCGCCCAGGGGCGCAGCGAGGTGGCGGTGGTCCGCGTGGGCCGCCCCACGACGGTCACCGTGCGGCGGGCGACTGCCTACCCCCTGCGCGACCTGGCACTGGGCCGCACGGTGTTCCCCACCAGCCCGCTGCCGCCGGGCATGTCGGACCCCTCCGCCGCCGTCGACGGCGATCCGGCGACGGCGTGGACGCCCGGCCCCGACGGCCGCCTGGTCGTCGACCTCGGCGCCGATGCCCGGGTCCGCGACATCCGTACGGACTGGACGAACGGCCATGTCCCTGGACTGCGCGCCGAGTTCAGCAGCGACGGCCTCACCTACACCCCGGCCGGCCGGCTCACGGGCCGCGGCCGCACCCGTCACCTCGGCACGGACATCACCGCCCGCTACGTGGCCCTGGCGACCGACGCGGGGGACGGGGGCGGCGCCCGTCTGGTCCACCTCTCCCTGCGGTGACACCGGGCCGGTGGCAGGCCGATCGCTCCCCCTGCGACACCGTGTGGTTCCTCTCTTCCACTGACACCAGGTCCGACCGCCACGGCACCCGTGAGGCCGTCCGGCACCTCGAAGCCGACCATGACGACCATCGCCACGGTGACCGGCTGCCCCGGACCCCCGTTCACCGAGGCAGTGGTCAGCCGCCCAGCGGAATGCCCGTCGCCAGCGCGATCGTCACCGGATGTGTCGGTGAGCTGAACAACTGGGCGGTGGGGCCCGACTCCACCACGTGCCCCTCGGACATCACGATCACCGCGTCCGTCCGGTCGGCGACGAGGCGCAGGTCGTGGCTGACCAGGACCAGGGACAGGCCACGGCGGTCGCGGAGGTCAGTCAGCAGGTCCATGACGGCAACAGCCGCGTCCGCGTCGAGCGCGGAGGTGACTTCGTCGCAGAACAGCACGTCGGGGTCGGCCGCCAACGCACGGGCGACGGAGACGCGTTGGCGCTGTCCGCCGGACAGTTCGTGGGGGTAGTGGTCGGCTGACGCGGCGGGCAGACCGACCTGCTCGAGGAGTTCCAGGACACGGGTGGACGCCTCGGCGCGGCCGGTCCGGCGGTGCAGGAGGAGAGGGCGGAGCAGTGTGGCGCCGACCGTGCGGCTGGGGTTGAGGGTGCCGAGCGGGTCCTGCGGCACGAGTTGGAGGCGGCGGCGTTGCTCGCGGGAGCGGCGATGCGCGGCGGGGGCGAGGCCGGCACCGTCGAGGCTCACGCTGCCGCCAGTGGGACGGTGCAGGCCGACGAGGGTGCGCAGCAGGGTCGTCTTGCCGGAGCCTGAGGCGCCGACGATGCCCAGGCTGTTTCCGGGGGCGAGGGCGATGTCGATGCCGTGGAGCACGGGGACGCGTCGGCCGCGGTGGGTGTGGGCGGCATGCAGGCCGGACGCCGTGAGGACGGGCGGGCTGTCGGACGGGGGGCGGGCGGGTCCGTTCCCGGGGCGGGGGCCGGGCGGGGTCGCCCTGGGGCGTGGGCCGGCCAGGTGCACGACGTCGTCGGCGAGGCGGGCGACCAGGTCGGTGTCGTGGCAGGACAGGGCGATGGCGATCCGATGGTTCTCGGCGAGGTGCCGCAGGAGCTCTGCCATCTCGTCGCGCAGCGCCGGGTCGAGTCCGGCCGTGGGCTCGTCGAGGAGGAGGACGGCGGGTCGGCGTGCCAGGGCCCGGGCGAGTGCGACCCGGCGCTGCTGGCCGCCCGACAGTTCGCCGATACGGCGGTCCGGCAGGCCGCCGTCGACGGAGAGCCGCACCTCGGTGAGCTGTGCCCGGAGGGCTTCGCGGCTCGGGGCCGCGGTGACTTCGGCGAGCAGGCGGCGCACGCTCATGCGCGGGTTGAGACCGGAGCCGGGGTCCTGGCCGACGTAGGCGAGGCGGTGTCGGCGCAGGGAACGCAAGGCGGGGGCGGGCAGGGTGAGAGGGGCCTGGCCGAGGACGGTGACGGTGCCGGTGGTGCGGTCGGTGTCCGGGGGCAGGGTGCCCGTCACGGCTCGCAGCAGGGTGGTCTTGCCGCTGCCGGAGGGGCCGACGACGGCGGTGACGCGGCCCGGGGCCAGTTCCAGGTCGGCCCGGTCCAGCAGGATCCGGCCGCTGCGGGCGGCGACGGTCAGGCCCGAGACCTGGACCGCCGCGTTCTCCCCTTCCGCTGCCTGGCTGTCGGGGTACCAGTCGGGCATGTGGTTCACAGCGCGGGTACCGCCTTCCGGCCGGTTACGGGGATCAGGGCGGCTGCCGCCAGGTTGACGCTCATGGCGAGCAGGCCGATGGCGATGCCGGGGGCGAGGACGGCCCAGGGGTTGAGGAGGATGCCCGCGGAATTCTCGCGGATCATCAACGCCCAGTCTGCGGCGGGCGGCTGGGGACCGATCTGGAGGAAGCCGGCGGTGGCCACGAGGTAGACGGCAGCCACGAAGCGCAGTCCGAACAGCGCGAGCAGCGTCGCCCGCAGGTTCGGCAGCACCTCGCGTACGACGAGGTGCCCGAGCCGTTCGCCGCCGACGGCCGCTGCCTCGACGTATCCGGAGGCCGCCACGGGTGCGGCTGCGCCGGCGACCAGGCGCACCGCGTACGGCACGCCGAGGACGACCGCTGCCGTGACGACCGCGAGCCGTCCGCCGTCCGGCCAGGACAGGGTGACGAGGAGGATACCGAGGACGGCGGGCAGCAGCATCAGGACATCCGCGGTGCGTTCGACGATCCGTCCGACGGCCGGGCGCAGGGCGCTGACCGCGCCGAGCACGGCGGCCACGGCCGTGACCAGGACGGCGACCAGGAGGGAGGTCACGACGAGTTCGCGCCCTCCGGCCAGCACCCGGCTGAGCACGTCCCGGCCCAGCTGGTCGCCGCCGAAGGGGGCGTCGCCGCCGGGTTCGGCGTAGGGGGCGGTGACGGGGACGTCGATCGCGTGCGGGACGAGCCAGGGCCCGGCCAGGGTGAGGGCGATGAGCAGCAGGGCCGGGAGCACCCGCGGGGCCGGTCGGCGGCGCCCGGGGAGACGGCGTGCGGGAGGGACGGGGTGTGCGGTGGATGTGGGTACGGTCATGTCCGGCCTCCCGAGGCCCAGGCGCGTACGAGGTCGGCGAGCAGCAGGACGCCGGTGATGACGGCTCCGGTCACGGCGACGACGCCGGCGACGAGCGGGCTGTCCCGGTCGGTGACGGCTCCGGCGAGGACCGAGCCGATGCCGGGGTAGTTGAAGATGGTCTCCACGACGACCGCGCCGCCCAGCAGCATGCCCGTGGAGGTGGCGATCCCGGCCGCGATGGTCGGCAGCGCGCCGGGCAGCAGATGGTGGGTGAAGATCCGGTGCCGGGGCAGCCCGTCGAGGACGGCGGTCTCGATGTGCGGCGCTGTGGACTCGTCGGCGAGCGCGGCCCGCACGATCCGGACGTTCCAGCCGATCTGCGGGATCGCCAGCGCCAGCACGGGCAGGACGAGCATCTTCCAGGAGGCGGGTGAGCCGTCGGCTTCGGTGAGAGTGACGGCGGGCAGCCAGTCGGTCCACAGGGCGAAGACCAGCATCAGGGCCACCGCGACGACGAACTCGGGCAGCGCCAGCACACCGGTGGCGCTCGCCGACACGGCCCGGTCGACCTTCCCGCCGGGCTCGGCCGCTGCCCAGCAGCCGAGGGCGACGGAGGCGACCAGGGTCACCAGGAGCGCGAGCCCGCCGAGCAGCAGGGTGTTGGGGAAGGGGCGGGCGAGCAGATCGGCGACCGCCTCGCCGTGCGCCGAGGTGCCGAGATCGCCGGTCGGCAGGCCGGTCATCCACTCCCGAAAGCGCTCCGGCACCGGCCGGTCCAGGTGGAGCAGATGACGCCGCTCGGCGAGGTCGGCCGTGCTCTCTCCGCGTTCGGAGGTGGCGGTGGCCGCGTCGCCCGGCAGCAGCTCCACGGCGGCGAAGACGAACGCGAGCAGTACGGCGAGCAGCAGGGCCCGGCGCGCGAGCACCGCGGCCACGCGCAGGAGGAGACGTACGACGGCCGGGCCGGGCCGGGGCTCGTCGCCCCGGCCCGGCCAGCGTCGCACGGCCCCGATCAGCGAGCCAGCCATGCCGTCTCGAGCTGGACGCGCCCGTAACCGGGAAGGGTCGGCAGGTCCCGCACCGACGCGGCGGCGAGGTCGATGCCGTCGGCCATGCCCCACAGCAGGTAGCCGGACTCGTCGTACTCGAACTGCTGAATCTCGTGCAGCAGCTCGGCGCGCTCCGCGGCGTCCTTGGTCGCCATCGCCTTCTCGTACGCGGCGTCGAACTCCTTGTTCCTCCAACCGGCCTCGTTCTGGCCGGAGTCGGACACCATGGTCTTGCTGGCGAAGAACACCACCGAGTCGTTCGTGCCCCAGTACGTGGTGTACAGGTCGCCCTTGAGCCAGGTCTTCCCCCAGAACGTGGCCGACTCCTGCTTGACCACCTCGACCTTCACCCCGGCCTCGCGGACCTGGGAGGCGAACAGGGTGGCCGCCTCGGCGAGGCCGGCGATGTCCTCGGTGGTCAGCAGCCTGTACGTCTTCGACAGGTCGAAATCGGCCTCCTTCAGCAGCGACTTGGCCTTGGCCAGATCCCGTCTGCGCTGCGGGATGTCCTTGGCGTAGGCGGGGTCGCCGGTGCCCAGGATGTCGTTGGCGACCGTGCCGTACCCGGACAGCACCTGCTTGACCATGGCCTCGCGGTCCACCGCCAGCCGCAGCGCCTCGCGCACCCTCGCGTCCGCGAACGGTCCCTCGGCGGTGCGCATGACGATGGGCATCGCCATGTCGTCGGGGCGGCGCACGATCTGGACGTCCCGGCGCTTCTCGGCCGTACGCGCCGCCACCGCCCCGACGTTGGAGGCCACGTCGATCTGGCCGGCGAGCAGTGCGTTGGCCATCGCCTGCGGGCTCTCGAAGATCTTGATCTCGATGGCGTCGAGGAGGGGATCACCGCCGTACCAGTCCTTGTTGCGGACCAGTCTGGCGTTGCCGGCGCGGAACCAGTCCAGCTCGAACGGGCCGGTGCCGGGTGCCTTGCCCAGGTCGGAGTCCTTGGTGTCCTTCTTGAGGACGAACGTCGTCAGGCGGGTGAGCAGAGGCAGTTCGGCGTTGGCGTAGTCGGAGACCAGGACGACGGTGTCGTCGCCCTCGGCCTTGATGTTCGCGGGCTTGATGCCGGGCAGCCGGGAGGCGCCCGAGGGGGTGTCGCGCAGCCGCTTCAACGACCAGACGACGTCCTCGGCGGTGACCGGCGTGCCGTCATGGAACTTCGCCCCCTTGGCGAGAGTGAAGCGCCAGGTCCTGAGGTCGTCCGACGCCTTCCAGGAAGCGGCGAGGCGGGGGAGGGTGTTGGGCCTGGCGCCAGGGACGGTGAGCGTGTCGTACACCAGCGAGATGATCAGATAGTCGCTCTCGTTGGCCTGGGTGCCGTGCGGGTCACGGGTGATGGCCGAGGCGCGGCCCAGCGCGCCGACCCGGAGAGTGCCCCCGGGCCGCGGCTTCTCGCTCGCCTTCGCCGGCGACTTGGAGGAGGTCTCGTCACCGCCGCCGCAGGCGGCGAGGAGTGCGGCCGCGCCCATCCCGCCGCCGGCCCACAGCACTTGACGCCTGTTCCAGTTCACGTACGCCCTCGTTCCCGTCACATGAGGCAGATTACTTAGGTGTGCCTACCCT
>Ga0308173_10001037_pt1 | contig 13301 bp, 12 predicted proteins | sample PhyPR1_FD_203716 | JGI IMG/M metagenome (GOLD analysis project Ga0308173, IMG submission 203716) | Soil microbial communities from UC Gill Tract Community Farm, Albany, California, United States - DLSLS.P.R1 | ecosystem: Environmental > Terrestrial > Soil > Agricultural land | place: USA...
CGGTCCGGCCCCGCAGCCTTCCGCCATCCCGACCTCGCCCACGGCCATGACCGACTCCCGCGTTCCGCCGCAGCCCCCGCCTCCACCGCAGCCGCCGCCGGTGCCGCCCGTTCCGCCGGTGGCGCCGCCGCGGCCGGCCAGCGCGCTGCGCGACATGCGCGACGGCCTCGCCGCGATCTGGTGGAGCTTCTTCGACTGGCTCGCGGTCGTGCCATGGCTGCGCCTCCTGCTGGTCGCGCTGCTGACGCTGATCATCGCCGGCATCCTGAAGCATCCGCTGCCCGCCTTCGCGCTGATCGTCGCGTCGTTCGCCCTGAAGGCCATCGCGGGCGGCAAGCGCCGCGCCGACCTGGCCGCGGAGGAAGCGACCAAGCGCGCCGAGACCGAGCAGCTGCGACGCACCCTCGCCGAGGCGCGCATGCAGGCGCTGCAGGCGCAGATCGAGCCGCATTTCCTGTTCAACACGCTGGCGAGCATCGACCAGCTGATCCTGACCGATCCGCCGCGCGCGTCGAAGATGCAGCAGAGCCTGATCCGCTACCTGCGCTCGGCGCTGCCGCAGATGCGCGAGGGGCGGCGGCCGACGCTCGGCCAGCAGGTGGACCTGTGCACCGCGTTCCTCGAGATCATGGCGGTGCGGATGGAGGACCGCCTGCAGGCGTCGGTGCTGGTGCCCGACGGGCTCAAGTCGGCGGTCTTCCCGTCGATGATGCTGCAGACGCTCGTGGAGAACGCGATCCGCCACGGCCTCGAGCCCAAGCCCGAGGGCGGCCGACTCGAGATCCGCGCGGAGATCGCCGACGGCCGTCTGCTCGTGCACGTGCAGGACACCGGCGTCGGCTTCGCGCCGAAGGGCGAGGGCGGCGTCGGGCTCGCCAACATCCGCGAGCGGCTGCAGGCGATGTACGACGATCGTGCCGAGCTGATCATCGGCGTGCCGGCCGGCGGCGGGACGACGGCGACCATCGCGGTGCCCTACGAGGTGGTGGCCGCGCCGGTCTGAGACAATCCGGAGGAATGGAACAGTCGACACCCGCACCGTCCGCCGTCGTCGCGGACGACGAGCGCCTGATGCGCGACCAGCTGATCGGCCGGCTGAAGGAGGCGTGGCCCGAGCTCGTGATCGTGGCCGAGGCCGCGAACGGCCACGAAGCGGTCGCCGCCGTGCAGGCGCACGAGCCCGACATCGCGTTCCTCGACATCAGCATGCCGGGCATGGACGGCATCCAGGCGGCGCGCGCGCTGGCGGGCCGCGTCCACGTCGTCTTCGTGACCGCCTACGACCAGCACGCGGTCACCGCGTTCGAGCAGGGCGCGATCGACTACGTGCTGAAGCCCGCGGACCCTGCGCGCCTCGCGATCACCTGCCAGCGCCTGCGCGAGCGCATGACGCGGCCGGCCGATCCGATGGACGACCTGCTCGCGAAGCTGTCGCAGCGGCTGGGCGGCGGCGGGGCCGCCAAGGGACGCGAGTACCTGCGGTGGGTGCAGGCGAGCGTGGGGCCGAACATCCGCATGATCCCGACCAGCGACGTGCTGTTCTTCCGCGCCGAGGACAAGTACACGCGCGTGCAGACGCCGGCGTTCGAGGCGCTGATCCGCAAGCCGATCAAGGAGCTGATCGACGAGCTCGATCCCGACGAGTTCTGGCAGATCCATCGCTCGACCGTCGTGCGCGTCGACGCGGTGCGCGAGGTGAGCCGCAACCTGCGCGGCAACCAGGTCGTGCACCTCAAGGGCAGCCCCGAGACGCTCGAGGTCAGCCGCACGTTCACGCACCGGTTCAGGCAGATGTAGCGCCGCCGGTGCGGCCCTGCGCTACTTCGGCGTCGGACGCTCCCCGAAGATCTCGGCGTAGCGCTTGTCCCACTTGCTGCCGTCGTCGAGCAGCGCGCGGTTGTCGAGGAACTTCAGCGGGAACTTGTTGAGGTTCGTCTCGACCTTGCGGTTGGTCGGGATGAAGTCCCGCTCGTACAGGATGTTCTGGCCCTCGACCGACAGCTCGTACTCGAGCCACAGCAGCGCGGCGTGCGGATGCGGTGCCTTCGCCGCGACGCCCACGCCGTTGGCGCGCGCGATCGCCGGCGGGATCACGTACCAGTCGATCGGCGCGCCCTTGCGGCGCAGCTGCTCGGCCTTGTAGTTGTAGGTGGTGAGCGCGACCGGCACCTCGCCCGAGACGACGAGGTTGGTGAGCAGCGTGTGGCCCTTGCGCACCGACATGCCGTTGCGCCTGACGATGTCGCGGAACAGCTGCTCGGCCTTCTTCTCGCCCAGCTCGGCGCTGATGCCCGAGAACCAGTCGCCGTCCTCGGCCTCGACGCCGAGCTTGCCCTTCCAGCGCGGATCGAGGAAGCCCTCGTATGTCTTCGGCAGGTCGGCCTTCTTCACCTCCTTGGTGTTGAAGGCGATCGCGAAGATGTTGAGCCGCGCGCCGAACCACGAGCGGTGCAGGAAGCGCGCCTCGGGGATCAGCTCGTCGATCACGGGCGACGCGACCGGCGTCAGGATCTTCTCGCGGACCAGCGCCTCCATCTCGGGGCCGTTCGTCTCGAACACGTCGGCGTCGTAGCGCGTCGCCTTGGCCTCGGCGAGGCCGCGCTGCAGCACCTTCTCGGAGCTCGACCGCCACACGGTCACCTTGACGCCGTACTTCTTCTCGAAGGCGTCGGCCAGCGGCTTCATGTCGTCGACCGGAGCCGACGTGTAGATCGTCAGCGCGGCCTCCTGCTTCGCGCCCTCGACGAGCTTCTGCAGGCGGTCGGGCCCGACGTAGGTGGCGAGCGCGATGCCGGTCGGCTGGGCCGCGGAGCCGGCCGCGACGATGAGGGCCGCCGCGAATGCGGCGAGGGAGGCGAGGCGACGAAGCATGACCCGGTTCCTGTCAGAAGCTGTGCATGATGCCGATCGCGAGCTGCTGCGGGTCGGCACCGACCGGCATGTCGATGCCGTCCACGTTGTTGTACTGGGCCGAGCGGCCGTTCCACAGCTTCGCATACAGCGCGAACACCGACGTGCGCCGCGACAGATAATACGCGGCGCCGAGCGCGAGCTGGCGCCCGTCGAGGCCGTCGGTGCGGCACGGCACGCCACCGAAGAGGGAGCACGAGCCGCTGGCGGAGAGGTCCACCGACGCGGCCGTCCGCCACGCGTCGCTCCACTTCGAGTCGAGCGACAGCGCGCCGGACCAGTGCTGCTGGTCGCGGAACCGGCCGTTCGCGCCTCCGGTTTCCGCATAGCGCGTGTACGCGGCATTGCCCTCGAGCGTGTGGTTGCTCCAGCGGTACTGCAGCGTGGCGCGCGACGACCAGTCGCTCGAATGTGCGTTCGGGTTCGACGTGTTCGACAGCGCGCCCGGCACGTTGCGCGAGCCGCCGAAGACGTCGTGGTGGTGCTCGTACGACAGCGCCGCGTACAGCTTCGCGCTGTCGTAGGCGACGCCGGTCGACGCGAGCCACGCATTGCGGGTCGTCGTGCGCGCCTCGTCCGGGCCGTACTGGGCCATCCACTGCAGGCCGTTCCACGATGGCGTCTCGTACCAGAGCGCGTTGGTGCGCCGCAGGTGGAAGCTGCCCGCGGAGCTCTCGCCGAAGCCCTGCTTGGCCAGCACGCTGCTGTTGGAGACGAAGTTGCCGCTCGACACGCCGAGAAACGACAGCGTGTCGCCGATCGACTTGTACACGGTATCCATGTTGCCGAACTTGACGAGCCCGAACCGCTCGCTCGACAGGCCCACGAACGTGTCGCGGCTTGCGATGCCGGTGTTCGGCGGGTTCCCCGTGTCCACCAGGATGCGCTGCTCGATCTGGAAGAACGCGCGCACGCCGTTGCCGAGCGGCTCCTCGCCCCGTACCCCGAGGCGCGAGTTGGACGCATCCATCTTCGTCACGCTGTCGAACGACGCGCCGCTCGGCGCGCCCGCGAGCGTCGACAGGCCGGTCGTGCCCGCGGCCGTCGCGCCGGTCATGCGGGTGAGGATCAGCTCGGGGTACAGCCGTCCGTAGAACGTCATGCCCTGCGCGGTGGCTTCGCCTCCCGCGTCGGCGGCGCCCGCCATCACGAACGCCAGCGCCTGCCGCGTCTTGGTCATCGGGGGACCTCCGCGCGCGGACGCAGGAACGACTCGACGAGCTCCGGCGTGACGGTGACGCCCGGCCGGTATTCGGGCGCATCGTCGAGCTGCACGAGGTCGTTGAGCCCGCACTTGCGGTAGACGCGGTTCACCGCCGACACGAGCCGCACCGGACGCGCGGGATCGGCGTTGAAGTGCTGGCTGATCGTGCACGGCGGCACGTAGATCACGTCGCCGGCCTGCCAGTCGCAGCGCTGCACGTCCGGCTGCGGCGTCCAGCGGAAGCCGTCCACCATCTCGACGTCGCAGTCCTGGTGGAGGTCGTAGCCACGCCCCTCGAGCACGTAGAGGCACTCCTCCGCGAGCTGGCGGTGCCGGCCCGACCGGCTGCCCGGGGGAATGATCAGCATGTACGCATCGACGGTTTCCATGCGCGTGTTCATTGCCTCGTTGACGAGATGCTTGAGCAGGCCGTGGCGCGACAGCTCCCACGGCAGGTCCTCCGGGTGCAGGATCTTGCGGCGCGTGGCGTTGCGCTCGGGCGCCGTGCGGGCCTCCTCGAGCAGCTCGCCATACAGCGCCTGGTTGAGGACGCCGCTGCGCCAGCGCGCCGCTTCGCCGAACGCCATCAGGCGTCTCCCGGCGGCTCGTCGCCGCGTGGCACGAAGCCCTCGGCGCCCGGCGCCGGTGCGGTCGGCCGCGGCTCGACCAGTTTCTGGAACAGCAGGTTGAGGAAGATGTACATCGGCTTTGTCTTCAGCACCAGCGCGCGGGCGGGCCGCTCCGGATCGGCGTTGAAGTGCTGGTGGACGCAGTTGTTGTGGACGATCGCGACGTCGCCCGCCTGCCAGTCGTAGCGCACGCCGTCGTGGATCTCGTAGCCGGCGCCGTCGAGGATGTAGAACGCCGCCTCGTTGACGTGGCCGTGCTTCTGCGAGCGCCCGCCCGGCGCGTACTCCTCGACGTGGATGTGCAGGGTCTGCGCGATGCCGTCGTGCGGCTCGACGTAGTGCTTGCTGTACGCCTGAGGCCCGTCGTTGAACGCGAGCGACGCGCCACGGATGACGCGCGGCCGGGCCCGCAGCCGCGCGAGCTCCTCGGACAGGTTGTACGGTCCTTCGATGCCGCGCACGAAGAGGCGCCTCTTCGTGCTGCGGTAGTGGGATTCGCGGCCCATCCGGACTCCTCGTTGCGCGACCGTCGTCAGGCGACGGCGCTCGGCTCTCGCGCCGCCTTCAGCGCGACGCATTTGGCAGGGTCGAGGGCCAGGCCGATCGCCGCCCCGACCTGCGCCGCGACGCGCGGATGCGCCCGCGCCAGCAGCACGCGCTCGCCGACCTTGACGTGCACGTCGGTGGCCTCGCCGAGGAAGACGTGCTGGTCCACCACCCCGTGGCGCACGTTGTCGCCGCGCCGGTCGGCGGCCACGAGCTCGACGTCCTCCGGGCGGATCGACAGCAGCACGGCGTCGCCCGGCGCCAGCACGTCGCCGGCGTAGGCGCACAGCGGACCGATCTCGGTGTCGACGCGAACGTGGCCGGGCCGCACGTCGTCGTGCGCGACGACGCGACCCACGACGAAGTTCGTGGTCCCGACGAAGTCGGCGACGAAGCGGGTTGCCGGCCGCTCGTAGATCGCCCGCGGCGTTCCGACCTGCACGACCTGGCCGTCGTTCATCACGCCGATCATGTCGGACAGCGCGAGCGCCTCGCCCTGGTCGTGGGTGACGTACACGGTCGTGATGCCGAGCTCGCGCTGCAGGCGCTTCAGCTCGAAGCGCATGCGCTCGCGCAGCTTGGCGTCGAGGTTCGACAGCGGCTCGTCGAGCAGCAGCAGGCGCGGCTCCATGACCAGCGCGCGGGCCAGCGCGAGACGCTGCTGCTGGCCGCCGGACAGGCGCGTGGCCGGGCGATCCGCGAGCGCGTCGAGGCCGACGGCGGCGAGCACGCGCATCACCTTGTCGCGCACCGCGGCGCGCGGGACCGGCGTGCGGCCCGCGCGCAGCGGGAACGACGCGTTGCCGAACACGTCCATGTGCGGCCAGATCGCGTACGACTGGAACACCATGCCGAAGCCGCGGCGGTTGGGCGGCACGAACACGCGCCGTGCGGACGAGTACACGACGACCCCGTCGGCGGCCACTTCCCCTGCGCGCGGCCGCTCGAGGCCCGCGATGGAGCGCAGAGTCGTCGTCTTGCCGCAGCCGCTCGGGCCGAGCAGCGTGAACAGCGAGCCCTGCGGCACGTCGAATGCGACGTTCCGCACCGCGCGCACCGGCGTGCCGCGCGCATCGGCGTAGTCGGTGCAGAGGCCCGCGACGCTGAGCATCAGGCGATCCGCGCCGCCTGCAGGCGCGCCCCCGCCCACTGCGCGAGGCCGACCGCCGCGAGCAGTGCACCGATGAGCAAGACACCGACGGCCGCGAGCTCGACCTGCTGGCCGTTCTCCCACAGCTCCCAGATGACGACCGACACGACCTCGCGTCCCGGGCTGTACAGCAGGATCGAGCTCGACAGCTCGCGCACGGAGACGATCGCGATGTAGACCCAGCCGGCGAGGAGGCCGGGCTTGAGCAGCGGGATCACGACGTGCCGGAACGTCGCGAGCCACGCGGCCCCGCTCATGGCCGCCGATTCCTCGAGCTCGCGGTGCACCTGCACCATCGCGGCCGTGCTGGCGCGCATGCCGAAGGGAAGGAAGCGCGTCACGTAGGCGATCAGCAGGATCCACAGCGTGCCGTACACGCCGATGTCCACGTTCAGGTAGAAGACCAGGATCGCGAGCCCGAGCACGAGCCCCGGGAATGCGAGCGGCAGCGAGGCGAGGTGGTCGACCAGCGCGCGATGGCGCAGGCGGGCGCGCACGACCATCCAGCCGACCGCCGCGGTGAGCGCCATCACGATCGTCGCCGTTGCGACCGCCAGCACCAGGCTGTTCACGACCGCCGTGCCGAGCGCCGGGTACGCGAGCACGGTGCGGTACGGCTCGAGCGTCATCGTGGACAGGGCGGCGAGCGACGGCACCGCGTAGAACGGCTGGAAGGACGACCACAGCAGCACCGCGAGCGGAAGGCCGACGACCAGCACGAAGTAGCCGGCGAACAGGGCCGCCGCGACGAGGCGCCAGCGGCCGAGGTCGAGCGGGCGCGGCCGGAAGCCCTTGCCGGTGACCGTCGCATAGCGGCTGCCGCTGTCGGACAGCCGCGCGCACGCCCACACGCCGAGCGCCGTGATCACGAGCAGCGTGACCCCGTAGGCCGACGCGAGGCCGACGTCGCTCGGGTAGCGGTGAACCGCCGCGTAGATCGCCGACGTGAACACCGGCAGCCCCGCCGGGAGGCCGAGCAGCGCCGGCGCCTCGAACGACTCGAGCGCGCGCACGAACAGCACCAGCAGCGTCGCGAGCGCCGCGGGCCACGCGAGCCGGAACGTGATGCGGGCGGCCACGGCGAGCCGGCTCGCGCCGCTCATGAGCGCGGACTCCTCGAGCGCCGGGTCCATCGAGCGAAACGCCGCGCCCATGAGCAGGAACGCGATCGGCGACTGGTGCAGCCCGTCGACGATCACCATGCCGGCCATCGAGTAGACGTCGACGAACGTGCGGTCGGTGCCGAGCAGCGCGCGCAGCGCGACGTTGACAAGGCCGATGCGCGGGCTGCCGAGGAAGATCCACGCGACCACGAACAGGATGCCCGGCACGACCAGCGGCACCAGCGACAGCGCGAAGAACAGCCGCCGACCCGGCGTGTTCGTCCGCTCGTTCATCCACGCGAGCACGGTGCCGATCGCGAAGGCGCAGAGCGCGCTGCCGGTGGCATAGCGCAGCGAGTTGCCGAGGAGACGCGCCGTCGCTCCGGTTCCGTACGCGGTCAGGTAGTTGTCGAGCGTCGTGCGCGCGGCGCCGCCGGCCCACTCGGGCGTGCGCACGCTCTGCCACAGCAGGAACGCGAGCGGAACGAGCGTGAGCAGAGCGACGAGCGCGACCGCGGCGCCGATCACCAGCCACGCCGGCTCGACGCGCAGTGAGCGCGCAGGCCGGCCGGCAAAGGGCGATCGGTGCTCCGCGACGTCCATGGCCCCTGCTCCCTCGTTGTTCTCGTGGCCGGCGGCCGTGCCGGGTGCGACGCTGCGCTACGCGGTCTTCAGATGCGGAACGACTCGAGTGTCTCCGGCGCGAACAGCTCCTCGGGCGACAGGCGCCGCTTCGAGAGGCCCTGCTCGTGGTGATAGCGGAGGAACGTCTCCAGCGTCGCGCGGTTCGGGGCGAAGCCGTACGGCCACCAGTCGTCGCCGAGCTCCGCGCGCGCCTCCTCGACGTGCGCGATCAGCCACGGCAGCATCGCCTTCAGCGCCGCCGTCTGGTAGAGGTCCTCGTAGGTCTCGCGCTGCGCGGCCGCGAACGCCTTGCAGAGCGACTGCGCCACCCACGGATATTGCTGGTAGATCTCGCGGCGGATCACCACCGTGTGCATGATCGGGAAGATGCGCGTGCGACGGAAGTACGCCTTCTCGATGTCGACGTAGTCCTCGAACAGCCGCCGCACGCGCCCGTCGCCCGCGCGGTAGCTCGACGGCATGCGCGCCGTCTGCAGCGCCGCGATCTCGCCGTCGGCGAGCATCCGGGACAGCGTCTTGCCCGGTCCGATGGGCTCGAGGCGGATGTTGGGCGGCAGGTCGAGCTTGATCTTCTCGTCGCGGTTCGGCTCTTCCTCGCCGCCCGTCATGTAGATGGGACTGTCGACCGGGACGCCGTACTCGTCGGCGAGGATGCCGCGAATCCACACCGGCGCCGTCATCTGGTACTCGGGATTGCCGATGCGCTTGCCGATCAGGTCCTTCGGCTCGCGGATGCCCGCGGCAGTGCTGACGTAGATGCTCGAATGACGGAAGAACCGCGACGGGAACACGGGGATCGCGATGAACGGCTGCGGGTCGCGCATCAGCGACACGCTGTACGACGACAGCGACATCTCCGCGCAGTCGAACTCGCGGTGGCGAAGCATGCGGAAGAACGTCTCCTCGACGGGCATGTCGAGATAGATGAGCTCGATGCCGTCGGGCTGGATGCGGCCCTCCAGCAGCCCGCGCGTGCGGTCGTAGTTCCAGCAGCCGAGGGTCAGGCGCAGCTTCGCCATGTCGCATTCCGGGAATGACGGGAGGACGGCGCGGCGGCACCGCCGCGTGGGCGCAGTCGAGTCTAGCATCGCCGTCGGGACCCCGCCGCTGCAGGCGACGGGCGTCGCACCGGGTTGCACGCGCCTGCTCCGCGCGGCATTCTCGCGACTGGCCACGACAAAGACGACCCGATGACCGCCACCCCCGAGACCACCGTTCCCACCCGCACCGTGTCCGTCGCGCCGGGCGTCGGCGGGTTCCTCGCCAGGCCGCGCGGACGGACCGGCGACGGCATCGTCGTCGTGATGGAGGCGTTCGGCCTCAACGAGTTCGTCCGCGAGACGTGCCGGCGCTTCGCCCGGGCCGGCTACGTCGCCTGCGCACCCGACCACTACCACGGCGAGACGTTCGAGTACGCGAACCGCGAAGGCGCCATGGGCAAGCTCGCGACGATGGACGACGCGACGATGATGTCCGAGGTGGGCGGCGCGCTCGACGTGCTCGAGCAGGAAGGCGCGCGGCGCAACGCGATCATCGGCTTCTGCATGGGCGGACGCGCGGCGTTCCTCGCCAACGCGACGTTCGGCGACCGGCTGCGCGCGTCGATCTCGTTCTACGGCGGCGGGATCGCGCCGGCGGCGCCGAAGGGCCCGCGCAAGCCGCTGCTCGACCGCGTGCCGGACCTGAAGGTGCCGCAGCTCCTCGTCTACGGCGCGCAGGACGGCTCGATCCCACCCGACGAGCAGGGCCGCATCGCCACCGCGCTCGCGGCCGCGAACAAGCGCTTCACGCTCGCGGTCTTCCCGGACGCGCCCCACGCGTTCGCGACGTTCGATCGCGACAGCCACCGCGAGGCGCAGGCCACGGCGGCCTTCCGCGCGGCATTCCAGTTCCTGGACGAGGCGTTCGGCCGCAGCCAGGACGCGCTGCGCTGAGCCTGGCAGGTCCGCCCGGCAGGCGGCGTACAATCCGTCGCCTCCGAGGTCCCGCGCGCGCCGCCCCGGCGCGCGTCCCACCGCCCCGCACCCTGTCGATGGCCCGCACGACGATCGCCCGCATTCGCGCCACGCCCGTGACCGTGCCGCTCGAGGCGCCGCTGCGCCACAGCAACGGCACGCACTGGGGCCGCTTCGTGCGCACCATCGTCGAGGTGGAGACGGACGACGGCTACGTCGGCCTGGGCGAGATGGGTGGCGGCGGCGAGGACGCGACGCGTGCGTTCGCCGGGCTCGAGGGCTACCTGCGCGGCCACGACGTCTTCGCGCTCGAGGCGATGCGCCTCGCCATCTGCAACCCGACCGCGAGCCTCTACAACAACCGCACGCAGCTGCACGCGGCGCTGGAGTTCGCGTGCCTCGACATCATCGGCAAGAAGCTCGGCGTGCCGGTGCACGCGCTCCTGGGCGGCAAGCTGCGGGACAGCGTGGAGTTCGCGAGCTACCTGTTCTTCCGTTACCCCGATCCCGACACCGGTGAGGGCGAGGTTCGCACGGCCGACCAGCTCGTCGCGCACGCGCTCGCGCTGAAGGCAAAGCACGGCTTTCGCGCGCACAAGCTCAAGGGGGGCGTGTACCCGCCGATGGTCGAGCTCGCGGCGTACCGCGCGGTCGCCGCCGCGCTGCCCGGCGAGCGCATGCGCTACGACCCCAACGGCGCGCTGCCGTTCGTCGACGCGGTGCACTTCGGCAAGGCCATCGAGGACCTGCCGACCGACTACTTCGAGGACCCGGTGTACGGCATCGCGCACATGCGGCAGCTGCGCGACTTCGTGCGCCTGCCGCTTGCGACCAACACGGTGGTGGTCAACTTCGAGCAGCTCGCGGCGAACGTCGCGATGCGCGCGGTCGACGTGATCCTGCTCGACACGACGTTCTGGGGCGGCATCCGCCCGTGCATCAAGGCGGCCGGCGTCTGCGAGACGGCCGGCCTGCAGGTCGCCGTGCACAGCTCGGGCGAGCTCGGCGTGCAGCTCGCGACGATGCTGCATCTCGGCGCGGTCCTCCCGAACATCAGCTACACCGCGGATGCGCACTACCACCACCTGCGCGACGACGTCATCGAAGGCGGCCTCATGCGCTACGAGAACGGCGCGAACCGTGTGCCCGACGGACCCGGGCTCGGCGTCGCGCTCGACCGCGACAAGCTCGCGCGCTACCACGAGCTCTTCCGCGAGCTCGGCGGCTATCCGTACGACCGCGACCCGGGCCGTCCCGGCTGGTTCGCGCAGGTTCCCAACGCGGACTGGGACGATCCGGACGTCGCGCGGCGCCCGGCGATGCGCTGAACAGACACGCAAGACCGACGCAGACACGCAAGGAGACGACAGATGGGCGGCAGGCTGGCCGGCAAGGTCGCACTGATCACGGCGGCAGGACAGGGAATCGGCCAGGCGACGGCGCTCGCCATGGCGCGCGAGGGCGCACAGGTCTACGCGACCGACGTGAAGGCCGAGCTGCTCGAGTCGTACCGCGGCGTCGCGAACGTCGTCACGCGGCCGCTCGACGTGCTCGACGACGCGGCGGTCGCGCGCACGTTCGACGAGCTGCCCGCGCTCTCCATCCTCTTCAATTGCGCCGGCTACGTGCACAACGGCACGATCCTCGACTGCACGCCGAAGGACTGGGACTTCAGCTTCAACCTGAACGCCCGCGCGCAGTACGTGGCGATCCGCGCGGCGCTGCCGAAGATGCTCGCGCAGCACGAGCAGTCGGGCAAGGGCGCCAGCATCGTCAACATGGCATCGATCGCCGGCTCGATCCGCGGCCTGCCCAATCGCTTCGTCTACGGCGCTTCGAAGGCGGCCGTGATCGGCCTCACGAAGGCAGTCGCGGCCGACTACGTTCGCAACGGCATCCGCTGCAACGCGATCGCGCCGGGCACCGTCGACACGCCGTCGCTGCACGACCGCATCGCCGCCTACGAGGACCCGGTCGAGGCGCGCAAGATGTTCATCGCCCGCCAGCCGATGGGGCGCCTCGCGAAGCCCGAGGAGATCGCGCCGATGATCGTGTTCCTCGCGTCCGACGAGGCGGCGTTCGTGACGGGCAACGTGTATTCGTGCGACGGCGGCATGACGATCTAGGCCGGCGCCACGACCATTCCACCCAGGAGGAGACTCGAGCATGAAGCTGGTTCGCTATGGCCCGCCCGGCAAGGAGAAGCCGGGCCTGATCGACGAGGACGGCACCCTGCGCGACCTGTCGCGCAAGATCCCGGACATCAACGGCACGACGCTGTCGCCGACCACGCTGTCGGCGCTGCGCAAGCTCGACGTCCGGCGCCTGCCCGCGGTGAAGGGCCGTCCGCGCTTCGGCTCGTGCGTCGCGATGCCGCAGAAGTTCCTCGCGATCGGGCTCAACTTCATCGACCACGCGAAGGAGACCGGCTCGCCGATCCCCGAGCGGCCGATCCTGTTCTACAAGTCGCCGACGTCGATGGTCGGCCCCAACGACAACGTGATGCTGCCGAAGGACTCGACGGCGACCGACTGGGAGGTCGAGCTCGGCGTGGTGATCGGGCGCACCGCCCGCTACGTCGACGCGAAGGACGCGCTGCGCTACGTCGCCGGCTACTGCGTGATCAACGACGTGTCCGAGCGCGACTACCAGATGAAGCACAGCGGGTCGCAGTGGACCAAGGGCAAGGGCTGCGACACGTTCGGGCCGACCGGTCCGTGGCTGGTGACCGCCGACGAGATCAAGGATCCGCAGAACCTCGACATGTGGCTCGACGTCAACGGCGAGCGGCGCCAGACCGGCAACACGCGCACGATGATCTTCGGCGTCGCCGAGCTCGTGGCCGACACGTCGCGCTACTGCACCCTGATGCCCGGCGACGTGATCACGACCGGCACGCCCCCGGGCGTGGGCCTCGGCATGAAGCCGCCCAAGTACCTGAAGAAGGGCGACGTGATGACGCTGGGCATCGACGGCCTGGGCGAGCAGCGGCAGATGGTGGTGCCGTACAAGGCGGGATGATGTCCTGAGCGGGGACGCCGTTCGCGCAAGTTCTTCTTTCCCGCCGGCCAGTTGATGCACATCAACGCGGCCGGGCGTGTCGGCTTTTAAGGTGCATGGCAGATGCACCTAAAGCATGACATCGAGGAAAGAAGATGA
>Ga0308173_10001038_pt1 | contig 13293 bp, 12 predicted proteins | sample PhyPR1_FD_203716 | JGI IMG/M metagenome (GOLD analysis project Ga0308173, IMG submission 203716) | Soil microbial communities from UC Gill Tract Community Farm, Albany, California, United States - DLSLS.P.R1 | ecosystem: Environmental > Terrestrial > Soil > Agricultural land | place: USA...
CGCGCGGATAGGGAATCCAGGCGCGGATCGTCTCGCCGGCCGGCACGGCATCGGCGTGCACGCTGATGCTCTGGGTCACGTGCACGCGTCGTGGGGCAACGCTGGCCTGATGGCTCGCAAGTGCAGCGGCTACCACTTCCCGGTGGTGTGCATGCGGCGCCTCCAGCGGGCTGTTGTTGAGCGCTGTCTGCTCCTTGCGCCGCGCCAGCGCTTCGCCGCTCAGGCGGAAAAGGTTCGACGGCGAGCGCGAAAAGTACAGAACGCGCCCATCGATGACGCGACGCTCGAACAAGCCCTGGCTATCCCACTTCGCGAACTCCTCGTCGCGCAGGTCGGGAATTTGCTTGCGCAATCGCGCCTTGACGTCGTCGGCGGTCAAGGTGAAATCGAGCAGGATGCGGCGCATGCGTTCGCGCTGAAACTCGAGCGCGGCGCGCTCGTTGCTCGTCAATGCAGGCGCGGCGAGCGCAGTGTCGATCTGTGTGGCGGCGGCCTGGAACTGGCCGGCGTCGATCGTTGCGATCGCGCGCTCCAGTGCGGGCTCGGCTGGCGGGGCGGCAGCATGCCCCAAGGGCGCTATCACCAGCGCAATCAACGCGATTCGGCACGCTGCATCAAACCGCAGCCTGGCGCCAATCGATGCCCACGCCGTAGCCATTTGTGTACAGTTCCCCAAGCGTCTGCCGCGTCCAGCATGCTGTGTAACACGGCGGCAAATTCTCGTCAATAATTTATGCTTCTAGTATATTATTTGGGAATCATCTATTCTCCGGGACGCTGGGAAGGCTTAAGGTCGGCGCGTGCATAGTGGTCGGCGGCGGTTGCGCTGCCGCCGTGGGGGAAGGGACGTAATGCAGCTTCGGGCACTGGTACTGGGCACCTTCGCGCTGGCGCTTGCGCTCTTTGGCGCAAGTGCGCCGCGGGCTGCGGAAAGCCTTTCGATACCTGCGCACGCCGTCATCGGCGTCGACGAGGCGATGCTGTCCGCGGCCTTCTGGATCAACCGGCTCGACGACAGCGAACGCGTCATACTCGATCGCAAGTCAATCGACGTGCAGAACGCGGCTCTCGTCCAAAACGATCCAACCATGCACGATTTGGCCGCGCTGCCGGAGCTCCTTGCGCGCCAACAGATCGTCGACTGGATCTCGAACCTGTCGCAGCGCCCGACAAAGCCCATGTACGACTCAGACGGCCATGTCCTGCCGCCGGCCGTCTTCGATTCGTTGAACGTTGATCTGGATCTCGGCGCCATATCCGAGAAGCTTACCCCGCACTTCGCGCTCGTGGTTCACCGCGCCGACTTGCGCACCTTTCCGACCCGACTGCGCGTCTTCAGCGAACCCGACAACGTCGACATCGATCGCTTCCAGGAAAGCGCGCTGTTTCCCGGCACGCCGGTCGCGATTGTGCACACGAGCCGCGACCGCAAATGGCGCTTCGTGATCAGCCCACGCTACGCCGCCTGGGTCGAGGACCAGTATCTCGCCGAGGGATCCAAAGCCGAGGTCCTGGACTACGCGCAGGCCCAGCCTTACCGGATCGTCACCGGCGCGACCGTTGCCAGTGTCTTTTCTCCATCGCACCCGTCGATTTCGCAACTGCAGCTCGACATGAGTGTGCGCATTCCGCTGCAGGCCGGGTGGCCGGCGGACAAGGCGGTCGACGGCCAGCACCCGTACACGGCGCATGTGATCGAACTGCCGATGCGGCAAGGCGATGGCGCACTGACGATCGTACCCGCGCTGCTGCCGAAGACCGCCGATACGCAATCTGATTACCTGCCGCTGACGCGCGCGAATATCTTGCGTCAGGCATTCAAGTTCCTTGGCGAACGTTACGGTTGGGGCCATGGCTACAACGCGCGCGATTGCAGCGGTTTCGTTTCCGATGTCTACCGCAGCATGGGCGTGCTGATGCCGCGCAACACACGCGACCAGGCGATCAGCCCGGGGCTGAAGCATCGCTTGTTCACCGAGCGCGACGATCGCACGGCGCGCATCGCCGCGGCGCGCGCGCTCGAGGTCGGCGATCTGGTCTACATTCCCGGGCACGTGATGATGGCGATCGGCAGCGTCGATGGCGAGCCGTACGTGATCCATGACACGACCGGCCTGAGTTACCGCAGCAAAGACGGTGCGCGCGTGCACGTCGACCTCAACGCGGTGTCGGTCTCGCCGCTGCTGCCGTTGTTGTTCGGCAAAGACCAGACCTACGTCGAGCGCATGACCAGTATCGTGCGCATTCGCCCGGATTCCGCAACGCCCGACCGCGCAAAGGAAGCACCCGCCACGCCATGAAAATCACCGACATCCGTTTCGGACTGCTGCGCGTGCCGCTGAAGACGCCGTTCAAGACCGCGTTGCGCACGGTCGAGGCGGTCGAAGACATCGTGGTCATGGTCAACACCGACACGGGCCACGTCGGCTATGGCGAAGCGCCGGCCACCGCGGTCATCACCGGCGACACGCACGGCTCGATCATCGAGGCGATCCGCCACTACATCTCGCCGCGCCTGATCGGCGCCAATGTCGCCGACCTCAATCACAACACCCAGCTGGTGCAGGGCGCGATGGAGAAGAATTCGAGCGCCAAGGCGGCGGTCGAGATTGCGCTCTACGATTTGTGGGGACAATTATACAATGCACCTTTATACCGACTGCTCGGCGGCGGCGATCCGGTGATCACGACGGACATCACGATCAGCGTCGACACCATCGACAAGATGGTCGCTGACTCGATCGACGCGGTGAAGCGCGGCTTCGACTCGCTCAAGATCAAGGTCGGCAAGGACATCGGTGTCGACATCGAGCGGGTCAAGGCCGTATATGCGGCCGTCGAGGGCCGCGCGCTGCTGCGGCTCGATGCCAACCAGGGCTGGACGGCGAAACAAGCCGTGTATGCGCTGCAGAACCTCGAGCAAGCCGGCGTGCTCCTGGAACTGGTCGAGCAGCCGGTCAAGGCCCAGGACCTCGACGGCATGAAGTACGTGACCGAGCGAGTGCACACGCCGATCATGGCCGACGAGAGCGTGTTCGGCCCCACCGAGGTGATCGAACTGATCCGCATGCGCGCCGCCGACATCATCAACATCAAACTGATGAAAACCGGCGGCCTGTCGAACGCTGTGCGGATCGCCGACATCGCCGCGATGTACGAAGTCGAGTGCATGATCGGCTGCATGCTCGAAACCAGCATCAGTGTCGCGGCGGCGGTGCACCTGGCGGTGGCCAAGTCCAACGTGATCACCAAGGTCGATCTCGACGGGCCATCGCTGTGCGCCTTCAATCCGGTCGACGGCGGCGTGATCTTCAACGAGTCCGAGATCACCGTGACCGACGCGCCGGGACTGGGCATCCGCGAGATCCGCGGCCTCGAAGCGCTCGCCTGAGCGGCGGACCGCGCGCATGTCGCCGCTGCTGAAGATTCGCGCCGAACGCGACCAGATGTCGGCGATCGAACGCCGCATCGCCGATTTCATTCTCGAAAATGCGCACTTGTTGCGCGACTATTCTTCGCAGCAGCTGGCGAACGCGCTCAAGATCAGCCAGTCGAGCGTCGTCAAGTTCAGCCAGAAGCTCGGCTTCAAGGGCTACCCGGATCTCAAATACTCGATCGGCGATTCGATCGCTCGCGGCGACGGCGAGACCAACGGCAGCGCCGAGCCGGCGCGCACGGACCCGCACGGCGCACTGGCGGAAAGTCTTTGGCACAGCAAGTCGCAAGCCGAACAGGAAACGCGGCTGATCAATCCCTCGGCGAACGTCGATGCGATCGCCGACCTGATCGGCAAGGCCGGCAAAGTCTTCATCATCGGCCTGGGCGAAGACGGGATTCCGGCGCGCGCGTTCGCGCTGCGACTGTCGCTGCTCGACGTGCTGACCGTGCATCACTTCGATTCCGTGCTGATGACCGCCAGCATCGCCAGCGCAACCGCCAAAGACGTGCTGCTCGTTTTCTCCGAACACGGCCAGCAGGTCGCGCTATGCCAGATCGGCCGACAGTTCAGCGACCGCAAGGGCAAGGTCGTGTCAGTGACGCGGCATACGGCCAATCCGCTGCGCGCGCTCGCGCACGCCTCACTGCTGGTGTCGGCGCACGACGAGCGCGTGCACATCGAACCACTGCTTTATCAATCCGCCCTGCGTCACCTGTTGGACATGCTGTTCGTGCTGCTGTGCGAGGACGGTCGCCTGGCGCGGCTGGATGCAAATTACGAACGCATCCGGAGCATGCTCAATCCATGATCCACGCAACCCCCGAGGGGCGTCTGCTCCGCAACCCTTTCACGCCAGCGGAAGCGGGATCGAAGCAGGCCAGCTGCTTGCGATCGATCCTTGTCGGGCTGTGTGTTTTGGGTATCGCGCTTGTCACGATTCCTCACGCGCGCAGCGCGGTCCCGGCGAACGTGCCCGCCCTGCCGACGTCGACGGCGAACCAATTGATCCTCGTCGTCACTCCGGACTGGAATTCCTCGCACGCGACCCTGCAGACGTTCGAGCGCACCGATCAAGGCTGGCGCACCACGAGCGCCGGCACGCCGGTCGTGATTGGAAAATCCGGCAGCGCCTGGGGCCTGGGACTGCATCCGGCGCAACCCGGGCTACAGAAGCACGAAGGCGACGGCCGCAGCCCGGCTGGCGTGTTCAACCTCGGGAGCGCGTTCGGCTATGCGAGTTCGCTGCGCATGCAGTGGCCGTACGCGGCAATGAGCGACAACGATTACTGTGTCGACGTGGCCGCTTCGCCGCTCTACAACCGCATCGTCGACACTGGGAAAGTCAGTGCGGCCGACGTGGCAGGTTCGACCGAACCGATGCGCCGCGATCTGCACGAGCACGGCGACCAGGCCTACAAGCTCGGGCTCGTGATCGAACACAATCCGCAGCACATCCGCGGCGCCGGCAGTTGCATTTTCGCGCATTTGTGGCATTCGCCTGACACCGGCACCGCTGGCTGCTCGGCCATGGCCGAGCCGGTGCTCACTAGACTGTTGAAATGGCTGAAGCCGCAGGACCATCCCGTGTTCGTGCTATTGCCGCAGGCCGAATATGCGCGTCTGAAGTCTGCGTGGGACTTGCCCTCACTGGAATGAGAAACCCAGGCTCGTCATTCCGGCGCATGCCGGAATCCCTTCGCGGGTTCAACAGGACGCCGGATCTCGGCTTGCGCCGAGCGGACGGCGCTTGCAGCTTCGACAGGCGCGATTGTCAAAAGTCCGCATTTCCATAGCGAAGTATCCATGTCCAACACCACCCGCATCCTGCTCGGATTGATCGCCGGCGCCGTTCTCGGCCTGCTGCTCGCGTGGTTTGATCCGGACCTGGCCGCGCGCGCAGCGGACTTCGCTCAACCGATTGGCCGGCTCTGGCTGAATGCGTTGCAGATGACAGTCGTGCCGCTGGTGTTCGCGCTCGTGGTCGTCGGCGTCAGCGCCGCGAACGACGCCGCGGCGTCCGGTCGCACCGCGCGTAAGGCCTTGATCGTGTTCGCAGCGCTGCTTGCGGCCGGGGCCGCATTTGCCGCGATCGTGGCCCCGCTGCTGTTGTCATGGCTGCCGCGTGATCCGGTGCTGATCGAAAAACTGCGCGCGACCATTCCTGCCGACACAGTCGCCGCAACCCACGTCGGCTTTGCGGACTGGTTCGCCACGATCATTCCGGCGAACGCGATCGCCGCCGCGGCGCAGAGCGCGATGTTGCCGCTGGTCGTGTTTGCGCTGTTCTTCGGCTTTGCACTGACGCGCATCGAGGCGACGCGGCGGACGCGTATGGTCGAGTTCTTCCAAGCGCTGGCCGACACGATGATCATCGTCGTGGGTTGGGTATTGTGGGCGGCGCCGCTCGGCGTGCTCGCGCTCGTGCTGGCGGTTTGCGCGCGCGCAGGCTCAGGCGTCATCAGCGCACTCGGCTGGTATATCGCGTTGCTGAGTTCAATGTACGCCGCCGTCACGCTCCTGCTCTATCCGGTGGTGCGCGTGTTCGGCCACGAACGCCTGCGCAGTTTCGCCGCGGCGATCCTGCCGGCGCAGATCGTTGCTGCCAGCACCCAGTCTTCGCTCGCGTCCTTGCCGGCCATGATCGAGAGCGCACGCGCGCGCCTGGGTTATCCGCCGGCTACGGTCGCGCTGGTGTTGCCGATGGCAGTGTCGTTGTTCCGTATAACCAGTCCGATGCAATACCTAGGCGCTGCATCGTTCGTCGCGTGGATTTACGGCATCGACGTGTCGGCGGGGCAACTGACTGTGGCTGCGGCGCTCGCGGTGGTTTTAAGTCTGGGTGCAGTCGGCTTGCCTGGCCAGGTCAGTTTCATGGCCGCCACCATGCCGGTGACCGCGGCAATGGGACTGCCGATTGCGCCGCTCGGGCTGTTGCTCGCGGTCGATACGATCCCCGACGTCTTCGCCACGATCGGCAATGTCAGTGCCGACCTCGCCGCAACCAGCATCGTTGCGCGTGCGCCGGCACCGCCGCCGACCTGAGCGAAGTTCTCACGCGCGATCCGCGGATTCAGAACCCGAAGTCGCTCAGCGCGGGGTGGTCGTCCGGCCGCCGGCCGAGCGGCCAATGGTACTTGCGGTCGCTTTCCCTGATCGGCAGGTCATTGATGCTGGCGTGACGCACGCGCATCAGTCCGTGTTCGTCGAATTCCCAGTTCTCGTTGCCGTAGCTGCGAAACCAATTGCCGCTGTCGTCGTGCCATTCGTAGGCGAAGCGCACCGCGATGCGATTTTCGCGGCAGCCCCAGATTTCCTTGATCAGCCGGTAATCGAGTTCGCGTTGCCACTTGCGCGTCAGGAACGCTTCGATCGCCGCCCGGCCCTGCAGGAATTCGGCGCGATTGCGCCAGCGGCTGTCCTCGGTGTACGCAAGCGCGACCCGTGCGGGATCGCGCGTGTTCCAGGCGTCTTCGGCCATGCGCACTTTCTGGGTGGCGGTTTCCAGCGTGAACGGCGGCAGCGGTGGACGGCTCATGGAATCCTCCTCGATTTTGAGAAAGCCGGCGACGCACGATGCGCATCGCCGGACTTGTGCATCAGGCAGCCTTGCGCGTTTCGATAAGCGGAAAGTCTATCTCGGTTTGGGCGACTTCATTGAGATAGTTCGTCCAGGTGTTGAGCGCGACGTGCAGCACGATCTCGACGATCTGCGCGTCATCGTAGCCGGCTGCCTTGACCGCTGCGACGTCGGCGGCGGCCACATGGCCGCGTGCGCGCGCGACTTGCGCGGCGAAGCGCACCGCGGCGTCGGCGTGCGGATCATTCGATGCGCCGCTGCGGTTGGCGGTCATCTCGGCATCGTCGAGCTTGGCGAGATTTCGTCCGATGTAGGTATGCGCCGACAAGCAATAGTTACAGCCGTTGATCTCCGCGATCGCCAGTGCGATGCGTTCACGCGTCGGCGCCGGCAGGGCGCCCTTGCCGAGTGCGCCGGACAGGCCGACGTAGCCTTCGAGCGCGGCGGGACTGTTGGCAACCACACGGAACAGGTTCGGCACCATCCCGAATTGTTTTTTGACCGCTTCGAGCAGTGGGCGGGAGGCAGCCGGCGCTACGTCGATCGTGGCGGGGGTCTGAAGTCGGGACATGCGATTCTCCTTGAGGATTTTGGACCGGCTGGTCCAGTCCGGGCAGATTAGATCCTATCGATATCGGGCACTAGTCAGGCTAATATGGAATCACCTTTCCAAATTTCGGAACATTCGTGGATCGTATTGAAGCGATGACCGTGCTGCTCGCCGCGATTGAAACCGGGAGCTTGTCGGCGGCAGGACGCAAGCTCGGCATGCCGCTGCCGACCGTCAGCCGCAAAGTTTCCGAACTCGAATCCCACCTTCGCGCGCGGCTGCTGCACCGATCCACCCGCCGCCTGACGCTCACCGACGCCGGACGTGCCTACGTCGAAGCGTGCAAGCGGATTCTGGGCGAGATCGACGAAGCCGAGCGCGCCGCGGCGGGTGAATACTCTGCACCGACGGGCGAACTCGTGATCAGCGCGCCGATCGTTTACGGTCGGGCGCGGTTGCTACCGGTCGTTACCGAATTCCTGAGCGCTTACCCGGAAGTCGACGTGCGCCTGCTGTTGTCCGATCGCGCGGTCAACCTGCTCGAAGAACCCATCGATCTGGCGTTGCGCATCGGCGAGCTGCCCGACAGCAGTCTGGTCACGAAGCGCGTGGGCTCCGTACACCCGATCGCCTGCGGCAGTCCGGCGTACTTCGCCCAACGCGGCAGCCCGGCAACACCGGCGGAGTTGTCCGCACACGATTGCGTCACGTTCGAAGGCTTGATGGCGCCCGAGGTCTGGAGCTTTGGCGGCAAGCTTCGCGCGCAGGAAGTGGCGGTGCATTCGCGCCTGGTCGTCAACACCGCCGAAGCGGCCATCGATGCGGCAATCGCCGGGGTTGGGATCGCACGCGTGCTGTCATATCAGGTCAGCGAGGCCGTGGAGCGCGGCCAGCTCGAACTCGTGCTTCAGGACTTCGAACCGCCGCCATGGCCGGTGAGCCTGGTCTATCGGAGTCAGGGTCGGTTGCCGCTGAAACTTCGCGCGTTTGTCGATTTTGCCGCACCGCGCCTCCAGGCAGCACATCGCACTTGAGGTAATCGAGGCACGCGCGCGGCGCGAGACTCTCGATCAACGGCGGTTCATTCCGCCGAGCAATCCGCCCAGCATTCCGGAAAGATCGAGCTGCCCGCCACTGTGGCCGAGCACCGCATTCACCAGCCCGCCCACAAGGCCACCCTGCTGCTGGATCTGCTGCGATTGTTGTCCGAGCATCCCGCCGAGGCCGCCGGGATCGAGTCCCTGCTGTTGCGTGCGCTTTGCCAGCACGCTCATCACGATCGGCGCGAGGATCGCCATCAGTTGACCGGCGCTTTGTTGGCCGAGTCCCGTGGCCTGACCCAGGCCCTGGTCCGCCGCGGTTCGATTCGCGCCAAATACATGCCCAAGGATTGCGCCGCCAATGGATGAGAGATTCCCGCCCCCGCCGCCAAGCAGACCGCCGAGAACGTCGCTGACACTCTGGCCGGCGTGGTCCCCGAGCGCATTGTGCAACGCCTCGGCGCCGCCGGGCGTGCTCGCGTTGTGAGCCATGCCGCCAACGATCAGCGGCAGGGCGTGGTCAATGGCACTGCGCGCCTGGTCCGGCGAGGTTCCAAGTTGTGCCGCGATCTGCGCGACTTGCGGATCGCCGATATGGGCGAGGACGGTATCGACGAGATTGCTCATGGAAGCTCCTAGTCTGAACGGCGGATGCAGCCGCCAGAAACCAGTATGCACCGGCGCGAGTGGCAATGGCGTGATGCCAAGCGGGCGCAACTGGCCGCCGCTGCGCACCGACGCTATGCTACCGTGTCGCGCGCCGAGAGATCGGCGCCATCCAGCGCGGTACACAAAACCACTATGCATGAATTTCCACCTGTTGCCCTGATCGGCGCGCCTACCGACATCGGTGCCGGCGACCGCGGCGCTTCGATGGGCCCCGAAGCATTGCGCGTGGCCGGCATCGCCGAGGCGCTGACTGCACGCGGGCTCGAAGTAATCGATCGCGGCAACCTCTTTGGACCGCTCAATCCGTGGCTGCCGCCGAGCGCCGGTTACCGCCATCTGGAGCAGGTGGTCGAATGGAATCGCGAGGTGTTGCGCGCGGTCTCAATGGAGTTGGCCGAAGGACGGCTGCCGATCATGCTCGGCGGCGACCATTCGCTCGCGATCGGATCGATCAGCGCGGTCGCGCGCCATTGCCGCCAAACCGGCAGGAAGCTGCGGATCCTTTGGCTCGATGCGCACGCCGATTTCAACACTTCGGTGCTCACGCCGTCGGGCAACATCCATGGCATGCCGGTGGCTTGCCTGTGTGGCAACGGGCCGTCGGCGCTGACCCACATCAGCGGCGAAGCGCCGGCGATCGCGCCCGATTGCATCCGGCAGATCGGCATTCGCTCGGTCGATCCCGGCGAAAAGCGCTTGGTTCGCGACAGCGGGCTCGACATCTACGACATGCGCTACATCGACGAGATCGGCATGAAGCGCGCGATGGAAGAGGCGCTCGAAGGCGTCGATGCCCACACCCACCTGCACGTCAGTTTCGACGTGGACTTTCTGGATCCGGACATCGCGCCGGGCGTCGGCACGACGATTCCGGGCGGACCGAACTACCGCGAAGCGCAGCTGTGCATGGAGATGATCGCCGATACCGGGCGCATGGGATCGCTCGACATCGTCGAACTCAATCCCGCGCTCGATCATCGCAACCAGACGGCGCGCCTTGCCGTCGACCTGGTCGAGAGCCTGTTCGGCAAATCAACATTGATGCGTGAATAGCTGCGCGGCATGGGCTCCGCTTAATCGAATCCGCTCAAAAAGATGATCTCGTTCGGCGTCAGGCATCCGGACGGCGCCGCCGTGATCCGGTTCTCCAGTTGAGCGATGTGGGTCGAATGGAATTGCAACAGGTTCTGGGTATTGCTGGCGCAGCCGGAAACATTGGTGACATTGCAATAGCTCATGATCGTGCCGGCACCGGCAGCCGGGCAGGCGGGGGTGCCTGAGTAGCAACTGCTTTCGGTGTTGAAGCACTGGTCGATGGTGTTGCTGGCAGTGGGCGCGGCGGCGGTGCTCAGGTTCGTGCAATGGGTGTGGTATGCGCCAAAGTTGTGCCCGACTTCATGGCCGACGATGCGTGCATCGAACGCGCCGTTCGGATCGACGCTGATGTTCGTGCACACTTCAGTCAGGCTGTAACTGCCCACGGTATGACTGTTGCTCGTGAAGCCGTTCTGGCAGTACTGGTCCACCCAGGCGATACCGGATGCGCTGCAACCGAACTGGGTCTTGGGTATCGCCCCGGACAGAAGAACCGCGAACGCGCGCGGCACCGTGGACTCGTTCGTCTTCCAGTAGCTCGCAAACAGGTCGAGTCCGGCTTGCGTCGCATTGGTTGTCAGGCTGACGTAGGGGTCGGTGGCGGCACTGGTGCGCAGGATCGTGGTGCCGATCTGCAGCTTCACCTGCAGATCGCGTTCGTACATCAGGTTCATCGTGTTGAACATGCCGGCGATCCAGTTGCTCGCGCTGGTGGTGTTGTTCGCGAACAGTGACGACATGAACAGACTGTCGGTATCGACGGCAACGACGGCGAGCCGCAGCGAGCTCGACGCCGTCGACGCCTGCGCGGCGAGCGCGGTCCGCATCTGGGTGGTCGCGGCATTCAGGGCTGGCAGATCGAGCTTCTCGTTCTCGTTGCCGCAGCGGTAGTCGAAATTGAATCCGGCCGGCAGGTCCGCTTCGAGCGGCTGCGCCACCATTATGGCCGCCCCGGATTTATGCACCGCATGCAGCACGAACGAACCCTCCGAGCCGCTGCCGTTCCCATGGGCAACCGTCAGGTCCGGATTGAGCGCGAGCGCGACGCGGACCTTGCCGTCGTCGGAGTAGCCGCGCAGGAATATTTGGCTGCTGCGTGGCAATTCCGCCCGGCCGGTCGCGGTTTCAACGTACACGTGGGCGTCGGCCGAATACAGCGCGATTCGTTCGAAGCGCACGCTGGCGAGTTTCGTCGGGCCGGCGGGGAAGGTGTCCACGACGAGGCTTTCGCCGGGCTTCAAAGCGGATAAGCCGCTCAGCACGGAGCGATCGAGCATGCGCTCGGCAGCCTGCGCGGAACCCATGCCCGCGGCAGCGAGCACGGCCGCCAGCCCGAACATCTTCGCAGGGCGCATTACAGATAAAAACACCAGGGGTTTCTCCGACTGTTTTTGGACTCTCCCCTTCCAAACAGTCTAGCGGCCCCGGCGTTAGCTGCTGGTAAGCCGGTCACATCCCTCGCAAACCGGCGCGGCCGCCTGCCGCGCCGGAAGCGCCGCCGGTCAGCCCGCGGGGTCCGGCACGAAGTGGTTCGGGAACGGCTGCGGTTCGATCGCCAGCGGACGCGCTGGCGGCAATACGCCGCGCGCGACCAGATTCCGATAGCTGTCGTAAAAAATCGAGTCGACTTCATCGGGGTGCGAGCTGGCGCGTTCGAACGTCGTGTAGCTCGCGTACGAGGATTCACGCGCCCCGTGCCCGGTGCCGAGCGATTCCTCGGTCTTGCGTTGCGCGCGCGCGCCGAGGGCGCCGTCGGCGCGCGCCTGAGCCTCCGGCGAGTTGATTGATTTCGCGGCATCGGCCAATCCCCCGGCTGCCGAAGGCGGCGGCGTCGCGACCGGCCGCGCCGGCATCGCCGCTTCGGCCGCTGCGTTCGATCCCGGCTGCGCCGGCGCCGAATCACGTTGCGAGATGCGGTCGTCGCGTTCGCGCCAGACCGGCGCCTTTTCGCGAAACACGGCCACGCCGATCACGCCGACGTTGTTCGGCCGGCCGGTACGCGCGGCATAGCTGTTGTCCAGCGCCGTGAAATTGAACTGCGCGATCTCGGACATGTTCTTGCGCCATCCCTCGATGTCGGTGCTTTGCCAGGCATCGAGCACGTAGCCGGACTGATTCGGATCCGCGGTCTGGCCGGTCACGGCGTTGACACCGTCGACCGAGAGCACGGTCATCACGCGTTCGCTGCTGTGGTTGTACAGCCGCACTGAATAGCGGTGTCCGGGAATGCCGGCGATGTACAGCTTGCCATCGTGGCCGTGAGTCGGCAGCACCGCACCGGTGTCTCGGTCGATGACACTGACGTCGACCAGGCCACCGGCATGGGCGCAAGCGGACAGGGACAGCGCGATTGCAACGGCGGTGGACAACAGCGATTTCATGGCGGCTCCTTGGCTGGGTAGGTGCCGAGTGAAACGCGCGCAGGCCGGCGCCGGGGTTAAAGCGGCGAAGCAGGGCAGGGTGGTATCGCGTAAACTTTGCGGCGACCGCAGCAATTTACGTTCAAGCATGAGCAAGAAGCACAGAATCCTGACCGGCATTACCACGACCGGCACGCCGCACCTGGGCAACTATGTCGGCGCGATCCGGCCGGCGATCGCGGCGAGCCGCAATCCGGATGCCGAATCGTTTTATTTCCTGGCCGACTACCACGCGCTGGTCAAGTGCGACGAGCCGGCGCGCATCCAGCAGTCGACATTGGAGATCGCGGCGAGCTGGCTGGCCTGCGGGCTCGACCCGGAAAAAGTATACTTCTATCGTCAGTCCGACATTCCCGAAATTCCGGAACTGACTTGGCTGCTGACCTGCGTCACCGCGAAGGGATTGCTCAATCGTGCCCACGCGTACAAGGCGGCGACCGATGAAAATCGCGAGAAGGGCGATGACCCGGATGCCGGGATCAACGCCGGCCTGTACATGTATC
>Ga0308173_10001039_pt1 | contig 13278 bp, 14 predicted proteins | sample PhyPR1_FD_203716 | JGI IMG/M metagenome (GOLD analysis project Ga0308173, IMG submission 203716) | Soil microbial communities from UC Gill Tract Community Farm, Albany, California, United States - DLSLS.P.R1 | ecosystem: Environmental > Terrestrial > Soil > Agricultural land | place: USA...
GCGGCGGAGGTTCTCCGGCTTCTCGTGCCGGGACTTGGCCATGAGCATCAGCAGCGAGGCGCCCCGCTCACCGAGGTGAGCCAGGGCGGAGTGGCGGTACTCGTGCAGGTCCCAGCCCGTTCCGGGACCACGCACCGCGGTGTGCTCGTCCAGCAGGGCGCGGGCCTGTCCGTAGGAAAGCCGGGCCGGCCCGGTACCGGCAGACGTCACGGGCTGACGACCTTGCCCGGCCCCGGACGGCGGTGCGTGACGAACACCGGCCCGCGGGCCCGTACGTGAGCAGCCGGGGCAACAGCCGGGCGGTGCCGGCCGCCCAGTAGACGGTCTCCCCTACGGAGCCCTCGCGCGCCTGGCCCCGGCCGCAGGCCTTGGCACGGGCGCCCTTCGCCCTGACCCGGCAACGACACCTGGCGAAGTCCAAGCTCCGCAATGTGCGCGCCCAGGATCTCCTCCGCCCGCCCAGCGGTCTCGTAGAGCATCCGCCAAAGCGTTTTCCCCGCAGATGGACCTCGCGCCGCGCGATCAGCCGGTCGATCGCCATCTTCGAGCGGGCCGGGGACTCGGAGTCCGGCACCGCCAGACGCTTCGCCCACGAGACGCCCGCACCGGCACCGACTTCGACCCTGACCCGGACGGCGGCGAGGACGCCCCCCTCCCCGATTGCCCGGCCCACCCTCCGGCTAGCCGGCTGAACCGCCACCACACCCCGCGCACCACCACGGCGCCCCCCGACCGGGAGGGCGCCGTCGTCGTTCCCGGCCGGGAGGGAGCAGCACGCCGGTAGCACCAGCTACACCGGATCGTTCTGAAGCAGCAGAACAACCGGCGGTCACGCGTTGCATCACCCTCGGGCCGGCCGCCGACCCGTGCAGCAGCCTTGTGCTACGCGGGCCCATGTAAATGCTGCGCTGCCGCACGACACCGCCCTACCGCCATCCGACGACCGCCGCCGGAGCAGCACCACATCCACGCCGCAGGCCCTCGCCTCATACCTGACAGCCTCACAGCACACCCCGCCCCCGCCCACCAGGGAAAACAGGGTGTGTGACTCACAGCAGGAGCCGGGCTTCTGTGAGCGGCGGCGGTCAGAGGACGGTGCCGTGCAGGGCGCGGCGGTCCCCGGACATCGCGTGGCGACGGGCGGCAAGGCCGTGCTCGAGGGGCTCGCCGATCTGCTCGCACAGCAGCGCCAGGGCGTCGGCGGCCTCGGCGTCGGAGAGTTAGGCCGGCGCGACTTCGAGCATCAGCTCCCCGATCGCGTACGTGCTGGCGGCGAGGTCGTCGACGACGCGGCGCAACGCGGCCACGGTCGGGTCCGCCGGCGGATCGGCCGGCGGCGGAGGCGGGGCGGTGCGGACGTCGCGGACGGCCTGGCGGACCACGGCGCGCACCGTGGCGGTGTCGAGGGCCTGGCCGCTGTGGGCGAGCGTGGTGAGGCGGCGGGTGAATCAAGCTCCGCGACGTCGCTGCTGCGGCTGGAGACGGCGGTCAGGGCGCGCTGGGACAGCCCGTAGTCGAGCGTGGCCGCGGCGGCCGGGGCGCTGTCTCCGGCTTCGGGGAACAATGGAACAGCCGTTGGCGCTAAGGGATGATCTTGCTCGCCTAGCACAGTGATCCACTTTGCCTCTGGGGTTCGGCGAAAGATCGTATGAGCGGTGTGACGTGGGGCCACCGTCCGCCGCGTGCCGGTGGAATTTCTGACTGATGAGCAGGCCGCGGCGTACGGACGGTTCGTGGAGGAGCCGACGCGTCCGGAGCTGGAGCGGTTTTTCTACCTCGACGACGTCGACCGCGAGCTGATCGGGAAACGGCGGGGGACCACAAAGCGACGACGCCGGCAGCGTCGCCGTGGCAAGCGGGAGCGGCCCCGCGTTCGGCGTTGCCGAGAGCCCGAGCCTGGCCGGATTTTGGATTGGCCGGGCGGCCGAGGGGGCCAAGACTTGGAGAAGGCTGCTTCGGGGGAAATCGGGGATGTAGTGACGATCGAGTTCGGCATGCTCGGGGAGATCCAGGCGCACGTGGGCGGGACGTCAGTGGATCTCGGGCCCGCCCGGCAGCGCTGCGTGCTGGCGGCGCTGTTGGCGGACGTCAACCGCGCGGTGCCCGTGGACGGCCTGGTCGGTCGGGTGTGGGGCACTGACCCGTCGCCGGGGGCCAAGTCGACGTTGTACAGCTATCTGTCCCGGCTGCGGCAGGCACTCGGCTCCGCGGCGGACGCATCGTCCTCCGGCGCCGCCATCGAACGACGTCCTGGTGGATACGCGCTGCTCACCGACCCGGACCTGGTGGACCTCCACTGCTTCCGCGATCTGGTCGGCCGGGCGAGGGCCGCTGAGGATGGACGTGCGGCAGCCCTGTTCAAGCAGGCGTTGGGGCTGTGGCGGGGTGAGCCCTTCGCCACGCTGGACACGCCGTGGTGCAACTCCCTACGGGAGTCGCTGCTGGAGGAGCGGCACGCCTGCCTGCTGGACCGAAACGACGTGCTGCTGCGCCAGGGCCGCCATGCGGCACTGCTGTCCGAGCTGGCCTCCTGCCTCGACAGGCACCCGCTGGACGAGCGCTTGGCCACCCAGTACATGCTCGCGCTTTACCGGAGCGGCCGCACCGCCGACGCCCTACGCTGCTTCGACCGGATCCGCCGCGCCCTGGCCGAAGAGCTGGGCAGCGACCCAGGCCCCGAGCTGCGGCGACGACACCAGCAGGTCCTCACGAATGACCCGTCGATCGGCGCGCCGTCCGACGCCCCCGCCTCGGCACCGGCAGCCGGTGCCGTCGCCGCCTCCGGCATCGCCTCGTCACGGGACCGCACCCTGCCGCGCCAACTGCCCTCCTCGGGGCTGTTTGTCGGACGCAGCACCGAATTGGCCGAATTGGACAAGGCACTGGGCACCGCGTGCCGGCCCGGCGGGTCCGCAGCGGTGTGCGTCATCAGCGGCAGCGGCGGCGTCGGCAAGACCTCGCTGGCCGTGCACTGGGCCCACTGCGCCATGGACCGGTTCCCCGACGGTCAGCTCTACGTGGACCTCCGGGGATTCAGTCCCTCCGGAGAACCCCTGGCACCGGCCACCGCGGTACGGGGATTCCTGGACGCCCTCGGCGTCGACCCCGGCTCGATCCCGGCGGACCAGCAGGCCCTGACCGGGCTGTACCGCACCCTCGTCGCCGACCGACGCATCCTCGTCGTCCTCGACAACGCCAGAGACGTTGACCAGGTGACCGCCCTGCTGCCGGGCGGAGCCGGCTGCGCGGTGCTCGTCACCAGCCGCCGTCGGCTGACTGGGCTCGCCGTCACCCACGGCGCGCGCCTGCTGCCGCTGGACGTGCTCACGCCGTACGAGTCCCGGAACCTGCTCGGCCGTCACCTGGGCGAGGGGTGCCTGGCCGCCGATCCCGCAGCCGTCACAGCGGTACTGGAACACTGCGCGGGCCTGCCGCTGGCAATCAGCATCGCCGGGGCCCGCGCCGCCGTCGGCAGCGGTCCCACGCTCGCCGCGCTCGCCGAGGAACTCCAGGACCAGTCGGCGCGGCTCGACGCCCTGGACGCGGGCGACCTGTCGACCAACGTCCGCGCGGTGTGTCGCGTGTCGTACCGCGGCCTGACCGACCGGGCTGCGGAGGCCTTTCGTCTCCTCGGCGCCGCGGGACCGGCCCCCGAGATCGGTCTGGCGGCCGCCGCCGGGCTGCTGGGGCGGCCACCGGCCGCGGCCCGGGTGACGCTGCGGGAACTGGAGACAGTCCACCTGGTGCAGCAGCTGGCTCCTGACCGGTACAGCATGCACGACCTGGTCCGTCTGTACGCCGCCGAGCGAGCTGTCGAGGACCAGGCGCAGGAGTCACGCGAATGTGCGCTGCGGCGTCTGGTGGACTACTACCTGCACACCGGCTACGCCTGCGACTTGATCCTCAGTCCGTTCGAGCACCACGCCCTGGAACTCGAACCGCCTCTGGACGGCGTGACGCTCGAGCTTCCCGCCGATCAGTCGGCCGTCATGTCCTGGTTCCGTGCCGAGCACGCCAGTCTGGTCGCCGCGCAGCGCGTGGCCGGCCTCCACGGGTGGGACCGCCTGGTCTGGCAACTGGCCCGGGTCGTGGACGGCTTCCTGTGGCGGCAGGGACGGCTCCACGAGCACCTGGCCCTGTGGCATACGGGACTCGCCGCGGCCGAGCGCCTCGGCGAAGACACCGCCCTTGCCTGGGCCCACCGCCGCCTGGCCCACGCCTGCGCCCGAGCGAGCCGCCACGACCGCGCGGTCCACCACGCCGATCGGGCCCTGGCCGCGGCGGAGAAGGCCATGGACGTCACCGAGCAGGCACGCATCCACGACGTCATCGCCTGGTCATGGGCGAGGCAGGGCGACGACCGGGAGGCCCTGGCACACGTCCGGCACACCCTGCGGCTACAGCGCCAGGGCGGCGACCCGTTGGCGCAGGCGAATGCCCTCAACGCCGTCGGCTGGTATGAGGCACGCCTCGGCGAGTACCGGCAGGCCCTCACCCATTGTGAGGAGAGCCTGGAGATCCACCGCCGCCACGGCTTCCGCGACGGTGAGGCGTGCACCCTGGACAGTCTCGGCTTCATCGCGCACGCAGCAGGCCAGCACCATGGAGCTCTGGCCCACTACGAGCGCGCCCGCGTCCTCTTCCACGACCTCGGCAACCTCTACGAGGAGGCGAACACCCTCGCCAACCTCGGCGACGTCCACCTGGCGCTCGGCCGGCCCGACCGGGCCCGGGACCAGTGGAGGCGGGCGGCCGACCTCTTCCGCGTGCAGCACCGTGCGAAGGAGGCCGGCATCCTCGAGGACAAGTCGGCTTCAATGACCGACTGACCACCCGGCCGAATGTCGTCGATGCAGGCCGGGCACCTGGATCACACCACCCAACCGCCATAGCCGGAGAATCCGCCCTTGCCCGCGCAGTAGGCGTACGACTGCGACCCGTTGGCGTACTTCGTCTGACCGAAGACGATGTCGCCGTTGTTGCACTCGGCCCAGGCGTAGAACTTCGTGCTTGCGGCGCCGGAGCACTGCGCCGCGTAGGTGTTGCTGTCGGACCAGGACGTGCGGCAGGTGGCGGCCGCCGCCCCGGACTCGCCGGCCGGCGCGGCCTGGGCTGCCGGAACCGCTCCGAGGACGACTGCTGCCGCGAGGACGCTGCCCGCGATGGCGTGACGAAGACGCATGGTGACTCCCAATCGATGGAGACTCGTTCGTCGGGTTCCGGATGTGTCCGGCCCGTCACGTGCCACCATGCCGGGGGCGGTTTGAGGAAACCTTGGACGAATCCTGCGGCGCGGCCGTGCCGCCCGCGTGCTGCTCTCGTCCTCGCTGTCGTCGGGCCAGCGGCCGAACGGTCCGAGGTAGCCGGGGCCTTCGGCTCCAAATACGCCGGGGCCCTTCGTGCGGTGCGACGCTGGGATCACGCGTCCTCCCCTTCGCGCCGGGCCTGCGCGAGCAGCGCCGCCACGACGTCGTTCGTCTCGTCCTCGGTCTGTTCAACGAGCGTGTCCAGCACGTCGTTGGTGGCGTCGCCGCCGAAGACCTGGCGCTGGAGGCGTTCCATCAGCTCAGGGTCGGTGCCGCTGCTGGGCCGGTGAGGTCCACCCGCGTCGGCCGGCGCGGGGCAATGATCTCCGGCCCGGCCGGGGCCTCGGTCTGCTCGGCTTCGGCCGCCCCGTAGACCTCGGCGAGATGAGCTGAGATTTCCCCGTGGGTGAGGCCCTTCGCCGAGAGCGACAGCACCATCTCGTCGACGCCGGTCAGGCGGCGCTGCCGCTTCTTGACGATCTGCGGCTCGAAGGTGCCGGCGGTGCCACGGGGCACCTTCACCTCCACCGGGCCGACATCGGTCAGCACGGTCCCGGCCCCGGGTGCCGTTGCGGCTGCTTCCCGTTGTTCTTCCCGGCCGGGTCGTGCTTCTCATAGCCGACGTGGTCGGTGATCTCGCCCTCCAGGGCGGATTCCAGCACCCTCTTGGTCAGCTGCTGCAACAGCCCGCCCTCGCCGGTCAGCTGCAGCCCGTCGTTCCGGGCCCGGTCAACCAACATCGCAACGAGCTGCTCGTCCGACACCGCACTCGACGGTACCTGAACCACCTGCTCAGCCTGCTCGTTCTCCACAGCGGTCTCCGTCATCAGACGTGTCTCCTTGATCATCAGATCCGCCGTTGATCAGACACTCCCGGTGACGGAGCGTGCTGCTATCCGAGGAGGATGCGGTGGCGGAGCAGGGCGAAGCCTGCTCGTCCGTGCATCTGGCGTGCGATCCGTTTGGTCTTGGTGTTGACGCCCTCGGTGGCGCCGTTGCTGTACGGAAGCGTGAGTCCGGCGATCACGGCCTCGATCTCCGCCTCCAGGGCGGCGGCCAGCATCCGCCGAGCGCCCTCGCGGACGATCTCGTCGATCAGTGAACCGGCCTCGGTGGTGCCGTCTTCGCTGACCAGGCTGAGCACGGGCGTGCCTTCCCGACCCGCGTTCGCAGCGCGGGCCTACTCGGTGACTTGACGATCACTCACTCGGGAAGGTACGCCCTTCGCGCGCCCTCCAAAGGAGCTGATCCACAAGTCCTGAGCATCGCTCCGCCGACTTAAGGCGTGTCCGGCGGATCATGCTGCGATCGGCGCGGTGAAGCAGGCCATCGCACTACGATCACGGGATGTTCGAGTACCACGGTTGGATCACGGTCAGGGAGACCGCAGCTGATGACGACGATGAGGCCAGTCTGCGGCAGATCGTCGATGAGCTTCGGCTTCGCATCGCCCAGATGGACAGCCCGTACTTGCTTGACCTCAGGTGGATGAACGGCGAGCCGTTCATCCACCTCGGCGGCCACTCCAATCACCGGTCGTCGCCTGACGTTGTCGAACTGTTCGAGCATGTTGCTGTGGTTGCCCCTGGTTCCTATGGGCTCCTCCACGTTCGCGATGACGAAGAACCGGACCACGAAAACGAGGTATGCGTGCTCAGGCTCGTTCGCGGCGTGGTCACGCAGCACACGGAGGCGCTGCTGTCTCCGTTCATCCCGACGGTGGAAGATCCCTTCACCGACTGAGGCGTTTCCGGCAAATCACGTTTGGAGCCAGAGTCGGATTGCGGCTAGGGCGACGGTGCCGTGGAAGACGTAGGCTCGCTTGTCGTAGCGGGTCGCGACGGCGCGAAAGCTCTTCAGGCGGTTGATCGTCCGCTCGACCTCGTTGCGGCGCTTGTACTGCTCCTTGTCGAAGCCGGCGGGGCGTCCGCCTCCGCTGCCACGGCGCCGACGGTTGGCCCTCTGATCCTTCGGCTCGGGAATGGTGTGCTTGATATGGCGTCTGCGCAGGTAGCGGCGGTTCCTGCGGGAGGAGTACGCCTTGTCCGCGCTCAGGTGTCCCGGCCGGGTGCGCGGGCGCCCCTCGCCCTTGCGGGCTACTCGGATGCGTTCGAGTACGGTGATCATCTGCGGTGCGTCGCCCCACTGGCCGGGAGTGACCAGCAGAGCCAGAGGTCTGCGGCCACCTTCACTGGCGAGGTGGATCTTGCTCGTCAGGCCGCCCCGGGACCTTCCGAGTCCCTCGTCGGGGCGGTGCTGCCGGGGCGTGGCTCTTTTTTCGGTATGCGGGGTGCCTTCCTGCGGGCTCCGGCGGCATGTTGGTGGGCACGGCAGGACGTAGAGTCGACGCCCACCATGCTCCAGTCGATCCGGCCCTCGGCGTCGGCGTCGGCCTGGACGGCCTGGAGGATCCGGTCCCAGGTCCCGTCCGCGGACCAGCGTCTGTGCCGTTCATAGACGGTCTTCCACCTGCCGAACCTTTCCGGCAGATCCCGCCACGGGATCCCGGTCCGCTCACGGAAGAGGATCCCGTTGATCACCCTGCGGTGACTGGCCCACCGCCCACCACGACGTCCGCGGACGGGTAAATGCGCCTCCAGGCGGCGCCATTCCTCGTTTGTCAGATCGCAACGGCCCACGACCAACTACACGGCTCCGCAAGCCGAAACACTCATGATCCGCCGGACAGGCCCTAGACCGTGACTCTTCGACGGGTTGATCGGTCGGTGCGGCTGTCACGAGGGAATACCGCACCACCCGGCCCGGCGAGGGCATCCGGCCACCACAGGTACCTTCTGCCCTCTCGGACCTCAGCCAGTGCGCGAGGGGGTGCCGTCGGCCTTTCAGCCGATGGCACCCCTGGATCACACTCGAACTGGGCAGCTGCTTACCGGCAGACGTGAGCACCTCATCGCGACAGAGGCTCGCGGGGACCCTCCGCCCGGTCAGGCCATGCGCGTCCTCGACGATCTCCCGCGCTGCGGCACTCGGGCGCGAGATGCGCGTCCGAACGTAGTCGCGCAAAACCTGCGGAGTTTTCGAGTCCTCCACAGCGACGGTTCCAGTCGTCCATTGCCATGTAGTTCCCCGAATGATCGCGGCACCATGTGCCGAAATCATGGCGAATTCCGCATATCCGCCAGATCCGAGAACACCCTTGCGGCCCCCGCCCGGAGATCGAGAACCAGTCACAATTCGCCTCGGATGCGCGCTGCGGGTCGTCGAGAGGCAGGGATACGCCCTCTCTGCCGTCCCCGCTCTCCACGCTGACAGCCAGCCGGAAAGGCGACCGGAGCAGGAATTCTTCCCTTCGCGTCCTCAATACCTTGGAATATGATTCCTGCACGCTCCAGACCCAGCGAAAAAGCCTCGAGACCCACGGAGCTTTCCTCCCTTGCTGGCCGCTGTTCGTTGCGGGATATTGTCCGAGATACGGTCCAGCGACACTCACACGTGCCGCTGGACCGCTGACCTCTGGCTGCCGACCCGCGCACGGCGCTCGGTGCGCCGACCGGCCATCGGATCTCCCCAAGGGCCTGCCGTCGGCAGAGGCGCATGTCAGTCGATGTGAAGGAAGGTCACATCACCTGGAAGCTCGCCGTCCCACCACTTCCCGAAGGAGATCCTCCTGCTTTCGTTGATGATGACGTAACCGGAATTATTGCCGGAGTACAGGCGCGTGGCGCGCTGAACAAAAAACTGATCGTCCTCGCCCGCGTTGGCCCAGCAATAGCTGTCGAGGTATTCGTACCCGTCGGAGGTCCACGACCAGTACCAGATGCGCAGGTAACCGCTTTCGTTGCAGGCAACCCGGTTGAGCGCGGACGCGGGTACCGCTGGGGCGGCGAGAACCGGAACCAGGCTCAGCGCTAAAGCACCGGCCAGCAACCCTGTCTTTCGAGACCACATCTTCACGATTTTCCTCCCTCGACGACGGACACAACCGCGATGATAAATGTTCACTGGTTTTCAGCGGCCAACGTCGGGTGAAATATGCGTGACGACTCCGGATGGCGAATTCACGACCTTTGGCGAACAGTCGGGCGGGATTCGCGGTCCCGCTCGACGAGGGCCGGGTATCGATCACGGTCCTGTGCTGGGTGACCGTCTTCGACGCCGGCGAGCGGTGCGTCGCCGGAGGAAACAGGTCTCACGGTGGCTGCGGACCCGCGCCTTCCCTTGGGGCGCACGCGGTTTCCCGCACCCGCAGGAGGGGCGCGGGAAACCGTGTGATCGCGTGAGGCTTCGGGAGCGGGGGCGGGAGACTAGACGCCCGCCACCGTCTCCTTCTCCACCCCCGTCAGCGCCGCGGCCGCCGCGCCCACCAGGCCCGCGTCGGTTCCCATCCGTGCGGGCACCACCTCCAGGCCCCGTACGAAGGACAGCGTCGCGTAGTCCGTCAGCGCCCGACGCAGCGGAGCGAACAGCAGCTCGCCCGCCTTGGCGACACCTCCGCCGATCACCGCGATGTCGATCTCGACGAGCGTCGCCGTCGCCGCGATCCCCGCGGCCAGCGCCTGCGCCGCCCGCTCGAAGGAAGCGACCGCCACCGGGTTCCCCGCCACCGCCGCCGCGGCGACCGCCGCGGCCGACGCGTCCCCGTCCGGCCCCGGCCGCCAGCCCGCCTCCACCGCGCGCCGCGCGATGTTCGGCCCGCTCGCGATGCGCTCGACACAGCCGCGCGCCCCGCACGGACACGCGTCACCGTCGAGGTCGACGCTGATGTGCCCGATGTGCCCGGCGTTCCCGGTCGGCCCGGGGTGCAGCCGCCCGCCGAGCACCAGACCGCCGCCGACACCCGTGGAGACCACCATGCACAGTGCGTTGTCGTGACCGCGCGCAGCGCCCTGCCAGTGCTCGGCCGCAGTGATGGCCACCCCGTCGCCGATCAGCGCGACCGGCAGTCCGCCGGTCGCCGCCCGCACCCGCTCGACCAGCGGATAGCCGCGCCAGCCCGGAACGTTCACCGGGCTCACGGTTCCCGCGGAGGCGTCCACGGGACCCGCGCTGCCGATGCCCACGGCGCGCACCGCGCCCCACCGCGGCGAGGCGGTCAACTCGCCGAGCACCTGGGCCACGGCGCCCATCACGGTGTCGCCGTCCTCCCGCGCGGGCGTGGCTGCCTGGGCGCGCAGCAGTATCCGGCCTTGGCCGTCCACCAGCGCACCAGCGATCTTGGTGCCTCCGATGTCGAGCGCGGCCACGAGGTCGGTGTGCATCAGTGTGTGGTCTCCCCAGTGTGGTATCGGCGGGAAAGCGCAGGCCGGAGATTGCGGTGGACAGTCTCTCCCGCATCTGACAACGTTGTCCAGGCTCTATGCTCGTCGCCACATCCTCATACAACCTCATGGGCCGACGCATCCCGGGTGCGAACGGGAACCGCGCCGGACTCCGTGGACGACAGGACAGGACAGCGCATCGTGCCCGAGACCGCCCGCCGAGGAGACCGCGTCGCGGCCAGCCGCTACGGAAACCGCCCGACCATGAAGGACGTCGCGGCGCGTGCCGGAGTCGGTCTGAAGACCGTTTCGCGCGTGGTCAACGGCGAGCCCGGGGTGACCCCGGACACCGAGCGGCGCGTCCAGGAGGCCATCGACGCGCTGGGCTTCCGGCGCAACGACAGCGCCCGGGTGCTGCGCAAGGGCCGTACGGCGAGCATCGGACTGGTCCTGGAGGACCTGGCCGACCCGTTCTACGGTCCGCTCAGCCGCGCGGTGGAGGAGGTGGCCCGGGCGCACGGCGCGCTGCTGATAAACGGCTCCAGCGCGGAGGACCCGGAGCGCGAGCAGGAGCTGGTGCTCGCGCTGTGCGCGCGGCGCGTGGACGGCCTGGTCGTGATCCCGGCCGGGGACGACCACCGTTATCTGGAACCGGAGTTGAAGGCGGGTGTGGCCACGGTGTTCGTGGACCGCCCGGCCGGCCGGATCGACGCCGACGTGGTGCTCTCCGACAGCTTCGGCGGGGCGCGTGACGGTGTCGCGCACCTCATCGCGCACGGTCACCGCCGGATCGGCTTCATCGGCGACATGCCCCGCATCCACACCGCCGCCGAACGCCTGCGCGGTTACCGGGCGGCCATGGAGGACGCCGGGATAACGGTGGTGGACGACTGGATGTCGCTGGGTGTCACCGACCCGGAGCGGGTGCGGCGTGCCGCCGAGGAAATGCTGGCCGGTTCCTCCCCGGTGACGGCGATCTTCGCGGGCAACAACCGCGTCACCGTCACCGTCGTCCGGGTCCTCGCGGAGTTCGGCCGTCCGGTCGCGCTGGTCGGCTTCGACGACTTCGAGCTCGCCGATCTGCTGCGCCCGGGTGTGACCGTCGTCGCCCAGGACGCCGCCGCGCTGGGCCGCACGGCCGCCGAACGCCTCTTCCGGCAGCTCGACGGCGGCCCGCTCGGCCCGGAGCGGATCGAGCTGCCGACCCGGCTGATCCAGCGTGGCTCCGGCGAGCTGCCCCCGGCGGACTGAGCCGCCCGAGCAGCACCGCGCCGACGACCGCGCCACCGCCCTCCGTGAGCCGCTCACCGAGGGTGGCGGTGCTGTTCCCCATCGGCGGACGCGTGGCCGGGCGAGGGCGTCCTCCCCGCCGTCCCGCCATCGCGTGGCCGATTCGCACAGTCTTGGCCGAAAAGATCCATTCGCAAGATGTGACTCGCGTCACTCCGTGGGCCCTCACGAGAGCCGCGCACACCCCTCCCGGGGGGGCGACGCCGCAGCTCAGACAGGGCACCGCCGTCCCCCCATGATCACGATGAGCGACTGTGAAATTCCTACAGTCACACAAGGGGTCGCATGCATGCGTGATCCGGGCGTGAGGCCGATTGAGTGGCCGTCACCGGCGCACGCCGGGCCACCCGACACCTCAGCGAAGAGGACCCATGCACGAAGACGTCCACCGGGCCGACGAGGGCTCCAGTTCCGCCACGCAGGCGCCACTCCCCCTGCCGCTGGACTTCGAGGCGCACTACCTGATGAACCAGGAGGCGTGGCACTCCTACGCGCTGCACCGGCTCGCCACCAACGATGCCGCCGAACGCGCGGTCCACCGCGCGTTCCTGGAGGTTCTCCGGAACTGGGACGCGCTGCTCACCGAGGCGAACCTCCCGCAACAGACGTGGAGCATCCTGCGACGCGTGGTCGGCGACGAGGCGCTGAGCGCGGCACGCGAGGAGCTCACCGCGATGCCGAGCGGCATCGGCCTCTACGCGGCCCTGCTGAAACTGCCGCAGCGACAGCTCGATGTGATCATCCTGCGGTACATCCTGCACTACAGCAGTCGGAAGACCGGCTGGTACCTCGGCATCACCGCGAGCACCGTGGATCACCACTGCCGCAAGGCCCGCGAGCGCCTCGCCCCCGTCTATCACAACAGCCGCGGGAGGCAACGGGCGAAGCCGGTGAAACCCGGGAACCCCAAAATCCCCAGGATTACGGGAATGTCCGGGACCGTCGGGAACCTCGGCACCCCCGGGGTCGCCGAGACCTTCAAGAACCCCGTGAAACCGGCGAAGCAGAGGGAGGAGAGCCAATGACACCGTCATGGAGCAGGCGTCCGGCCGAGGCCGACGTGATCTGGGCCGAGCGTCTGCGCGGGGCGGATCCGCTCATCCGCGAGCCGCGCCGCCCCTTCGACGCCGGCGAGGGCCTGCGCCGGCTGGCCGCCGATGCCGGCTTCGTCCCGCCCGCGCCGGCTCACCGGCCGGCCGGCGCCCGTGCCCGGCACCGGCTCGACGTGATCTCCCGCTGGATCGTCACCGAGGCCGGCGCGGTCGGCCACGTCTCGGAACTCGCCGCGCTGATCGGTGACGACGGCACCGGCGAGCCCGCCCCGGACGCCTTCACCGAGTGGCTGCCCGTCGACGTCCACGGCATCCACGTCTTCGCCTGCGTCCTCCACCTCGCCAACCACCCCGAGAGCGCCGTGTTCTGGTGGCAGCTCGCCGCGGGCGCCGAACACACCGGTGCCGCCT
>Ga0308173_10001040_pt1 | contig 13275 bp, 13 predicted proteins | sample PhyPR1_FD_203716 | JGI IMG/M metagenome (GOLD analysis project Ga0308173, IMG submission 203716) | Soil microbial communities from UC Gill Tract Community Farm, Albany, California, United States - DLSLS.P.R1 | ecosystem: Environmental > Terrestrial > Soil > Agricultural land | place: USA...
GACCTGCATGAGGCAGCCGGGATTCGCCGTCACCAGCAGCTGCGCGCCGGTGGAGGTGACGTTGCGGGCCTTGCGGTCAGCCAGCTCGCGGGCGGGCTCGGGGAAGAGGATGTTCCAGATGCCCGCGGAGCCGCAGCAGAGCTCGGCCTCGGGGATCTCCCGGACCTGCAGCCCCGGGATCTCGCGCAGCAGCGCACGGGGCTGGCTGCGGATGCCCTGGGCGTGTCCGAGGTGGCAGGCGTCGTGATAGGCGACGCTCACCTCGAGCGGGTGCCGCGGGGCGACGCTGCCGAGCTCGGCGAGGAACTCCGCGACGTCGCGCACCGTCGCCGCGAACCGGCCGGCCCGCTCGGCGTAGACCGGGTCGTCCTCGAGCAGGTCGGCGTACTGCTTCATGCTCGATCCACACCCGGCCGCGTTGACCACCACGGCGTCGACACCTGCGGCCTCGAAGGTGTCGATGGTGCGCCGGGCGTAGCGCTGCGCCTCGGGCTCCCGGCCGTTGTGCACCGAGAGGGCGCCACAGCAGCCCTGGGCCGGCGGCACGATGACGTCGCACCCCTCGGCGGCGAGCACGCGGGCGGTGGCCGCGTTCACCCCCGGGAAGAACTCGCCCTGCACGCATCCGGTCAGCAGCCCGACGACCGCCCGACGCGTGCCGACGGCCGGTACCCGCTCGGGCAGCCGCTCCCGCCGCCTCAGCCGCGGAGCGAGATCGGCCATGACCGCCAGCTGGGGCGAGGTCCGCTCGAGCAGTCCGCTGCGGCGCACCAGCCGCTGCAGGCCGGTGGCCTGGTAGGCCCGCAGCGGGCCGCGCATCAGCCGGAGCCGGCGCTTGTGCGGGAAGAGGGCGAAGATCGCGCTGCGCAGCACCTGCTCCCGTCGCGGCCGATCGCCATGGCGCTCCACCTGGGCGCGGGTGGCCTCGATGAGCTTGTCGTACTGGACGCCGGAGGGGCAGGCGGTCACGCAGGCCATGCAGCCGAGGCAGGCGTCGAAGTGCTGCACCATCGAGGCGGTCATCGGCTCGCCCTCGAGGCCGCTCTTCATCAGGTAGACCCGCCCGCGGGGCGAGTCCATCTCCTCGCCCCACAGGGTGTAGGTGGGGCACGTCGGCAGGCAGAAGCCGCAGTGCACGCAGTCGCCGACCAGGTCGGCCGACGGCGGCCGGTGGTCGTCGAAGGCACCGACCCCGGGCATGCCGAGCGCCACGGGTCGTTCCGGGGTGGTGGTCATCAGATGCCTCCCACGAACCTTCCGGGCGCCAGCCGGCGCTGCGGGTCGAACCGGTCCTTCACGCGCCACATGAGATCCAGTGCCGGGACCGGGCCCCAGGTGTCGACGGCGGCCTTCACCCCGGCCGGCGCGTCCAGGACGACGAGCGCCCCGCCGAGCGCCGCACACTCGGCGCGCAGCCGGTCGACCAGCGACCGGACCGCCGCGGGGTCCGTGCCAGGAGTCACGGCTCCGTAGAGCACGCCGGCACCCCCCGAGCCGCGCAGGTGCAGCCCCAGCCCGGCGTCCTCGGCCGCCGAGCGTGCGGTGGCCAGCACCCGGGCCAGGCCGGAGAGCGCGAAGGTGACCTTGAGTGCGACCGGCCGGTCGCCGTCCGACCCGGCCCAGGGGACCGCGCCCCAGCCGTCGGGCACGTCGCCCTCCTCGGCGGAGGAACCCAGCAGCTCCCGCGTGGTGGCGGCTCGCCCGGCCACCCCGGCGTCGATGCCCTCCAGGAGGACGGCCACCGTGCCCGGCCCCGCCGCCGGCCGGTCGACTTCGACCGCGGTCGGCACCACGTGGGCGTGCACGACCGCCTGCACCAGCCGCTGGGCTTCCTCGGGCCGGTCGAACGGCGCGGAGACCAGCCGCCGGGCGGCGGGCAGCGGGTGCAGCCGGAACACCGCCTCGGTGACCACGCCGAGGGTCCCGAACGACCCGATGAGAAGTTTGCCGAGGTCGTAGCCGGCGACGTTCTTCACCACGCGGCCGCCGGCCTTCGCGACCACGCCGTCGGCCCGCACCAGCGTCACGCCGATCAGCAGGTCGCGGGCGCTGCCGAACCGGACCCGCCGCGGCCCGCTGAGGTTGGTGGCCAGGGCCCCGCCGACCGTCGCGCCGCCGAGGGGGTCGTCGAGGGCCAGCTGCTGCGCGGCGCCGGCGACGGTCGCCTGGACGGCGGACAGCGGGGTGCCGGCCTGGATGTCGACGATGAGGTCCCCGGCGGCGTGGTCCTGGACGGCGGCCATCCGGGCGAGGTCGACGACCAGATCGGCCCGCTCGGGCGGCCGGCCCCAGGTCATCTTGGTGCCGTGGCCGCGGGGGACGACGGCGAGTCCGGCCGCGGCCGCCGCGCGCAGCACCTCGGCGACCTCCGCTGTCGACGCCGGCCGAGCGACCAGCGCGGCGGGCACGCCGTCGACGGCGTCGGCCGGGCCGGCCTCGGTGACGTCGCCGCAGGCCGAGCCGAGGGCGGAGCGGGCGGCGTCGAGGTCGACGTCCGCGGTGGGGGTGGCCATCAGAACGCCTCCGCCAGGCCGGCCTCGACCAGCGGGTGCGCGCCCGTTCGCCTGCCGGGCACCTCGCCGCACAACCGCGGGGTGGGGAAGACCTTCCCGGGGTTGGCCGCGCCGTGCGGGTCGAAGGCGCACCGGACCAGTTGCATGGTGTCGAGGTCGTCGGCGGAGAACATCCGCGGCATGTAGGCGACCTTGTCGATCCCGATGCCGTGCTCGCCGGTGATCGACCCGCCATGGCCGATGCAGAGGTCGAGGATCGCGCCGCTGACCTTCTCGGCGGCCTCGCCGGCACCCTCGACCGAGTCGTCGAAGAGCACCAGCGGGTGCAGGTTGCCGTCGCCGGCGTGGAACACGTTGGCCACGCGCACCCCTGAGGACGCCGACAGTTCGGCGATCGCGCGCAGCACCTCGGGCAGGGCGGTCCGCGGGATCACGCCGTCCTGCACGATGTAGTCGGGGCTGATCCGGCCCACCGCGGCGAACGCCGACTTACGGCCCTTCCAGATCAGCGCGCGCTCGGCCGCTTCGGTGGCCACCCGCAGCTCGAAGACCCCGTGCTCGCGGCAGAGGCGCTCGACCTCGGCCAGCTCGTGCTCGACCTCGACACGGGCACCGTCGACCTCGACGACCAGCACGGCGCCGGCCCCGACCGGGTAGCCGCAGCGGGTGGCCGCCTCAGCCGCTTCGATGGCGAGCGCGTCCATCATCTCGATCGCGGCGGGGACGATGCCTGCACCGATGATCGCCGACGTCGCCGCGCCGGCGTCGTCCGTGGAGCGGAAGCCGGCCAGCAGGGTGCGCACGTCCTCGGGCAGCCGCACCAGCCGGACGGTGATCGCGGTGGCGATGCCGAGCGTCCCCTCCGAGCCGACGACGGCGCCGAGCAGGTCGTAGCCCGGGGCGTCGGGCGCCAGACCACCGAGCTGCACGATCTCGCCCTGGGGGGTGACGAATTCGGCGCCGAGCACGTGGTTGGTGGTGAAGCCGTACTTGAGGCAGTGGGCGCCGCCGGAGTTCTCGGCCAGGTTGCCGCCGATCGAGCAGACCTGCTGACTGCTCGGGTCGGGCGCGTAGTAGTACCCGGCCGGGGTGGCGGCGCGGGTGACGTCCAGGTTGATGACTCCCGGCTCGACCACCGCCCGCTGGTCGTCGGCCCGGACCTCCCGGATGGCGCGCATCCGGGCGGTGACGATCAGCACGCCGTCGGCCCGGGGGAGGGCACCGCCGGACAGTCCGGTGCCGGAACCACGGGCGACGAACGGCACGCCGTGCTCGGCGCAGGCCCGGACGACGACGGAGACCTGTTCGGCGGTCTCGGGCAGCACCACGAGGGCCGGAGTGACCTTGTAGTGGGCAAGCCCGTCACACTCGTAGGTCCGCAGCCGCACGTGGTCGTCGATGATGCCGTCCGGTGGGAGCGCGGCCCTGGCCGCCGCGACCACCGCCGCCATGGCTCCCGGATCGGGCCCGGACGGGCCGACCGCCTCCGTCTCCTCGGGAGGAACGGACCCGGCGACGGGCCCCGCCGTCGTCTCCGTGCCGTGCGTGACGCTCATCAGGCGCCTCCGGGTAGAGCTGCTCGTGGCCGCGCGGGATTGCGACGGCGGGTCAGGGCATCCGTTCGTAGGCGGGCAGGGTGAGGAAGTCGGGCATCTCGTCAGCGAGCGCCATCTCGGTGAACAGAGCGCGGGCGTCGTCCCACCGGCCGGCCGCGAACGCGTCCCCGCGGGCCTGCCGGATGGCCTCCATCTCCTCGTCGACGATCCGCTCGACCAGCTCCCGGGTCACCTGCGTGCCGTCGGCGAGCCGGACGCCGTTGTGCAGCCACTGCCACACCTGGCTGCGGGCGATCTCTGCAGTGGCGGCGTCCTCCATCAGGTTGTTGATGCCAACCGCACCGGAACCACGCAGCCACGACTCCAGGTACTGGACGCCGACGCTGACGTCGTTGCGCAGCCCGGCCTCGGTGACCTCACCGGGCGTGGAGCGGACGTCGAGCAACTGCTCGGCGGTCACCTGCACGTCCTCTCGCTTCTTGTCCAGCTGGTTGGGCCGGTCGCCGAGGACAGCGGTGAAGACCTCCTTGCACAGCTCGACCATGCCCGGGTGCGCGACCCAGGAGCCGTCGAAGCCGTCGTTCGCCTCGCGCTCCTTGTCGGCGCGGACCTTGGCGAACGCCTGCTCGTTCACTTCGGGGTCCTTCGAGGGGATGAACGCCGCCATGCCGCCGATGGCGTGCGCGCCGCGCTTGTGGCAGGTGCGCACCAGCAGCTCGGTGTAGGCCCGCATGAACGGCACGGTCATGGTCACCGAGTTGCGGTCGGGGAGGAGGAAGTCCTCGCCGCGGGTCCGGAAGGACTTGATGACACTGAACATGTAGTCCCACCGGCCGGCGTTCAGGCCGGCGGAGTGCTCGCGCAGCTCGTAGAGGATCTCCTCCATCTCGAACGCCGCCGGATAGGTCTCGATCAGCACCGTGCCGCGGATGGTCCCGCGCGGGATGCCGAGGAAGTCCTGGCCCAGGTTGAAGGCGTCGTTCCAGAGCCGAGCCTCGAGGTGGCTCTCCATCTTCGGGAGGTAGAAGTACGGACCCGACCCGCGGTCGATCTGCTTCTGCCCGCAGGTGGCCAGGTAGAGCGCGAAGTCGACCAGGCCGCCGGAGACCTGCTCCCCGTCGACGGTGATGTGCTTCTCGGGCAAGTGCCAGCCGCGCGGCCGGACGACGATGGTGGGCAGCTCGACGTCGGTCCGCAGGGCGTAGCTCTTGCCGTCCTGGCTGGTGAAGTCGATGGTCCCGTCGATGGCGTCCTTGAGGCTGAGCTGCCCGGCGACCACGTTCTCCCACAAGGGGGTGTTGGCGTCCTCGTGGTCGGCGAGCCACACCTTCGCCCCGGAGTTCAGCGCGTTGATCGTCATCTTGCGGTCCGTGGGGCCGGTGATCTCCACCCTCCGGTCGACCAGACCGGGCGCGGGCGGTGCGACCTGCCAGGAGTCGTCGTCCCGGACGTGCGCGGTCTCGGGGAGGAAGCGCAGCGTGCCGCCGTCGGCGAGCGCCCGCAGCCGCTCATGTCGGGCCGACAGCAACTCCACCCGACGGGGGTTGAGCTCGCGATGCAGTCGGGCGATCAACTCCAGAGCCTGCGGAGTGAGGACCTCCTCCTGCCGGTCCTGACGTGCTCCACTGACCTCCAGGCCGCTGACGCCCTCGACCGTGCTCATGTCCGGCTCGACCCCTTGCTCGTGTCTGGGCCGGCCTGCGGACGTGGATGCCGTTACCAGCCGTCTTGCGCTTCGTGAAGCCCACCTTCCTGACGGGAGCCTAAGTTCTTGACGGAAAGTTTCAAGGGTTGTCACCGCCGCGCAATTCGCCGGTGACGTCCCCACGCATCTTCGGTCGGTGTTGGAATGCCGTGTGGCCGACAAGACGCATCCGGGCGTGGCCACCGTGGCTCTTCAGGGATTGGTCGAGCAGTTGGTCCTCGCTGAAATCCCGCGGCCGGATGGCGCGCGATCACCGACGCGGAGATCGTCTGTGGGTTGTGCGATCGGCCGACTGATCGCCGGTCGCGCCGGACGTACCGGCCCGCTCGTCAGACCGTCTCGGGTGCCCGCAGGTGGGCAAGGGCGAGGTCGAACTCCGCCACGTCCACGATCTCCATCGACATCCTTGCCACGAACTCCTCGCGCAGGGTCGTGAACTGGTTCCGGGTGTGCCCCATCGCCTCGCGGCTCTCGAACACGACCGCCGAGGCGCATCGGCCCTCCCGACGGTCCACCATGAGGCTGTTGCTGCAGAATCCCGGCGTCTGCTCCCACCAGGGCATCAGGCTGTCCTTGTAGGCGTCGATCACCCGGTCGAGGTTCGCCGCGTCGGTCCGGGTCCACGTCACCCGGGCGCACGATCCGTCCCCGGCCCGGTGCGCCCGGTGCAGGACGGCGATCTCCCACTCGTGGATCTCGACCGTGATGCCGAACCTCTCGACCGCGCGTTCACGTGACGGGCGGACCTGCTCGGCGCTGCCGCGCATCGCCTCCTCCGTCTCCCAGGCACTCGTGGCGATGCATCGACCGGTGTCGCGGTCGGTCATGAGGGAGAGGCCGACGCAGCCCTCGAGTTGGGTGACCATCGGCATGACGTCGTCGCGGATGTAACCGGCGAGGTCGTCGAAGGCCTCGGGGCGGACCCGCATCGTGGTGGATCGGGCATACATGCCACCACTCCTTCCAGGTGGCGGCGACGCCCCTGCGGCATCGCCGCGCACACACTGTGCTCTCCGCCAGAAGCTCCGGCAACGGGCACGCGACGCCGTGTCGGGTCACCACGCGGCTGATCGGCCGGCGGTCAGGTGTCGGCCCGGGCGTCCGCGATGACGTCGAACCACTGCGTGCGGTTGGGCGCCGCCTCGAGCCGCTCGAGGACGGTTCGCTGTTCCAGGAACGCAGGGTCGTCATGCCAGGCCTGCCAGTCCTCCCGGCTGCGCCACGTACCGACGATGGTCCGCGTGTCCCGCTCGGCCTCCGGGATGAGGAGCTGGCCCGAGATCCATCCCGCGCGGCCGCGTGCCGAATCGAACCGATCGCGCATGGCCGTGTCCCACTCGTCCTCTCCACCTGGGCGCAGCGTCGTCGTGGTCACCACGGTCATCATGGCCGCTCTCCTCGTCGAAGTTTGATTCCGTCGACCAGTCTCGCCGGAGCGGCCGCAGAGGACCATGAGAAGGGACCGCAACGAGGAGGAACTCGATGACCGAGCAGCCGAACGTTCCGCAGGAACCAGCCAGTGATGAGGAGTCGCCGCCGGCCGGCCCCAGCGACGGCTCCGGTCAGCCCGGCAAGGTCCGCACGCAGGGGGAGACGACCGTGGACGAGGCGATGGGGACAGGCGACAACGTTCACTGAGGAGTCGATGGACCGATCATCGGCCGCGTTCGGAAGCAGGACCCGGTCGGTGCGCATCGGCTGGTGTCCGAGGGGCGACACGTCACATACGCACACGACTGCTCGCGACGGGCTGACCCGGCAGGGAGCGGGATTGGCCGACTCGACCTGCAGGTTGCTGAACGGAACCCAGAGCACGAGGACCAGTGGGGGGCCGTGACCGGTCACCGCCAAGGCAGGGTGGTGCCGTCAGCGCTGCGGGCTCGGTCGATTCGGGGCGCTTCGCGCATAGGGCCGGCTCCACGGGTCCCGACGGGAAGTGGTCGATCCCATCCTCGGGGTGCGCGTCCGGCCCGGGAACGCACTATCGGGGCTGGGTCAGGAGCGACGACACTCGGCGGTGGTGGTCCGCGGCGGTAGTCTGCTGGTCTGGGTGCCGGGTCACCGTCGGCTCCCGCCGCGGTCGGCCAGGTCCCTACCTCGGGCATGGGGGGTAGGCGATGACCACGGGCCAACAGCAGCCGCCGGTCGACTCCGACGTCGATCTGCACGTTCCTGCCCAGCGCCGTCAGCGCAGTTGGGATCCCGGGGTCCTGATCGCGATCGCGCTTGGTGGTGTCGTCGGCGCCGAAGCCCGGTACGGGCTGTCGCTGCTGCTGCCGCACCACCCCGGCCAGTGGCCAACGGCAACGTTTCTGACCAACGTCAGCGGCTGCTTCCTCATCGGCGTGCTGATGGTCGTGATCACCGAACTGACCGCGCCGCACCGGCTGGTACGTCCGTTCCTCGGCGTCGGGATCCTGGGTGGCTACACGACGTTTTCCACCTCGATGGTCGACGTGCAGCAGATGGCGCTGGCCGCGCATGGCGGGCTGGGCCTGGGCTACATGCTCGCCACGCTGCTCGCCGCCATGGTTGCGGCGTTCCTGGGCATGTTGCTGACCCGCGGGGCAGCGGTGTGGTGGCTCCGGCGGCGCGAGCAGGCGGGAGAGCGACGATGACCATGCTGGAGGGGGCGGCGCAGCGGCTCACGGTGATCGTGGGCGAGTCCGATCAGGTCGGACACCGACCGCTCTACACCGAGATCGTGCACCGGGCGCATGCCGCGGGGCTGATCGGCGCGAGCGTCTTCCGCGGCATCGAGGGCTATGGCGCGACCGGGCTGGTGCACACCACGCGACTGCTCGACCTCGCCGAGGACCTGCCGGTCTCGGTGATCATCGTGGACACCGCCGAGCACATCGAGGCGTTCCTGCCGCAACTGGAGGAGATCGTCGGCGAGGGGCTCGTCCTCGTCGAAGAGGTCCGCGTCGTGCATCACGCCGGGCAGGCCACGGGATGATCCCGCTGTGGGTGGCCCTGGGCGCCGCGATCGGCGCCCCGGCCCGGTACCTCACCGACCGCACGGTGCAGGCCCGGCACAACAGCGTCTTTCCGTGGGGCACGCTCACGGTCAACGTGGTCGGATCGTTCATCCTGGGCTTTCTGGTCGCGGCGGACGCGCACCCGTCCCCGTGGTCAGCGCGGCACTGGGCACCGGCTTCTGCGGGGCACTGACCACCTACAGCACGTTCAGTTACGAGATCCTGCGGTTGCTGGAGGACCGGTCGCGGTTCTATGCCGTGGCCAACGTGGTCGCCAGCCTGCTGGGTGGCTTCGGCGCCGTCGGCCTGGGCTGGACCCTGGCCACCTGGCTCACCTGATCGCCGGGCTGTCTGCCGTCACGGGGCGTCGTCGACCAACAGATCGTCGTGCGTTTCCGTACCCCGCTGCGCCAGCCGCCGCAGCATCCCCGGGTGCCGGTCGGGCTCCATTCCGTCGGCTAGTGCTCCCGGGTGGTGTCCCGTGCGCGGGATCGCCCGCAGGTCCTCGACGGTGACCAGGCCGTCGGTCACCAGGGCCTGCACCACCGGGAGGAACGCGTCGATCCGGTCCGGCGCGTCGACGATCACGATCGCCACCGGCAGGTCCCCCGACCACGACAGGATCCGGTTCTCGTGCACGTGCTGGGACGCCCCGTACCCCTCGATGCCGTGGAAGACGCTGGCCCCAGCCAGGCCGGCCTGATGCGCCCGATGGACGATCTCCGTGTACAGGGGCTTCAGCGAGCCCGGTGCCTTGTCGCCCTCGTCGATCAAGATGGTCAGTCGCCGCGCTGCCCCTTCCAGCCTCATCACGATCACAACCCTTCGCGGAATGGCCGGCCACCCGGCCCGATACCGGCGCAGGCCTGGTCGCCCGCCGGACGACGGTCAGCGCCGCGCCTAGCACCGTGGACAGGCCAGGTCCGAGCGGAGATGGGAAAGAGGCTCGGGCGCGGCCGTCCCCGCCGCAGGCGAGGGCGCCGACCGTCTGCTTGGGGGATTCTCATCACCACTTCCCGGACGCGCGCGAACCCGTGGGTAGGGTCCATCAGCCCAGGCGGGCGGTTCGGATCCTCCGGTGCCCAACGGCACCTCAGATCCCGGCGAGATCCATCACCGTGCCCCTATTGGACTCCCCCGGCCGGGCGCCGTCAACGTCGGGTGAGTTCGGCAGCAAGGGGTGATCTGGGTGGGAAATCCCGCTGCTGCCGTACCCGTACATGCACCATGTCACGAGTTGTCCGGCCCGTCGTCGGTTCCGTGACGACATGCGACGCAATCTGGCGTGTCCGCGGGAGGCCCGCCACGCTGCCTTGTCCCCAGGTTGCCGCCGGGACGATGCTGCGCCCCACCCGGTGGGAGGAGGGGCAGATGACCACCGTCGAGGACAACAAGGCTATGGACCTGCGGTTCGTGAACGAGGTCCTCAACGAGCACGACCTGGACGTCCTGCCGGACCTGGTCGCCGAGGACTTCGTCGAGCAGAATCCGCCGCCGGGCCAGGGTCCCGGGCGCGAGGGGCTGCGGCAGTTCCTCGCGCAGATGTTCGAGGCATTCCCCGACCTCCGCTGGCGGGTGCGGGAAATGGTGGCCGAGGGGGACCGGGTCGCCGCCTGGTCGACTTGGGAAGGTTCCCACCGCGGTGCGTTCTTCGGTGTTCCTCCAACCGGCCGTAGCGTCTCGGTGGAGGCCTGGACGATCGACCGCTTCCGCGACGGCAAGCTGGCGGAGAGCCGCATCATCATGGACGTGATGGGGCTGATGCAGCAGCTAGGCGTGGTGCCCAGTCCCGCATCCACGGAGCCCTCGGCCACGGCCACCTGACGGTCGGCCCACTTTCCCACCCCAATCACCCCTTGCTGCCGAACTGAACGTCGGGTGAGGTGCGGAAACGGCTCCGCCGCGGGCACGTTGGGGCGTCCGCGCCGGGGGTGCGACCGCGCGCTTCTCAGGCCGGCGGGCGGCTCGGCAGAGTGGGCCGACCCGGCAGGGGCGGGACATGCGAGTCAGGCGGGATCTCTCGCTGCCCGCCCGTCAACCGCGGAGACGCCCCCTCGGGCCGGACGACGGACAGTGTGACGCCGTCCGCGAGCCGGTAGGGATTGGTGGCCACCAGGCCACCGATGGCCCGGCGAAGTCTGGAGACCTCCGCCCGGACCGTGACGCAGTGCTCCTCGTCGCCGAACAGCGCCGTACTCAGCTGCGCGGCGGTCATCCCCGAACGGCCGGCCCGCTGCAGCAGGACCAGGACGTCGGCATTCCGCCGGGTCAAGGGCGTCCGCCACGGCTCGGCGTCCGACCTCAGCCGGAGCACCGGCGACTCGGTGAGGTCCAGCTCGGCCACGATGTCGCGAGCCTCGTGCGGGCGGACCAGCCAGCCCTCGCCGATCCGCTCGGGCGTGCACAGACCGAGGCCGGGGACGGCGATCAGCCTGCCGGCGAGCGGCACCTCGATCCGGTCGCGCACGGCGATGCCGGACTGATGCGCCACCCAGCCGTGGTCGTCGACCAGCAGGAGCGGACCGTGCACGGTGGCAAGTACGCCGCGGGCCGACTGCCGCAAGCGCTCCAGCCGCTGCTCGTGATGACGCCACAGCCGCGCCTCGGCCAGCTTGACGGCGGTCTCGACGAGGGCGCCGATGACCGGGTGCAGGGTGAGCGCCGGCCCGCTGACGTCGACGATGCCGAGCAGTTCGCCGTTGACCGGGTGGTGGATCGGTGCGGCCGTGCAGTACCAGGGGTGCTGCGCCTGCTCGAAGTGCTCCGCGGAGAACAGCTGCACCGGCGCCGCCTCGGTCAGCGCCGTTCCGATGGCGTTGGTGCCGACCGTGGCCTCCGTCCAGCGGGCGCCCTCGGTGAAGCCGAGGGCGTCGGCGCGCGAGCGCACCCGGGCGGAGCCCTCGCGCCAGAGGATCACGCCGTCGGCGTCGGTGACCACCATGAGGAACGACGAGGCGTCGGCGACGCTGACCAGCACCTGACGCAGCTCGTCGACCACGAGCACAAGAGGGGAACGGCGGCGACGTCGCTCGACCTCGTCGAAGGGCAGCGGCTCGCGGGCGTTGGTGCGGGAGGCGTCGAGGCCCAGATCCAGAACCCTCGACCACGAGCGGGCGACGACGCCGCGCGGACGTACCGGCGGCCGTCCGCCGGCGATGACCGCGTCGTGCACGCGGACCAGCACGCGGGCGTGCTGGGACAGGTCGGTGCCGGGGGCGATCGCCGAGTAGCCCACCACGTCCACCTCCCACGGAGCGTCGATGCGGCCGGCGGTGTGCAACACGCTGCAACGCTTTCCCTACCGGCCGCAGGAGGGTGTGCTGCTCATCACACCACGTCCACTTGGTGAACGGGCCGATCCGCGGACGCAGGAGGAAGAGCGCATGACCCAGACCCTGGACACGCCCACGCAGACTCCGGCGCAGCGGGCGGAACGCTGGTTCGCCGACTTCGAGGAGGCGTTGCGTGCCCGTGACGTGGCGCGCGCGGCGGGCATGTTCGCCGCGACGAGCTTCTGGCGGGACCTCGTCGCCTTCACCTGGAACATCGCGACCGTCGAGAACCCCGACGGTGTCGCCGACCTGCTCACCGCGACACTCGACCGGACCGACCCGACCGGCTTCGCCATCGACGAGCCGCCGGACGAGGCCGACGGTGTCACCACGGCCTGGTTCACCTTCGAGACCGCTGTCGGTCGTGGCCGGGGGTTGCTCCGGCTGGTCGAGGAGGACGGCGAGGCGAAGGCCGCACCCAAGGCATGGACGTTCCTGACCACGCTGTACGAGCTCAAGGGGTTCGAGGAGCCCCGCGGGCCGGCCCGGCCGATGGGCGCCGAGCACGGTGTGAACAAGGACCGCCTGACGTGGCTCGAGCGGCGGGAGAAGGAAGAGTCGGAGCTCGGCATCAGCGTCCAGCCCGAGGTACTGGTCATCGGGGGCGGGCAGGGCGGCATCGCGCTCGGCGCCCGGCTGCGCCAGCTCGGCGTGCCGGCCCTGGTCGTGGACAAGCACGACCGGCCGGGAGACCAGTGGCGGGGTCGCTACAAGTCGCTCTGTCTGCACGACCCGGTCTGGTACGACCACCTGCCGTACCTCAAGTTCCCCGAGAACTGGCCCGTCTTCTCGCCCAAGGACAAGATCGGCGACTGGCTGGAGTCCTACGTCCGGGTCATGGAGATCCCGTACTGGGGCAGCACCGTGGCCACGAAGGCGACCTACTCGCCCGAGAAGGGCGAGTGGACCGTGGAGGTGGAGCGGCACGGCAAGCCGCTCACACTGCGGCCGAAGCAGGTCGTGCTGGCCACCGGGATGTCGGGCAAGCCGAACGTCCCGGTCATCCCCGGGCAGGACGTGTTCCGCGGCGACCAGCAGCACTCCTCGGCGCACCCGGGCCCGGACGCCTACGCCGGTAAAAAGGTCGTCGTCATCGGCAGCAACAACTCCGCCTTCGACATCTGCGGCGCGCTGTGGGAGCACGACGCCGACGTGACGATGGTGCAGCGCTCGTCGACGCACATCGTC
>Ga0308173_10001041_pt1 | contig 13272 bp, 14 predicted proteins | sample PhyPR1_FD_203716 | JGI IMG/M metagenome (GOLD analysis project Ga0308173, IMG submission 203716) | Soil microbial communities from UC Gill Tract Community Farm, Albany, California, United States - DLSLS.P.R1 | ecosystem: Environmental > Terrestrial > Soil > Agricultural land | place: USA...
TGCTGACCTCGGCACCGAACACCAGCGTCGGCTTCAGGAGCTCAGCGCTGCCGCCGCCACCTATGAAGTCGCAATTATCGGTCTACGTGGCCACCCCGCGGGCCCGAGCGTTCACCTCGACGAACACGGCTACGTTGTCGCCGCTACGGACCAAGCCTCGGACCGCTTCGCGGGCCTGCAAATGTTCCACGTCACTGTCGATGACGCGCGCCAGGTCCTGAAGCTCATCCGAAGCGCCCACGGCGCTCCTGAGCCCGAGCAGGGCACCGAGCTGCTGCACGAGCCGGAGACCGTAGGCCAGCCTGTTGCTGCTGAGCAGCAGCAGGAGGTGCAGGAAGCCGGCATTAGTGAGGACCGTGCCGTACAGCTGAAGGTCCTCGGGGTCCCTACCGTCTCAGTCCGCGGCCGAGAGCTGGAGACAGGTCTGCGAGGCATCGGGCGTGAGCTACTGACCTATCTCGCTGTTCACCGTGAAGGAGCGAAGCGAGACGCAGTAGTCGCAGCGCTCTGGCCGGAGGTAGACCAGAGGCACGGGGTAATGCGCTTCCACGAGCGGCTTCATGACCTGCGGGGAACCCTACGGCGCGCCACCGGCCTCGCGGACGAGAACTTCATCGTGATGGTCATTGACCGCTACAAGATCGACTCGAACCTGGTGGACGTCGACTTGTGGCGCTTCCACGCAGCCCTCCGGCAAGCCTCTCAAGCTGACGAACCGGAGCGACAGACGGTTCTGCTCCAGCAAGCCGCCGACCTCTACAAGGGGCATCTCGCCGCAGACCCGTCATACGGGGAGACCTATGAATGGATTGAGCCCGAGCGGGACTCCCTGAGCCGACTGGCCATTGACACGCTTATCCGTCTCGCGACGATCTACGAGACCGATGACCCCGAGCAGGCGCTCGACGTACTTGAGCAAGCCAGGGCACTGGACCGCTACGCCGAGGAGACCTATCGCCGCATCATCACCATGCAGGCGAGGCTCGGCCGGCTCGACGATGCACGGCGGACCTACCGATTGTTGAAGTCCGTGGCGGAAGAGCTCGGGGCCGATCCAAGCGAGGAGACCCAGCAGTTGATGTGGCGTCTCCTGCATCCGGACAGGGAAGGGCTGAGCGAGCGATAGCCGCTGTCTGGCGGAGGCCGCGCTTGAGCTCGGCTTGCCAGAGCGACTGTTGCTGTTGGCGCGGTGAGGTCATCGGGCGAAGAGTGCTGATAAAGCCGCATAGACGGGTCAGCGGTCCGGGCCCAGGTTTTGGTGGCTACAAGCAAACGTATTGCTTTACGCGCTATCTAAATGTCTTCATCGTCAATGTGGGCTGGCTTTGCCGGTGAGAACCGACCGCGTTTGTCGGTCAGGTGTGACCGCGGTTGTGCGGTCGGGTTGGTGATGTCGATGAGTTCGGGCACCACTGGTGTGGTTGCGGTGGGAGGATCATGGTGCTAGCCGAGGAGGCGCCGTGGCAACGCAGGCCGAGAAGGTCGCGTTGTATGCAGCGATCCGCCGTGACTCGGCGGCGGGGATGTCGGGGCGGGCGCTGGAGCACAAGTACGGGGTGACCCGGCGGACGGTGGCCAAGGCGTTGTCGTCGGTTTGGCCTGAACCACGTAAGAAGATGGCGCTGCGTGAGACCCGGCTTGATCCTTACAAGGCGCTGGTTGACCAGATGCTGCGGGCAGATTTGGATGCGCCGCGTAAGCAGCGGCATACCGTCAAACGGATCTTCGACCGGCTGGTCGATGAGCACGACGCGACGCAGGTGAGGTATCGGATGGTCCGTGCCTATGTCGCTGAGCGGCGTGGCCAGATCCGGACCGAGGCCGGCCGTGGCCCGCCGAAGGCGTTCGTGCCGCAGTCCCACCAGCCCGGGGTGGAGGCCGAGGTCGACTTCGGGGAGGTGACCGTCCGGCTCGCTGGTGAGCAGGTCAAGCTGGTTCTGTTCGCGTTGCGGATGTCGTATTCGGGCAAGTCCGTGCACCGCATCTTCGCCTCCGGCGGCCAGGAAGCGTTCTTCGAGGGACATGTGCACGCCTTCACAGTGCTGGGCGGCGTGCCGCTCGGCAAGGTCCGCTACGACAACCTCAAAGCGGCCGTCGCCCAGGTGCTCGGGTTCTCCCGGGCCCGGGTGGAGACCTCACGATGGACGGCGTTCCATTTCTTCTTCGATTTCGAGCCGTTCTACTGCCAGCCGGGCATCGAAGGTGCGCATGAGAAGGGCGGGGTGGAAGGCGACATCGGCTGGTTCCGCCGCAACCACCTGGTGCCGATCCCCGAGGTCAGCTCGCTGGCCGAGCTGAACGCCATGGTCGATGAGTGGGATGTCGCCGATGAGAGGCGCCGGATCGGAAGCCGGCCGCGGACCGTCGGTGAGCACTTCGCCATCGAGCAGCCCTTGCTCAAACCGATACCGGACGAGGTCCTCGAGACCGGGCTGGTGATGTCCCTGCGAGTCGATCGCTATGCCCAGATCAGCGTGCGCACCAACCACTATTCCGTGCCGGCTCGGTTGATCGGACGCAAGGTCCGGGTCATGCTGCACGCCTCAGAACTGATCGTCTATGACGGGCAACAAGAGATCGCTCGGCATGAACGGCTCCTGGCCAAGGGTGGAGCCCGGCTGGAGCTGGACCACTACCTGGAAGTTCTGGTCCGTAAGCCGGGCGCCCTGCCGGGGGCGACCGCGCTCGAGCAGGCCCGCGCGGCAGGCAAGTTCACCGCGGTGCACGACAGCTGGTGGGCGGCGGCCTGCAAGGCCCACGGTGACCGCGACGGGACCCGGGCCCTGATCGAGGTCCTGCTGCTGGGCCGGCACATGAACCACGAACATCTCGTCGCCGGTCTGGCCGTTGCCTTGCGGGCCGGTGCGCTGACCGCCGATGCCGTCGCCCTGGAAGCCCGCAAAGCAGCAGAAGCCGACCGGCCCGAACCCGCCGCACCGCCGGGCACCCTGCCCGAACCCGACACCGCGACGGTGACCTTCCTAACCGAACGACGGATGGCTCATCTGCCACCCGACGCCCGGCCGCTGCCCTCAGTGGCGGTCTATGACCAACTGCTGCGGCGCCCTCGTCCCGATGCCGACCATCGCGCTGAGCGTCCCGCCGAGGGAGAGTCTCCATGACCGTCCAACGCCACCGCGGGCTGACCGAACAAGCCGCCCAGGCAGCCGTCGACCAAGCCTGCCGGATGCTGCGGCTGCCCACCATCCGCAGCCAGTTCCCAGATCTCGCCGAGGTCGCCGCACGCGAACAGATGTCCTACCTGGGATTCCTGGCCGAGCTGTTGATGGCCGAATGCGACGACCGCGCCCGCCGCCGCTCCGAACGCCGGATCAAAGCCGCCGCCTTCCCCTGGGAGAAGTCACTGCGGGCCTTCGATTACCACCCCAACCCCAACATCGACCCCGCTGTCATCCACACCCTGGCGACTTGCGAATGGGTGACCAAGGGCCAGCCGCTCTGCCTGATCGGCGACTCCGGGACCGGCAAATCCCACCTGCTGATCGCCCTGGGCACCGAAGCCGCGATGAAGGGCTTCCGCGTCAAGTACACCCTGGCGACCAAGCTGGTCAACGAACTCGTCGAAGCCGCCGATGACATGGTTCTCAACAAGACCATCGCCCGCTACGGACGCGTTGACCTGCTCTGCATCGACGAACTCGGCTATATGGAACTGGACCGCCGCGGCGCCGAGCTCCTGTTCCAAGTTCTAACGGAGCGGGAGGAGAAGAACAGTCTGGCCATAGCCTCCAACGACAGCTTCGGAGGCTGGACCCAGACCTTCACCGACCCGCGCCTGTGCGCGGCCATCGTCGACCGGCTCACCTTCGGCGGCAACATCATCGAAACCGGAACCGACTCCTACCGCCTCGCCCAAACCCGCGCCCGAGCCGAACACAACGCCGGCTGACCTTCGCCGGCCATCGTTCCACGGGATCTCTACAACTCCCCGATGGCCGCGACAGGTCCGCCGCAGGGGTGGCAGCGCCACACCGCAGGCTTCCCGGCATCTAGGCTCGCATGCAGCCCGGTGTGATGGACCGGGCAGAGCGGCCAGACGGTCCAGGTGAACTCCATGACCACCTCTTGCAGGGCGTCGGCGACAACCTGGAGTGCCGTTTCCGGGTCGGTGCCTTCGAAGGACGGGATCCCCGAGCCGTGAGTCGTGCCGTTGTAGCTCACGTAGGCCGTGTCCCACTCCTGCGCCCATTCCGGCTGGACCAACTGGACGTCAGCGGCCGGTTCGGGTCCGGTAGCGCGCAGATCACGCTCGACCGTGCCCAGGGCCTGGACGAGGGTCTCCCAGCGCTCAGGTGCTAGGTCGAAACCCGGTTCGAAATTGGCGATCAGCCGGCCAGCGAGCTCGGCCACCCGCTCATCGGTCAGCTCACCCGGCGACCGCTCGACAAGCTCACAGACCTCCGGGTCCGGCCGCCAGTCGAGCAGAAGGCAGGCGAGCTCGACCGCCGCGTCGCGGACCGGCCATCCGCCTCGCAGACCCTGGTAGATCTGCTTCTCCAGCAGGTCAAACCGCTCTTTCACCAGGTTGCGCTCGTCCTTGTCCGTCATCAACCCGAGCATCGGGCATTCGGGCCACCCCACGCAAACCGGCTATCCGCTCCATACGGACAGGACAACCAGCCCTCGACCAAGCTCTCACCCCCGGCGAGAAGTGGTGCCCAAACTCACCGACACTCTCCACCCTTCGATCACCAACTGGTGCCCGAACCCACCGACAAACGGTGCCGCTCTTCGACGGCAAAGCCACCAGGCTGGCCTGAAACGCCTGCCGCTGCCCAAGCGACAGCTACACGCCGATCATGATCACATGCCGATCGACGACCGGCAGCATGGGGTATGTGCTGTCGGTAGTGATCGCCTCGGACACGCAATTACCCCATAGGCACGCGTTTTGCCTGGTCACGGGCTACGGCTGCTACCTTCGTTCGGCTCCAGCGCTACTCCACCGAGGCCGAACACGATGACCAGACGCTGGGCCTTCAGGGACGCGCGAATCTCCTTGTGATCCGCCAACCGGAGACGACTCGCGAGAAGATCGAGGAGCCGGTCTTCGCGGACGTACAGGTTGCCCGGCTGGTCGGGTGCCCGGGTCTTGGCGCTGGTGTGACCGTGCCGGCACCGGTAGCCAGCCCGATCGTTGACCCAGTGCGAGTCCATCCCCGCACACAGCGCAGATCACCAGCCCTGACAGGCGGTAGTCGCGGCAGCTCCCGTCCGCAGTCGCCCGGGCGGCGCGCAGCGCCTGGACGGCGACGAAGTCGGCCTCAGACACCAGCGGTGGATGCATCACAGCATTGAAATGATCCAGTCGGCGTGATCGTTCCACGCACGGCCACTCACCGTGCCCGGATCATGGTCAGTGCGCTGCCGATTCCACACCTGACGGCCGGTGTAGCGCGGGTCCTCCAGAATCGACGCCACCGTGCGCACCGACCACGACGCTCCGGGCCGGTGCCGGTTCCCTACCTGGTCCTGCCGGGACGGGCAAGCGACTCCCCGCTCGTTCAACTGCCGGGCGATCGCCGCGAAACTCCACCCATCTCGCCGAGCGACGAACATCCACCCAACGACCGGCGCGGTAGCACTGTCGGGCTCCAGCCGCTGCAACCGGCGTCCCCAGCGGGCATGCGCAGGGTTGGGGTGCGGACCAGCATCCACCAGCCGGTACCCGTACGGGGGGCGGCCACCCATATACCGGCCCTGAACCTCCGCCTGCACTCGCATCGCCGCCAGCACCCAATGCCGCGCCCGGACCACCTCACGCTGGGCCTGCGCACCCAGCACCGCCATCAGCGCCTGATGCATCGGACTACCCGCCTCGACCCGGCCGCTGGCCTCGGGCAGCCAGACCTGGATGCCGCGCTCCTCCGGCCACGGCAACAGCTCGGCGAGCTGATCAGCGAAGAATGCCCGCTCGTACCACCCACCACGATCGCATCGAACGGGCAATCCGGCCGGTCGATGAGCTCCAGCAGTTCGGCCGCCCTGGGCTGCTCCTGCCACGGGACCCGGCGCGAGACCCCGACGTCGAAGAACTCCTGCACGATCCGACCGTGACCGGCCACTAGCTCAGCGGCCACCTCGCGCTGCCAGCCCCGCGAGGTCCACCGGTCCTGGAACCGGTCCGTCGACGTCCGCCCATAAAATGCAAACCGCAGACCCGGCCCCGCCGCCTTCCGGCGCATCGCGGGCCGCCTCCTGGTTGCTCGGCGGGCGTGCGCGATCCACGTGTCCAGTGGCAGCTCGGTCTGCGTCACCGTCATCGTCTTGCCCCTCTCTGGATGCTCCACCTCTCTGACGCAGACAACTCCATGCCATGACGCAGCTCTCGGCATCCAGGTTCTCCGTAGGGAACCCGATGGCGCACTCCGGGGTCGAAACCCTCAAAGCGGCCAGGCCTTTCCCCGGTGCGGGCCGTCCTGGGGATGCGCGCGAGCCGCCGAAGCTGCGGCGCGCGCCACCGAGGCTTGAAGTGTGCGAGTGCCGCTAACCCCATGACTGGCCTGACCCGGTGATCGCTCGGGCACCCCCGGTTGGGGCCGTGGCGCTCTACAGTGCGACGAATTGTAGGCTGCGGCTCCTTGAGCCGCGGGTCACGGTACGCAATGCCCGGATCGTTTCCGAGCGGTCGCCGCCGCCGTCGTGGCAGAGCAGGATGTCGCCGTGCCGGGCGGCGAGCATCCGGGACACGATCCGGCCGGTGCCCGGTCGCGCCCAGTCCCGTGGGCGACCCACCAGTCGATCGGATACAGCCCGTGCGCGGCGACCGCAGCGTACACCGTGTGCGACCAGAACCCGCCGGACGCGCGGAACATCCGGGCGCCTTCCCGGTGAATTCGGTGATCGCCTGCCGGGTCGGGGCGATCTCCGCGTCAGCCCGGGCCCGGGAGAGCCGGCCGATGTTGAGCGGATGGGTCCAGGTGTGGTCGGCGATCTCGTGCCCGGCCGCCGCCATCATCTGGAACTGTTTCTTGTTGTCGCGGATCTGCTCGCCGATGAGGCAGAACATGGCAGTGACTTCGTAGTGGGCAAGCAGATCCAACATCCGCGGCGTCCACTCCAGGTGCGGGCCGTCATCGATGGTCAACGCGACCGCGTTGCCAGCACGAGCCCTGATCGGACTTCCGACTGCTCTGTGCTATCGCCGCCTCCTCACCGGCGATGTTTCCACATTGCGCGGGAAGCCCAATTAATAGTGCGGATGGGACTGTTCTCCAGTCAGCACCCACTCCATTTGCCCTTCAGAGTCAACTTCGAGTACTCGAGTCCCATCTTCTCCCCCGCGATCCGCATGCCAACGCAGGACTGGCGACCCCTCATCCATCGCCTGCGCAATATCAGCCAGCATGTGCCCGATCCCTCGCCATAGCGGCTGTCCCCGCTCTGCACGCTCATGTTGCCATCGGAATATCATCCCGTAGTCGTCACCAGGACCGAGGCTGACAATCAGCCCATCGCCCTCCGGATTCATTCCAACTGGAAACAGCTCTGGACCGAAGGATGAAGCACTGCCCAATTCGCCATCTTCTTGCGCTGAGACTGTGAGCCAAATCTCTCTCGTCTCAAGAGCATCTCGAAAACTTAGCGGGGCAAAAAACTCAGGGGGTAGCCAATAATTAGCTAGAACATCCTCAATGCTCCACCAGCTCCGCAGTTCGTCAGGGAAGGCGACACCCAGTTCCCTCTCTACTTCCGCAAGTTGCTGATCACCAACAGGCTCCCTCAGTGCCGTACGACGCAGATTGAGTCTTTCAAGAAAGTGGCCAACCCTTACCCAGTAATCATCCACCAAGCTCAAAGTACCTCCTCATATTAGTGCCGCACTCCAGGTCTCCAATGCGGAGAGTTCGAGCGTAGCACCTGCGGCGGCCCCAGGGTGGAGCGATCAGTCCGACGAGGCTGCGAGTCAGGACCGTATCTAGGGCTGAGTCCTCGGCATCGGTGCGGTAGTCCAGCGCGATCTGAATGCAGTCGGAGTATCGGGCGCGATGGGTCCACGAATAGGAGCCCTGCTATTCCGCCCGCCCCCGCCGGGGAGTCGCGGCCCGGCTACGCCTCCCACCCGCGCCAGGGCGGTCAAGTCACCAGACCTTGGCATGCGACACCATCAGTGATCAGCGGGCCCCAGTCGTGCGCCCTCGGCAGCATCGCGGTCCTGCACGCTCGCGGCGACCACGGTCACCGCGCTGATCAGCCTCAGCATGTCGGTGACGATGAAGCGCACTCGGTAAGGTCCTTACCGCCCATTACCGGCTCAACCAACCCGGCCACCAGGGGGCGGCCACGCGCCAGAGTACCCCTTCGGTGGATTCAGAGGCAGGAATCTGTTCTTTTTTGAGCTATTGCAAAATGTGCAAGCTGGGGTTAGATTTTCGACCTCAAGATTTCCGCCGAAAATCCTAGGCCAAACGTGATCAACACTCGTAGCAGTGTTGGTCCTGCAGTATGAGCAGAGGGGCGCAACGGAGCCATCGGGGGCATTCACGCCGATGCCAAAGCGGCCAAGGATTCCGGGCGTAATTGCCTTCCCAGCAGTAGGTCCACCCGCAGAACCGTTAGGAATGTCATAGTAGGGCTGCCCGGCTTCAGGATCGTCTCCGCCGGTGGTGCCTTCCATTCCGGGGACCCCGACGAGACCTTCAGCGATCATTCCTCCGCCGGCCGCCAGCGATGGAAGGCACGTGGCGATGTCAACCCCTGGAACTACACATCCACCGACAGCGGCGTCGATGCCGATGTAGGAGTGCGGGGTGGACCAGCCATCCCCCAGCCAATTCGCCTGCGCTTGGGACGCGGCCGTCTGCCCGTCCACGCTCCCCGAGTCATACGACAGACCCACCAACGGCACCAGCGAGGAGGCCGCCGGCGGCACCGTGATCGGATACGCACGATTGGCCGTTGCAGTATTAGGGGGAGAGGATCACATCCGGTGACCAAATCCATCATCATCGACTACAGCGGTCACGACATTGCCGCGTTGGACGCCTACGACGCCATCCTCGCCGGGGCTGGCGTCATGGCCGAAGTCAGATCCGATACGACACGCGGCGGCCCCAGTCCCTGGACGCTCCTGGTGACTGCGCCCCCCGCTGCCTACATGACCGCCATGGTCTCCGAAGCGGGGAAGACACCTGGCAGGAATTGCGAGCACTCTGGGGGCGGTGCAGTCCGGCACATCCCCGGTCATGCTGCTGTTCACCGAGGAGGCCGAGGTCATCCTCCAGCTTCCGAAAGACCTGCCGGACGACTCCAGGCGCGGACTGGTCGACCTCCTGTCGGATCACCCATCCGAGGGAAGCTACGCCTGGGACGCCCGTGCCGGCAAACGGAAGCTCTAGGACTGACTCACAGGTCGCGGAGATGGGCGGCACGGACCTCAACGGACAGTGAGCCGTGTCCAGGACGTACACCAAAAGGTCGTCGGCCGAGGCCATGCGCGGCCAATGGCCGTGGCCGTCAGGGTGTCGCGGCCGACGCGCTCACGCCGATCGTGTCTTCGGGGATGTCTTACGAGGCGATCACTTCTGCCGAAGATCGGACGTTGGCTGTTGGCCTTGAGCGGTGTCCACCGCTTGGCGGGTCGTTAGGGCCGCCCGGTGATTTCATATGTGGAGCGTCCGGGACATCCGGTCGCGGGCCGACCAGATGGGCGGCGCTCACCGGCGCATCCAATAGATCCGCTTTTCGTATCACCGTGGGCTCGTTAGCCCTGCCATGTCGTGGCAGTCCAGTCTGAGGGGAACCTTGGGCGATATTTGTGGAAGATGTTTACGCTGTGTGCTCTGGTGAGAGGCCCTCGGTCGAGGAGTCTGTATCTCTAGGAGAGCGCGCTCGTACTCTTGACAACCGATCTAGCCGTCACCCCTCCTATGCTACTGCCGATGGAACGCACGAGAAGAGAATTGATCATTCCTACGTGTGCCATGTGACACTGTCGCCACAATACATGTCCGATAGCTTGCTAATTCTCGGCAAATGCAGCGTGGGAGGTATTTGTGGTGAGGTCAACTGCTCGCAGGCTGTCCGCTATCGCTGTGGTGACGTCCACCGGAGTAATTCTGGCTGCGTCTGGGGCCGTGAGTTCGTCGCCTGCTTACGCGGCGAAGGTCACAGCGACGTGCAGCAACACCAGTACGGATGCGGCCACGATCAATTCCACGATCTCCGGCAGTTCGGTCGGCGATGAAATCGTCATTGACGGCCCCTGTCTCCTCAACGCCACGATCGTGCTGTCACCTGGACGGTCGTACCGCGGAGATAGCCGGAACACGGTTCTCAAGCAGGCCAACGGTGCCAATCTTACGGCCCTGATGGCCTCGTACGGCTTCGTCAATAACTCCACCACCACAGACGACCCCATATCGGTACGGAGTCTGGCGCTCGACGGGAACAAGGCCAACAACACGCAGGCGACGACCGGACTCGTGGTCCGCGCCTGGCAGAGCACCGTCGAGGACCTGCAGGTGACGAACTGTCACGGTAACGGCATCCGCGTCACCAACCTCAGCGCGAATGGCACCCCCATCACCAACACCGAGGTGAACGGTCGGATCAGCAACGTCTTCGTGACCGGCTCGGACAACCACGGGATCTACATTCAAGACACCGGCAATGCGGTCACAGACTGGTACCTGGAGGACACTTGGGTCGCCGGGTCCGGAGCCGACGGCATTCACCTGGACAACACCGCCGGCTGGGCCGTGGAACGCAATCACGTGTACGGCGTCGGCAACGACGCCATCTACGCCAACCGGACCTTCGGCAGCAGCGTCTCCGACAACTACATCGAGGACTTTGGGCAGAGTTCCACTGCTGGCACCTACTACGGCATCCAGACCACTGTCCAGGGGGACGCCGCCACCACCATCACTGGCAACCGAGTCTTCAACTTCCAGTCCGAAGTCAGCGGCTCGACCTACCGTTACCTGGGAATCTCCCAGGTCAACTACAGCACCGGGGTGGCGAGCGTCACCGGCAATGTGATCCGCGGCAAGGGCACCACCGGTACCGGCCTCTACTACAGCAAGGGCGGCGGCACCGCACTCACCGTTGCCTCGACCGGTAACAACGTCACTGGCGTGGCAACCCAACGCAGTATCGGCACCGGAGTCACCGTGATCGCTGGCATCTGAACAAACTGCAAACAGCGGGCGGGCTCACCAGCCGACCCGTCGACGGTGATTTCTGGCTCGACAGTAGCTCCGGGGAGAGCGTCCACCAGGGTCACCGTCACCTGAGGCATTCTTCATGGCATCACTCAGCGGTAACGCCCACGACGCTGCAGCGCGATTGGCAATAGCGCCGGTGTCGGTGTTGCACTGATGCACGATGTCAACGGTCTGGAGGACGGTCCTCCGAAGGATGTCAGCCAGCTCCGCCGCGATGGCGACGCCTGGTAGCGCCCGCGGCTCATCCGACCCCGTGGCCCCCTGTCCGGGACTGTCTTGAAGATCGTGTGTGTGGGTGGTGATCCGGAAGGCTGGAGCGTGAGCTCTGGCCGGGAAGGATCACCGTGACTGACATCAATACCGATATCGATGACGAGGTTGTGGGTGGGCTGGATGTGCAGCTGGCTCAGGAGCTGATCGATCGGGCCGAGGCTGAGGGGGTGTCTTTGGTCGGGCCGGATGGTCTGCTGGCCGGTATCACCAAGACGGTGCTGCAGGCCGCGCTGGAGGCCGAGATGACCTCGCATCTGGGCTATGAGAAGGGTCAACGCCCTGCCGAGCGGACCGGCAACCACCGCAACGGGACCTCACCCAAGACGGTGCTGACCGAGCTCGGCCCGATCGGCATCGAGGTGCCTGGCGACCGGGCCGGTGAGTTCGAACCCCAGATCGTGCCCAAGCACGCCCGCCGCATCGAGGGGTTCGACGAGGCGATCATCTCGCTGTATGCCAAGGGCCTCACTACTGGGGAGAGTGCGCCGTGAGGTGCTGGTTGATCGTGAGGAGGTGAGAGGCCTTCTCCTTCGGGTCGTCGCAGCGGCCCGTTGAAGCTGAGGGCAGCCTGATCCGGGAGGTGCCGGGGAGGGCGGCAAGCGGCCCTGACAAAGCCGGGGCGTGGCCAGTACTGCCAGATGGTGCGGGTCCGGCGAGCGACTCGGATAGGTGCACGTGAGGAACCGGCGTGTTACGGCCCTTAATGTGGGCACCGGCTCGAACCTGGCGGATGTGGGCCGGTCGCGGTGCGTACCCGTTGTTGAGGCGGCGGGGAACTTCGGGTGGGGATTTTCTCGCATCCTCCCGGAGGCCATGGTGAAGGTCTGCGGCGTAACCATGGCGATGCCGTAGGGGCAAAGTCGGGCACCTCCTTCGAGGAACGATCGAGCAGTGAACACGGGAACCACTCGGTGACAGGTCCCGCAGCGGGCATCCGGTCCGCCGGTTGGGATAGGCACATCGTCTGCTGAATGTGCCGGGTGGGGCGGAGCCGCCGTAGTACTCCGGGGCCGGGAGAGCCGGTCACATGGGGAAGGGCGGCAGCGGTTTCATGAAGAGAGGATGCTGCAATGCCGAAAGACGCGCCGTCGAACGGCGGCGCCCTGCAGTCTGCCTCCTTCGGGGTCGGGTCGCGGGTATCGGAGATGCAGGCCAAGCTTCCCCGTTGGGCGGCGGCCGATCATGGCCGCCGGTTCGATGACCTGTTCAACTTCGCGCACGACCCGGCGACGCTGATCGTGGCGTTCGACCGGGTCGCAGGCAACCGAGGCGCCCGCACCGCTGGGACCGACGGCCTGACGGTCGCCCGGATCGAGCGGGAGATCGGCGTCCCGGAGTTCCTGGGGTAGCGCAGGTTCAGGGTGAACCGGCCATCGGCGTAGATCTCCAACTGATCAACGGTCGCGCTACGGAGCCAGCGTTGAGCCTGACCTAGCGCCTTTCTCATCGGGACGCCACGGCACCGCCAGAGGTCGTAGAAACGGACATCAGTGCGATGGCCACGTCGTCGCGCACCTTCCACAGAGTGCCGACCATCGCACCGGCGCCGGCCCCAATGACTATTCCCGGGAAGCCGATCGATTCATCGAGCATATCGTCGTGCGAGACGCCGCTATCACAAACGGACAACACCATCAGGCGAGGCCCCCGACAAGTCCTATGTCACGATGTCCCGCAACGCCGACGGTCCGTGGGTGAGTTCAAGATGCCCGTCGAGGGGATCGTCGCGACTGGCCACGGCATGACAGGCGAAATGGCAGAGATCGTGGTCCGCCGGCAGGGCCAGTACGTCTTGGGCCGCAGTGACCTG
>Ga0308173_10001042_pt1 | contig 13271 bp, 9 predicted proteins | sample PhyPR1_FD_203716 | JGI IMG/M metagenome (GOLD analysis project Ga0308173, IMG submission 203716) | Soil microbial communities from UC Gill Tract Community Farm, Albany, California, United States - DLSLS.P.R1 | ecosystem: Environmental > Terrestrial > Soil > Agricultural land | place: USA...
ATGTCACGATAATTACCGGCACATCCGCGCAGCGGATACTTTTCCTGAGGCGGCGCAGCACTTCTGTTCCGCTCGCGCGAGGCAGATTCAAATCCAGAAGTACAAGTTCCGGGCATGGAGCGGACGGATTCGCATCGGCTGCTTCCACAAGCTCAATGGCCTTCTCGCCGTCCCGCGCAACCACGATCTCAGTCTCGATCCCTCCGTATTCAAGGGCGGTCCGCACGAAAAAGACATCGGCTGGATTATCTTCCACCAGAAGCATTGTCAAAAATTTATGGCTCCTCTCGAAAGCGCTATCAAAGCAATTAGTCGCATCGAGGAAGAGTGAATCTGAAATCGCTGCCCCGGCCCGGCTCCGATTCCACCCAGATCCGTCCCCCATTCCGCTCTACAATTTTCTGGCATATCGCCAGTCCCACTCCCGTGCCGGGATATTCACTCTGGCCATGCAGCCGCTTGAAAAGCCTGAACACAAAATTACTGTATTGCGGACTGATTCCAATGCCGTTGTCCTTTACCGAAAAGCACCAAAATCCATTTGCTTTCTCGACCGAAATTCGGATTTGCGGTACTTCCGCACTGCGATATTTGATGGCGTTGCTGATGAGGTTCTGGAACAGCTGTTGCAGGTGCACTGGTTCAACCGCAACCGCCGGCAGTTCATCGTAGGAAACATTTGCATCGTTCGAATGCACGGCGGCGCGCAAATTGGACAGAGCCATCCGGATCGCTCCTTCCACCGGCGCCGGCGATACCGCCTGGGTCCGCGCGCCTGATACGTCCAGGTATGCGAGCAGGTCCTTTACCAGATCCGACATCCGGGCAGCGCCATCGACGATGTACCCGATGAATTCATCGGCCTGGGCATCCAGCCGACCCCGATAGTTTCGCTGAAGCATTTGACTATACAGGGATAAGTTTCTGAGAGGCTCCTGAAGATCATGACTCGCGGAATAGGCAAACACGCTGAGATCGTTATTGGCCCGCTGCAGAGCTCCATTCGCTTCTTCCAGCGCTCGTTCCGCCTGCCTCCGTTCAGACACGTCGCGGCGCAATTGGCCGTACAGGTCCGCCAAATCACCGGTAGCCCGGTTGAAGGCGGCCGCAAGCTGGGCCAGTTCATTCGTGCCCTTCACCGCAATTCGAGATTCGAAGTCTCCGCGCGCAAGCGCCCGCGCGCCCCCGTCAAGAGTAGCCAGCGGCCCGGTAATGCTGCGCGTCACCACCAGCCCAAGTATTCCGGCCGTCAACAGGCTCAGGAGGCCTGTTATGACCAGAACCTGAACGGCCTGGCGCTCGGCCCGCGCCATGTCTTCGAATAGCCGGTTCTGCGCTGCGAGTAATTCCGCATCCGCCTCGCGCATCAGAGCCTCAGCCACATCGTCCGTGTGGTCCACCTGGTTCGCCAGCCGCCCCTGTAACGCGATCCAATCGCCCGAGCGAGCGAGTTCAACCAGCACGGAAACCCGCTCCGGTAAGCCTTCCGCCATCCCACTGAGGCTATCCAAAACCAGCTCTTCGCGGCCCGTTGACGGCTCAATTTCTCGCAGCGTGCTGGTTGCATGGGCCGTATCGTCCTGGAAATCCCGGAGCAGCTTTCGCGCTTGAGCTTCGAAATACTCCGGACTCCGCTCGTCCGCGGCGCGATTCAAGCGGCCCATCAGAGTCAGCAGACTATTGTTGACGCGAAGAACCGCCGCAAATCGCCGCTCGGCGATCGAGATTTTCGTAACCTGCGCATGAACTCTCTGGAAATACCAGAACGAGATTGCAGTACCGGCGAACATGAGCAGGAGAACGCACGCAAAAGCCAGCCGCAGCCGCAGCTCGATTCTCAAATTGTCCAGAACGCCTGAACTCGCGAAGGATCGCGTCAATCCTCGCATAATTTATTTATTGTGCGCCCCGGAATGCGTCATTAGATCGACTAACTGCTTTTGAAGGTCTTCCAACGCTTTTTCCGGCCCGCACTGGCCCGCTAGAACCCGGTGCACAGCTTGGTAGTATTGCTTTGATACCGCTGAATACTGCCCGCCCGCGATTGAAGAGGGTCGCGATACCCAGCTTGCGGGTCCGGCATCTTCGACGATTCTGGCTTCCGGAACCGCTTCTAATACTTCAGGGTCCCGATAGAGCCCTGGTATTGCCGGAAGGTAGCCTTCCTCGATCGCCCTCGTTCTCTGAGCTTTACGTCCGGTCAGATAAAGGACCAGCTCCGCCGCCTCGCGCGGATGAGCCGAATAGCGCGATACCGCCAGTTGGAACCCGCCCATCGTCTGAGCCCGCTTGTGCGGACCCGCGGGAAGAAGCGTTACATCGAAGTGGCCGCGCACCGCGGAACCCGCCTTGCTATTCGCACGATAGCCGCTGCTCCAATACCGCAGGAACGCCGCATTCCCTGAGCGAAACAGGTTCAGGCTGTCCGATTCCCTGTAAGAGAGTATGCTCGGCGGCGATATCCGTCCAATCCAGGCCGCGGCCATACGGAGGGCTTTCGCCGTCCGCGGATTGTTTACGCTAACCGTTCCATCCGGCTCAATAATTCTTCCGCCGCCAAAGGATGCCTGCCACTCCAATGCATTGCATGTCAGCCCCTCATATGCTCCGCCTTGCCACACATAGCCCCAGAACGTACGGTGACCTGCGGCGCGTTCGCCTCTCTGGATCCGCGCCGCCATTCTTTCCAATACCTTCCAGGTGTCGGGCGGCCGGTGATAGCCACACTTCTTCAGTAAGTCGGTTCGGTAGTACAGCAGGCCCGCGTTCATGTAGAAAGGCAGACTCACCACGCGGCCGCTGATCGTGTCGTTGTTTAGCAGTTCAGGTAACTGCTCGCGGGCGTCGTTATTCAGATAAGGAGTCAGATCCAGCAGATCCCGGTGCAGGGTCCCAGGCCAGATTACATCGATCAGGTACACATCGGGTGTACGGAAATGGTCATCCAGGGTTCGCCGGATCAAAGCGACCTGATCGGCTGAAGTTCCCCAAGCCGGAACAAATTCTACCTCAATGCCGGTTTTCCGGCTGAACTCGGTGAGACCTTCCCGAGCCAATCGCTCGCCTGCTTGATATCCGAATCCGGCTACCGTCAAAGTAATCGTTTGCGCAGGTTTCGCCGGCAGTAGCCCGCAGAATTGCCAAGCGAGTCCGAAGCCGAGGAGGAGGCGGAATAAATACTTTCCCGGAGACCAACGCCGGAGAGGATATGAAGCCAATTAGTTCTTAATTGTACCCGCATACCCGAAGATTTTGTGGGGCAGGCGCTTTCGCCTGCGGCGGCCTCCCAGCCCGCATCTGGACTTTGGACATTTGCAATGGGACCCCTTGTGGCGCACATCTTCAGCGTGCTGCGGTGAATTTCAGTTCACTACCCCCCAGTCCCGTTTTCCACAGAAAAATCTTCCCCAAGCAAATCAACAACCTGCCTCAGGCATACCGCTGCCCAGCTCCCACGCTCCGCGTTACTGTTCGAGCGCAATGACACCAGTACCACTACCGCAGGCCGCACAACCCGAACCCACCTCCCGCGCTGAGATCAACCGCGCAAATTCGCAACATTCCACCGGCCCCTCTAGCGAGCCAGGCAAAACCCGCTCCTCGCAGAACGCTTTCAAGCATGGGCTCTATTCGAAGAAGCTGGTCCTTCCGGGCGAGGACCCCGCCGAACTCGATCGCCTTAAAGAGGACCTCCGCACCGAGCACCAGCCCGCTAACCAAACCGAATCCATCCTGGTCAATGAAATGGCCGAGCAGTTCTGGCGTCTCCGCCGCATGCGTGAACTCGAAGCCCGCTCTTTCACCATTGAGAATCTCGAAAATTCGATCGCGAGCGGCCTCCTCCCGCTCATCCAGCGCACCATGGCCTCCGCCGAGCGCGGCTTTCATAAAGCTCTGACCGATCTTCGGCGCTTGCAAAAGGATCGTGGCTTCGTTCCTTCGAGATTCCCGAGCCGTCCGCAGGCCGCTGGCTTCGTTCCTTCATTTCCTTCCGAACAGGGCCTGGAACACCCCGAGTTCGATGCCTTAATCGACCAAACCTCCAGCAATTTGCCCCCGCCGCGCATGCAGAGGGAGGTAGACGCGCTGTCCGCCGGACTCGAATCGTTCCGCCGCAAGATTGCTGAACGGCAGGCAGCATCAAAAACGACTGCGGGCTGACTGAAAATTAACTCCTGAAAGCGCCGCTTCCGGCTCTTTGACAACTGAATATTCGCTCGCCTCGCCGTAGGCGTCACCACTGCGTCTACACGTTTTACCCGCCCGCTTTCTCCCTCCGGCAGACCAGCTTCATATCCACCCCGCCTCGCGGTGTGCTGATGCGGCTCGCAATCGTGAGCGTGCCTCTATCTTCGGAGAGACCCCAGCGGTCCACAATGTCTTCCTCTTCGCCTTTGGAATCCTGCATGTTCGTTCGGATCACTAGGGTCGGACCGTCCCAGAACGCTTTGCTTTCCGCGTCGCGTCCATTGATGATGTTCTTCGTGATCGTTCCGTCCGTGAAATAGGACACGTCGGAACTGCTCGTCTTGCCCCCGGCCGTCTGAACGGTGTGCACGTTCATCGTCTGCTGATGCTGATCGATAACGCGAACGATCATATCGGGCACATGGAACGCTCCAAAATTGCTTTGGTCCTTCACCATCCTCCAACGGCCCGAAAAATCCGTTCGCGGTGGAGACCCCGCAGTCTGCGCGGGCGAATGCAGGCAGAACGACAGAATCCCGGCCGCGCTGAGCGCCAATAGAACACCGCGTTTGAGTCTCATTTTTTGACGGCGATCAGAACGATCAGCAGAATCAGCACCACCGCCAGCACGGTCAGAATTCCAAAAAAGATAATGAGCTTCTTATTCGAAGCGGCTGCAATCGCGTTGATCTGAGCAGGCGCAGGCATCGCGTGCGGCTTCGGCACGCTCACGCTTGGGACCTTTAGTTGGGGAACGGCAGGCACTTTCGGTAGTGCGAGAGGGCTCGCAGCGCCCCCGCCAGCCGCCGAGGCCGGAGAGCCGGCTGCTTCAACCGGCCGGTTGCCCTGGATCACCATCGTATATTCGCTCGGCCCTTTGGGAGCGGCTGCAGGCATGACCGGCGGCACGGTTAACGGCTTTGTCCCACGCAATGGATCGTCCGCGGATGCGGGTGCTCGATCACTCACGGTAAACGGCTGTTGCGGTGGAGGCGGCTCTGGGAGGGGAGTCGTGCTGCCGCCGAAGATCCGCGTGTATTCGCCAGGCTCCTGGTGCTCAGGCAGTTTCGCCTTCGGCATCTCCGCCCCGCTGAAGAGTTTCGCGGACTCCGGTTTTGGATCCGGGTAATCCGCGAACAGATCCCTCGATTTCGGGGCGTCGGCATTTGGGTGGGAAAACATCCGGGTAAACTCGCCCGGTTCCGACGACTTTTGCGGAACCGGCGGCATCGGAGTGTGCGGCCGCTGCACGAATCCACCCCTCGACAGCTTCTCTGGGCTGCGCTTCACCTCCGGACTCGATACCGTCTTGCCGGCCGGGCGCGGCAATCCCTCTTGAAAAAATCTGGTGAACTCGCCCGGCTCAGTCTGCGCAGCAGAGGTAGGCGGCGGCATGGGCGCGGTATCCGGCTGGATGGGCACCGGTCCAAGCGGCTGCGCCGGCGCAAACGTTTGAAACACGCGCGTGAACTCGCCTGGCTCACTTGGCCCAGGAGGAGGTGCTGTCATCGGAAAGACAACAGAAATCTTTTCCGCCTGAATCGGTGGCGCGGCGGCCGGCGCGGGCGAACTGATTCGTGGACTAGCCTCGAACATTCGCGTAAATTCACCTGGTTGGGTCGCTTCCTGTTGCACCTTTAGCGCCTGCGGCTGGATGGGAAGCGCCTGCGGCTGTGCTTGCCTCGCCGGCGGCTGCATGGGAGGCGGTTCCACAGGCGGTTTCTCCGGTTCGTGCTTCTCCGCCGCGGGACTGCCAGTCGCCCGGTGCAATTCAAACTGCAGCCATTCGCGCAGAATTAAGCAGCGCGGCTCACTTTCGGTCACTACGTACCAGAAGCCCTGGTCATCGCCGAAATCGAGCACCAATTTCCGCGCTTCGGCTGAGCGCAGCAAAACTGTTGTCAGCATCCGCAGAAGCGCCGTTTGTTCGGCCTGCTCTTCCGTGCTCGATACCCGGTGTACGAATACCTCGCGGCCGCTGGCAGCTTCGCGCGCCCGGAAAGTCTGCACCGGACCCGGCACAATCTGCTGCGTTTTCTGATACTTGCCGCCGAGAAACTCGAGTGTCTCCATAAGTCGGATTACCTCTCTTTAAACCTGTCGCGGTATACGCTTGGGCGCGCCGCGCTGGACATCAATTCAATGTCTTTCTTTGTAAGCCTGCTGTTTACCACTATGATAGAAAGTCGGGAACTACCAACAATTTGTGCGAAATCTTTCAAGAATCGTTTGGGCCGAGGGCATGTATCTGGGCCCCCACCATTTTCAGGCCCAGAGCCGTTATTTCGAAGATGCCATTCACTTCGCGGCTGACTCGCTCTGGTTCAGCACGTTTGGCCTGCTTGGCTATGAGCTGAACCCCGAGGCGCTTCGCAACGGAACATTGCTGCTCTCACACGCCCGCGGTGTTTTCGACGATGGTCTGCCTTTCGACATGCCTGCTTCGGACCCGCTTCCCGAGCCGCGTCCCGTAGACCCACTCTTCCCTCCCACATCGGATACGCTGCTCGCGTTCCTGGCCGTTCCTCAGCGTAAGCAGCTAGGGGGAAACTGCACGTTGGATGCCAAAGCTTGGTCAAACGGAACCCGGTTCGTTGCCGAGGAGCACCCCGTATTCGACGAGATAAGCGGCGGCGAGGAGAAGCCGGTTCGCTTCGGACGGAAGAACATCCGGTTCGTGTTCGAGGGCGAAAAGAGCGATGGCTTGCAACTGCTTCCGGTCGCCCGCATCCTCCGCGACGGCGCAGGACATTTCATCTTCGATGAGAAGTTCATCCCTCCGGTACTGCGCTTTAGCGCCAGCGAAGCGTTGATGGGAATGACCCGGCGGCTGGTGGACATACTCACCCAGAAAAGCTCCTCATTTTCGGGCGCAACGCGCGGCTATGACCGCCAGCAAAGCGGAATGTCGGCCCAGCAGATTGCCAGCTTCTGGTTTCTCCATGCCGTCAATAGCGGGCTCGCCGCGCTGCGGCATCTATACCTGTCGAAGCAAGGTCATCCGGAGGAACTGTTCATGGAGATGCTGCGGTTGGGCGGCGCGCTCTGCACCTTTGGCCTGCAATCGTCGCCCGCCGATCTCCCGCTCTACGATCATCTCGATCTTCAGGCTTGTTTTGACCCGCTCGACAGGCACATCCGCGAGCACCTGGAACTCGTCATTCCGACAAATTGCGTTTCCATCCGACTGGAGCAGGTGGACCGCTATTTCTGGGAAGGCGAGATTAGCGATACGCGCTGCTTCGGAAGATCGCGCTGGTTCTTTTCCGTCAGCTCCAACGTCGGAGAGGCTGAGTTAATCACCGGCACTCCAGCTCTAGTGAAGATCTGCTCGTCCCGGTTCGTTCCTGAACTCGTAAGACGCGCCCTGCCGGGCCTCCAGTTGTCGCACGTGAGCAGCCCGCCCTCTTCGCTTTCTCCCCGGATTACGAATCAATACTTCTCCATCAACCGGGTTGGCCCCTGTTGGGACGATCTGGCGGAAAAACGCCGGGTCGGCGTGTATGTCCCGGGCGAAATCCCGCATCCGGAACTGGAATTGCTCGTCCTTCTCGAGTCCTAAGGATTTCATGGCTAACACACCTCAGAGCGGCGCGCCGCCCGCCGCGGTCCAGCACTCTCCCGACCGGTATGAAAATCTGGCTCTCCTTTTTCAGGAAGCGCTCACGGTTGTAGAACGTCTGCGCGCAAACCGGCAGCGTGTGGCCGATCCCGAGACCTTCCGCGCCCAGGTTCGCAACGCGCTGAAAAGCGCCGAGCAGGAGGCGCTCCGGCGTGGCTATGCCGCCGAGGACGTTCGCGTCGCCACGTTCGCCGTTGTCGCGTTTCTCGATGAATCAATCCTGAACTCGCAAAATCCCATCTTTGCCGATTGGCCCCGCAAGCCTCTGCAGGAAGAGTTGTTTGGCGTGCATGTGGCCGGCGAGATCTTCTTCCGGAATGTCGAGCGGCTCTTGAGCCGCCAGGATTCTCAGCCGCTCGCGGATCTGCTGGAACTCTATCAGCTCTGCCTTCTGCTCGGCTTCCGCGGGCGCTATAGCTTTACCGGGACCGCCGAGGTCCGCTCGATTTCCTCCCAGATCGAAGAAAAGATCCGCAGGATTCGCGGCGCGCCGCCTGCTCCGGCCTGGCAGATCACGCCGCAAGCCATCCCGGCGGCAGGCGATAAGTGGATTCCTATTCTCAGATGGGTCGCCGTGGGCTGCTTCGTGCTAGCTGTGATTTTGTTCGTCTTTTTCAAAATTTCCCTATCATCTTCGGCGGGTGAGCTGCGAACCATAGCGGCGGGAACGGGCTTTTAGGAAACTGCGATGAAAGTCACCCGCTCTGTCTGGATCGCCATTCTCGTTCTCATCCTTTGGCTCGCGTTCAGTTGGTTTCTGGGCCAGTGGGTCGGCTTAAAGCCACCGGGTTTGCATTACTTGCGTATCGGGCTCTCGTTTATCGGTATCGTCGGGTTCATTGGCTATCTCCTGCTGCGTCCCAAAGCGCAAGGCGAGACCCCGCAGGGCGCTGCTGCCGATGCCGCTGCCGAAATCGATCGCAACTTCGCGGAAGCGTCCCGGCGAATTCATGCCGCAACAGGAAACCGCCGGTTGGAATCGTTGCCGGCCGTGTTCCTTATCGGTGACAGCGGTACCGCCAAGACCACCATCGTGGCGAAGTCCGGCCTGGAAGCGGAGTTGCTCGCTGGCCAGGCTTTTCAGGAGGCCAACGTTGCCCCGACTCGCGGCGTGAACCTCTGGTACGCGCGCAACCATCTATTCATCGATCCGTCAGGCGCAGTGCTTGCCGAGCCGGCGGCTCGCCGGAAGCTGTTCAAGAAGCTTCCTCCCGTTCGAGTAAATGCAGTAGTTGCAGCGAAGGTCCCGGCCACCCGAGCGGTTGTCTTTACGGTGGATTGCGATACCTTCCTGCAGGCTGGCGGCGCGGAAGCTCTGGCCGCAAAAGCGCGCCAGTTTCAGACCGTTCTGAACGAGCTTTCGCAGGAGCTGGGTTCCAGCTTCCCGGTTTACGTGTTGTTCACCAAGGCCGACAAGATTCCGTATTTTCGCGATTTCGTCGAGAATCTGACCGAAGCGGAAGCATCGGAGATTCTCGGCGTCACGCTGCCGCTGCTGGCGGACACAGGGCAAGGCGTTTACGCTGAGCAGCAGACCCAGCATCTTTCCGGCGCGTTCCAGGAACTGTTTTATTCGCTTTCCGATAAACGCCGAACCTATCTTGCCCGAGAGCACGACGCCGCCAGGCTGCCCAACATCTACGAATTTCCGCGCGAGTTCGCCAAGCTGCGTTCCCTTCTAGTGCAGTTCCTGGTGGACCTATGCCGCCCCAGCCAGTTGGGAACGAGTCCGTTTCTAAGAGGCTTCTATTTCACAGGCGTTCGGCCGGTCAGCGTCGCCGATCTCGCGCCCGCCGCCCAGGTGGGCGTTGCCGATGACAGGGAGGAGTTCGATGGGGGCGCAACCCGAATCTTCACGCGCGGACCCGCTCCTGCACGCATGGCTGCCGAGGTTCGCGAGCCGGGTTCACGCAAAATCCCGCAATGGGTCTTTCTGCAGCGTCTCTTCCCGGATGTGATCCTGCCAGACAGGGCGGCCGGAGCAATCGCCCAGCGCAATGTGAAGGTTTACCTGGCGCGCCGCATCCTGCTGGGCGCTGTCGCGGCCGTGGGCCTGTTTCTCTGCGCCTGGTGGATCATTTCCTATCGAAACAACAGCGCCCTTGTAGACAACGCGGTAAGCGCCGCGCGTGCCGTTCCCTCCGTCAGCCTGGCGTCGGGTCAGCTGCCATCTGTCGAATCCCTTCAGAAGCTCACGAATGTAAAAGACACTTTGGCTCTTCTGGACGACTACGAAAGAAATGGCGTGCCCTTCAGCTACAGTGCATTTCTTTACGCCGGCAACTCCATTCGCCAGCCGCTGCAGACCACCTACTATGCCTATTTTCGAAAGCTCTTGCTGGCGCCCACGCAGCAAACGCTGGCTGGCATATGCGGCAAGCCCGAAGCTTACGATGCTCAAGGATACCGGTACGTCTACGATGCGCTGAAAGCTTATCTCATCACCACAAACCATCATGAAAAGAGCACGCCCGAGTTCCTGACTCCGGTGCTGATGCAGCACTGGCAACAAGATCAGCAGGTGGATGCTCAGCGGCAGGATCTGGCGCGCCAGAATTTCCAGTTTTATGCGACGCATCTGGCGGATGACAATCCGTACCCGAAATTTGCCGCGCCCGATTCGAACGCTGTCGATAGCGCCCGCGCGTACCTAAACAAATTGCCGCTCGAAGAGCGTGTCTATCAGGCGATGCTCGTCGCCGCCGGAAACGGCGCGAAGCCGATCATCTTCAACGTCGATTTCCCCGGCTCGCGGGAAACCATCATCAACAGCTATAAGGTCGACCCTGCTTTTACAAAGGGCGGTTATGCGAATTTCGCCAAGCAATTGCAGGATCCGGAAAAGTACCTCTACGGCGAGACCTGGGTGCTGGGGGAGCAAGCGCTCGGAAATTTCGACAAGCGGGCCGTACTCGGCCATATTTCGAACCGCTACAACCAGGAATTTGCGAAAACGTGGCAAGCCTATCTGAACGCAACCGCGGTGGTGGGTTATTCCAGCGTGCCGGATGCAGCCAACAAGCTGCAGCAGATGATTGGTCCCAAATCGCCGCTGCTGGAAGTCTTCTGTGTGGCATCCGATAACACCGCCGCGAATAAGCAATTACCGCCCCAGGCATTTCAACCGGTTCAGTTCGTCACCCCGCCGGGATGTTTTGACAAGCCGCTGGTAGGGCAAGGCAACGGTTCCTACATGCAGAGCCTTATTGCGCTGCAGGGCGCGCTGCAGGCGGTTGGCCCTATCGACCGCGCCGATCCGAACAACGTGACCACCGCCAACACGGCCGCCACCCAGGCGCAGAACGCCGTGAACACGATGGCTCTCAACTTTACGTCCGATCCCAACGACCCGAAATCAACTGTGCTGTCGAAGACCGCCAGCATCCTTCGCGAGCCGATTACGCGTGTTCCGCCTCTTCTCAAGGGCGCGGGCGCCGGACCGGTAAACGCGGCGGCCGGAAACGTGTGTGCATCCATTGCGCCCATGCTGAAGAAGTATCCGTTCAACCCGCGCTCCACAACCGACGCCACTTTGCAGGAAGTGAGCGATTTTCTCAAGCCGAACGACGGCCGCCTCTGGCAGCTTTACAATTCCAGCCTGAAGCAATTTCTCATTCCATCGGGCAGCGAATACGTTCCGGCAGCGGGCCAGCAACTCGCGATCACTCAGGCGTTCCTACAGTTCTTCAACCGGGCCGCACACATGTCCCAGGCCTTTTTCCCGGCCAATGCGGCCCAGCCCAATCTGACCTTCTCGATGCAGGTGCTGCCTTCGCAAGATGTGACGCATTTGACTCTGGTGATCGACGGCCAAACCCTGAGCACAGATTTGAAAACCGGTCCGAAATCGCAGACGTTCTCGTGGCCGGGACCCACGCAGGGAGTGTCGCTCGGCGTTGCCTTTGGCGGGGGTGTAGAACTCAGCATCATTCAGCCGGACAACCGGCTCTGGGCTCTTTGGCATTCGCTGGATTCTGGAGAGCGCATCCAGTCTTCGGGCAACCAACTCGAATTGCAGTGGATTCTAAAGAGTTCGGCAGGTCAGACCTCGATGATTAATGGCCACCCCGCAGCGATCCGGTTTGCACTCGATGCGCAGAATGCACAGGTGTTTCAGCCGCACTACTTCAGCGGGCTTGCCTGCACCAGCAAAGCTGTGCAGTAAGCTCTCACTGAGCCGCGCCCGGAGGAAGCGGAGGCTTTTAGAACTCGGCCACGATTACCGTCAGTTCATCGCTGAGATCGCTACCCAATTTGTAGCGGCCAAGTTTCATGTCCCGCTCATCCGGCTGCATCGGTGAGAGCTGGTCGATATCCGCGCCGACGAAATTTTCGAACCGGAAGAAGTATGACTTCTGTTTCACCAGGTATTTGTAAGCGCCGCGGATGGATACCAGCATCGGCAGCGGCTGGCCATTCCAGTAGCCTTGCGCCCGCCATGCCTCATCTGTCAGATAACTCGACATGGCGAAGAAGGAGCGTTTGATGGCGCTAACCTGCCCGCCGACACAGATTGTTTTGTGAGGAGGAAGCAATTCCAGCGGAAGGCTGGCTTGCACGATCAGACAAGGATCAACCTTGCCCATCTCTTTGAGTTCCGCCGCGCACGGAATCACGGTCTTCGGCGGCAAAAGAACCGTTCTGGGCAGCTTCAATGCCACAGCGTCGTCGTAGAGGGATTCACCGTTAGGACCCCGCAGCGCCAGACCATACTTGCTTTGCAGATCTGAAATGGTTTCTCGCGCTTTATCGAGTGCCTCGGCCCTGCTCTTCAATCGTTTCCTCCCGCATTTTATTGTGCGACAACCAGCAGCTTGAATGTGCCTGGAATCATTTTGGGCCGCGGCCGAGGGTTCTCGGCGGTAGGCGCTGGTCTCTCACCAAAATCGGCATCGGAAAGGTAGATCGTATGGGTCTTCAGGTCCAGCGCCATAGTTCGCGCGCCGCGCCTCGTCTGCACATTTTGAGATACGGCGTACTTGTCCGCGGATTCCTGCTTGATCACGGTTAGCGTTCCATCGCCGCCGTTTGAAGAGAAGGCCAGCTTCGTGCCCGGATCAAATGCCGCGGCATCTGTCCCCTCGCCGGTCGGAACGGTCGTGATTACTTTTCCGTTCTCGGCGTCCACAACGGCCATTATTTTGTTCTCGCAAACCGGAAATAACCTGCGATTCGCTGTGTCTATAGCCAAGCCCGAAGGCGACTCGCACGGCGCAAGCGGCCAGCGATTCTTGATCTCCAGCGTCTTCGGATCGAAACGCACCAACTCACTCTTATCTTCGATGTTTACAAACACGTCGCCTTTGCCATCCGTCACCGGAAATTCCGGCTTGCCGCCCAGCGCCATCGTTCCGGCCACCTGGCCGGTTTCCGCGTCGATCGCCGTCATGTTCGCGCTTCGGCCATTAAACGCAAACACTCGTTTGCTGTACGGATCGTAAACAATGCCGTCTGGATTGGT
>Ga0308173_10001044_pt1 | contig 13268 bp, 8 predicted proteins | sample PhyPR1_FD_203716 | JGI IMG/M metagenome (GOLD analysis project Ga0308173, IMG submission 203716) | Soil microbial communities from UC Gill Tract Community Farm, Albany, California, United States - DLSLS.P.R1 | ecosystem: Environmental > Terrestrial > Soil > Agricultural land | place: USA...
ATGGTGGGGCGATCTGCTGGACTTCCGGCGCCGCACCGCGGCATTCCGGTTGTGCGCCAGCGTGCCGCTCTCTCTGGCCTTCTGCCCGATTCTCACTTATCTCGCAGGCCGGGTGTCCATGACGGCCGTGTGGGCTGTTTATGGGGCGCTTTGCATCGCGTTCGTGGCCGCCTTTGCACGCACCAGGCGCAGCGGAAACTGGGGGATTCCGCGCGAGTGGTGGCCATTCGTGTTGGCGGCGTTTGTATGGATGGCAGTAGCCGCCCTATCGCTTTGCGATGTGCAGATCGGCCGCCGGTTGTATTATCCGGTGAGTTCCATCGATACGGCGGTACGCTCTTCGTTCGTACATGCGGTTTCGACCGAGGGTATCCCGCCGCAGAATCCGTTTCTGTCGCCGGGGCGGCCTGCCCCGCTGCGATATCACTACTTCTGGCTGATGTTGTGCAGCCTGGTGGAGCGCACGGGAGCCGGATCCATCACGCCGCGCCAGGCGATCGCCGGAGGAACGGTATGGTGCGGCTTCGGCCTCATGATGTTGCTGGCGCTGTACCTGCGGGTGTTTTGCGCGGAAGGCAGGGGAGCGCTGCGGCGGCGTATGGGCATCGCGCTTGCGCTGGCTGCCGTGACGGGACTCGATCTCATTCCGAGCGCACTGCTCGCCGCGGCGTATTTCACCGGCAAAATGACATTCCTGCTGCCCAGCGTGGAATGGTGGAACGAGCACGTCGATTGGTTTGTGTACTCGGCGGTGTGGGCGCCGCATGCGCTGGCGAGCATGATCGCGTGCTTCACCGCATTTCTGCTCTTGTGGCACGGCGGCTCGCGATGGCGGAACCGCGTCGCGGCGGGAGCTGCGATGGCCTCGGCCGCCGGCGCTTCCATCTACGTAGGCTTCGTCTTCGCCGCGTTTCTCGCCGTCTGGTTGGCTATCTGTGTTTGGAAGCGATGGTCTACCGATGTGCGCACGCTCCTTTCGGCCGGAGTCATCGGCTGCGCGCTGGTGCTTCCGTATGCGGCAAGTCTGATGCAACCCGCCGGCGCCGATTCCGCCGGTGCGCCGCTGCAGTTTACGGTTCGCGAGTTTTCTCTCGCGCCGATTCTCGCGTGGTGGACGGGACTGCGAGGTCCCTGGCGGCTTGTGCTGATTAACGGTCCGCTTTTGCCTCTGAATTATCTGCTGGAGCTCGGAGTATTTTTTGCGACGGGAGCGCTGTGGTGGCGCAAGCGCCGCGGCCGCGCGTTTTCGCGCCAGGAACTGGCATTTGTGACGATGGCGGCGACCAGCATTGTTATCTGCACCTTCTTGCGATCGAGTGTGATCGGGTGTAACGATCTGGGCTGGCGCGGATTCCTCATCGCCGAGTTCATCCTGCTGCTGATGGGAGTAGAAGTTGTTAGCGATCGCCATGTTCTTGCAAAGGGAGACCGCGCAATTCTGGCGATCTTCTTCGTGATCGGTGCTGCCGGGACCGTCTGCGACCTCGCCCTCACACGCACATATCCCATGCTGGCGGATGCGGGCATCGTTCCGCCGCTCGATTGGATGTCGCCGGACCGTCACTACGGCGAGCGCACTTATGCGGCCCGCGCGGCATACGAATGGCTGCGCACCGCCACGCCGGAGAACGCCACCGTTCAGTTCAATCCGAAGGTGGTGTTTCAGGAAACGGCAGAGATGCTGTACGCCTCACGCCGCATCGCGGCGGCTGACCCCACTTGCAGCGCTGTCTTCGGCGGCAGAGCGCGCGATTGCGCCCCCCTTGTGGACCGCGCGAATGCGCTGTACGCGCCCGGCGGCGATCTTCGCGACGCCTGTTCGGCGCTGCGCGTCAGCGTGGTGATTGCAAAAGATACGGATGCGGTGTGGACCGACCGGCGGAGCTGGGTCTGGCGCGAGCCGCCCATCTTTGGGAACGATTATGTAAGGCTGTACTCCTGCGGCCGCGCGGCCCTAGCGCCCGCGGCTACGTCGAGTGTGCGACCGACCGCTCAATCCAGCTATCGGCTATCTCCTGAAAGATGACCGGCAGCGGCTTGGTGATATCCCAGGCCGGGAAATGGGATTTCATCTTGCGCAAGTCGCTGTAGTAGCAGATGTGGTCGCCAATTCGGTTTTCGTCGATATAGCGCCACTTCACCGGCCGGCCGGTAACCGCCTCAGCCATCCGGAATGCCTCCAGAATGGAACAGGCATTTCCTTTGCCGCCGCCCAGATTGTAGACCTCCGCGACGCGCGGCGACTTCCAGAATTCGAACATGAAGCGCGCTACGTCTTCGGAATGAATGTTGTCGCGGACCTGCTTGCCTTTATACCCGTACACCTTATACTCACGACCTTCGACGTTACACTTCAGCAGGTAACTCAGAAAGCCGTGGAGCTCCACGCCGGAATGGTTCGGCCCGGTAAGGCACCCCCCGCGCAGGCAGCAGGTAGGCATGCCGTGGTAGCGGCCGTACTCCTGAACCATCACGTCGCCGGCAACCTTGGATGCGCCGAAAACGGAGTGCTTGCTCTGATCGATGGAAAAGTCTTCGGCGATTCCGTTTTCGTAAGCGGGGTCGGCGTAATCCCAGCGTGTTTCGAGCTCGCGCAGCGCGATGGTGTTCGGCCGGTCGCCATAAACCTTATTGGTCGACATGTGGATGAACGGCGATTCGGGACAGGCCTGCCGGGCCGCCTCCAACATATTCAGCGTGCCGACCGCATTCACTTCAAAGTCCAGAAACGGAATTGCCGCGGCGCGATCGTGCGAAGGCTGCGCAGCCGTGTGAATGATGAGATCCGGTTTAATCTCTTTTACGACGCGCAGCAGAGTTTCGCGGTCGCGAATATCGAGCGCTTCATGGCGGTAGCCGGGGATATCGCGGCGGAGCATCTGCAGCACCCAGCTTGTATCGCCCTCCGGTCCAAAGAACACCGCACGGTGATTGCTATCGATACCTGCAACTTGAAATCCGTTTCGCGCAAAAAAGCGCGCCACTTCAGAGCCGATGAGTCCGCAAGATCCGGTTACCAGTACGACCTTAGCCATGGCGACGTGGCCATTTTAGCAACTACTTTTCCGATTGCCCTAGAAAGCGCGCTAGAGCACAGGACAAGGACGTAGGGCACAGCCCGCGATCCGGGAAGAGGGTGTGAGCGGCGGCACTCAGGCAAAAGGCCATCTGCTACACTCCGTCATTGTGAAGGTGTCCATTCTCATTCCGGTCTATAACGAGCGCACCGTGGTAGAGCGCTCCTTATCGCTGGTGCTGGCAGCGCCGCTGCCGGAAAACATGGAACGCGAACTGGTAATTGTCGACGATTGTTCGACCGATGGCACCTGGGATATTCTGCAGCGGCTGGCTCGCGATTTTCCCGAGATCAGGCTATACCGGCATGAGAAGAACGCCGGAAAGGGCGCCGCAGTTCGCACCGCGGTAGAGCTGGCAACCGGCGATTTTGCGCTGGTACAGGATGCCGATCTGGAATACGATCCGGCCGAATATCCGCGCCTGCTGCGTCCGCTTCTGGACGGGCACGCCGATGCGGTATTCGGGTCGCGATATATGTCGGGCGAGCAGTCGCGCGTGCTGCCGTTCTGGCACTCCATGATCAACAAGGGGCTGACGATCGTCTCCAATATGTTTTGCAACCTCAATCTGACGGACATGGAGACGTGCTACAAGGTGTTCCGGACAGACCTTCTGAAGAGCATTCCAATTCGCTCCGACCGCTTCGGCTTTGAGCCCGAGATCGTGATGAAGAGCGCCAAGCGCAAGCTGCGTATCTATGAAGTCCCCATCAGCTATCACGGCCGCACGTATGAAGAGGGGAAAAAAATCGGCTGGAAGGACGGGCTAAAAGCTTTCGGAGTGATTCTCAAGTTCTGGCTCATCGACGATTTGTATTCGGCCCCGTACGGGCGCAATGTCATCAACAATCTTTCCGGCACTCCTGCTTATATCGGTTGGATTACCCGTATCGTTCGCGGCTATATCGGCGATACGGTGCTGGAGGTGAGCGCCGGAATCGGCAACATCTCCGGCCGTCTCATGGGAAAGAAGATGCTGTATGTGGCGGCGGAAAAGGATCCGCTTCACCTGCACGCGCTCCGCAACCGCTTTCTACGCACACCGAATGTTGTAGTGCAGCACCTGGACCCGGACTCTTCGGGAGCTTTCGATTCCGTTGAAAACTGTTTTGACACGGTGCTGTGCCTGAGCGTTCTGGAGTACCTCGAAAATCCGCTAGGCGCGCTGGCGGGGATGCGTGCGGCGCTCAAGCCGGGCGGCAATATCGTCGTGCTCGTTCCCAGCGGACCGGCGCTCTACGGCAGCCTGGACCAGTCGCTCGGACACAAGCGGCGATTTCGCGCCGGGGATCTTCGCGAGATGCTGGAGCGGACCGGCTTCGCGGTAGATCGCAGCTACAACTTCAACAAGGTCGGGACGCCTCCGTGGTGGATCTATAGCAAACTGCTCAAGATCCGCCGCTTCAACAAAATCGTGTTGAAGATTTTCGATAAGACGGTCTGGATCTGGAGCCGTCTGGACCCGATCCTCCCGTGGCGCGGGTTGTCGCTCATCATTGTCGCGAAGAAGGAAGAGGGCGCTGGACCGCGTGCCGCTTCGGCGCAGCCTGGCGCTGTCACCGCGCGCTCGGAAAGCACTCGCTGACGGTTGTAGCGATCATCGAGCTTTAGCGAAGATTGCTATCATCTCGATTCAACCTGATGACTCGCGACCAATTTGCCGGTATCGTGTCCCGCTTCGCTCAACAGTATGTGTTGGTGATCGGCGATCTCATGCTCGATGAATTTGTATGGGGCAAGGTATCGCGCATCTCTCCGGAAGCGCCGGTTCCGGTGGTGAACGTGACATCGGAGTCGTACTATCCGGGAGGAGCGGCTAACGTCGCGCGGAATGTCCGCGAGTTCGGGGCACGAACGTCCGTGCTCGGCGCTATTGGGGCGGACGCGGCGGGAGAGCGCCTGCTCGGTCTTCTCGGCGAATGTGGCATCGATACGGCAGGCGTGCGCCGGGTGAAAGGCGGCGCCACGCCCGTGAAGACGCGGATCATTGCCCGAAATCAGCAGGTGGTCCGGGTCGATCGCGAACGCAAAACCCTGCTCACCGCGGAAGAGATGGAGCGCGCCATGCGCGATTGCGAAGACGCCATCGCCAAGGCCGATGGAATCGTGGTGGCGGATTACGGGAAAGGCTTTTTGACCCAGGCGCTCGCCGACTTTATCTGTGAGATGGCACGTAAGCATCGCAAAGTGCTGGCTATCGATCCGCATCCCCATACCTCGCTGGCATGGAGCGGCGCTACCGCGGTGAAACCGAACCGGCTGGAAGCGTTCCTGGCCGCAGGGATGCCGTGGAGCGAACCGTTCGAGCCCGCGTTCAGCGACGCCGCGCTGCTCAATGCCGGAAGAGTGCTGTTGGAGCGCTGGCAGCCGGAGTCGCTTCTGGTGACATTGGGAGAGCAGGGGATGCTTTTGTTCCGGCGCGGCGCTGCTCCGTATCACATTCCTACCTGCGCCAAAGACGTTTTCGATGTATCGGGGGCCGGCGATACGGCACTGGGCGTTTTTACGCTGGGTCTCTGCGCGGGCGCTTCGGCGGTGGAAGCTGCCGAGATGGCGAACTATGCCAGCGGAATCGTGGTAGGGAAGTTGGGGACCGCGACCACGAATCCTTCGGAATTGCTGACCACCTTCGACGCTCTTCGAGCCGGGGTATAGTCGGGGCCCGCCGAAGCCGCGTTCCGGGCCGAATGCGATATACTGAACGTTCCGGCGGTACTCTCCGGCACCGTTCCCTCCTTCGGAATCAATTTCACACCGCCTGAATTCCCCTTCGAAAGTGATACACCATGCGTATTTTTCGAGCTATTTGCGGCTCTCTAGCGGTAGTGATTTGCGCCGGTGCTTTGCAGGCTCAAGTTCAGTTTCCTGCCGGTAAGGGGGAGGAAACCGTTCCCGGCCAGTTATTGGTCCGGCTGAAGAGCGGCGCTTCGATTTCGAACGTGCTTGCCGCCGCCGCTCCTGCCGCGAAAGCGAACGCCATCAACGCAACCGCGAACCTGTATTTGCTGCAATTGCCGGCGGGCGCGCAAGCCGCCATCGCGCAGGTGCTTGCGTCGCATTCCGATGTCAGCTACGTGGAGCCGAACCGCATCCGCCACACGAGCGTTACGGCGCCAAATGACCCGAGTTATGCGTCGCAGTGGGCACTTACCGCTGTCAATGCGCTGCAGGCGTGGAACTCTGTTTCGACTCAGTATCTGACCCAGGCGACCGCAACCGGACAACGCATCAAAGTCGCGGTGCTGGACACGGGCGTGGATTGCGGCCATCCGGACTTCATCAATGCCGGCGGGATCTCGGCCAATTCGGCCAACGGCGGGCAGATCAACACGAGTTTGAGCCGCGCTTTCACGGCAAGCACAATTTCTTCGCCGCTCTGCACTGTGATGGACGACAACGGGCATGGCACGCATGTGGCGGGCACCATCGCGGCGTCGGCGCAGAATGCGACGGGCGTGACGGGCCTCGCGTGGCCGGTGACCGTCGTCAGCTATAAAGTGCTGGACAACACGGGCAGCGGCAGCGATTCGACAATCGCACAGGCCATCATGGCAGCGGCGGACGCGGGCATTCCGATCGTCTCCATGAGCCTGGGCGGCGCGGGCTATTCGCAGACGCTACAGGACTCTGTTTACTACGCGTGGGCGCGCAATACGCTGGTGATCGCGGCGGCGGGCAACAGCAGCACGAATGCACTGACGTTTCCGGCCGGCGCGAATTATGTGCTGGGCGTCTCCGCCACGGATTCCAACGGAAATTTCGCGAGCTTCTCCAATTACGGCAATTCGGTGGACATAGCTGCTCCCGGCGTGAGCATCCTGTCAACAGCTCCGAGTTACGCCGGAGCATATCTCGGCATCCAGAACTACGCCACGCTGAGCGGCACCAGTATGGCGACACCGCACGTCAGCGCAGTGGCGGGGCTAATCGCCCTGACCACTCCCGGAGCGACTCCGGCGGTGATTGCACAGCGGCTGCAGCAGACCGCGACGTCCGCCGTCAATGGCGGCGGCTGGAATCAGACCTACGGCTACGGAATTGTCAACGCAGCAGCGGCAGTGAACGGCACGCTCCGTTCGGCGAGCATCGGCGGAGTGACGGGCCAGGTGGTCAATGCGAGCCGGCTGCCGGTTAACGGCGCGACGGTAACGATAGCCGGGCAGTCCGTGGTCACCGCGTCCGACGGCCTTTTCCGCTTCGCGAATCTGAACGCCGCAGATTACACAATCACCGCCACGGCGGCCGGCCAGCCGGCAGCCACACAGACGGTGGCGCTGCTGCCGGGTGCGGACACTGCGATCACGCTCATCATGAGCAACTCGCTCGGCTTTTTCACCGGACAGGTAACGGCGAACGGCGTAGGCGTGGCCGATGTGGTGGTGGAAGCCAGTAACGGAACGGTTGCGGGAACGGCGATGACCGACGCAAGCGGTAATTACTCGCTCCCTGTGGCGAGCGGCACTTATCAGTTGACCGCTTCGGCTATCGGCGCGGTGTCTTCCGCGGCTGTGCCGGCGACGGTCGCGGCGGCCGGCACAACGAACGTGAATCTCACAATCGCAAGGTTCGGGAATATCTATGGGACGGTGGTCAACAGCAGCTCGCAAGCGATTCCGGGAGCAGCCATTACAGTGGTAGGCGCTGCGGCGTCAACCAGTGCGACAAGTGATGCGAGCGGCCATTTTCAGACGATCGGCCTGCCCGCCGGGAGTTATACGGTCACATCGTCCGTATCGGGGTTACCGCCGGCTTCCGCAGCGGCTACAGTAAATGCGAACGCTACGTCCACGCTCACTCTAACGATGGGCGCGGCAGCCGGATTCACGGCAATTCGCGTCAACGCCGGGGGAGCGGCTTACGCGGACAGCAGCGGCAATCAATGGTTCGCCGATTCCAGTTACACGGGCGGCTTCCTGTGGACAATCGCGCAGCCGATTCCAAACAGCACAATGCCTGTTCTGTACCAGACCTGCCGGTATGGCAGCTTCAGCTACCAGTTCGCCGTTCCGAACGGCGCCTATACGGTGAAGTTGAAGTTCGCGGAAATCGCGATGAGCGGAGCCGGACAGCGCCTCTTCAACGCGTCCATCAACGGCGCGTCCGTGCTGTCGAATTTCGACATCTTTGCGGCGGCGGGCGGCGCGTTCCTGGCGATCGACAAAGCCTTCGCGGTGACGGTCTCAGGCGGTCAAATTGCGATCCAGTTCAGTTACGGAGCGGCGAATGCGCCGATGGTGAACGCCATCGAGATTACGCAGGGCGCCAGCGCGCCGGTGTCGGTTACGCTTTCGCCGGGGACGGCCTCGCTGTCCGGCGGCGGAACACAGCAGTTCACGCCGGCCGTTTCGGGGTCCACAAATACGGCGGTGACGTATTCGGTGAATCCGCAGGTAGGGAGCATCTCGGCGAGTGGGCTCTATACAGCTCCGGCCACGATCCCGGCGCTGCAGAGCGTGGTTGTTACGGCGACGAGCTCAGCGGATACGAGCCAATCGGCGAGCGCGGTGGTCACCCTCAATCCACCGGCAACGACGGGCTTTACGCCTATTCGGGTCAACGCGGGGGGCAGCGCATACACCGACTCCGCCGGAACCTTCTGGAGCGCCGACACGGGCTACGCCGCTGGGGCAAAGTGGTCTATAACAAACGCCATTTCGAATACGGTGTCTCCGACTCTGTATCAGACTTGCCGCTACGGCAGTTTCTCGTATCAATACGCGGTTCCCAACGGGAGCTATACCGTCAAGCTCAAATTCGCGGAGGTGGTCTACAGCGCAGCCGGCCAGCGGCAGTTCAATGTGGCTATCAATGGCGGTCAGGTGCTTAACAATTTCGATATCTACGCTACCGCGGGCGGCGAGTTTGTTGCAGTGGATGAGTCCTTCCCGGTCACCGTTACTACCGGACAGATCACAATTCTGTTCACGCCGGGCGCCGCCGATTCCGCCATGGTGAATGGCATCGACATCCAACAGGCGTCATCGTCGACAGGCACATCCACCAGCGTGCGCGTGAACTCCGGCGGCACATCGTATACCGATGCATCCGGCAATGCCTGGAGCGCCGACCAGAACTTCATTTCCGGATCCACCTGGGCGGCAACGAACGCGATCGCCAATACCGGGAATCCGGTGCTCTATCAGACTTGCCGCTACGGGCATAACTTCTCGTATAACTTTCCGGTGGCAAACGGGACGTATACGGTGGTGCTGAAGTTCGCCGAGGTCGCGCATACAGGTGCCGGGCAGCGGCAGTTCAATGCGTCGATCAACGGGTCGCCGGTCCTCACGAATTTCGACATCTTCGCGGCCGCCGGGGGCGAATTCATAGCGCTCGACAAAACGTTCCCGGTGACGGTAACCGATGGCCAGATCTCGATTCAGTTTACGGCAGGAGCTGCGGATGCGCCGATGATCAATGCCATCCAGATCGCCACCCAATAATTTGCGGCAATCACGCGCAGGCGAGGCTCCGCCAAAAGGCGTAGAGAGTACCTCCCTAAATACCATTACCAGTAGTACTAAAACCAAATTATCTGTTGAAAACGTGGGGGTTATAATCAAGTCGCAACAAGTGAACGTCCCAATTAACCAATAGATAGGTTGACCGGAGCACAACAGAGTGCAAAAATGTGTCAATCCGTACTTGAACGTTGTAGGTGTTAAAAGGGATCACTCATGCAGAAGCGAAAATGCGTACGCAACAGTGGGAATGCTCTGAAGGCCGCACGCACGGCATTCTATTTTTTGGCGACTCTGTTCCTGCTCGTGATGGCTATGCCGCATCCGGCACAGGCCTATGTCGATCCGGGCAGTGGCTCCATGATCTGGCAGATCTTGGCTGCGTCGATCGTCGGGTCGCTTTTTTATCTCCGCAAAGCTGTAAACTGGGTTCGCAGCCGGATCGGAAGCAGCACAAGAATTGACTCCGTGCGCTAAACCTCGGGCCCTGTCCATCGCCAATTACCTTCCGCTGAAGCTCCAGCGGTTCCCAACGAAAGTCCCGGAGTAGGGAATGCCGTTCTCCCACGCCGCAGGCGCTCGCGGTGGGCACCCCGCTGTCTTCATGGATCGCGATGGCACCCTGATGGAAGAGGTCGAGTACTGCAGCGATCCGGCACAGGTCAGAGCGTATCCTGGTGTCCCGGAGGCGCTGCGGGCTTTAAAGGCCGGCGGGTATTTGACCATCGTCATCACCAACCAAAGCGGCATTGGGCGGGGTATGTTTACGGAAGAGCAATACCGCGCGGTCGAAGCCGAGTTGCTTCGGCAGCTCGGACCGGGAGCCATCGACGCAACGTACTTTTGTACGGAGCCGCCTGGGGGCCGCTCGGATCGACGCAAGCCGGCAACGGGCATGGTCATGGAAGCAGCACGGGACCATGACATCGACCTGAGCCGCTCCTTCTTCGTCGGCGACAAAGCCGCGGATGTGGAGTGTGGCCGGAATGCCGGAACGAAAACCGTGCTGGTCCGGACGGGATACGGAGCGCAGCAGAGTTGTTCGCCCGATTTCGTGACTCAGGACTTTCCCGGAGCAGTGCGCCTCATCCTCTCCCAGAAGTAAACTAGTACCTCTTGAAAATGTGCGTCCGCACACCTACCCTATATAGATGCCTGGCTTCGATGGTTTGCGGCGGCTTTACAGGCGCGTCTCCGTATCGGTGAACTATCGCGTTGCGAGCGCGAATGGTGGACGTTGGGCCGCGCATTGCCGTCCCACGGACATCTTCTTCCTGATGACGAACATTTGTAATGCGCGCTGCGTGCATTGCGATATCTGGAAAAATAAGGGCCGGGAAGACACTCCCACCGTCGATGAGTACAAGGCCGTGCTTACGGGTCTGCGCCAGTGGCTCGGACCGGCTGCCATCTGTTTCACAGGCGGGGAAGCGCTCCTGCGGCCGTATACGCCGGAAGTTGTTGCTCACGCGTCGGCCATCGGGCTACGAGCCGAGGTGTTGACGCACGGCTATTGGGACGAGCAGAAGCGCATCGAAGCGCTGGCGCGGGCTAAGCCGGCGCGCATCACGATGTCGCTGGACGGCGTCGGCGAGGCGCATACGACGATTCGAGGCCGCGACAAATTTTTTGAAAAAACCATGCGGTCGCTGGCTACGTTACAGCGCCTGCGAGCCGATGAGTCTCTCGGGTTCGTAATCCGCCTGAAGACCGTCATCATGAGCCAGAACGTCGACGAAGTGGATCGCGTGGCGGTATATGCGGCTGAGAATGGCTGCGAGGTTTTCTATCAGCCCATTGAACAGAATTACAACACTCCCGACGATCCGCGGTGGTTCGAGCACAGCGAAAACTGGCCAAAGGACCCGGCCCGGGCCATCGCCGCGGTCCGGCGGCTCATCGAGCTGAAAGCCCAGGGCCTGCCGATCCGGAACACAGTGGAACAACTCAAGGTCATGATCCCGTACTTTGAGAATCCCGATGCATTACGCGTCTCGGTGCAGCAGCACAGCGCGCATTCCAAGCTGCCGTTGTGCAGCGCGATTACGAATATGCAGATCATGCCGAACGGCGATGTGTTGACGTGCTACGGCATGCCGCCTGCCGGCAACATCAGGCAATCGCCAATCCGGGAAATCTGGCGTAATCGCCAGAGCTGGTGGAACGGCGGCTGCTGCCATGAGTCCCGATTCAGCGAGGCCGAGAAGGAGACTCGCGGTCTTGTCACGCTGCAGTAACAGCGTCCTTTCCGTGTTCGGTTTGCGCCCGCGGCGTATCGGCTCGTCGGAGATCTTCATTCGCGAATTCTCGGAGCAACTGGGCGGGAGAGGGTGGAAGAGCGCCCTCTGCTTCATCGAGGAGCCGCTTCCGGAAGTCCGCGAGTTTCTCACTCTCCCGAACGTTACCTTTGATGTCGTGCGCGACAACTGGACCGGGCGGCCAACTGCCACTCTGCAGCTGGCGCAACTCGTCCGCAAGTACCGGCCGCAGATTCTGCACCTGCACTTTGTCCGCTTGCTGACGCCGCATCCCTGGGTGGCGAAGGGGCTCGGCGTCAAAAAGGTCTACTTCACCGATCAAAGTTCGCTGCCGGAACACTGGGACGCGCGGCCGCGGCCGATTTGGAAACGAGCTATCGCACGAGCTATTGCCCGGCCGATCGATCATATTATTTCCGTTAGCGAGTTCGGGCTGCGGAACCTCGCCGGGCGCGGCGTTGTCGAACCTGAGCGTTTCCGTTTGATTTACAACAGCGTCGACCTCTGCCGCGCCGCGCAGGGACTGAATCAGCGCGAAGAGTTCCGGAAGCGCCACGGCATCGGCTCGGATCGCCTGGTGATCGCGCAAGCCAGTAAGCTGATGCCGGAAAAGGGCCTCCAGGACTTGCTGCACGCCGCCGCGCTGGTCATCAAGTCAGAGCCGCGGGCCCACGTCGTCATCGCCGGGGACGGGCCGTATGAACGGGAGTTGAAAGACTTGGCGGATGCGCTGCAGATTCGCGCTCACGTTACATTCACGGGACTGGTGCGGGATCCGCTAGCCGAAGGGGTCTATGCGGCCGCGGAAGTAGCGTGCCAGTTATCGCGGTGGCAGGAGGTCTTCGGCTACACGATCGGCGAGGCGATGGCCAGCGCCCGGCCTGTAATCGGCACGCGCGTCGGCGGCATACCGGAGTTAATCGCCGACGGAGAAACGGGGTTCCTGGTGGACCGCGGCGATATCGCCACAATCGCCGGGCGGATCGTAGAATTGCTGCGCGACCAGGATCTTCGAGAGCGGCTGGGCCGCGCGGGGAGAGAGGTGGCGGCAACGCGCTTCAACCACAAAGCCAATGTGGCGCAGGTGCTGGAACTCTATGGAATCTAGCTAGGCGCCTACCGCTACCGCGCGTTTCTTTTCCGGCGCCGGGATGCCTGTCAACTCGGAGTAGAGGCTTATCCAGCGCGGGCCAACGGATTTCCACGAGTATTGCGCGCATTCGTTATATCCGCGCCGCGCCAGTTCCCTGGCATACGCGGGATCTCTCAACAAGCGGCAGGCCGCGGCGGCGAGCGCGTTTGAATCGCCGCAGTTCACCAGCAGCCCGGTCCACTCATTCTTGACTATGTACGGGATGCCGCCTGCGTTCGTGCTGACAACGGGAAGTCCGGCGGCATAGCATTCCAGAACCGTGCCAGGCATGTTATCGATATCCGGACTCATCATGAAGATGTCTGCGGCATCGTATAAC
>Ga0308173_10001046_pt1 | contig 13250 bp, 13 predicted proteins | sample PhyPR1_FD_203716 | JGI IMG/M metagenome (GOLD analysis project Ga0308173, IMG submission 203716) | Soil microbial communities from UC Gill Tract Community Farm, Albany, California, United States - DLSLS.P.R1 | ecosystem: Environmental > Terrestrial > Soil > Agricultural land | place: USA...
GCACTGCTCGCCGCGATCGTGCTCGCGGCGGCGCTCGGCGCCTCGACGCTCTCCGCGATGGTGGCGATCGGGATCGCCTCCGTGCCGGTCTTCGCCCGCGTCACCCGTGCCGGCGCCCTCAGCGTGCTGGAGTCGGAGTACGTGCTCGCCGCGCGCGCCTACCGGCGCGGAACAGTGGCCATCCTCTGGCGGCACGTCCTGCCGAACATCCGCGCGCTGCTGATCGTGCAGATGAGCCTGCTCTACTCGATCGCGATCCTCGCCGAGGCGGGCCTTTCGTACCTCGGCCTCGGGACGCCGCCGCCGACGCCGACGTGGGGCCAGATGGTCGAAGAGGCGCAGCAGTACCTCGACCGCGATCCGCTCCTCGTCTTCTGGCCCGGCATCTTCATCGCGCTCGCCGTGCTCGGGTTCAACCTGCTCGGGGACGGGCTTCGCGACGTCCTCGACCCGCGCCTGAGGTCGAGCAGTTGACCCTGCTCGCGGTCGAGGATCTGTCCGTCGAGATCGGCGGCGCCCGCGTCGTGGACGGCGTCACGTTCCGGCTCGACCCCGGCGAACGGGTCGGGTTGATCGGGGAGTCCGGCAGCGGCAAGTCGATGACGGCGCTTGCGTTGATCGGCCTCCTGCCGGACGAGGCTCAGGTGCGCGGCCGGATCGACTTCGACGGCCGCGACATCGTGCGCCTCGGCGAGGCGCAGCGGTGCCGGCTACGCGGCGACCGGATCGGGATGATCTTCCAGGAGCCGATGACCGCGCTCAACCCGACGATGCGCGTCGGCCGGCAGGTGGCGGAGGTGCTGCAGCGGCATCGAGGCGCCTCGCGTTCGCAAGCGGCCGCCCGGACGCTCGAGCTGCTCGAGCGCGTCGAGTTCCACGAGCCGGATCGGATCGCCCGCGCCTACCCGCACGAGCTCTCGGGCGGGCAGCGTCAGCGCATCCTCGCCGCCGCCGCAATCGCCTGCAGCCCTGCGCTCGTTCTCGCCGACGAGCCGACGACTGCCCTCGACGTGACGGTGCAGGCGCGGGTCCTCCGCCTCCTCGCGCGGCTCGTCGCAGAGGAAGGCGCGGCCCTGCTTCTGATCAGCCACGACCTGGCCGTCGTCTCCGGCATGTGCGACCGCCTGCTCGTGATGTACCGCGGCAGGCTCGTCGAGCAAGGGGCGACGGCACGGGTGCTCGAGCGGCCGCAGCATCCGTACACGCGCGGACTGCTCGCGACGGCCGGCGCGCTCGACGGCGCCGCCCGCGGCAGCGTCCTGCCGACGATTCCGGATTTCCTGGAGGTTGCCCTGTGAGCAAGGGACCGGACGCGCTGCTCGAGGTGCGCGGCGTGTCGAAGGTGTACCCCGGCCGGGGCGAGCGCCGGCAGATCCAGGCGCTCGACGACGTCAGCCTCGAGGTGCGGCGCGGCGAGACGCTCGGCGTCGTCGGCGAGTCCGGTTCGGGCAAGTCCACGCTGGCGCGGCTTCTGCTCGCGCTCGAGCAGCCCACGTCGGGCGAGATCCTCTTCGACGGCGCACCCGTCAGCGGCCGCCGGGAGCGCGAGCTCGAGCACCTGCGCCGGAACGTCCAGGTCGTCTTCCAGGATCCGATGGGCTCGCTCGACCCCCGGATGCGGATCGGCACCGCCGTCTCGGAGCCGTTGCGCGCGCTCGGCATTGCCGGCGACCGCAAGGCACGTGTGGCGGAGCTCCTCGAAGCGGTCGGACTGCCGCCGGAGGCCGCGTCCCGCTACCCGCACGAGTTCTCGGGCGGCCAGCGGCAGCGGATCGCGATCGCCCGCGCGCTCGCGCCCCGCCCGACCGTTCTGATCGCCGACGAGGCGGTGAGCGCGCTCGACGTCTCGGTGCGCGCACACGTGCTGAATCTCCTGAACAGGCTGATCGCCGATCTCGGGCTGACGCTCGTCTTCATCTCGCACGACATGTCGGTGATCCGCTACATGTGCACGCGCGTCGCCGTCCTCTACCGCGGCCGGCTCGTCGAGGAGGGGCCGACCGACGACGTCTACGCCGACCCGCACGACGCCTACACGCGCTCGCTGCTCGCGGCGGTGCCGCGACTCGGGCGCCAGGTTGGCGAGCCGGAGCTGACCGCCGAGGTGGAGGTATGAGCCTGCAGCGTCCTTCGCTCGACCGGCTGCGGGAGGTCGCCGAGCGCAGCCATCTGCACTCCTCCGACGAAGAGCTCGCGTTTCTGCAGGAGCTCGGTGACGGGCTGCTCGCCTCGTGTGAGAGGCTCCACACGCTGCCGGGCGAGCGGCTCCCGGTCGCCTATCCGCGTGGCGCGGCTGCCCGGCCTGCGCCGGAGGCGAACCCGTACAACGCCTGGGCGTGGCGCTATCGCGTCGAGGGTGAGCGCGAGGGGCTCCTCGCCGGCCTCGAGCTCGCCCTGAAGGACGTCGTCCCCGTGGCGGGGATGCCGCTCGAAGCGGGGTCGGCCGTGCTGCGCGGGCACGTCGCCGGCTACGACGCGACGATCGTGACGCGCATTCTGCGCGCGGGCGGGAGGCTCGTCGGCACCGCGACGACCGAGGACTTCTGCCTCTCCGGCGCGAGCGTCTCGTCGTCGACCGGGTTCGTCCGCAACCCGCACGATCCGACCCGCTCGGCCGGTGGGTCGTCGAGCGGCGTCGCAGCCCTCGTCGCCGCGGGCGACGTCGACGCGGGTATCGGCGCCGACCAGGGCGGCTCGATCCGAATCCCGGCCTCGCTCTGCGGCGTCTACGGCCTGAAGCCCACCTACGGGCTCGTGCCCTATACCGGCTGCGTCCCGATCGACGTCAGCGTCGACTACGTCGGCCCGATCGCCCGGAAGGCCGTAGACCTCGCGCGCATACTCGAGGCGATCGCCGGCTTCGACGACGGCCTCGACCCGCGCCAGCAGCGCGACCTGTCCGCGCGCAGCTACACCCACCTGCTCGGCGACGGGCGCCTCGACGGCCTGCGCATCGGGGTCGTCGGTGAGGGGTTCGCGCGCGAGGGGCTCTCCGACCCGGGCGTCGACGAGACGGTTCGCCGGGCCGCGGCGGCGCTCGGCGAGCTGGGAGCCACGGTCACCGAGGTCTCCGTGCCCGAGCACCTCTACGCGATGGACGTGCACGCCTCGATCCTCCTCCAGGGAGCCTGCGAGTTCATGGCGCGCGGAAACGGGATCGGCCTGCCGGGCAAGGGTTTCTACGACGCGTCGCTCGCCGAGGCCGTCGCGCGCGGCCGTCGCAGCCGATCCGACGAGCTGTTCGCGAGCGTCAAGCTCGCACTCGTCTTCGGCGGTTACCTCTGGGAGGAATACGGCGGCGCCTACTACGCGAAGGCCCAGAACCTCGCCGTCCGGTTGCGGCGCGCCTACGACGCGGCGCTCGCCGAGAACGACCTGCTCGTCCTGCCGACGACCTGTGTGACGGCGCCCGAGCTGCCGGGCCTCGACGCGAGCCCGGCGGAGGTCGTGCGGCTTGCCCTCGACCCGGCGCTGATCTCGAACACCTGCGCCTTCAACCACACCGGTCACCCGGCGCTCAGCGTTCCCGTCGGCCCCCTCGACGGACTGCCCGTCGGGTTGATGCTCGTCGCCGCCCGCGACGCCGACGCGACGCTTTTGCGCGCTGCCGAGGCGCTCGAGCGGGCCGGCGCGATCCTGGGAGGCAGAGCATGAGCATCGACCGCGACGCCGTCGTCGCATTCACGCAGGCGCTCGTGCGGATCGAGAGCGTCAACGACCCCGCGTCGGGGCGCAGCGAGGCGCCCGCGGCCGCCCTCGTCGCCGAGCAGATGCGTGCTTTCGGCTGGGATCCGCAGATCGAGGAGGTCGCCCCCGGCCGCCCGAACGTCGTCGCCGTCCTCGACGGTGGCCGGCCCGGGCGCACGCTGCTCCTCGAAGGGCACACCGATGTCGTGACCGAAGGGCCGCGCGCGCTCTGGAGCGTCGATCCCTTCGGGGCGGTGATCCGTGACGGCCGGCTCTACGGCCGCGGCTCGGCGGACATGAAAGCCGGGGTCGCCGCGATGCTCTTCGCCGCCGACGCACTCGCGCGCAGCGGCCCGTTCCCCGGCCGCCTCGTCGTCGCCGCTTTCGTCGACGAGGAAGGGATGATGCTCGGCGTCAAGCACTTCTGCCGCACCGAGCTCGCCCGCGCAGTCGACGCGGCGATCGTCTGCGAGCCGGAGGGGTTCGAAGTCTGCACGGCCCAGAAAGGCGCGGTCCGGCTCCGTCTCGACGCGCGCGGGAAGATGGCGCACGGGGCGATGCCGCAGCACGGGGTGAACCCGGTACCCGCACTCGCCGCATTCGTCACCGCCGTCGGCGAGGAGCAGCAGCGTCTGCAGCACGCCTACGGTGCGCACCCGACCCTCGGGCCCACGTACCTGACGCCGACGGTCGTGTGTGCCGGCGACGAGCTTCAGCTGAACGTCATCGCCGAGACGGCCTGGCTCGCCGTCGACGTGCGGACGATCCCCGCCGTCGACCACGGCGCGCTCGTCCAGCGGCTCGAAGGTGAGGCGGCGCGGATCGCCGCCGAGACGGGTGTCGAACTGACGCTCACCGTCGTCGACGACCGGCCGGCGACCGAGACCGCCGAGGACGAGGCGGTCGTGCGTGCAGTCGTCGCCGCCCACGAAGCAGCCTACGGCGAGCGCCCCCGCATCGGCGGCGTGCCCGGCGCGACGGACGGGACGATCCTCTGGCGCGACCTCGGCATCCCGGTCGCCGTGTACGGGCCGGGCGGCAAGTGGATCGCGCACCAGGTCGACGAGTACGTGGAGGTGGAGGAGATCGGCGCGTACGCCGACGCCTACGTGGACGCGGCGCGCCGCTACCTGGAGGAGGCCGCGGCGTGAGCGCGGGCCCCACCAATTCGCTCGTCGACGTGCCGGGCGTGCTCGTCGGTCGCTATGAGCGGGCCGACGCGCCGTTCCTGACGGGCACGTCCGTCGTCTGCTTCCCGGACGGGGCCGTGGCGTCGGCCGACGTCCGCGGCGGCGGCCCCGGAACGCGCGAGACCGACCTGCTCGACCCGCGCAATCTCGTCGAGCGGATCCACGCGCTCGTGCTCACGGGCGGCAGTGCATACGGGCTCGACGCGGCGGGCGGTGTCATGCGGGCGCTCGAGGCGAAGGGCGTGGGCTTCCAGGTCGGCCCCGACCCGGGGCACGTCGTCCCGGTCGTCCCTGCGGCCGTGCTCTTCGACCTCGGCCGGGGCGGCGACTTCCGTGCGCGGCCCGACGCGGAGTGGGGAGAGCGCGCCGTCGCCGACGCCTCTGCCGCGGCGGTCGTGCGTGGCAACGTCGGCGCCGGGACGGGCGCCGCCTGCGGCGCGCTGAAGGGCGGGCTCGGATCGGCGAGCGAGGTGCTGCCGTTCGGCGTTCGCGTCGCCGCTCTCGCCGCGGCGAACGCGGGCGGCGACGCCGTCGATCCCGCGCGCGGGACGATCTACGGTGCGGAGGCCGCCCTCGACGGCGAATTCGACGGGCTCGGCACGCCGAGTCGAGACGACGTGCTCCGCGCGGCCGAGCTGCGCGCCGATCCGCGCGGCCTGCTCGCGAACACGACGATCGGCGTCGTCTGCACCGACGCCGCACTGACGAAGGCCGAGGCGCAGAAGATGGCCGGGATCGCGCACGACGGTCTCGCGCGCGCGATCCGCCCGGCACACACGTACTTCGACGGCGACACCATCTTCGCCGCCGCCACCGGGCACGCCGAGCTGCCCGTATCGGAGGCGGCGCCGGACTTCCGTCGCGCCGAGCGCGCGACCCTCCTGAACCTCGTCTTCGAGGCGGGCGCGCGCGCCTTCGCGCGTGCGATCGCCGACGCGGTGCTCCAGGCCGAGAGCGTGCCCGGCCTGCCGTGCTACCGCGAGCTCTATCCGTCCGCGTTCACGTCCCCGTAAGGAGAGCCATGGCGACCGCATCCAGCTTCCCCGCAGCTTCCACCGGCCGGCGCCTCGCCGGCAAGACGGCGATCGTAACCGGCGGTGGCTCCGGCATCGGCCGCGCAGCCGCGCGCCGCTTCGCCGCGGAGGGCGCGCGCGTCGCGATCGTCGACCTTGCCGGTGACGCCGCCGAGGCGGTGCGCGACGAGATTGGCGACGGCGCGATCGCCCTGCAGCTCGACGTCACCGACGCCGGCGCGGTGTCGGCGGGAATCGAGACGGTCACCGACGCCTTCGAGCGCATCGACGTCTACTTCAACAACGCGGGCATCCCGCAGGCGGCGAAGCCGATCGCGGACACGACCGAGGACGAGTGGCGCCGGATCATGGACGTCAACCTGCGGGCCGTGTTCCTCGGCGTCCGGGCGGTGGCGCCGGTGATGCGCGAGGCGGGCGGCGGCTCGATCGTCGTCACGTCGTCGATCGCGGCCGCCCGCCCGCGGCCGGGGATCGCGACCTACGTCGCGTCGAAGGCGGGCGTGAACGGCCTCGTCCGCGCGCTCGCGCTCGAGCTTGCGGCCGACCGGATCCGGGTGAACGCGATCGCGCCGGTCGCCGTCCGGACGCCGATGTTGAAGGAGTTCGGGTTCGCCGACAGCGAACAGGCCGCGATCGAGCGCGTCGAGCAGTCGATCCCGCTCGGCCGGCTCACCGAGCCGGAGGACATTGCGGCGGCGGCGCTCTACCTCGCCTCCGAAGAAGCGCGCTGCATCACCGGCATCGTCCTCAACGTCGACGGCGGGAGGGATCTGTGAGCGCCGTCGCCGAGACGCTCACGGCCGTCGACCCTGCGACGGGGGAGACGATCCGCGAGCTGCCGCTCTCGACGCCGGCGGACGTCGACGCGGCGGTCGCCCGCGCCGGAGCCGCCGCGCGCCGCAGCGACTGGCGGACGCCCGCCGTCCGGGCGGAGGTCCTTGCCGCGATCGGCCGCGCGCTGCTCGAGTCCGCAGACGAGCTGGCGCTGCTCGAGTGCCGCGACACGGGCAAGCCGCTCTCGCAGGCGCGCGGCGACGTCGTGGCCGCCGCACGCTACTTCGCGTACTACGCAGGCGCCGCCGACAAGATCGAAGGCTCGTCGATCCCGCTCGGTCCCGGGTACGTCGACTACACGATCCGCGAGCCCTGGGGCGTGTGCGGCCAGATCATCCCCTGGAACTATCCGCTGCAGGTGACCGCACGGACGATGGCTCCGGCGCTCGCGGCCGGAAACGGCGTGGTGCTCAAGCCGTCCGAGGAGGCGTCGGTGACGCCCGTCGAGCTGCTCGCCCTCGCGCGCGGAGCGGGGCTTCCGGAAGGAATCGCCGACATCGTCGTCGGCCGCGGCGACGTCGGCGCCGCGCTCGTCGCGCATGACGGCGTCGACCACGTCACGTTCGTCGGGTCGCCGGCCACCGGGCGCCGGGTCGCAGCGGCCGCCGTCGAGCGGTTCGCGCCCGTCGACCTCGAGCTGGGAGGGAAATCGCCGAACGTCGTCTTCGCCGACGCCGACCTCGATCGCGCTGTTCCCGCCGTCGTTCGCGCGCTGATCCAGAACGCCGGTCAGAGCTGCTCCGCCGGCTCGCGTCTGCTCGTCGAGGCGCCGCGCTTCGAAGAGGTCGTCGAACGTGTCGCGGACGGGCTGCGGTCGCTGTCGGTCGGACCGGGGATCGACGACCACGACCTCGGGCCGCTCGTCTCCGAACGGCAGTTCAGGCACGCGAGTGAGATGCTCGAGCGCGCCCTGCCGAAGGTCGATCTCGTCACCGGGGGCCGCCGCGCCGACGGCCCGGGGCTCGAGACCGGCTGGTACCTCGAGCCGACGCTCCTCGCGCGGGCCCACGCGGCGGACGAGATCTGGAACGAGGAGGTCTTCGGTCCGGTGCTGGCCGCGGCGCCGTTCGAGGGCGAGGAGCAGGCGGTCGAGCTCGCGAACGCGTCGGCGTTCGGGCTCGTGGCCGGCGTCTGGACGCGCGACCTCGGCCGGGCGCACCGCGTCGTGGCGGCGCTTCGCTGCGGGCAGGTATTCGTCAACACCTACGGAGTCGGCGGCGGCGTCGAGCTGCCGTTCGGCGGCGTCAAGCGGAGCGGTTCCGGCCGCGGCAAAGGCCTGCAGGCACTCCACACCTACACACAGGTGAAGAACGTGTGCGTGGCGCTGTGAACGACACCCGGGGCACGCTGCGGGTGGCCGTCGTCCGCGGCGACGGGATCGGCCCCGAGGTCGTCGAGGCGACCCTGCCGCTGCTCGAGCAGGCAGCGGGCCAGGAAGGCACGCGCCTCCAGGTGAGCGAGCTCGACTGGGGCAGCGACCGGTATCTCGCGACCGGTGCCGTGATGCCCGCGGACGCGGCCGAGATCGTCGGCGGGCACGACGCGGTGCTCTTCGGTGCCGTCGGCCGGCCCGACGTGCCGGCGCACGTCGCCGTCTGGGGGCTGATCCTCGCGCTCCGGCAGCAGCTCGACCTCTACGTCAACCTACGACCCGTGACGAGCTGGCCGGGCATCCCCGGACCGCTCCGCGACGGCTCCGGCGTCGACTTCGTCGTCGTCCGCGAGAACACCGAGGGCGAATACGCGGGAATCGGCGGCCGCACTCACGCGGGAACGATCGACGAGGTCGCAGTCGAAGTCGCCGTTCACTCGCGCAGGGCGATCGAACGGGTTGCGCGCTACGCGTTCGATCTCGCCCGCCGCCGGAACGGCCTCGTCAGTCTCGTTACGAAGTCGAACGCGTCGAAGTACGGCTACGTCCTCTGGGACGAGGTCGTCGCCGAGGTTGCCGCCGACTTCGACGACGTCCGCTACGAGGCCGTGTTCGCCGACGCCATGGCGGCCCGCATGATCGAGCGGCCGCGCTCGCTGGACGTCCTGCTCTGCAGCAATCTCTTCGGCGACATCCTGTCCGACCTCGGCGCGCCGCTCCAGGGCGGGCTCGGCATGGCGCCGAGTGCAAACCTTCGGCCGGGTGGCGGGGCGCCGGGAGTGTTCGAGCCGGTGCACGGCTCGGCGCCGGACATCGTCGGCCGGGGCGTCGCGAACCCCATCGGCTGCGTGCTCTCCGGTGCGATGCTGCTCGCCGAGAACGGCCTCGTCGAGGCGCCGAGAGCGCTCGAGCGAGCCGTCGCCGCGGCGGTCGCGGACGAGTCGGCGCGCACCCCGGACCTGGGCGGCCGTGGCACCACCCGCACGATCGCCGAGGCGATCGGCGAGGCGCTCGCGACGGCGATCGTATGACGGGATTCACCTGGAAGAGCAGGACACGGCTCGTCGACGAGGTCGTCGAGGTGCTCCGCGACCGCATCTACGACGGCGACTATCCGCCCGGCACGCCAATCCGGCAGGAGCAGCTCGCCGGCGAGCTCAACGTGAGCCGCACGCCGTTGCGGGAAGCGCTGCGGATGCTCGAGCGCGAGGGTCTCGTGAAGGTCGCGCCCGGACGCGGGCTTCGAGTCGTCACCGCCGACCTCGGCGAGCTCCTCGACGCGTACGAGGCACGCGAGATGGTCGACGGACTCGCGGCACGTCTGGCGGCGCGCCGGTGCGACGCAGAGACGCGTGCGCGGCTCGAGGCGCTCGTCGCCGCGCAGGCCGCCGCGCTCGAGCCCTGGACGCCCGCCGCGTACACCGCCGGCAACGTCGCGTTCCACCGGGCGATCGTCGAGGCGTCCGGAAACGAGTACGTCATCGCGCAGTTGACCCTCGTGCGGATGACCTCGCAGATCTTCACGCCGCTTCGCCTGATCGATCACGACCGAGCGGCGGAGGCTGTCGTCGAGCACGGCGCGGTCCTCGCCGCCATCATCGCCGGGGACGAGCACGACGCCGAGGAACAGGCACGCGCGCACATCCGGCATACCATCGACTCGCTACGCAAGCGCGTCGCCGTCGAAGCGTCGGCGGCAAACGGAGAGACCCGCTGAGCGGGGGCTCTCGCCAAGCGTCGGCCTAGATTCGAATAGCGATGCCGGCGACGATCGGACGTACGATCGCGGGCATCCCGCTCGAACGGCGCCTCTAGCGTGAGCATGCTGTTCAGCCCGATTTATCACCCTTTCCCCTGTCGAGTTAGGGTGGGGCTGGATGGCGGCGATCGAGGTAGACGGTCTTTGCCGCACCTATCGATCTCGGACCGGGATCTTCCGCCGCAGACGCGCAGAGGTACAGGCACTGCGCGGCATCAGTTTCCAGGTCGAGCGCGGCGAGCTTTTCGGGCTACTCGGCCCGAATGGAGCCGGTAAGACAACGACGATCAAGATTCTCACCACCTTGCTGTTGCCGTCGGCGGGATCGGCTCGCGTACTCGGGCACGACCCGGCCCGCGATCCCGGCAGCGTTCGCCGGCGCATCGGTCACGTCTTCGGAGGCGACCGCGGGCTGTATGACCGGCTTTCTGCGCTCGACAACCTCAAGTACTTCGCGGACCTCTACCGCGTACCGGTGCGCGACAAGCGGCAACGTATCGATGAGCTGCTCGAGCTCGTTGGTCTGAAAGGTCGCGAGCGGGAGCGGGTCGAGACCTACTCCCGCGGCATGCGGCAGCGCCTGCACATCGCGCGTGGCCTGCTGCACGACCCGGAGATCCTGTTCCTCGACGAGCCGACGATCGGCCTCGACCCGGTCGGCGCGCGCGAGGTGCGCGAGACGATCGGCGGGCTGCGACAGCAGGGGAAGACGATCCTACTGACGACCCACTATATGTATGAGGCGGACGAGCTCTGTCAGCGGATCGCCGTCATCAACGGCGGCCGCTTCGTCGCCGAGGGCACGCCCGCCGAGCTGAAGGCGCGCGTGCTCGAGCGGACGGTGATCGAAATCGAGACGTTCGGCGTCGAGGATGCGATCGTCGAGCGCCTGCGGGCGATCGACGGGGTCGCGTCGGTCTCGACCGAGACGCGCGACCAGGCCGAGGTGCTGCTGGTGCAGTCGCGCGTCGGCGCCGAGCTCGTCCAGGCACTCCTACGTGAGCTCGACGGGAGTCGCGTCGGGAAGGTGATCACGCGCGAGCCGACCCTCGAGGACGCCTATGTGGAACTGGTGCAGACGCAGTGACTCGCGCGTTTCTCAGCGGCATGTGGATCCACGTCGTGATGTTCTCCCGCAACCCCTTCGACCTGAGCGGTGTCGTGCTGTGGCCGATCATCTACGCCTCGATCGCCTACTACCTACTCGACTCAAAGGACAACCCGCGTCTGCTGCTCGCCGCATCGCTCGGCGCCGCGGTGATGCTGATGTGGTCGCTGGTGGTGATCGGCTCCTCGAACGCGCTCGAAAACCAACGCTGGCTCGGAACGCTCGAGCTGCTCGTCGCGGCACCGGTGCCGTTCGCTGCCGTGATCGCGCCGATCACCGTCGCCAGCGGCTTCGTCGGCGCCTACGCATTGCTCGCGACACTCGCCTGGGGGACGCTCCTCTTTCACGTGCCGCTCGCGATCGACCATCCGCTTGCGTTCGCGGTCGCCGTGCCGGCGTGCGTGCTCGCGATCGGAATGCTCGGACTCGTGATGGCCTCGACATTCGTGCTCTACCGCGCCGCGTTCAGCCTCGGGATCTCGCTCCAGTACCCGGTCTGGATCGCAACTGGACTCCTCGTGCCGCTCTCCGTGCTGCCGCCGTTCGTCCGCAAGATCGGCTGGTTTCTCGGCCCTTACTGGGGCTTCCGCGGCATCCGCGAGGCAACGCTCGGCTCGGCGCCCTGGCCCTACATCGGCATGTCGGTCGCGATCAGCATCGCCTACGTCGCAATCGGCTCCATCTGCCTCCACTACTTCGAGCGGGTGGCGCGATCAACCGGGTCGCTGAAGCTGACTTGAGGAACGCACTCCGCATCTTTTTCGTCGGCGGCGCGACGAGCTACCGCGCCCTCTTCAACTGGATCAGCCCCTGGGTCTATATCCCGCACACGCTCGGCTACCCCGTCTTCGAAATCCTCTTCTTCGCCTACCTTGGCCGGTTCGCGAACGTCCAGTCCGACAAGTTCTTTCTAATCGGGAACGCGTTCATGTCGATCGCGATGACCGGCTTCTTCGGGATGGGCAACGCCGTCGGCGGCGAGCGCCGCTCGCAAACGCTGGCGACGCTACTCGCCTCACCGGCTAACAGATTCGCGCTCTTCCTCGGCCGCGCCGTCCCATCGATCTTCACCGGCTTCATCACAGCCGTCTTCGCGTTCACGATCTGCAGCCTCATCCTGCACGCGCACTTCAGCGCCCACGAGCTGGCCGGGATCGCCCTCGCGGGAATCGTCGCCTCCTTCGCCTGCACCTCATTCGGGCTCTGTCTCGGCTCACTCGGTCTCCGCGGACGCAGTGTCTCGCTGTTCGCCGACATGATCGGCGGCTCGATGCTCCTCCTCTCGGGAGCGAACGTGCCACTCGACCGGCTCCCACACGCCGTGCGCCTCGTCAGCAACGTCCTGCCGCTCACACATGGCATCCAGGCCGGTCGCCTCCTCGGCGGCGGTGGATCGCTTGCGCAGGCGTCGCACCTACTCGTCCGCGAGGCGCTCGTCGGCGCGATTTATGTCTGCCTCGGCGTCACTCTGCTACGGCTGTTCGAATACGAAGGCCGCCGCTCCGCCACGCTCGAGACGTTCTGACCGCGAGCTCGTCGGCCAAGCGCTCGACAGGTACACGAGTCTGAGGGACACTTCCATGAAGGTGGACGCAAGGCCGGCCATCCGGTGCAATGGACTGATGTCCTTGCTCGCGGCGGCGCTGTTGTTCTGTGTCGCTGCGCAGAGCTCTGCGGCCGAGCACGCAGTGAGCGGGGTGGCGTGTCCTGTGAGTCACGTCCACTATTCGCCGGATACGAGCGCGACGGGCGGGCTGCGGTCGATCCCGTGGATTGCGAGCGCCCCAACCGGGGTCTTCCACGCTCATTTGTTCTTGTACGGCGGGACGCCCTGGCCGAAGCATCACCTTCTAGGCGCGCGAATTTTCACCACCGTGAAGACGCGCTCGATCAGCCCCAAGGTGCTCTGGACAGCGCGAGGTTCCGGCGCAGGCGCGACGCTTCTGATCTCCGGGAAACGACTCGACAAGCCGGGCCACTTCTCAAGCCGCTACCCACGCGCCTCGCCGGGGAACCAGTTCCCCTCGTACGTCGAGGTGCCGCAAGCCGGGTGCTGGCGCGTCACCGTCAAGAGCGGAAAGCTCGAAGGCGCAGTCACCTTCGCGGCGGTTGACACTTTCTGACGCGGCGATCTCTGACCACGCTCGGACCGTCGAACACGACGCGTGCTCGCTCGCGCAGCCAGGAAACAAAAAACCCCCGTTTTCCGGGGGTTTCACGATGGAGCTAGGCGGACTCGAACCGCCGACCTCCTGGGTGCGATCCA
>Ga0308173_10001047_pt1 | contig 13242 bp, 8 predicted proteins | sample PhyPR1_FD_203716 | JGI IMG/M metagenome (GOLD analysis project Ga0308173, IMG submission 203716) | Soil microbial communities from UC Gill Tract Community Farm, Albany, California, United States - DLSLS.P.R1 | ecosystem: Environmental > Terrestrial > Soil > Agricultural land | place: USA...
CTCGACGGCGGCGCATCGCGTCAAGCGGATGATGCTCGTCTCGTGCGGCTTCACGCTCGGCGCGGCGCTCGGCGGTTTCCTGAGCGCCGCGCTGATCCCGGCCTACGGCTGGCGCGCGGTGTTCTGGGTGGGCGGCGCGGTGCCGCTCGTGCTTGCCTTCGCAATGATCGCCGCGCTGCCCGAATCGCTCCAGTTTCTCGTGCTGAAAGGCCGCGAGGCGCGGGCGCGCGCGTGGCTCGCGAAGTTCGATCCGGCGCTCGGCATCGAGGCATCGACGCGCCTTGTCGTGCGCGAAAAAGCCAGCGACGGCGCGCCCGTCGCCGAACTGTTCCGCGCGGGACGGGGACCGGTGACGCTGATTCTGTGGGCGGTCAGCTTCATGAATCTGATCGACCTGTACTTTCTTTCGAACTGGCTGCCGACCGTGATGCGCGACGCAGGCTATACACCCGGCATGGCGGTGCTGGTGGGCACGCTGCTGCAGACGGGCGGCGTCGTCGGAACACTGTTGCTCGGCTGGTTCATCGAGCGGCTCGGGTTCGTGCGCGTATTGCTCGCGTGCTTTTGCGCCGGTGCGCTGTGCGTCGGCGTGATAGGGCCGGTCGCGCACGCGCAGGTCTGGCTGTTCGCCGCGGTGTTCGCGAGCGGCTTTTGCATCGTCGGCGGGCAGCCCGCGGTCAATGCGCTCGCCGGTCACTACTATCCGACGACGCTGCGCTCGACCGGCATCGGCTGGAGTCTCGGCATCGGGCGCGTGGGCTCGGTGATCGGGCCGCTCGTCGGCGGGCAGATGATCGCCCTTGGATGGAGCAATGTCGCGCTGTTTCAGGCAGCCGCCGCGCCGGTGGCGTGTTCGGCGGTGCTCGTCGTGCTGCTATGTTTCGTCGGGCGGCAGACAGGCGGCGTGGTGCGGGCGGGATGAGCGTGGTTTTAGCGGGGTTTTAGCGGGGCTTGAGCGCGTTCGTGCGGTTCAGCAACGCGCCCGGTTGATCCTCACGCCGCCTGCCCGATGGCAACGCGCCGCGCACGCTTGTCCAGCGTCGCGGAAAGCAGCGTCAGGCCGAACGCGCCGCAGGCCATCGCCACGCCGACCCACGGCAGCGCGGTGAGCGGCGCGCCCGCGCTGATCGCACATCCGCCGAGCCATGCGCCCGTCGCGTTGCCGAGATTGAATGCGCCCTGATTGAGCGTCGAGGCGAGATTCGGCGCATCGCTCGCGCGGTTCACGATCAGGATTTGCAGCGGCGGCACGATTGCAAAGGCGAGCACGCCCCACAGGAAGATCGTGATCATCGCGGAGACGGGCTCGTGCATCGTCGCGGCAAAGACGGTCAGGATCACGACGATCGCCAGCAGGAACGACAGCAACGAGCGCAAGAGCTTCCAGTCCGCGAGCTTGCCGCCGAGCGTGCTGCCGACCGTCAGTCCGAGCCCGAACAGCAGCAGCACGTAAGTGACCGCGTGCGGCGAAAAGCCCGTGACGTCTTCGAGGACCGGCGCGATATACGTGAACACCGAGAAAAGACTCGCCGATGCCAGCACGCTGATGCCGAGCACCATCAGCACTTGCGGATTCCTGAGCACGTCGAACTCGCGCAGAATGCTGGTCTCGCGCATCTCGATGTGCTTCGGCAAGCAGACCGCCAACGCGCCCGCCGCCGCGACGCCGATCAGCGTGACGACCCAGAAGGTCGCGCGCCAGCCCGCAGCCTGACCGAGCGCGGTGCCGAGCGGCACGCCGAGCACGTTCGCGAGCGTGAGCCCGGTGAACATCAGCGCGATGGCCTGCGCGCGGCGGTTCGGCGCGACGAGATCGGCGGCGACCACCGAGCCGATGCCGAAGAACGCGCCATGACAGAACGCGGTGACGATGCGCGCGCCCATCAGCACCCAGTAGTTCGGGGCGAGGGCGCACAGCATGTTGCCGACGATGAACACGCCGATCAGCCCCATCAGCGCCTTCTTGCGCGGCATCTTCGCAGTGACGATGGCGAGAATCGGCGCGCCGATGGTCACGCCGAGCGCATAGCCCGACACGAGCATGCCGGCGGCGGGAATCGAAACGGCGAGATCGCGCGCGACGTTGGGCAGAAGGCCCATGATGACGAATTCGGTCGTGCCGATGCCAAACGCGGCAATGGCAAGGGCAAGCAGAGGCAAGGGCATGGCGAAAGGGGGAAGTCGTCTCGCGGACGCGCCGCCGGACCGAGCGACGCAGGTCTTGCAAGACAAATGGGGCGAATGAAGGCTTGAATTCTACCGAAAGGTGATTTTTGGTGCTGGTAGAAACCCTGAGATTCGCCGGCCCGGACAATGCCGGATCATAAGCAGTTCTTTTTCGCATCCACGGGTGCGCCCGCACGGCTGTTGCACGACAGCGCCGCACCGCGCGACAGGCGTTTCGCGTTTCGCTCGCGCATGCGCGGATCGTTGCGCAGCGCCGGTGTTGGAAAAACACAGCAATCACTAAATAAAATATGTCTTCAATGAAAACCCGCCTGCGCGCCGCCATCGCCTGCGCCGTGCTTGTCGCCGCTCACGCCTACGCTCAGAGCAACGCTGCCGGTCCCATCGCGACGAACGCGGGCACCGTCTATTTCCTGCGCGACGAATCGGGCTTCGCGGCGATGCTCGGCACGCAAGCCTTCGACCGTTTCGACGCCCGCCGTCTCGCTCATTTCGACGAAGAAGCCGCGAACGGAACCGTCGCGCGGACACTGGTTCAGACCGACACCGGCCCCGTGCTTTACGACTTCCGCCGCAATCCGCCGCTCGTGCAGCGCGCCGGCAAGCGCATGTCGGTGAGCCGCGTTTTCTGGCAAGGCGATGAAGTGGTGATGCAGACGTCGCTCGGCTGGTACAAGCTGGAGCGCGGCGCGCTGACGAAACTGCAAGCGTCGACCAGGACGTATCACTAGCTAGACGCGCACTCCGAACACGCGCTCGCCCGCTACCACGTACACGGCTTCCTGCTCGCGGCGCACGCTTTCGTTGACTTCGAAGCCGCCGGTGAACGCGCCGAACGCGGGCAGCACGCCCGCACGCCGGCCGAAACGGAAGCACGGCAGCCGCACGCGGTCGACGCGCGTCGCAAGCCGATAGACCGGATGCTCGTGGCCGGCGAGCGCGTAGACCTTGCTGGCGTCGCTGGCGTCGTCCACGGTTTGCGGGTGATGGCAAAGCGCCCACGGCCCCAGCCGATACGGCTCCTTCACCAGTTCCACGCCGAAGCGCGAGGGCAGCGCGCCCGCGTGCCTGTCGTGATTGCCTTCGACGAGCACGAGCCGCAACGCGCGATGCTTCTCGCGCCAGGCGTCGAGCGCGTCGAGGGTTTCGTCGGCGTGGGATTCGCGCGCGTGCAGCAAGTCGCCGAGAAAGACGATCGACTGCGGCCGATGCGTCGCGATCAGCGCATCGAGGCGCGCGAGATTGTCCGCGGTCGCGCCTGCGGGAACCGGAATGCCGCGCGCACGGAACACGGCGTCCTTGCCGAAATGCGCATCGGCGATGAAAAGGCTCCTTTCGAGCGGATCGAACGCGGCGCGCTCCGCCGAGAGCAGCAGCGCGCGGCCGTTGACGTCGATTGTCAGCGCTTCTGTCGCCATACGTGCGCTCAAGCCTCCGCCGCCTTTTCAAGCTCGGCGAGCATCCGTTCCACGCGATCCGCGAGCTTCTCGGTACTCACCTTTTCGCGCAGTCGCCCGACGATCAGCGGAAACGCGAACGGCGTCGGCTTTTTCGGATGCGTGAACGCGAGGCGGCTTTCGCTCATGCGCGCAAGCGCTTCGCGCAGACGGCTCAGTTCCAGTTCCTGCAGCATCACTTCCTGATCGGCCTGGGCGAGCAGCAGATTATCGCTGTCGTGCTTGCGGAACACCTCGTAGAACAGCCCGCTCGACGCCTGAAGTTGCCGCGCGCTTTTCTGCTGCCCCGGATGGCCCTGATAAATGAGCCCCGACACGCGCGCAATCTCCCGAAAGCGCCGCGCCGAGAGTTCCGACGCGTTGAGGCTCGCGAGAATGTCGTGCTCCAGATTGTCGGGCGAAAAAAGCCCTTCGGCGATCAGCGTCTCCCAGTCGAACGGTTTCGCCGAGAGAAGTTCGAAGCCGTAATCGTTCATCGAAATCGAGAAGGTGCTCGGTTGATCCCGCGCGACGCGCCAGCCGATCAGCGATCCGAGCCCGATATGCGACATGCGGCCGGCGAACGGATAGCAGAACAGGTGATGCCCTTCGCGCGACCGCACCGCCTCCACGACCAGCACGCCCGGCCCCGGCAGCGCCGACCACTTCGCCTGCAGGTCAAGCAGCGGCTTGACCGCCTGCATCTCGGGTTCGTCGTAGATGCCGTCGTTTGCGCGGGCGAGCATCACGAGCGCCGCGTCCGCGAGTTCCGACGACAGCGGCATCTTCGCGCCGGCCCATTGCGGCATCGCGCCGCGCGAGGACGTCGCGCGCTTCACGTAGGCGGTCATGTCGCGCACGCGCACGAGTTCCAGCGCGCGTCCGCCGAAGGTGAACACGTCGCCGGGCTTGAGCCGCGAAATGAACGATTCCTCCATCGCGCCGATGCGTCCGCCGGTCATGTACGCGACGTTGATGGTCGCGTTGGCGACGATGGTTCCCACATTGTTGCGATGCCGCCGCACGAGGTCTTCGCGCGGCACGCGATACACGCCGTCGTCGCCCATGACGACGCGGTGATAGTCCGGATACGCCGCCAGCGACGCGCCGCCGCGCTCCACGAACGCGAGCGCCCAGTCGAACTCGGCCTGCGTCAGGTCGCGGTACGCGTAGGCGGTGCGCACTTCGCCGAGCATGTCTGCTGGCGTGAAGCCGCCGCCGATGGCGACCGTCACGAGATGCTGCACGAGCACGTCGAGCGGCTTCAACGGCATGTCGCGCCCTTCGATGCGACGCTCCGCGATAGCCCAGCGCGCCGCGGCCGCTTCGACGAGTTCGAGCGCATGCGTCGGCACGATGGTCACGCGCGATACGCGCCCCGGCGCATGGCCCGAGCGCCCGGCGCGCTGCATCAGCCGCGCGACGCCCTTGGGCGAGCCGATCTGGAATACGCGATCCACCGGCAGAAAATCGACGCCGAGATCCAGGCTCGATGTACACACGACCGCCTTTAGCTGACCGTTCTTGAGACCGAGCTCGACCCAGTCGCGCACTTCCTTGTCGAGCGAACCGTGATGCAGCGCGATGAGACCCGCCCAGTCCGGCCGCAATTCGAGCAGCGCGCGATACCAGACTTCGGATTGCGAGCGCGTGTTGGTGAAGACGAGCGAGCTTTGCGCATGCTCGATTTCATCGGCGACCGGCCCGACTTGCCGCGTGCCGAGATGCCCGCCCCACGGAAAGCGCTCGATGGTTTCGGGAATCAGCGTATCGACGACGAGCGTTTTCGGCTGCGCGCCGCGCACGACGACGCGCGGCGTGCGCACGCAATGCAGCAGCGCGTCGTGGGCGAGCGCGAGATTGCCGAGCGTCGCGGAGAGGCCCCAGACCTGCACATCGGGACGCCAGCGCGCGAGGCGTGCGAGCGCCAGTTGCGTCTGCGTGCCGCGCTTGTTGCCGAGCAGTTCGTGCCATTCGTCGATGACGACGAGCCGGACGTGCGCCAGTTCTTCCCGGGCGTTGGCGCGCGTGAGCATCAGCGTGAGGCTTTCGGGCGTCGTGACGAGCGCCGACGGCATGCGGCGGTTCTGCCTCGCGCGTTCGGTCGACGACGTATCGCCGGTGCGCAGTCCGACGGTCCACGGCGCCGACAGCGCGGTGACGGCGGTCTGGAGCGCGCGGGCGGTATCGGCGGCGAGCGCGCGCATCGGCGTGATCCAGAGGACGGTGAGCGGCGCGGGCTGCGCGCTCCCGGATGTCTCGTCTTGCGCTTGCGGCCCTTGCTGGCGTTTGCGACGCTTTTTCGGCGGACCCGCGTAGGCGGCGAGCGCGCCGAGCCAGATGGCCCACGTCTTGCCCGCGCCGGTCGTCGCGTGGAGAAGGCCGCTCGCGCCGCGCGCGACCTCGCGCCACACGTCGCGCTGGAAGTCGAACGGCTGCCAGCCGCGCTCGTCGAACCAGCGCGCGATGCGCTCTTCCATCGGTTTCGCCGCCTCGTTCGCGTCGAATGCGAACGGCGCGGGCTTGAACGTTTCGGCGGCGGCGTCGAGTTTCGCCTGAGCGGCCCGCGTGCGCGGCACGCGGCGGGGACGCGGCGTGCGCCGTCTCGCCAAGCCCGTGCCGGCTGCAAGTTCGGGCGCTTGCGGTTCGTCGTCTTCGTGCTGCGCGCTCACGCCACCGCCTCGTTCAGGAAGCCCTTGAGCATGTCGAGCGTGTCGGCTTCGTCGATAGTCTTGTCGGTCCGCCAGCGCAGCATGCGCGGAAACCGCACCGCGATGCCCGACTTGTGACGCGGGCTCGCCTGAATGCCCTCGAAGCCGATCTCGAAGACGAGCGTCGGCGTAAGGCTTCTCACCGGCCCGAACTTTTCGACGGTCGTCTTGCGCACGATCGCATCGACCTTGCGCATTTCCTCGTCGGTCAGGCCGGAGTACGCCTTCGCGAACGGGACGAGCGTGCGCACGCCGTCGGCTTCGTCCCAGACTGCGAAGGTGAAATCGGTATAGAGGCTCGCGCGGCGTCCGTGGCCGGGCTGCGCATAGAGCAGGACGGCATCGACCGAATACGGGTCGATCTTCCACTTCCACCACGTACCCGACGCCTTTGTGCGGCCGACGCCGTACATCGACGCGCGCTCCTTCAGCATCAGGCCTTCGACGCCGCGCGCGCGGCTTTCCTCGCGCAACGCGGCGAGCGCTGGCCAGTCGGGCGCCGCGACGACGGGCGACACGCGCAGCAGATCGACCGCGAGCGTCGACGAAAGCGTGTGCGCGAGCGCGTCGAGCCGGGCGCGGCGCGCTTCGAGCGGCTCCATGCGCAGATCGCGGCCATCCGCTTCGAGCAGATCGTAGGCGAGCATCGCGGCGGGGGAATCGGCGAGGACTTTCTTCGTCAGCGATTTGCGCGTGATGCGCGGTTGCAGGCGCGCGAACGGCAGCGGCATGTCCGCGCCCGGCTCCCACGCGAGAATTTCGCCGTCGATCACGGTGCCGTCCGGCAGCGCCGCGCCCAGCGACGCGAGTTCGGGAAATCGCTCGGTCAGCAGGTCTTCGCCGCGCGACCAGATCCACACGCGGCCGCTGCGCTTCACGAGCTGCGCGCGAATGCCGTCCCACTTCCATTCGGCGATCCAGTCGGCGGGCGCCCCGAGCGTCGCGGGATCGGTCTGCAACGGATGCGCGAGGAAGAATGGATAGGGCAGGCCGAGGTCGCTTTCGTGCGGCGTGTCGATGTCGTCGCCCTCGGCGGCGGGCGCGACGAGCCGCAGATAGCGCGCGGCGCTCGGCGCTTGCCGCGAATCGGTCCAGCCGACCATGCGTTGCGCGACGCGCTTGTGATCGACGCCGGCGACCTGCGCCAGCGCGCGCACGACCAGTTGCCGCGCGACGCCCACGCGAAAGCCGCCGCCGATCAGCTTCGTCAGCAAGAAGCGCTCGCTCCAGTTCAACTCGTCCCAATAGCCGAGCAGCCGTTCGCGCAAATCAGCGGGATCCGCGCCGCGCAGCGTCAGCACGCGATCCTCGATCCATTGCGCGAGACCGAGTTCCGACTCGCGCCGGGGCGGCGGCAACACGTGCGCGATGGTTTCAGCCAGGTCTCCGACGGACTGATACGACTCTTCGAAGAGCCATTCCGGCAAGCCCGCGCGCTCGCGTGCGAATTCGATCATGAGGCGCGTCGGCACCGACTGGCGCGGCTTGCCGCCCGCGAGGAAGTACGACGCCCACGCCGCGTCTTCCGGCTCCGCGCCCGAGAAATACGCGATCAGCGCTTCGAGCTTTTCGTTGGTGGACGTGGTTGCATCGAGCGCGGTGTAGAGCGTCGCGAATCGTCTCATTGCGCGGGACTCTCCGTGGCCGATGCATCCGATGGAGTCGACATGTCCGCTTCGATCGCGTCGTCGCCGTATTCGGTCCTGAACGCGCCGGCGTCGAGCCCCTGCTCGCAGAGCCAGCGCACCATCGGCTCGATCTGGCCGTGCGTGACGATCACGCGCTCCGCCCCCGTCGCGCCGATAGCCGATTGCAGGCCCGGCCAGTCCGCATGATCCGACAGCACGAAGCCGCGATCGACGCCCTTGCGCCGCCGCGTTCCGCGCAGACGCATCCAGCCGGAGGCGAAGGCGTCGCTGTAATCGCCGAAACGGCGCATCCACGTGCTGCCTTGCGCGGACGGCGGCGCGACGATCAGCGCGCCCTTGAACGCGGCCTTGTCGCGCGCGGGAATTTCGCTCACGAGCCGCGTCGGCGGCAACGCGACGCCCGCCTGCATGTACGCGCGGTTGAGCGGCTCCACGGCGCCGTGACAGAAGATCGGCCCGATGCCCGCGTCGATGCCCGCGAGCAGGCGCTGCGCCTTGCCGAACGAATAGCAGAAGAGCACCGACGCGCGTTCCTGCGCCGCGTTATGCCGCCACCACGAATCGATGCCCGCGAAAACGGCTTGCGACGGCTCCCAGCGATAGATGGGCAAGCCGAACGTCGATTCGGTGATGAACGTATCGCAGCTGACGGGCTCGAACGGTGCGCAGGTCGGATCGGGCTCGACCTTGTAATCGCCCGAAGCGACCCACACGCGCCCGCCGTGCTCGAGCCGGACCTGTGCCGAGCCGAGCACATGCCCAGCCGGATGCAGCGAGACCTTGACGCCGTTCACGTCGATGCGCTCGCCGTAGGCGAGCCCCTGCACGTCGATGCCCGGCAGCCGCGAGAGCAGCACGCCCAGTCCCGCCTCGGCCGTCAGATAGCGCGCGTGGCCGAAGCGCGCGTGGTCCGCGTGCGCATGCGTGATGACCGCGCGTTCGACCGGCCGCCAGGGATCGATAAAGAAGTCGCCCGGCGGACAGTACAAGCCTTCGGGCCGCGCGACGATGAGATCGGCAGAAGTGTTCACTTGTCCTTGCGTTCGTTGCGTTGCCTGCATTCGGCGGCGAAGCCCCGCGAAGTGTTCTATCCAGGCAACAAAGCACGTGACATGCCCGTCATGCCGCTTTCACGAAGAGCGACTAGGGTGTAAAAGTTTGTTCTAGTCCAGGCGCTATCGAAGTGCCTTGTTTTACGCGTTTTGCGCCGCTGTTTTACTCATTTGATGCCGAACATGGACACGATGGTTGCGTCGACCACCGCCGAAGCGGTCTGGATCGTCAGGCTCGGAAGCCACTCGCAATATGACTTCGTGCGCCTGAAGCGGGTATTCACGGACCCCGGTTCGCGCCATCAGGTCGTGCTGGTCGATGTGAAGAGGCTCTTGCAATGCGCCGACCGCGACGACACCGATTACGTGCTCAAGTCCGTCGACGACTGGCACGCGGGAAAAGTGCGCGGCATCCGCGAGTTTCTCGATCCCGACAATCCGCGCGTGCCCGAAATGCCCTACGTGACCATCACCGCGCGGCGCTCGGCGGGGCTGCTCGGGTTGTTGGGCGTGCATCGGGAAGGAGTCGTCGCGTTTCGCAACGGGCAGCATCGCGCGAGATATATGGCGCATGCGGGCGCGCTTTGCATGCCGGTGGAAGTGCACGAACGGGAAGCCGATCTGCTGCGCGCGATGTGCGCTGCGCCCGACGAAACGAGCGCGGAATACGGCGAGACGTGATTAAGCCGCTTCAGACCGGCGGCGCTTTCACGTTGCCCAGTGTCGTCGCCGCAAATTCAACAAGCGGCTCGCGCGTAAGAAACGACTAATGCGCGGGAATGATGACGTTCGGAACCGTGAGCAGCCGCGCAAGGCAGCTTTTCGAACACGGTTCGATCGGCGCTACCGTTGATGAACGCGCATATGCGCTTCCTGAAAGTCCAGTTCGACGCCGAACGCTTCGTTGGCCTGCGTGAAGCTGTCGGCGTCGTACTGGCGGGAGCTGAAAAGAAGCAAGCGGTTGGTGCTGCGGTTAGTGTGGGCATCGTGGCGGGGCGGCGGCAGTCAAGGTAGAAGGGGCGCGCGCCGGCCGGAAGTCAGCCGAAGTCGTCAGTGTGTCGTCGCGGCGCCCGCGCCCGCGACAACGTTTGCGGGTGAGGTCTGAAAAGCGGGCGGCGCCTGGTGATAAATATCATCAGGCCGCGCATTGCCCGAATTAAACTCCTTCGTCAGCTTTTCCAGCGCGTAATCAATGAAAAGGCGCGTCTTCGCGGGCAGATACTGGCGGCCCGGATAAACGATCGACAACTTCATCTCCGGATCGTCCACCGAATAGTCCGGCAGCAGGCGCACGAGGTTGCCGTCCTTGATGTCGCCGGCGACGATGCCTTCCGGCATCACCGAGAAGCCCATGCCGCGCAGCGTCGCGAGCCGGACCATCAGCGCACTGTTGACCGAATAGACCGGTGAGAGCGTCACCTGTTCCGACGAACCCAGTCGATGCCTGAAGTGCCACGACGAACTGCGGATTTCGTTGGGCAACCCTACGGACGGCATGCTCTGCAAGTCGATGGGCGCAGCCGGCATGCCGTGCTCGGCGGCGAACGCGGGCGTGGCAACGGGCACCAGCGCGCTTACGCCGATAGGCCGTTCGACAAGCGCCGTGCTCGACACCATGAAGGCCGCGACGATACCGACGTCATAACCGTCCTCGACAAGATCGACGTGACGCTCGGCGAGCGTAAGGCGCACGTTAACCTTGGGATACAGGTTTCTGAAGCCTTCAACCAGCGGGGTCAGCGTTAGCAGCGACAGCGCACTCGACGCCACGACACGCAGTGTCCCGCTCGGCTCTCCTTCAGTATGCGTGACAGCCGATTCAAGATGATCCAACTCTTCGAGTAATGCACGGCATCCTTCGAGGTAACGCGTTCCCGCTTCCGTCAACGATAGATTGCGCGTTGTACGATTAATAAGCCTGGTTCGAAGATGTGCTTCAAGCATTGCGATCGCACGAGTAACGAGCGCATTGGAAACGTCGAGTTGTTGAGCGGCACGTCGAAAGCTTTCCGTGTCCGCGACTCGCACGAAGACGCGCATTGCGTGAATCTGGTTCATTCTGATGCCCTCTCACTGTGGTGCCACATTGAAGTGCGCCGACGTTGACTTGCGCTTGGCGCTCCGTTTCCGCCCGTCTGCAATCCATCATATTGACAGAATGACGATATTGCAACATCCGGATAAGTAGTCCGTCAGCAAGAGTTACTTTTTACTGATGATAGAAAAATAAGCCAGCAAACCGGGCTATTTAGGGGATGTATCCTGTTTCTGAGAGTCATAAGACTAATTCTTCTCCATCGTCCGGGGAATTTTTTGGCCGCGATCTTTTTTGTCCGGGAAAACGATATGAAATTCGGCCGTTTCGTCTGTGGTATCCGCTTAATAGATCTGGCTTTTCACCAATGCAGCGTCTACTAATTGGTCGATAAGTATCGCGACGCCATACAAACAAAATTTCATTTATCGAAGGCCGCTATTCGATTTATTTCGCCCTAATTCCACTGGCGCACTTTGCATTTCAGAATTGCGTTGAACGCTGTTTCCGAAACCAGAAGAGGGTGACTCGGTCATGCTTTGGCATCTGCTCGCGACGCAACCGGAAATCGCACTATTCACCAGCCTTGCGATAGGGTTTTTTATCGGCTCGTTCAAGTTCGGACCAATCCGGCTTGGCGGCGTGTGCGGCACGCTGATCGTCGCGCTGATTCTCGGGCAGAGCGGTGGGCGCATTTCGCCGGACCTGAAGAACATCGCTTTCGCACTATTCATCTTTGCGCTCGGCTTCACAGGCGGTCCGCAGTTCTTCGCGAACATCGGACGCGGCTGGCGTTACGGCGCGCTTTCATTTGTCGAGGTCATTGTCGTGGTCACGCTCGTGCTCGGCATCGCGGCGTTGCTCAAACTCGATCCAGGCACGGCGGCCGGATTGCTGGCGGGCGGCGCGACGGAATCCGCGGTCATCGGCACGGCGTCGGAGGCCGTCGCGCGACTCGGCCTGCCCGCGGGCGAGATAGCGCGTCTGCAGGCGAATATCGTGACGGCGTACAGCGTGAGCTATCTGTTCGGACTCGTCACGATCGTGCTTTTAGCGAGCCAGTTCGCGCCGCTCATGCTGCGCGTGAATCTGCGCGACGAAGCCGAGCGCGTCTGGCGCAAGCTCGGCGGCGACGGCGCGCTCGCCGAAGGCCAGACGCCCGCCATGTCCCCGCTCGCGGGCCGCGAGCTGAAGATCACGACGGCCGCTGGCCACAGCATCGGCGAGGTGGAGGCGCGCTTCGGACACAACATCAGCGTGCAGCGCGTGATGCGTGAGCGCTCCGTGATCAGGGCGCAGCCGGCCGTGATGCTCAAGGCGGGAGATCGCATCGTGATAGCCGGGAGGCGCGAGGCGCTCGTCGAGGCGATTCCGTGGCTCGGCGAGGAAGTCTTCGGTGTCGGCGTGCCGGATGTCTTCGTCGAAAAAGTCGATGTCATGCTCACCAACCGCGCACTGCACGGCCTCACGCTCGCGCAGGCGCGCGCCCGCGCCAATCCGGCCGAGGGGCGCGGCGTGTTCGTCGCCGCCGTGACGCGCCTCGACAGCACCATCCCCGCGCTGCCCGGCACGCAGGTGCATCGCGGCGACGTGCTCACGCTCGTCGGCAACCGCGAGGACGTCGGGCGCGGAGCGGCGAAGATCGGCTACATCATCCGCGCGACGCAGAAGACCGACTTCGTGTTCCTCGGGCTCGGCGTGCTCGCGGGCATTGCGATCGGGCGGCTTTCGGCGCGCGTGGGCGGCATCGACCTGTCGCTCGGCACGGGCGGCGGCTGCCTGCTCGCCGGTCTCATTTCCGGCTGGGTTCGCTCGCGCTATCCGGTGATCGGCTCGCTGCCCTCGGCCGCGGCGCAGATTCTGAAGGACTTCGGGCTGTGCACGTTCATCGCGGCGGTGGGGCTTTCAGCGGGCGCGGACGCGCTGCGGCTGATCCGCGAATTCGGCATCGCGCTGCCGGTTGCGGGCATCGTCATCACGCTCGTGCCGGCGCTCGCGTCGCTCGTCGTCGGACGGTGGCTGCTCAAGCTCGAAGTGCCGATGCTGCTCGGCGCGATCGCCGGCCAGCAATGCAGCACGCCGGCCATCAGCGCGCTCGTCGGCGTGACCGGCAACGCGACGCCCGTCATCGGCTACACCATCACCTATGCCATTTCCAACGTGCTGCTGCCG
>Ga0308173_10001048_pt1 | contig 13239 bp, 11 predicted proteins | sample PhyPR1_FD_203716 | JGI IMG/M metagenome (GOLD analysis project Ga0308173, IMG submission 203716) | Soil microbial communities from UC Gill Tract Community Farm, Albany, California, United States - DLSLS.P.R1 | ecosystem: Environmental > Terrestrial > Soil > Agricultural land | place: USA...
AGACCAGCGTCCCCTCCTTGGGGTAGATCGCGACCAGCGGCGTCTTGGGCGGGGCGTGCTTGCCGGCCAGTGCCGGGTCGCCGGTCGGATTGCCCTGGTTGTAGTACCAGACCGACATCTCCTCGATCGCGACCGCCGAGACGTACGACATGCCCTGCCCCGCGTCGTCGGCGCGCTGCAGACCCTGCAGGAAGGTCAGCGTCGTGTCGCCGTAGTGCACGATCGAGCTTTCGACGCCGCGGACGTAGCCCTGCACCTGGGTGTTGTCCAGATCGGCCGGGGTGAGGTCATCGGACTTCTGGGTGGCGGCGAAGTAGGTGCCGATGGTGGCGTTCAGCCCGGAGGTGGAGAAGTTCGGGTTGGTCTTGCCCATCCGGAACGGGCCCCACTCCGGATGGCCCTTGGACGCCCAGCCCTTGGGGTCGCGGGACAGTTTGAGGATGTCGCCCCAGCCGATCGGCGTGTTGGGCCAGCCGAGCGCCTGCGCCATCGGCCGCGGCATCGCGATGACCAGCGGTGCGACCGCGATGCCCGGCGTCTGGGCCGGGACCAGCGAGGTGTTGCCTCCCTGCGAGAGGCGCTGGCGCAGCAGGCCCACCCAGGTGGACGAGGCCGGGGACCAGATGTCGGGCTCGGGGCCGCCGTCGGCCGCCGGGTTCCAGCCACGGGCCAGTGCGGTCATCGCCTCGCCCGACGACTTGTTCTGCAGCGCGATCGTCACGCACTTGCCCTGGACCTTACGGCCGTCGTAGTCCTTGGCGAAGATCTTCATCAGGCCGAACTTCTCCGGCGAGGACACCACGTTGAGCGTCTCTTTCGGGCCGCTGCAGGACGTCGCCCCCTTGCCGTTCAGCACGTAGAAGGCGCCCGCACCGCCGACCACCAGGACGACGAGCACCACCAGCACGCCGAAGAGCCCGCCACGCCCGCTTCGTGGCTTGCGCCGCCGCCCTCGTCCACCGCCGTTTCCGGGTGGCGGGCCGGTGGGCGGCGCGGGCGGCGGTCCCATCGGCGGTCCCATCGGCGGTGGTCCCGCCGGAGGTCCGGGGGGTGGATAGCCGCCCGCAGGCTGGTAGCCGCCGTAGGGCGAGGCGCCGGGGGGTGGGTTGTACGGAGGGTAGTAGCCGCCCGGCTGGTCTGGATTCTCTGGCGGAGGCGGGGGTCCAGGCGGCGGGTTGTACACGTCGGCGACCTCCAGAACGGCACCCGGGCGAGGCGGCCACAGTACCGATCTGAGCACGGACGCAACCGCTGAAGTCTCCTAATCGAGACGTAACACCACAGACGCGGTCGAGGCCCTGCGCGTTCCCTTCCGACCCCCGTTATCGGCGGCCCGCGGCGAGGTGGAAGTACTCGAAATGCGGGCGGCGCAGCTCGCTCCGGTAACGCACGGTGGACATCGGCCAGTTGTTGGTGACCTTGCCGGACTCGGTCTTGTACCAGCTCGTGCAGCCGCCCTCCCAGACCGTACGGCCCAGGGCGCGCTGGATCTTGGCGTCGTAGGCCCGCATGACGTCCTCGCGCACCTCCATCCAGGCCAGATTGCGGTCCCGGATCGCCTTGACGCAGGCCAGCACGTACTTCGTCTGCCATTCCAGCATCAAGATGATCGAGTTGTGCCCGAGGTTGGTGTTCGGCCCGTACAGCAGGAACAGGTTGGGGAAGCCGGGCACCGTGATGCCGAGATAGGCGTGCGCTCCGTCCTTCCACTCGTCGCTCAGCCTGCGTCCGGCGCGGCCGGTGAAGTCCAGCGGCGAGAGGAACTCGGTGGCCCGGAAGCCGGTCGCGTAGATGAGCGTGTCGGCCTTGTGGCGGGTGCCGTCGGCGGTCTCGACGCCGTCGGCGGTGATCCGCTCGATCGGGGTGGTGACCACCTCGACGTTGTCGCGGGCCAGCGCCGGGAAGTAGTCGCCGGAGATGACCACCCGCTTGCAGCCGACCGGGTAGTCCGGGGTGAGCGTCTCCCGCAGCCGGGGATCGTCGGGCAACTGCTCGTCGCGATGCTTGCCCGCCCATTTCTGGGCGATCTGGCCCGGCCGGCCGCCGCGGATCATCCCGAACATCAGCTCGTGCCGCCAGTACAGCCACGAGCGGTAGGTCTTGGCGACCGGTGGCACGGCCAGCGCCATCCGGGCCTTGCGCCCGTACGGGAAGTCGGTCTTGGGCAGCACCCAGGTCGCCGACCGCTGGAACACCGTGAGCCGTCCGGCCTTCTCGGCGATGCGCGGGATGAACTGCACCGCGCTGGCCCCGGTCCCGATGACGGCGACGTCGCGGCCGGTCAGATCGTGTCCGTGGTTCCAGTGCGCCGAGTGGAAGGCCGTCCCCTGGAAGTCCCCGAGGCCAGGCAGCTCGGGCAGGTGCGGGCGGTTGAGCTGGCCCAGCGCGCTGACCACCACCTCGGCCTCGATCTCCTCGCCGGTGGTGGTGGTGAGCCGCCAGAGCGCGGCGTCCTCCTCGAACACCGCGGAGGCGATCTCGACGCCGTACCGGATGTGCGGCTCCAGCCGGAACCGCCGGGCGACCTTGTGCAGGTAGGCGAGGATCTCCGGCTGCTCGGGGTAACGCCGGGTCCAGTCGCGGTTGGGCGCGAAGGAGTACGAGTAGAGGTAGGACGGGACGTCGCAGGCCAGGCCAGGGTAGGTGTTGTCGCGCCAGGTGCCGCCCAGCTCCGCGTGCTTCTCGTACACCGTGAAGGAGGTGATGCCCGCCTTGCGCAGCCGGATGGCCATGCACAGTCCGCCGAATCCGGCGCCCAGGATCGCGATCCGCATGGCCTTCCCTCCGTGTCGATGCGCGTAAGTGCATCATTACCCTCTTGCTACCAGGTGTCGAGGTACGGGGCGACGGGCGGCGGGATCGGGATCTCCCGGAAGGCGGTGGCGATCCAGCGGCGCGTGTCGGCCGGGTCGATCACGTCGTCCAGCTCGAAGACCGTGGCGGCGTTGAGCGCCTTGCCCTGGTCGTACGCGGCGGCGACGAGCTGCTCGAACAGCGCCTCCGGATCCTCGGCGGCCTGGAGTTCTTTCCGGAAACCGAGACGGACCGCCCCTTCCAGCCCCATGCCGCCGATCTCGCCGGTCGGCCAGGCGACGGTGCACAGCGGCACCCGGAAGCTGCCGCCCGCCATGGCCTGCGCGCCCAGCCCGTACCCCTTGCGCAGGATGATCGTGCAGATCGGCACCCGCAGTTGCGCCCCGGCCACGAACATCCGGCTGAAGTGCCGCACGGTCGCGGTCTCCTCGGCGGCCGGGCCGACCATGAAGCCAGGGGTGTCGCACAGCGAGACGACGGGCAGGCCGTGGGCGTCGCACAGCCGCAGGAACCGCGCGGCCTTGTCGGCGGCGTCGGCGTCGATCGCCCCGCCCAGATGCGCGGGGTTGTTGGCGATGAGCCCGACCGGGCGGCCCTCGATCCGGATCAGCGCCGTGACCATCCCGGCCCCGAAGCCTGCTCGCAGTTCCAGGACCGACCCGGTGTCGGCGAGCGCCTCGATGACTTTGCGGATGTCGTAGACCCGTCGTCTGTTCTCCGGGATGAGGGCGCGCAGGGCCTCCTGGTCCTGGGCGGTCCAGCCGGTCGCCGTTCCCTGGAAGTACGAGAGGTAGCGCTTGGCCACGGCCACCGCCTCCGCCTCGTCGGCCACCGGGATGTCGACGACCCCGTTGGGCACCTGGACGGCCGTCGGCCCGATCTCCTCGGGCCGGAAGACGCCCAGGCCGCCGCCCTCGATCATCGCCGGACCGCCCATGCCGATGTTGGCGTCCCGGGTCGCGATGATGACGTCGCAGCAGCCGAGCAGCGCCGCGTTGCCCGCGAAGCACCGGCCGGACGCGATCCCGACCAGCGGCACCCGTCCGCTCAGCCGGGCGAACAGGTGGAAGGCCATCACGTCCAGGCCGGACACGGTCGTGGTGTCGGTGTCGCCGGGCCGTCCGCCACCGCCTTCGGCGAACAGCACGACCGGGAGCTCACGCCGCTCGGCCAGCTCGAACATCCGGTCCTTCTTGGCGTGGTTGAGCGCGCCCTGCGTGCCGGCCAGCACCATGTAGTCGTAGGACAGGACGACGGCGGGCCTTCCGTTGACGTCGCCCACTCCGGCCACCAGGCCGTCCGCCGGGGTCCTGGCCAGCAGGTCGGCCAGCTCGCGTCTGCGCCGCTGGGCAGCGATGACCAGTGCGCCGTACTCGACGAAGGTTCCGGGGTCGACGAGGTCGGCGAGGTTCTCCCGCGCGGTCCGGTGCCCGGTCGCGTGCCGTCGCGCGACCGCCTCCTCGCGCGCGGCGTCCAGCCCCAGCTCGTGCCGCCTGCGCACCTCATCGAGGTCTTCCCGTACGCCGCCGACCTGTTCCGGCTCTGCGGGTACGTCCTCGGCCGTGGGCCGGTCGGCGGCCTCGACGACCAGCAGCGGCTGCCCCTGCTTGACGGCGTCGCCGGGGGCCACGGCGAGCTTGCGGACGACCCCGGCGTGCGGCGCCTCGATGCTGTGCTGCATCTTCATGGCCTCGAGGACGACGAGCGGCTTGCCGGCCGTGACGTACTCCCCGTCGGCGACCTCGACGCTGTCCACGATGCCGGACATGGGGGCGGCGACCTTCACCGGTCAGCCGATCCGCTCGAAGACCGCGGCCAGGCCCTGACCGCCGCCGATACACATCGTCTCCAGGCCGTATCTGGCCTCGCGGCGTTTCAGTTCGTACAGCAGCGTCGCGAAGATCCGCGCTCCGGTCGCGCCGACGACCGTGTCGCAGGCCCCGCTTCGCACCTCGAGCACCGCGTTGATGATCGCCTGCAGGCCGGACCCGCAGCGCCGATCGATCTGGCTGCCCGGAGTCTCGACGGGAAGGCCGGCGTCCAGGGCGGCGACCCGCCCGATCGCCGGCGCCTCCCCGCTCGGGTTGCACTGACCGAAGATCACGTCGTCGATCCGCTCCGCTCCGGTCCGCCGCACGACCTCGGCCACCACCAGCGCAGCGAGCCGCTGGGCCGGCACGTCCTTGAAGACCCCGCCGTACCGCCCCACGGGAGTGCGGACCGGTGAGCAGATGACGACTTCCCGCACAACGACCTCCCAGCGCCGGTTGGCCCCAGTCTGCCGTATCCCCCGAATCCCGTTCGACCCGGATCGGCAGCAGGATGACGGCCGCTGCGACCGCTGTCCCACCGCTGAGGTTGACCTAGACTCCTGGCCGTTTTCGGTCGGTCCTTAGGCCCGCTACCAGCCCCGATCCCATGTGACCATATGCCCAAGTTCGTGGCGATTTGCGGTGGACAGCGGGAGTGGGAAATGCGAAAAACAATCGCGATTCTGGCCGGTATCACCCTGACTCTGAGCGTTGCACAGGCCGCCGTGGCGGCACCCGCACCGGCGGCGCCGAGCGGCCGCCTCCTGGTGATGGATCCCACCGGGAACACCGACGACTACACCGCCGACCTGTTCAGCGTCCATCCGGACGGGACGGACGAGCAGAACCTGAACCTCAACCTCGTCTCGTACGCCTACCCGGACTACTCTCCGGACGGAACGAAGATCGTCTACATCGCCTCGCACTGCTGCTTCGCGATCGACATCGCGAATTCGGACGGCACCGGAGCGACCGAGCTGACCGAGTCCGGCTACGCGCCGTCGCACCCGCGGTGGTCGCCGCGGGGCGACCTGATCGCGTTCGAGGGCGGCGGCATCTGGACGGTGACCGCGCAGGCGCCGCACGAGGTGAACCCGGTGACCGACACCGGCATGCTGGTCGGGCTGTCGGCCGAGTGGGCGCCGACCGGGCGCATGGTCGCGGTGGCGGTCTACGGCGACAGTCCCAACATCTGGCTCTATCCGGTTCCCGGCGACGTGACGAAGGCGCGCCAGCTCACCCATGAGACGGGCTTCGCCCCGGACGCGATGACGTGGAGCCCCGACGGCTCGACCATCATCACCGAGTCCAACGGCGACCTCTACAAGGTCAGCCCCAAGAGCGGCAGGGTCACCGACATCACCAATACTCCGGACGTCACCGAGACCAGCCCGGTCTACTCGCCGGACGGCAGCTGGATCGCCTACGCGGCCCAGCCCGCGGACGCCAGTTCCCTGCCTGCCGTACAGCTCATGAACGCCCGGACCCTCACCAGCCACGCCACCGGCACCGTCGGCACCCCGACCAGCTGGCGCAGCCAGCCCTGAGCCGGCGGCGCCGGAAGCTCATGCATTCGTCATCCCTGGCTGAGAGGGGCCGCCTTCAGGCCTGGGCGATCGCGCCGGTCTCCAGGAGGGTGTCCACGTCCTCGAAGCCCAGGCCCTCCAGGACCGTGCGGGTGTGCTGACCTGGCTGGGCGGGCCGGCCATCCGTCTCCGGGGAGGTACGGGAGAAGCGGGGGGCCGGGGCGGGCTGGGCATGGCCGTCGTGCTCCACGAAGACCGAGCGGGCCGTGTTGTACGGGTGGACCGCCGCCTCGCGGAGCGACAGGACCGGGGCCACGCAGGCATCGCCAGGGAGGAACAGAGCGGCCCACTCGTCGCGGGTCTTGGCCTTGAAGGCGGCGGCGAAGCGTTCGCGCAACTCCGGCCAGCCGTCGCGGTCATGCTGCCCCGGCAGGCCCTCGACACCCTCCAGGCCCAGAACGCGCAGCAACTCGGCGTAGAACTGCGGCTCCAGCGCCCCCACCGCGACGTGCTTGCCGTCGGCGGTCTCGTACACGTCGTACCAAGGGGCGCCGGTGTCCAGCATGTTGACCCCGCGCTCGTCCTGCCAGAGGCCCCCGGCCATGAAGCCGTGGATGAAGGTGGACAGGTGCGCGGTGCCGTCCACGATGGCCGCGTCCACGACCTGACCGTGGCCGCTGATCCGCGATTCCAGCAGGGCGGCGAGGACTCCGACCACGAGGTACATGCTGCCCCCGGCGAAGTCGCCCAGCAGGTTCATCGGAACCTGCGGCGGCCCGCCGGCCCGGCCGATGGCGTGCAGGGCGCCGGTCACCGCGATGTAGCCGATGTCGTGCCCGGCGCTCTGCGACAGCGGCCCCTCCTGGCCCCAGCCGGTCATCCGGCCGTAGACCAGCCGGGGGTTGCGGGCCTGGCAGTCGTCCGGGCCGAGGCCGAGGCGCTCGGTGACGCCGGGCCGGAAACCCTCGAGCAGCACATCCGACTGCTCGACCAGCCGCAGGACCGTCTCCCGGCCCTGCGGATGCTTGAGGTCGACGCCGATCGAGCGCTTGCCGCGGTTGGTGAAGTCGGTGCCCGCACCGGCGATCCGCCGCACCGCCGAGGCCCGGTCCACCCGGATCACCTCGGCGCCGAGATCGGCCAGCACCATCGCGGCGAACGGCCCGGGGCCGATCCCGGCCAGTTCGATCACCCGGACGCCGGCGAGCGGACCCTTGCCTGCCATGTGCACCCCTCGAAGAGCCTGAACCTCGTTCGGTCCATCATGCCTCATCGAGGTAAGTGAGTGGTGACCTACGTGTGCGTGGTGATCGTGATCTTTGTGTCGGGCGCGTGCTTGCCGGTCGGGCCGACCCCGACGAACAGGCCGTGGACATGGCCCGTCGTCTCGAACTTGCTGTAGGAGGGGGCCGGGTGCAGTCCAGGCTCGGCGGCGCTCAGCAGATACCAGTGGCCCTTGTCGCCGGACCGCCACCACAGGCTGCTGGCGGTGGTCCCGGCCTTGGTCATGCAGGACCCGGTCGGCTCGACGCCGCCGCTCTTCACCAGCACCCCCCGGCTTGACGGGACTCCCCCGGCCAGCGTGTAGCGGGTGCAGATCCAGCGGGCCGCGGTGCCGTCCGGCAGCTTGCCGGACCAGAACTCCCGCACGGTGATCGCCAATGCCGGCGCGGGCGGATGCGGCACCGCGCACAGCAGCGCGGACGGAGGCGTCTGCCCCGCCGAACCGGGGGACCAGGCGGCGGTGGTCAGACCGGCCAGGTCGGCGTACACGTGGGGGCCGTCCGCCTCCTGCAGCCGGAGGACGGGGCCGCTCCAGCAGTCCGTCGAGGTGTCCGCGGCCACCGGATCGGTCACCCCGTCCCGTACCGGGATCGGCCGCCAGACCGGCGTGCCGGTGGACAGCGCGGTGGCCTGCACCGCGGTGACGCCCGGCGGCACCAGGTAGCGCCCGTCGGCCAGCACCAGCGGCGCCGTCCCGTCCCCGGACGCCGGGAAGAGTTCCAGGCTGGGCTTACCACCGGCCCGTACATATCGGGCCAGCCGGGTGCCGTCTCGCAGCAGCACGAGATCGGCGTCGTCGAGCCGTCCCGCGTACAGCACCTGAACCGCCGAGCTGGGCGGTCCCGCCGCGATCGTGCCGTTGACCTTCCGCGGGCCGTCGCCACGCCACGCTGCCAGCGCCGCACCGACGACGTGCCGTTCGGCGGCATACTGCCCACGGACCGGCCAGGCGGCCCGGGCCTGACGCGCCCGGCCCTCGTCATGCTCGGTCATCACGATCGCCCCGACGAGCACGGCGGTGAGCCCCAGCGCGGTGGCGATCGGGATCCGCGAGCGCAGCCGCGGACCGCGCAGCACCGGCGGCACCGGGATCGGACCGGGCGGCGCGGCCAGCAGGTCGGCGGCCTGCACGACGTCTCTGGGATCCCGTACGCCGAGCTCCACCAGCTGGTCCTGGACCTCGTACCGATAGCGACCCTCGACCCGGCGCAGCACGTACGCGGCCCGTACCTCGGGCGCCAGGGCGGCCAGATGCGCGGGCGCGTCGGGGAACGCCGCGGTGCCCGGCGACGGCGCCTCGGCCACCCAGCGGCTCAGCCCGATCCGCAGCCGGCGGCGCGGGCGCATCGCCCGGTGGAGCGCACGGGTCCGCGCCCTGGCCTGGGCGCGGTGCGGGCGCCGGACGGCACGGCGCGGAAGGCTCTCCTCGGCGATCCGGCGGGCCAGTGCCAACCGGAGCTTTCGGGAACCCACCCCGGGCAGCACCAAATACGCCAATCTAACAAGCTCAGGATAAAGCCGGTCCATTTCCGACTGCTGTTCCAACATGCGTTGACCCCCCGAACCACTATCCGCGAATGAGAGCTTAGAAATTGTTCAAGATCCGCGCCACAGACTTGAAACAAGCATTGCCATGGATCCGGATATGGTCGAAGGAAGATCTTGGAAGGAGACCGTTATGTCCTCCGTATTCCGATCCGCCATCGAAGCCGACGACCTGGCCACCGCGCTCGCCCAGCTCGCCGACGACGTGGAGTTCCACAGCCCGGCGGTGCCCAGGCCGTACCGCGGCAGGGAGGCGACCGGCCTCGTGCTCGGCGCGGTGTTCCAGACATTCCACGATTTCCGGCACACCACCTCGCTCCGTGAGGGCGATCGGGAGGTGCTGATGTTCGACGCACGGGTCGGCGGACGTGACATCGAAGGAGCCGACTTCATCCGCTATGACCACTGCGGACTCATCAACGAACTGACAGTGATGATCCGCCCGCTCTCCGGGCTCCACGCGGTCGCCGACGCGGTCGGAGCCCATCTGACGTCCTTGCAGGAGCAGCATTTCGCGGCGGAATAGGAGGCTCTGTCCTATCCTGCCTGCATGGAATGGCTAGGGCGGGTCGCCCGGATGCGGCGCTGGACGCCGACCGGCGAGCGAGATCCGCACCGCGCCCTCCTGTTGCTGTTCGCGCTCGGCCAGTTGCAGCGTCAGGGCCTGCAGCCCGTCCGTTTCCGGGACATCGAGGCGCAGTTCAGCAAGCTGCTTGTCGAGTTCAGCCCACCGCACCCGGTCAGCGCGGGCTATCCCTTTCACGAACTCGTGGCCGACGGCCTCTGGGAGGTCGTGACGGTCGCCGGCGGCCCCAGCCCGGGCACCGACTCGGCCGTGCTGCGCGACCACGACGCGACCGGCCGGCTCAACCCGCGCTTCGCCAAGGAGCTGCAGGCGGACCCGGGGCTGTTCGGGCAGATCGTCCGGATCATCCTGGACGTCAACTTCGAGCCGACGCTGCACCTGGACCTGTGCGCCGCCGTGGGGCTGCTGCCCGAGGTCGCCGACACCGGGGCGGTCACCGAGTTCCTGGACGGCCCGCGCCGGCAGCGCGACCCGATGTTCGCGCAGAAAGTGCTGGTCGCCTACGAGTGCCGGTGCGCGTTCTGCGCGTACGAGGGCTGGATCGGCGACAGCGTCGTCGGCCTGGAGGCGGCCAGGCTGCGCTGGTGGGCCTTCGACGGCCGCGACGACCTGAGCAACTGCCTGTGCCTGTGCTCCCTGCACCACCGGCTGCTGGACAAGGGCGTCCTCGGCCTCACCCCGGACGGCCGCGTCCTGGTCTCCCGGCATTTCGCCGGTACGACCAACGCCGCGCACGACCAGGTCCTCGCGCTCAGCGGGCGCCGGGCGCTCACTCCGCTGGGCGGTTTCCCCCCGCCCGATCCGCTCAACATCGAATGGCACACCGGACAGGTCTTCCGCGGGCCGGCCCGTTACCCCTGAAAACCCTCCTGAAAGTCCCCTATGAAGAACGATCGGCTACGTGAGCTGGACTTGCTGCGCTTTATCGCGGCGGTCGCCGTGATGATGCACCATTTCACCGGGGTGCGCTATTACACGCCCTGGCGCGATGCCACCAAGGTATTTCCGGTGGCGCACAAGTTCACCGGATACGGCTATCTCGGCGTCCAGCTCTTCTTCGTCATCAGCGGCTTCGTCATCTTGATGAGCGCCTGGGACCGGCGGCCCGGGGACTTCGCGGTGTCGCGGTTCGTCCGGCTGTTCCCGGCGTACTGGTGCGGAGTCCTGCTGGTCCTGCTCGTCTTCTTCCTGACCGGCGAGTCGACCGGTTATCCGGTCAGCAAGGTCGGCCCGATCGAGCGGGTGCTGCCGAATCTGACGATGTTGCAGACCGGGATCGGCGCCCCGGACAGCGAGTCGGTGTACTGGACGCTGTGGGTCGAGATCCACTTCTACGCGCTGATCTCCCTACTCGTCTGGCGCGGCATCACCTACAGCCGGGCCATGGTCTTCATGGGCGGCTGGTTGCTGGCCGGGGTCTTCGCGGTCGAGTCCGGCGACCGGCTGGCCAACACGCTGCTGATCCCGCAGCACGCGCCGTACTTCGCGGCCGGAATGGCGTTCTTCCTCATCTACAGGTACGGCGGGAACCTGGCGCTCTGGGGCTTCGCCACCGGCTGCTGGGCGCTGGCGGTCTACTACGGCGTGCGGTACGTCAGCCCGTTCACCACCCAGCCGCGCTACGACGACTACGCGATCCCCGCGATCATCACCGCGATCTTCCTGGTCATGGCGCTGGTCGCGACGGGCCGGCTGTCCTGGCTGCGCTGGCGGCAGCTCACACTGCTCGGCGCGCTCACCTATCCGCTCTATCTCGTGCACGAGACGGTGTCCAGGCCGATCATCACGGTGCTGCGCGACGGCAACAACCCGTGGGTGGTGGTGGCCTTCGCGGCGGCCGTATCGCTCAGCGTGGCCTGGCTGGTGCACCACTGGGTGGAACTGCCGCTCCAGCGGGCGCTGCGGCCCCGGCTGCTGTACGCGCTGGACCAGATGCGCGCCGATCTTCCTCGGTTCGGGAACGGGCCGGAGCGCGAGGTCGGCGCCTTGGCCGACCCCGCGCTCACCGCCGGTTCTACTCCCGGCCCGCCTGAGTGAAGTTCATGTCGGCGTAGCGGTCGCCGGAGACCTTTCCGGCGATCGGCTCGAGCTCGGCCAGTTCCTGGTCGGTGAGCTTGAGCGTCGCGGCCGCCACGTTCTCGGCCAGCCGGGTGCGCTTGCGGGTGCCCGGGATGGGGACCACCGACAGGCCGTACACGTCGGCCCGCTGATGCACCCAGGCCAGCGCGACCTGCGCCGGGGTGACTCCGCGATCGGCCGCGATCTTGTTGATCGGGACGAGGAGCTCCGCGTTGCGGGCGGCGTTGTCGCCGGTGAAGCGCGGCTGGGTCCGGCGGAAGTCGTCCTCGCCCAGCTGCTCGGCGCTGGCGAAGGCGCCGGTGAGGAAGCCACGGCCCAGCGGTGAGTACGGGACGAACGTGACGCCCAGTTCGACCGCCGCGGGCACCGCCGTCTTCTCCACGTCCCGGGAGAACAACGACCACTCGGACTGCAGGGCCGCCACAGGGTGCACCGCGTGCGCGGCGCGCAACTCGTTCCCGGTCACCTCGGACAGGCCGATCTGCTTGATCTTGCCCTGCTGGACCAGTTCGGCCAGCGCGCCCATCATCTCCTCGATCGGGACGTTCGGGTCCCGGCGGTGCGCGTAGTAAAGGTCGATGGTCTCGATGCCGAGGCGCTTCAGGCTGGCCTCGACCGCCGTACGGATGTAGGCGGGCGAGTTGTCGATGAAGCGGCCGCCCGGCCGGCTCGGGTCGAGCCTGATCGAGAACTTCGTGGCCAGCACCACATTCTCGCGGTTGGCCCGGATGAACGGGCCGATCAGCTCCTCGTTGTGACCCGCCCCGTACATGTCGGCGGTGTCGTACAGCGTGACACCCAGCTCAAGCGCCTTGTCCAGCGTGGCCAGCGACTCCGCGATGTCGGATTCGCCGTAGAACGCGCTCATTCCCATACAGCCCAGGCCCTGAACCCCGACTTGCTGTCCTGCGGCCCCCAGCCGCGTCGTCGGCAGAACGCTCATGATGCCTTGACCCCTTCCGGCAGTACCCCTGAATAGATATCGATCTTGCGGTCCAGCACGGCCACCGCCTCCTGCAGTTCGGCGATCTTCGCCAGGACCTCGCTGCGGGTCTTCTCGAACATCGCGCACCGCTCGGGAAACGTGTGATCGCCGGCTCGTACCAGCTCGGCGTACCGGACCATGTCCGCCACCGACATCCCCGTCGAGCGCAGCTTGCCGATCAGGCCCAGCCAGCTCAGATCACGCTCGGTGAACCTGCGCTGCCCGCTGTGATCCCGTTCGATGTAGTCCATCAGACCGATGCGCTCGTACCAGCGCAGCGTGTGCTGGCTCAGCCCGGTCAGTGCGGCGACCTCGCCGATCGAATAACCCGTCATGCCACCCACCTCCCCTGATCCGCTTCAAACGCTATCGGGCTAGAGCGCACTCTAAGCAACTCGGCGCAGCACGCCCTCTCCCCCTCTATCGGTCGTACTACCCTGGGGTGCTTACGGGGATCTGCATGTCGGGGAAGGACCTATGAGCGAGGACATCGCGGGCTATCGGGTCCTGGAGAAGGCCGGCGAAGGCGGCTTCAGCGTCGTCTACCGCGCCTACCAGGAGCGTCTGGACCGCCAGGTGGCGCTCAAGGTGCTCTCCGTCAGCTCGGTC
>Ga0308173_10001049_pt1 | contig 13234 bp, 11 predicted proteins | sample PhyPR1_FD_203716 | JGI IMG/M metagenome (GOLD analysis project Ga0308173, IMG submission 203716) | Soil microbial communities from UC Gill Tract Community Farm, Albany, California, United States - DLSLS.P.R1 | ecosystem: Environmental > Terrestrial > Soil > Agricultural land | place: USA...
GGATCTGAAGTGGAAAGGCGGCATCACCAGGACGGAAATCGGCGACGACAACACTTTCCGCGAAAGTGTCACCGTTAACAGCGCCACCGCCGATGGCGAAGTGACGAAGGTTGGGTCTGGTAATCACATTCTTGCCTACTCCCACATCGCTCACAACGTTACGGTCGGCAATCATGTCATTATGTCGAATGTTGCGACCCTGGCGGGTCATGTCACGGTCGAGGACTACGCAGTGATCGGGGGTGTTGTCGCTATTCACCAGTTTTGTCGGATCGGCAAAATGTCTATCGTCGGGGGTTGCTCCAAGGTGGTACAGGATGTCGTCCCATTCATGCTGGTCGATGGGAATCCGGGAGAGACGCGGACCATCAACAAAATAGGTCTGGAGCGACGCGGGATATCGGACGCAGCTCAGAGCGCGCTTCGGCAAGCGTACAAGATTCTTTTCCGCGACGGATTGACCATCCCGAATGCTCTCGCCCAGATCGAAACCGAGCTGCCCATACTGCCTGAGATCCAGTATCTGACTCAGTTCGTAAGAAGCAGCGAGCGCGGGATAAGCCGGTGACGCAGTTGTCTTCCACCACCCGCCCGCCACTTGTAGCCGGTACTCTGTATCTCGTCGCCACGCCCATCGGCAATCTGGAAGACATTACGTTGCGAGCGTTGCGGACCTTGAAGGAATGCGATGTGGTCGCCGCCGAAGACACCCGGAGAACGGGTTTGCTGCTGAAGCACTTCGAGATCTCCAAGCCGATGCTGAGCTATTTCCAGTTCAACGAGGCCAGGCGGAGCGAAGAGATACTCGAACGTCTCAAGCGCGGGGAGAAAGTCGCCCTCGTGACTGATGCGGGCAGTCCGGGTATAAGTGATCCCGGCGAGCGCGTGGTGAAGGCCGCCATCGGTGCCGGGCTCAAGGTGGAAGCGGTGCCCGGAGCCTGCGCCCTGGTCGCGGCGTTGACTGCGAGCGGTTTGCCGACGGACGAGTTCCATTTTATCGGTTTCCTGCCGCACAAATCGGGACAACGCCGTCGCAAACTTGAAGAGTTACAAGCCACTCCCGGAACACTGGTGCTTTATGAGTCGCCTTATCGGGTGGAGAAACTGCTCGGCGAATTGAACGAAACCTTTCCGGAAAGATTGATAGTTTTGGCTCGTGAATTGACCAAGAAATTTGAGGAATTTCTGCGCGGAACACCCGGCGAGTTGCTCCAAATTACTGCCAAACGTGCGCTAAAAGGAGAGTTTGTTGTCCTGGTTTCACCACCTTCTGAGAACGCCGTAAGTTCTTCATCCTGAATCGGTTAATGGACGCACTTCCCCCGGTTATTTGCGCCCCGGTCTGTCCCGTTTCAGCCTCTTCATTATTTTTGCTTGTGCGTTTTTGGATTCTGATCTTAAGTAGCGGCGTTTAGCGGCAAAGACTTGGTGACACGGAAATTGTCCTTAGTGCTTTTAAAGCAGACAATTTGAGACCTGAACCCAGGAACGTTCACCAGCCGGAGCGGCAGAGACAGAGATAATATTATGGCGTCCAAATTATTCGTTGGGAACCTACCCTTCACAGCAACTGAGAATGATCTGCAGGATTATTTCGCCCAGGCAGGTGCTGTCATCGCAGTTAACATCATGCAGGATCGTGCTACGGGCCGCTCACGCGGGTTTGCCTTTGTTGAAATGGGCTCGCAGGACGATGCGACGAAAGCCATTTCCATGTTCCATCAAAAAGATTTTCAAGGTCGCGCTTTGACCGTCAATGAAGCGCGTCCGCGCGAAGACCGGCCCCCCGGCGGTGGTGGTGGCGGCGGCGGTTACGGCGGTGGTGGCGGCGGCCGTGGTGGCCGTGGCGGCGGTGGTGGTGGCGGTGGTGGATACCGCGATCGCCGGTAAAAGTTTCTTCTGATTTCGCAAGCCACCGCTCTATTGAGCGGTGGCTTTTGCTTTCTTCCCGTTCTGTTCCGTCGGACCGCGAGCGGTCCTCCGCTCGCAGCGCGCCCGATTGCGCAACGTGTCGGGTTAGCCCCCGGCATTCGGCGTATTCGTAGCCGCTGCGAACGGGGGACCGTTCGCGGTCCGTGCGGTTTGATCGCGGCTACAACAACGCTTGCTGCGCCACACCCTGGTTCTCCGGTAGCGTGAAAAAGAAAGTCGTTCCCTCCCCCGGCTCGCTCCGCGCCCAAACTTTGCCGCCATGATTCTGAACAATGTGCTTCACGATCGACAAACCGAGACCTGTTCCCCCCTGGTCCCGCGAGCGCGCCTTATCAATCCGATAAAACCGTTCAAAAACGCGCTCCAACGCTTCAGCGGGAATCCCTGGGCCGTCGTCCTGAACCGCGATTTTCACCTGTGAATTCTCTCCTGGATTAGCCGAGATAGTTACCGTGCCATTTGGCTTCCCATATTTAATCGCGTTATCAATCAGGTTTCCGAGCACTTGCTCGATCCTCACAGGATCGGCACGGACGGATACACCACTTACCTGATTCAATAAGCTCACGTTTCGAGCCGCAGTTTTGGATTTGAAATCGTCACAAATCTTTTCGACCAGTGGGCGCAACGGAACTCTTTGGAGGTCCAATTTGATCCGGCCCGATTCTAATTCGGAAATCGTAAGCAGGTCCTCAATCAATAATTTCAGTCTTTCGGCATTCCGTTCGATTGTGAGCAGGAATTTGGACGCGACCTCAGGATTGTCCTTCGCGCCGTCCAGCAATGTTTCTACGTACCCTTTGATCAGGGACAACGGGGTGCGCAACTCGTGGCTGACGTTAGCAACGAATTCTTTGCGAGCGCTTTCCAGTTGCTTCAATCGCGTGAGATCGTGAAAAACCAGGATGGTTCCCTGTCGTTGCCCGGCGGAGTTTACGATGACCGCCCCGTTCACTTGCAGAAACCGTTCTGCTGGACGGGTGAGCTTCAACTCATGCTCGACCACTTGCTTCTCTGACCCCAGCGTCTCCACTAAACCTGAAAGTTCATGCAGGCGCAGCGCTTCCATAATCGTTCGTGACCGGATGTCCCCGTCCAGGCCGAAAAGCGCCCGAAACGCCCGATTCGCCAGTTCGATGCGCCCGGTTTCATCGAGCAGCAGCAAGCCTTCAGTCATGCTGTTGAATAGGGCATCCTGTTGGGACTGAACCTGTGCCGCCGCGTCCTTCTGAGCCGAAAGGAGCTTTTCCACTTCACGCCGCGACGCCTCCGCTTGCGCACGGAACTTCTTACGCCAAAAGAGATGCACTGCCACTAACCCGCAGCAGAGTAGAATCGCTATGGCCGGCCAAAGCATGTAGCGAGATTACACACTACCCCTCCACAAACCGATATCCCACTCCTCTGACCGTATCCAAATACTTTGACCCCGGGCCGAGCTTTTCCCGCAACCGCCGCATATGCGTATCGACCGTGCGGGTATCGATCACGCTATTGTATTCCCAAACATCCCGCAGAAGCTGTTCGCGGGATTGCACCCGACCGCGCCGCTGCGCCAGCAGGAAAAGCAGCTTGAACTCCGTCGCGGTCAAATCCACGCGCTTGCCTCGGAACGTCACCAGGTGCCGGGGGCTGTCGATTTGAAGCTGCCCGAAAGCCAGTACATCCGAACTCGGCACGGCTTGTGTGCCTCGGTCGAGCAACTTTTTAACCCGCAGCACCAATTCCCGCGGGCTGAAAGGCTTGGTGATATAATCGTCCGCGCCGAGTTCCAGGCCGAGCACGCGATCAATCTCTGCCGCCCTGGCCGTCACCATTACGATTGGGATACGCGCGCTCGCGGGGTCGCGCCGGAGCATTTTGCAAACCTCCATTCCATCCACCTCGGGCAACATCAAATCCAGCAGAATCAGGCTGGGAAGCTGCGCTTTGGTCTTTTTGAGCGCGTCGGCCCCGTCGGCCGCCGAAATCACTTCATAGCCGGCCTGCTTCAAGTTGAACTCGAGCAACTCAACTGCCTCGGGTTCGTCATCCACGACAAGAATCCTGGACTTCACTGGCATTGGGATAACACGAGCGTCAGAAGCCGACAACGACAGGTTTGTGACAAGAATGTTACGGGAAGGTTACAGTTACGGACCGCGAACGGTCCTTCGTTCGCAGCGGCCACTATTTCGCCAGACGCCCGGGAACCACCACAGCACTCCAATACTGCAAATTCTTCGCAAGCTGCGACGAAATCTCAGATTACTTTCATTGTAGGGGACGAGGTAACGAGTCCTCCGAATTTAGAGAGAGGTGGAAGAATTGAACCGTTGGAGCGTTCGATGGACTCGTTACCTCGTCCCCTACAATAGGGCCGGTCTCTCGATCAGGCTCCTGATCCGACAAAATACTTTTTCATCGCAGGTCGAATTTCGATTAAATTATCATTGCCAAAACACGCATGGAACCCCTCGACAAAACCAACGGCAACTCGCCTCGAAGCTACAAATGGCCGTGGTTTGTCGCTGTTGCGGTATTATTGGCCATCGTTCTCGCAGTGCTCTGGATGCGGCACGAAATCGACCGAACTCGGCGGATTCGTGACGCCAATTCACCAGGTTCCTCTCCTTAAGTTAATGGTGGACCGCGGCCCTGCGTTCCTGTTTAGCGGCTCGGATCATCTCCTTTGCAGCCCGATGCCCTGTTTGGAGCGCCCCGTGAACTGTCCCCTGGTCGCCGTCGGTATTGGTCGCTTCGCCGGCGAAAAAGAGCGTGTTCTCCACCGGTTCTGAAAGACGTCCTGGCATATCCATCATGCCCACCGGCGTAAAGCTGTATGCGCCTGAGCTGAACGGGTCCGCGCCCCAGTTATGCGTGAATTTGCCGAGCACCAAATCGCGGAAATGCGAACGGCTCTGACCAAAAATGCGCCGGGCAGATTCCGATGCCTCCTCCAGAATCGTCTCCTGGTCCTCCTTCCCCAGGTGTTCGGCCCGCGTGCCGCCGGTCCATCCGGTCAGGGTGGGGCCGGAATCATCAGCCCACCAGGTTGGGAACCATTCATCATCCGAATGGACAAACCCGAAATTCGCGACGGGCCAAATCCGTGAGCGCAGGTGGAAGACCACCTTCAACACCATCCCCATCTCGAGGCCCTGCACCGCGGCATCCTTGTCGTGCAGCGCCGGCTCGAAGGTAATTGAGTTCGGTGTCTTCAGAACTCCAAGCGGCACCGTGATGAGCAGAAGTTTGCCGCAAAGACGCTTTCCGCCTGCTGGCGTCTGGCACTCCACTTCGACTCGTCCCTGCTCCCATCTGACTTCCCGCACGATATGACTCAGCAGCAGTTCGACTTCCCGCTCCTCGCCCTCCTTCTTTAACCAGTTTGCGAGCGCCGAGTAGCCTTCCACCAGATGAAACTGTGAGGTTCCGCCTTCCTTCTCCGCCGCTTCATCGGCTAGAGCGAAGGCATGCGTGCTCATCCGCCCGGTCGGCGCGGCATGGAATCCTTCCACATATTCACGGGCGAGCCAGCGAGCAACCGGCTGGATCTGTGGCGTGTGCCGCAGAAACGAATCGAAATCTTCATCGTGTGCTTCGGTATTAATCTTCTCGCTGACCTCAGTCAGCAAATCCCAAAAATCGTGCTGCTCGACCAGTGCTCCATGGTGACAGAGCCAGTGTCGGTCAGGGATCGTTCGGGTCTTCAGCTTTGCTGCCCGGACCAGTGGCCAGGTTTGGTTTTTCGTGCCATGAATGAATTCCGCGCCAAGCTCGATTGGCAAGCCTTTGACCCGGGTTCGAATTGAATGGATCCGTCCCCCGACCCGGTTACGCGCTTCCAGAATAGTGACCGCATGCCCAGCCTCCGATAGTCGTTGGGCCCCCGAAAGGCCGGCCGCGCCCGCGCCAATGATGATTATCCGCTCCTCCTCCATGTATAAATCTCGCTCGGGACACGGTCCACCGCAATCACCGCTTTGAATCGCGCAAAAAAAAGTGGTTACCAGGGTTAACCTAATCCATCCATCTTTCTGACCCCATTTTTCTGACTATCTCTTTGTGCTCTGTTTGAACCTCGAATCTCGAACGTTCAATGAAGCTTGAACTGGAAAGGGGCCCGCATTACCTACTTAGGCGGAATTGTTAACGCTGATAAATATAGCTCGGCACCATGAGCGACCATTCACAAAACTCTGACGTTCATCTCTCGGTCGCAAGGCGCGTTCATCGATTTCTCACGCATTATTTTTCGAAGCTGCGGGGTCTTGGTGGCGGCGCCATTGTGGGCTCGTGGCTCTTTGGTGGGATCATTTTATCCCTCGGTGGCCAGGGCGGCTTTCGGATTCTTGGTTTTGCTCTGCTCGTGTTGTTTGTTGCGAACTATCTCTTCCTTGCTTACTGGTACGTGGACGACAACGCCGAACCAGACGGTGCAGCGAACCGAACGCAGCCGGGTGGCTCAGATTCAAATCGAACGCCACCAAACTAGAAATTGTATGCCAAAAGATAAACAGCCAGATACGATTACCAATCGCTACAACATGCAAAACGGAAGGTGTGCGATTATCGGCGCAAAGCGGGTTCTGACAGTCCCAGAAATGCAAAAAATCTATGAGGACTGGTTGATTGAAGCAAAGCAAGCCGCTGCTCAGGCAACTGAAGATCGGCTTTCGAAGAGTAAATCAGTCCTGATTCATTATAAGGGCGATTGAGTCAGGACGCGATTCTCAATAACGCTCGCGCCCCAGGACAATCCCGGTAAACAAAATGCCAATTTCCGTATAGTGGCTCTGCAGCCAGAAGCCAAAATGCCCGCAGGAAGAGTTTTCCGGCGCACATATGGAAACAACGCAAAGATGCGAATTCTCAGCCTATGGCATCGGCTGCCTGGCTTGCTTAGATCGCTTGTCTTGTGTGCACGGCTCAGCTATCAGTTTTGACTACGACGACTTCGATTCGAGCGGCTTCAACTGGACTGGTCGCCGGTTGACCCCAGCCGCAAAACGCCGTGGTGTAGTCGAGCACATAACGTTCTCTGGCGCAGACCAGGATCGCGCAGTCGCGTATGACTACGACGCGCTCGGACGGCTTTCCGCAGAGCGCATCCGCAAGTCGGGTGATGCTGGGTGGCCAGCCTTTGCCCCCACGATGCTTCCGTCCTCGCCAGTCTCTGGCGACATCCTGTACGATTCCGCTGTCGGCTACTCAGACAGCGGAGGTTACGATAAAGTCGGAAACCGCGGTTCCAGGACCTCGTCCGGCGTAAACGTCGTCACCGCGTCCGGCATTCAGGCGCTGCAAAATCAATCCGGCCTGAACTATGATGCGAACGATCGGATGAATTACGTCGCATCGCCCCCAAGTTACGATGCGAACGGAAACACCAAATATCAGGCAAGTTATGTTTCGCAGCCCACGCCCGGTCAGGTCGCGTCCTCGTCCAGCTATCCGGACGAATACGATTTCGAAAACCGGTTGATTCATCGTCATAACGGCACCACTGACGTTAAAATCGTTTACGATGGCGACGGAAACAGGGTGAGCGAAACGGTGAACGACGTGGTCACCACGTATTTGGTGGATGACCGAAACCCCACCGGCTACTCTCAGGTTCTTGAGGAGGACGACGACTCTGGCGATCCAATCGTCGTTTATATTTACGGCCTCGCTCTGATCAGCCAACACCGCGACGATTACGAGCGTCCCTGGTCCATTTATGGTTACGATGGCCATGGCAACGTCCGTTACCTCATGGGTGGCCAGGGAGTAACGGATTCGTACAACTACGACGCCTTCGGAATCCTGCTGGACCAATTGCCGGCAGATTCCGCTTCTCAAACAGACAACACCCACCTTTATTGCGGGGAGTATTGGGATTCACATCTCGGCTCGTACAGCCTCCGGGCAAGATACCTTTCGACAGACACCGGCAGGTTCTGGACCCCGGACCCTTCCGCAGGCAGAAAAGGGCGACCGATGTCGCGGCACAAATACCTTTTTGCGGAGCAGAGCCCCGCAAATTTTACAGACCCGGCGGGACTCGAGATAATCGTGGCTGATGACTGTAAGGAGGATTACGAGACGGCGGTCAAATACCTAAAAGCCGGCAGCTCAAGTGCCGAGAACGTGCTCGAACAAATGGAACAGAGCAAGATAAAGTACTACGTCGTTAAGACGGGTATGTCCGTCGAAGATCTGAGGAAAGTTGACTATGGTCCATTCGGCGGAACGACGGTTCACTGGTCTCCTCGAAAAGCGCTCGCGCTCGACCGGCCTCCAGGATCCGATCCGAAAGCAGTACGACCGGCCTTGAGCCCAGCGATCATGCTAGTACATGAACTCTTCCACATGTTTAACCGGTACGAACTTCACCCTGATTACGATGTCGAAAATAACAAACAGGACTACTACCGCGATGAAGCAGATACTATAGATTTCGAGAATTACGTCGCAATGGAATTGGGAGAGCCGGTACGAAGAAATCATAACGACCCGGCCCTGGCTGACCCCTATTTTGACGTAGGCTCCCCGGTCGACAGAGGCCCGGTGCCAGACGATGCAATACTTGAGAAACGCAGTCGGGACAGGTTCCGGGAGGAGTATAAAAAGAAGTTTGGCATCGCACTGCCTGACCTGTTCCAGGTTTCGCCGGGTACGAACCAATAGGTCCGATCGATAGCCGTTATGAAAAAACACACCGCAGTTAGCAAATACACATTTCTAAGAAGGTCGGCCTGCGTGGCTGCCCTGGTCCTCTGCCCGCTCTCTTCAGAATTTGGACCCCCAGTACAAGGAGCCCAACAAAGTTCTGCAACCGAGCCGCTGAGCGATCTGGAGAAAGCCTGGTCGAAGGGCGAGGTTGAGACCATCCAAATCCTGCACGTGCGAAACGGTGACACATTCCCTATAGCAGTCACACCGGAACGCCTCGAGCGATGGTGCAATTTCAGGTTGATCATCACCGGACCGAAAGATCAGAAGCTGACTCAGGAGCTAATGGAGCGCGTAACGCAGGTGCATGGTTCGCCTACAAATGAGGCGGAAGAAACACGTTGGGGAATTGTATTTGGAAACGCTAGGGGTGAGCGACTACTGTCATTGTACCTCGGAATTGAAAAAACGGCCGTCATAGGCGATAAGAGAGTTCTGCTCGCCACGAACAGCCTGTTGCCATGGGTCGAAAAAACATTGGGGGGGCTTCTGAGATGACCCACGACAAACCCTCGGACCACATGAGACGAAACCTGAAGCAGGCCGCCAAATCACCTCAAGACAACGCTATGCTCAATAGAACCCCGCGCACGGCGTCATGGCAGGAGAGGCCCTAAGACGCGCATCAAACGGAAATGAAAGTGAAAGGGTGAAAGGGTGCTAGAATTGTGAAACTCTGAGGCTGGACCACCGGGATAAGATGAGGTATGAAAAACCCGGACGTCACAATTATAGGGCTGCCACTGCCACTGCGGAAGGCACGCTGTATTATGAATACGACCCCGCCGGGACCGTAACGCTAATCACCGCGGCCCACGGCTACAACTTTGCGGGACCAACTCCCTGGATTTTCGCTCACGATAACATTGATTGGATCCCGCGCTCAGGAGCCGCTGAAATGGCATATCAGGTCGATGGCAGAAATAGGCTCTACGAGGTTGACGGCTCAGGCTCCGGCGCAATGAACTACACACATGATGCGAACGGGAACCTAAAGTCCACCCTCACCGGCCAGAATGGGGTTGAAACAACCTACGAATACAACGTCCGCAACCAACTCCGGTATCTCAAGTCGGTCGAGAACGCGACGACCATCGCGAGCTTCGATTACGACGCGTTCGATTCAACCGGATTCGACTGGACTGGCCGCCGCTTAACGCCCGCCGGAAAGCGTCGTGGAGTGGTCGAGCACATAACGTTCTCTGGCGCGGACCAGGACCGCTCAGCCACTTATGATTACGACGCACTCGGGCGGCTCCGCGCAGAGCGCATCCGCAAATCAGGCGATACCGGATGGCCAACCTTTGCCCAGGTCACGGTGCCGAGCTCGCCAGCCACCGGCGATGTTCTGTATGACACCGCCGTGGGTTACTCAGATACGGCCGGCTTCGACAAGGTCGGAAATCGAGGTTCGCGCACTTCATCAGGTGTGAACATGGTCGCCGCCTCCGGCAGCCAGGCGCTCCAGAACCAATCCGGCCTGAATTATGATGTGAACGATCGAATGAACTACGTGGCTTCGCCACCGAGCTACGATCCCAATGGCAACACCAAATACCAGGCCAGCTACAGTTCGCAGGCCACGCCCGGCCAGGTCGTTTCCTCGTCCAGCTATCCCGACGAATACGACTTCGATAATCGCCTCATTCGCCGTTCCGGAACCCTCAACTCTCAACCAATCACAATCAACCTTGTCTACGATGGTGATGGCAATCGGGTCAGCAACATCGTCAATGGCGTAGTCACAACTTACCTTGTCGATTCCGTCAACCCAACCGGCTATGCCCAAGTACTCGAGGAGGATGATGCTGAGGGAGATCCAATTGTCTCGTACATTTACGGTCTGGCGCTCATCTCCCAGCTAAGAGACACCGAGCCTTCGTGGCGCTTCTACGGTTATGATGGTCATGGCAACGTTCGTTACCTCACGATCTATGAACCCACGGACGTTTACAATTACGATGCCTTCGGAATCCTGCTCGAAAGGCTCCCGAGCGCCGCCGCCTCTCAAACGCCAAACTCGCACCTTTATTGCGGCGAGCAATGGGATGCCCACCTCGGCCTTTATTACCTCCGGGCCAGATTCCAATCGCCGGACGAAGGCCGTTTTTGGACAATGGATACGTACGAGGGCGACAATGACGACCCGGCGTCACTTCACAAGTACCTCTACGTCGAAAACAATCCGATTGAGGGCAGCGATCCGTCCGGACTGGACATGTGGATTGCTCAGGGCCGTACGGGACACGGTCTTCACCAAGAATTTGACGTGGGTGATCCGAAAGGCGCTTACAATGCATATGAATTTGGAATGCCCGGCGGAGTGATTGGTTTTGCAAAATCACTTATTGGCCTCCAAGACAGCGAAGGAATGATAACTATCAGAGCGAATGATACAAACGCACCGGTAATACTAAATCAATTTGGCTATATACACTCTACAGTTAGTCAAGATGCCGAAGTGATAACCGCGCTACAGCCCGTGCTTTATCAGACGAGAGAATACAATCTGTTTTCTTTTAACTGCCGCACGTTTGCACAGGGCTTATTTTATGGCATAGCCCACGCGTTTCCAGAGCAGTTTACGCCCCCTCCCATATCGGCTGGAACATACAACGGCCCTTCCTCTATGTACTATGATTTCGGCTTTTGATTGGCCTCTTAGCTAAATATATCATGAGCTTGCGTTCCAAAGTCTTGTTGGGCGTCGGATTTATTGTTGCTGTGGCGGTCTTGTTGATTTTACTCATATCAGTCGTCGAGTACAGCGAGTCGCGGGTCTCGCCTCGTCAAGTGACGACGACACGCATGTACCTCATTCGAACCCGAGTGTTCTCCTATATAAAGGCCCACGGTACGTGGCCCGAATCTCTAGTTCAATTAACCAACAGTGATGGTAAGCATGATTCCAACATGGACGCGTGGGGACGGGAGATTATTTATCTTGTGGATAGCAATGGAGTCGTAACTTTGAAAAGTTATGGTGGCGTTTCCCACCGTGGAGAGGGCTCGGATAAGCAAGAAATTATCGAGTCGTTCCCCACTAGAGATTCAAGTGGTAACTGGCGGAAAGGGATGGGATCTGAGTATTGACGGCACAGGTTTGACGCCGCGCTATGCTCACCTTCGGAACTCCCACGCCACTGCGCTACTGATATCCAAGCGGATAAGACCCGACCACCTCAACCGGCTCGGCGCTGAACGCATCCGCGCAAATACCGGCTCCTGGCCCACCTGGGCTTATGAGACCACTCAGCAGACTGGCGACATTTTTTACGACACAACACCCGGCTACGGTGATTCCTCCGGCTATGACCGTGTCGGCAACCGCCGCTCCCGGACTGCCTCCGGCGTGCCCAATGTCAGCACAACCAGCTACGCAACTTACGACGCGGACGACCGTCTGGGCGGCACGCTCGCGACCGGCACCTCCGCCTCCACTTTCGATCCCAACGGAAATACGCTCCGATTCAATCTGGACGGCGATTCGAACTGGGATAATACTCAATCTGATGATTACGATTTCCAAAACCGCCTCATCACCCGCCACACAACCATCAACTCTCAACCATCCACCATCAACATTGTTTACGATGGCGATGGTAACCGCGGGAGCAAAACCGCCGGCACCACCAAAACCCAATACCTCGTGGACGATCTAAATCCAACCGGTTATCCGCAGGTCCTTGCCGAACTGGACGGCGACAGCCACATTCTGGTGACTTACGTTTACGGCCTCGGGCCCGCTCCGATTTCCCAAACGCGTTACGATTCCTACGTTGCCCTGCCGCCAAATTATTACGGCTGCGACGACCACGGCAGCGTCCGTTTCCTGACTGATTCCAGCGGCAACATCACTGACACATACAACTACGACGCCTTCGGAATCCTAATTGGATCTTCCACCATCAACAATCAGACAGCCACCCTCAATAATTATCTCTACACCGGCCAGCAGTGGGATTCTGATTTAAGCGAGTATTACCTCAGGGCGCGATATTACAATCCTGACGAGGGCAGGTTCTGGACGATGGACGGGTTTGAGGGAGACAATGAAGAGCCTGCCTCCCTCCACAAGTATAACTATTGCGCGAATGACGCAGCGAACAACACTGATCCTACAGGGCACGAGATAGAGGGGCTTGCCGCATCAGAGTCAGGTTACTCAATGCTAGATATGTTGCGAATTGCTTTGGCCATGTCACGGAGCGCAGCATCGTACTCCGGAGGCCCCGACGTAACAGGAATATTAAAACGAACACTTAATGACGTCTCAGCGACCTTCGCTACGTGGCACGGTGATGACCGCGAGAGAGCAGAGTCACTAATCGGAGGTCCACTTGCCGGCAACGCCTGGGAGATAGTCGAGTTGCACGCCGTTAACCCTCCAGTTGTGAATACGCTCGACTTTGGAACTAAACACTACAACTGCGGCTGGGGGAGATTCCAGGGCACGGTTGCAGTTAGCGGAAACTGCTACTATGCTGATGCTGTTAACTACGCGATTTTTGGCCGAATGTTCAAGCTGTGTCACGATGACTTCGTAGCCAAGCACCAATGGTTAACTGCCGCCGATTACTCCCTGGCCGGTGCGGAGGCACGT
>Ga0308173_10001050_pt1 | contig 13229 bp, 11 predicted proteins | sample PhyPR1_FD_203716 | JGI IMG/M metagenome (GOLD analysis project Ga0308173, IMG submission 203716) | Soil microbial communities from UC Gill Tract Community Farm, Albany, California, United States - DLSLS.P.R1 | ecosystem: Environmental > Terrestrial > Soil > Agricultural land | place: USA...
GTGAGGTGGTTCACAGCCTGCGCACCACAGGTTAGGCTCGCAATCGTGAAATCTGAACATCTGCCGCTGCTTAATTCCGTCTCCGCCCCGGCTGTGCACCCCGACGGCACCCGCGCTGTCGTGTCGGTGATCCGCCCCGACTTCGACGCCGATGCCTATGTGGGCCAGTTGTGGACCGTCCCGCTGGACCCGGGACAACCTGGTCCCGCTAACCCGGATCCGAACCGGCGCCCCCGCCGCCTGACGCGCGGCTTCCGGGACACGGCGCCGGACTTTTCGCCCGACGGCCGGGCTCTCGCCTTCGTACGGGCGGTCCCCGGAGGGAAGCCGCAGCTGTACGTGGTGGAAGCCGCCGGCGGTGAACCACAGCCCCTCACGGCTAAACCGCTCGGAGTCGCTTCCTTTGCCTGGTCACCCGATTCGGGAAGCATTGTCTTTGCCGCCAGGACCCCGGAGGAGGGTCGGTACGGCAGTGTCGACGGTGTCGGCGCCGACAGCGAGGACGCCCGGCTGATCACCGACTTCAAATACCGGATGAACGGTGTGGGCTACACCGCCGATAAGCCGCTGCAGCTGTTCGTCGTCGATGTGCCGCCGCTGGACGCCGAACCGAAGGTCGCCCCCACCGGACGTGCCTTGAAAGCGCGGGGCGCGGCATCCGGTAGTGGAGCGTCCGATTCCGCAGAGTCCGGTCCTGCAGCTCGCGACGCCGGCCTGCTACCGGCCGCCAGGCAGTTGACCACCGCGGCATCCGACCACGACGGCGCCAGCTTCAGCGCCGACGGCGGCACCATCTACTTCACCGCCGCCCTCCACGAAGAGCGGGATAGCGACCTGGTCAGCGGCATCTACTCGATCCCTGCCGCCGGAGGGCAGCCGCGGCCCGTCATTCCGGCGAACACCGGTCGGCAAACCGTGAGCGCCGTACGCCAGTCTGGGGATGGGCAGTGGCTGTTCTTCCTCGCCCAGGAGCTGGGCGAGTCCGGCCAGGACTTCGTGGCCAGGAACACCGCGCTGTTTGCCATGCCAGCCGCCGGGGGAGATGCCGCCGCGCTCAGTGACGTCGAAACGCTGGACCTGTCCGGGGGCGACCGGATCGAGCTGCGCGGCGGCGCGCGCGCCCTGGTGCTGAATAATGCGCGGGGGACCGTGGAGCTGCACGAATTCGGCGCAGGAGGCGACCACTGCGTGCTCCTGGACGGCAACCGCGTGGTGACCGGCGCCGCGGACGGCGGTGGGCGGCTCGTGGTGTCTTTCAGCGACTCGTCGACGGCCGGCGATGTGGGCGTGCTGGACGGCGGTCAGTTCCGCCGCCTGACCGATTTCTCCGCACCGCTGCGCAACATAGCGGGCATCAGCGAGCCGCAGGAACTGACCCTGCCCTCGGCCGACGGCTATCCGGTCCACGGCTGGCTCGTCAAGCCTGCCGGCCCCGGACCGCACCCGGTGCTGCTGAACATCCACGGCGGCCCGTTTGCCCAGTTCAGTGCTGCCTTGTTTGACGAAGCCCAGGTCTACGCCGGGGCCGGTTACGCGGTGCTCATGTGCAATCCGCGGGGCTCGGCAGGTTACGGCCAGAGCCACGGCCGGTCCATCAAGGAGCGGATGGGCACTGTGGACATGCAGGACGTCCTGGCCTTTCTGGACGGGGCCTGCGAGAAATTCGACGACCTGGACGCTGAGAATGTCGGCATCATGGGCGGGTCATACGGCGGCTACCTGACCGCGTGGACCATCAGCCACGACCACCGCTTCCGGGCAGCCATCGTGGAGCGCGGTTTCCTGGATCCTGTGAGCTTCACCGGTTCCTCCGATATCGGTTGGTTCTTCGGCGGCGAATACACGGGCCCTTCGGCCGAGCAGATGGTGGCCCAGAGCCCCATGGCGCGGGTGGACAAAGTACGGACTCCCTCGTTGGTAATCCACAGCGAAGAGGACCTGCGGTGTCCTGTGGAGCAGGGCCAGCGCTACTTCACCGCCCTCAAGCAGTTGGGCGTCGAGACAGGCTTCCTCGTCTTCCCAGGCGAGAACCACGAGCTCTCCCGCTCGGGCACCCCGCACCACCGCAAGCAGCGGTTCGACGAAATCCTGAAGTGGTGGGCCCGCTACTTGCCGACGGACGGGAATCCGGCGCCGCTGCCGTAGTCTTCCGCCGGGCCCGGCAGGAACCCCAGTTCCTGCTGGGCGTGGATGATATCCGGCTGCGACCAGCGGGCAGCATATTCGGCATTGTTACTGAGGGAGCGCAATTCGGCGCGGTCGAGGTACAGGATTCCGTGCACGTGGTCAGACTCATGCTGGACAATCCGGGCCTGCCAGCCGGAGAAGGACCGTTCGAGTTGCGTGCCGTCCGGCGTCGTGAAGTCTAGCCGGACCGACTCGGGCCGCAACACCGCGGCCTGCAGGCCTGCAATGGAGAGGCAGCCTTCGTAAAACGCGGCAGTGGCGGTGCCGATGGGCTGATAGCGCGGGTTCAGCATGGCGAAGAACGGCAGCGGTTCGCGCCCGCGCACCGCAGCTACCTCGGGGTCGACCTCGAACTGGTCCTCCAGGACGGCGAGCTGCAGCGGGATCCCCAGCTGGGGCGCTGCCAGTCCGACGCCCGGAGCCTTGTGCATCACGCTGCGCATCAGGTCGATGAGGTGACCGAGTTCGGCATCGCTCAACTGGCCATCGTAGGGCGCTGCCACATGACGAAGGACCGGATGCCCTGCCTGGATAATCGGCGGAAGAACACCCGCGCCCAGAATCTGCTGGACGGTCTCGACAATCCGGGCGACGCTGTAGTCGGTGGGGATGGCGTCAAAGGGCATGTCCCCAGACTACTGGCGGCCGCACGCCGTTGTAACAAAATCGTAGATCCGGCCTCGAAGCTTGCCGCCGGCGTCGATCTTCAGCACACCATCCCGGCCCGCTACCCTGATTTGCAGCGGAAGGAGCGTGCCAACCTTGTCCTCCGCCACGGCATGGGGGTCGCAACGGGCCGGGCGGATCCCGATCCGCAGTTCCGTTGGGGAGCCGCCCGCGCGGATTGTCAGCGCGCGGGGCCAAGGCGCATCCGGGGCCTCCGCCAGCAGTGTGGTTTCCTGGACCTGTTCGATAACCAGTTCCTCGGCGCCACCGCCGGCACCAGTAGCCGCGGCATCCGTTGTCCGGCCATCTGCCCTTGGGGCGGCGCGGGGTGTGATCAGCAGGCGCATGACGGCGGTCCGCCCGTCGGCGCCGACCACCAGTTCCGGCGCCAGTCTGATGGTGGCCACGGCCGAGGCCGCCCGGGCCACACACATCTCAGCGTTGTTCCGCTCCAGGACGCCGAACGGGTCTGCGGCCGGTGCTGTGGTGGCTTCGCCAGCGCCGGGCACCGTCGCCCCGGGCACGGCCACCCGGACGGACACAACGCCCGGCGCCTGGTCCGCGCCGGGTTTGGTTGGTGGCACGCTTGGGCGGGGACTGCCGCACTCCGGCGCGGGCAACTGTGCCGCCAGGCTCTTTGTTTGCCCGGGCGGAAGCACGATCCCGCCCTCGCGCGCCGGCCAGGTGATCGGAGCAGCAAAGAGTGGACTGGTCAGTTCTGCGCCGACGACGGTCAGGGCACTGCCGGTAGTGTTTGTCAGCTGGATTTCGATGATCTGCTTGCTGTAGTTGTCACGGAACTGGTTGATTTGCGCAGCCACGGGTCCAGTGGCGTGCACAGTCGCCGTGGGGCTGCTGCCGGCCTTCCCGCTGACATCACCGGCGCTGCAGGAAGCACCAGCCCCGAGCAAAGCCAGCGCGGCCACGCCACACAACAAGATGCGGTGCCGGTGCGTCACGGGGAGGCCGTCCATGCGCACATCTTATTCCCGGTGAGGGGCTACTGGGCGTGCGCGGCCGGGACACTCAGTGCATGGTGAACCGGCGGGCGATCAAGGCATTCACCGCCGGCACCGCGGCGACGCCGCCGATGGCCCGGTTGCGCACCGCAAGGAGCCCGTCCGCGAGGGGCCGGCCCAAGGCCATGTTGATTTCGGCCTGCCGTGCGGCCTTGGACGCCGCCCTCAGCCGGTCCCGTTCAAAAGTCCGCAACCGAGCCGCGACGTCCTGGCCGCGCACCGCCGCCGTCACGATCGGTGCCAGCGCCGCGGCATCCAGCAAGCCGAGGTTCATGCCCTGTCCGCCGATCGGACTGACCTCGTGGGCGGCATCCCCGATTAGCGCCATCCGGCCGGTCACCATCCGGCGGGCCAAGCGCGTCCGGACCCCGAAACTGCTGAGCATGCTGTTGGACCCCGGGTCGATCTCGAGTCCCGTCCGCGCCCGCACGCAATCCATCAGCCACCGGGCGTCGCCTCCCTGACGGACGGCAGCGAGCTCGCCGTGGCCCAGCCGGGCCACCCAGCGGCGCCGTTGGCCCGGGAGGGGGAATGATTCCACGATGCCCGCGCCGGCCAGGAACAGCGCGGCATCCGGACCGAACCCGGTGGCGTCCGCAAAGTCACCCATGAAGTAACTGTCCGGGTAGTCCTTTGCGCGCAAGGGGACGCCCCGCAGGGCCCGCGCGGTAGACCGCACGCCGTCGGCGGCTATGACCAGCGGCGCCGCGTAATGCAGTTCGACGCGGTGCGGTTCACCGCGGTCCAGGTCACCGCGGTGCAGGTCACCGCGGTGCGATGCGGCCTCCGCCGTGAGCCGCCCGCCGTCGTCGGACATCCTGGTGAGCCGGACGCCGCGGTGCACGGCGCCGGCGTCGAGCTCATTGATCCGCCGTTCCAGCAGCGCCGCGGTGCGCTCCTGGGGCAAGGACAGGACGAACGGAAAACGGTCCGAGACCCCGGCGAAGGACATCTCGGCAAGAGTCTTCCCGCCGGCCAGGGCGAGTCCCCGGCGGATCTGGACTCCCTCCGCAATCAGGCTCTCTGCAACCCCCGTCCGGGCAAGGGCGGCAAGGGCCGGCGGGTGGATGCCAATGGCACGCGAGTGCGCTTTGGGAACGGTCCGCTGCTCAAGGACCTGCACTTCCACACCGTCCTGCAGCAGCAGCGCAGCCATGAACAGCCCCACCGGGCCGGCGCCGATGATCAGCACATCAGCCACTGGCAGCGGCCCTTCCGGGGTAGTCGCCGGCTGCGGTGTCAAGCAGGAGCAGGTTCCGGAAGGGGGCATGGCGCAACACCGTCCAGCCCGCGGGAGCGGCCGCGGCCAGCTCCGCGGCAGTGTAGCTGCGCCGGACCGAGGTCAGCCCGTCCTCCCGAATGTAGGAACCGGTGAACACCCAGGATGAGGCAAAGAAGAGCAGGTAGGCGGCGGCACTGCGGCGGATATCGTTGTGCACCACCGTGCCGCGCGACAGCAAGGCGGACTCGGCCAGGAACGCTCCCAGGCCGTCGAGATGGTGTAGCACGTGGTTGGAGACGACGAGGTCGTAGCGGCGTCCCTCGTCGACTAACTCCGCGGCAGTTGCCTGCCGGAAGGTGACGCCGGACGATGCGTGGCGGCCCCTGGCGAACAAGCTGGCCCGTGGATCCGGATCAATGGCGGTGACCTCGAGGCGGAGTCCGTCCCGGGCAGCCCACCTTGCCAGCAACACCGGGACGTCGCCCCCGCCGCACCCGATGTCCAGCAGGGAAGTGGGGGAGTCGGGGGACAGCCGCGGCCGGATGGAGGTCCGGTAGATGCCGCGCCAGCCTGCGACCGCCCGGTTGACGAGCGCAAACTGGGCATAGGTGCGCTCCAGCCGGCCGGGATCACAGCCGGGCAGGTCCATCTCCTCGACTGCGTCTGTTGCGCGGTCCCGCAGAAGCGCCGCGTGGAACTGTTCCGAACTGAACGGGCCCATGCCGAGCGGTTTCAGCGTGGCCGCTGTCAGGCCCGCACCGGGACGGGTTGCGCCGATTCATCCCCAGCCGCTCCGGCCTCTTCCTCCGCTACGGGCTTCGGGGCACGCAGCTTGGTGAAGAGCGCTGTTTCCACTGTGAGGCCCGGGCCGAAGGCCATCGAGCAGATCCGTTCGCTACTGCAGTGGCCGGCGCGGTCGCCGGTGCCGTCCCCGCCGTCGTCCGCCGGCGGCAGGTCCAGGATGTGCTTGATGACGAACAGGACGGTGGCGCTGCTCATGTTGCCGTAGTTGCGGAGGGTCTCGCGGGCAGGGACCAGCTGGTCATCGCTGAGGTCCAGCCTGGACTGGACCTTGTCCAGGATGCTCCGGCCGCCAGGATGGATGGCCCAGTGCTGGATATCCCGGTAGGGGAGTCCGCGCAGCGAGGTGTCGCGGGAGAGAAGTGGTTCGAGGGCGCCGATGATGTGGTCGTCGATGATGTGCGGAACATAGTTGCCCAGCACCATCTCGAAGCCTTCATCGCCGATGTTCCAAGCCATGGATTCCTCGCCGACGGGCGTCAGCACGGTTTCAAAGTGATCCAGCTGCAGCAGCGCGGGTTCCCCTGGCAAGTCCCGGGCGGTGACGATGGCCGCCGCGGCGCCGTCGGCAAACAAAGCCGATCCCATGATGGTGTCTGGATCGTTGGAGGTCCGGACGTGGAGGGAGCAGAGTTCGGCGCAGACCACCAGCACCACCGCTTCGGGGTCCGCCTCGCAAAAGGATTTGGCGGCTCGCAGCGCAGGGAAGGCGGCGTAACAGCCCATGAAACCGAGGTGATACCGCTGCACGGCAGGATTCAGGCCGAGGGCCCGGACGATCTTGTAGTCCGGGCCGGGATTGAAGAATCCGGTGCAGGAAACGGTGACCAGGTGGGTGACGTCCATCGGGTTGACAGCCGGACACGCTTCCAGGGTCTTTTGGGCGGCCTCTATGAAGAGCTTGGTGGCTTCCGTGGCAAAGATGTCGTTCCGGACCTTGGTGCTCGGGCTGAGCAGCAGGCCGGTCGCCGGGTCGAAGAACTGGGGATTTTCCGCACGGCTCTCTTTGGTAAGTTCTTCGACGGCGGTATGGCGGGTATCGATCGCCGCGGAGTCAAAGCAGGTGTTGACGAGCCGGGATCCGAGCCGCGTGAGGCCGGGCTGGGCCGCGAACACGGACCTGGCCTCGGCCTGGATCAGGATGGTTGGCGGGACTGCTGTTTCCAAGGACCTCAGGTAGACCGTCATGGTTCATTCTCAGCGAGGCCGCCGTCAAAGACAATGGCCTCCAAAAGACAGACTTCCAACAGACAATGGCACCGACCGGACATTCGTTGCCCGACTGCGGGTGCGCTGGCCGTCTGAGCTGGACAACGCTGGCGTGCCGTAGCAACATCTCACGTGTGAGCATCAGACCACCTTCGGTGGAACGCCTGCGCGATCTCGCGTTGCTGCGCTGCGTCCGCGACCGGATCGACAGGGAGTACGCACAGCCCCTGGACGTCGAGGCGCTCGCACGCGGCGCGCACATGTCGGCCGGGCACCTCAGCCGGGAATTCCGCCTTGCCTACGGCGAGGCGCCCTACAGTTACCTGATGACCAGGCGCATCGAACGCGCGATGGCGCTGCTGCGACGCGGTGACCTCAGCGTCACCGAGGTCTGTTTCGCGGTGGGCTGCTCGTCGCTGGGCACCTTCAGCAGCCGGTTCACCGAGCTGGTCGGCGTGCCGCCCAGCGTTTACCGGCGCCAGGCGGCCCGCGCGACGTCGGGAATGCCTTCCTGCGTGGCGAAACAGGTCACCAGACCGGTCAGGAATCGAGAAGTGCCGGCCCGGGAGCCGCGGCTAGCATGAGTGCCATGAACATCAACATTCACGCGAGCTTCCTCCCACACAACGACCCGGACGCCGCCCTGGCGTTCTACCGTGACACCCTCGGCTTCGAAGTCCGCAACGACGTCGGATACGGCGGGATGCGCTGGATCACGGTCGGCCCTGCGGACCAGCCCGGCACGTCGATCGTGCTGGAGCCGCCAGCTGCCGACCCCGGCATCACCGACGACGAGCGCCGCACCATCGCCGAGATGATGGCCAAGGGCACCTACGCCCGTGTCCTCCTGGCCACCAAGGACGTCGACGGCACCTTCGACCGGCTGCAGGCCAGCGGCGCCGAGGTCGTCCAAGAACCGACGGACCAGCCGTACGGAGTGCGCGACTGCGCCTTCCGCGATCCCGCCGGCAACCTGATCCGCATCCAGGCACCCAGCTAAGCCCTGCAATCGTCCGGCAATCGTCCGGCAAGGCCAGACGTAGGGCTCAAAATTGGTCTGATCCCGAGGCTGGCTAGATCCCAAAAACTGGTTAGATAGAGCAAAGTGACGCCGACGGTGACCGCAAAGCGGCCCGCGCAACAGATGGAGAGACCATGAGCATGGCCACGACGGCGGACACGGAAGCGGCTGCTGACCACGTTGCAGACACCCACGATCTGATCCGCGTGCAGGGCGCACGCGAGAACAACCTCAGGGATGTCAGCATCGAGATCCCCAAGCGTCGGCTGACGGTGTTCACCGGCGTCTCAGGCTCGGGCAAGAGCTCACTGGTGTTCGGCACAATCGCCGCGGAATCGCAGCGGATGATCAACGAGACCTACAGCGCCTTCGTGCAGGGCTTCATGCCGAATCTGTCCCGGCCCGAGGTGGACCACCTCGAGGGGCTGACGACGGCGATCATCGTCGACCAGGAGCGGATGGGCGCGAACCCGCGTTCCACGGTGGGCACTGCCACCGACGCCAACGCGATGCTCCGGATCCTGTTCAGTCGGTTGGGATCCCCGCATGTGGGGCCACCCACGGCGTTCTCCTTCAATGTTCCGACGCGGAAGGCCAGCGGGGTGATGAGCACCGAGAAAGCCGGCAGGGTCGAGAAGAGTGTGGTGCACGGTGCGGTCTACTTGGGCGGCATGTGTCCGCGGTGCGAGGGCATGGGCTCGGTCTCCGACTTCGACCTCACCGCGCTCTACGACGACACCAAGTCGCTCGGCGGCGGTGCCCTGACGATCCCCGGCTACAGCATGGACGGCTGGTACGGCCGCATTTTCAGCGGCGCCGGCTTCGACATGGACAAGCCGATCGCGAAGTTCACCAAGAAAGAAATGCACGACCTGCTCTACAAGGAACCCACCAAGATCAAGGTCGAGGGCATTAACCTCACCTACGAGGGGCTGATCCCGAAGATCCAGAAATCCATACTCTCCAAGGACGTCGACGCGATGCAGCCGCACATCCGGGCCTTCGTTGAGCGGGCCATCACGTTCCAGGCCTGCCCCGAGTGCGACGGCACCCGGCTCAGCCCGGAGGCCAGGTCCTCGAAGATCCAGGGCAAGAACATCGCCGACCTGTGCGAGATGCAGATCAGCGACCTGGCCGTGTGGGTCCGTGAGCTTAGAGAACCTTCGGTCGCGCCGCTCCTCAACGGCCTGCAGCACCTGCTCGACTCATTCGCCGAAATCGGGCTGGGCTATCTCTCGCTGGACCGGCCGGCCGGTACCCTGTCCGGGGGCGAGGCGCAGCGCACCAAGATGATCCGGCACTTGGGCTCGTCCCTCACGGACATCACCTACGTCTTTGACGAGCCGACGATCGGGCTCCACCCGCACGACATCGAGCGGATGAACCAGCTGCTGCTGCAGCTGCGCGACAAAGGCAACACCGTGCTGGTCGTCGAGCACAAGCCCGAGACCATTGCCATCGCTGACCACGTGGTTGACCTCGGCCCCGGCGCTGGCACCGAAGGCGGCAGCGTCTGCTTCGAGGGAAGCGTGCAGGGGCTGCGCGGGAGCGACACCATCACCGGCCGCCACCTCGACGACCGGGCCAGGGTTAAGGAATCGGTGCGGGCGCCGTCAGGCATACTCGGGGTGCGCGGTGCTTCCACGCACAACCTCAAGGGCGTCGACGTCGACGTCCCCCTCGGCGTTCTCTGTGTGGTCACGGGTGTCGCCGGTTCGGGCAAGAGCTCGCTCATCCACGGCTCTGTCGCCGGCCGTGACGGTGTTGTCGTCATCGACCAGGGCGCCATCAAGGGGTCGCGGCGCAGCAATCCCGCGACGTACACGGGCCTTCTCGAGCCGATCCGCAAGGCGTTCGCGAAGGCCAACGGGGTGAAGCCGGCGTTGTTCAGTTCCAATTCGGAAGGCGCTTGCCCCACGTGCAACGGCGCGGGCGTCATCTTCACCGAACTGGGCGTCATGGCCACCGTCGAATCCACCTGCGAGGACTGCGAGGGCAAGAGGTTCCAGGCGTCGGTGCTGGAGTACACGCTGGACGGCCGGAACATCGCCGAAGTGCTGGCCATGTCGATGACTGAGGCCGAGGCGTTCTTTAGCGAAGGGGAGGCCCGCACACCGGCGGCCCACAAGATCCTCGACCGGCTCGTGGACGTCGGGCTCGGCTACCTCACCCTGGGCCAGCCGCTCACCACTCTGTCCGGCGGCGAGCGGCAGCGCGTCAAGCTGGCCACGCAGATGGCGGAAAAGGGTGACGTCTACGTCCTCGACGAGCCCACCACCGGTCTGCACCTGGCCGACGTCCAGAACCTGGTGGGCCTCCTGGACCGGCTCGTCGATGCCGGCAAGTCGGTCATCGTCATCGAGCACCACCAGGCGGTCATGGCGCACGCCGACTGGATCATCGACCTGGGCCCTGGCGCCGGGCACGACGGCGGCCGCATCGTCTTCGAGGGCACGCCCGCGGACCTCGTCGCGGGCCGCTCCACGCTCACGGGCGAGCATCTGGCGGCCTATGTGGGAGCCTGATGGCGGGATCGGTTCCAAACAGGCATGAGAGCGGAAGAAGGCGGACATGGAGCATTGTGATTTCTGCGCGATCGTTGACGGCACCGAAGAGGCGCACATTGTGTACCGCAGTGAGGACGCCATTGCGTTCTTCCCGCGCAAGCCCGTCGGCCGCGGGCACACTTTGGTAGTCCCCGTCGCCCACATCACCAATTTCCTGGCAGCCCCGGACTCTGCTGCTTCGCGACTGGCCGCCTCTTGCCGGACAGTCGGTGCCGCTCTTCAGGACGCCCTGCGGCCTGAAGGGATGAACCTGATCACCTCTGCCGGAGAAGCGGCGACCCAATCAGTCTTCCACCTCCACTACCACCTCGTCCCACGATGGAAGGGCGACCGGATGGGGGACTTCTGGCCCGGCGGAGAGGACGCTTCCGACGACGCCCAGAAGGCACTGGCCACCCGGATCCGCGACGAACTCGCCCGGCCCTGACGCCTGCCCGGAGGCCCACCTTCCAAATTGGCGGCCCTTCCCTCCGGGGCGATCAGGTTGCGGTTTGGGCCCGGAGGTGCTGACGCAGGCCGGGAATGGCGAAGTCGACCTTGCCGTGGCCTGCTGCTTCGATGAGGCCCGCCGCCAGGAGTCGGGACCGGTAGTTGGCGACGAGGTTTGCGGCCGGCAGGCCGGCAAAGACCAGGCCGATGGGCAGCCGGTCCTGAAAGAAGTGCAAGACGCTAGCGGCCAGTTGCGCGATTTCATTGCGGTCTGCCGCAGGGATCTCGTCAACAGTGATGATCAGGCCTGATTTGCGTTTGTCGAGGAGGCCCAGGAGTTCAAGGCCGAGCGTCCGCCAGGCGACCTGACGCTCGGGTGGGAGCTGCGTGGTGATGCTGACTCCTGCTGCTGAGATGGCCGTGACGCGTCGGGACTGTGGACGGGTGCCTAGTTCACGACTCTACCGAACCCCGTGAGTTGGAGTGAGCTTTGTGAGTTTTGCGGGGTGACGCGCAGCGGGGGAGAGGGGCCGAGTGGGACGAATAGTTCGCCAGTCGCCCTGGATGTGCACTAGACGCTCAACCGGCGTCGGATCGCCGGTAGGTGTTGACCAAGACGCCGGATGGCAGGGCGCGGCTGTCGACCAGGGTAAGCCTGGTCAGGGCGAACCCGTCGGAGAACAGCTTCTTGCCGGTGCCCAGCACGAGCGGGTAGACCATGAGCCGGTACTCGTCCACCAGGTTGTGCTCAGCCAGGGTCCTGATCAGTTCCGTGCTGCCCCACACCCGGATCTCACCGCCCGGCTCCGCACGCAGCTTCTCCACTGCAGCCGGTACGTCGGAGCCGAGCAGCTGCGAGTTCTTCCAACCGACCTCGGTGAGCGTACGCGACGCAACGTACTTGGGGATTCGGTTGTACCTCCTGGTCAGCTCTCCCTGCAGGCCCTCGGCGTTCTCTTCCCACACGCCCCACGAGCCAGCAAAGATCTCGTACGTCCTGCGGCCGAGCAACAGCGCCTCGGTTCTGTTCTCCCATTTCCCGACGATGTCCCCGATCTCCGCGTCGTTGTACCCGTCCTGCCAGCCGCCGTACTCGAAGCCATCCTCGCTGTCCTCTTCCGGGCCGCCGGCCGCCTGGACGACCCCGTCGAGGGTGATGAACGCCTGCACCACGATCGTGCTCATGATCGGTTCTCCTTCGTGTGGTTCAGTTTCATTCTTCTCCACGTTCAGTCTGGAACCGATTCGACAGGGGAACCGGCAACGTGTCAAGGAAGTTTCGACTCACGCCCGTGGAAGCCTCCGATCCGGCAACAGGCGGATCGGCGAAGTCCTCTTCCTCTCCTCCGCCTGATGAGCCGCGCGCGCACCGTCAGCGGCTGAGCTGTCGGGCTCTGGTGGCCTCACCGAGTTTGTCTGGGTTTCTGACCAGGTAGAGGCCGGTCACATGTTCATCGTTGGATTCCACTACGACCACGAGGTCAACAACATCCCCGCTGTAGATGAGGATCGCCGGCATCGCGTTCACTGATGACAATTCAATGCGCATCTTCGGGACAGGCGTTTTGGAGATACCCACGAGGAATCGGGTGATGTTGTCTGCGCCGATCACGGGTTTGCGGGCTGCTGTGACCTTCCCGCCGCCGTCTGAGAAGAGGACGGCCCCGGGAGCAAGGACGTCCATGAGTGCCTGTACGTCCCCGCCAAGGGTCGCGGAGATAAACCGGTCGGTGACCGTCTTCTGCCGTTGGGCGTCCACTTCGAAGCGCGGCTGCCGCGCGTGTACGTGCGCTTTTGCTCTGCTGGCTATCTGGCGGACTGCTGCGGGCGACTTGTCGGTGGCTTCCGCGATTTCGGCGTAGGGAAAATCGAAAACCTCGCGGAGGACGAACACGGCCCGCTCATCAGGGGAGAGGGTCTCAAGGACCACCAGCATGGCGATTGACAGTGAATCACTCAGTACAGCGTCCTCGGCAACATCAGGGACTGTCACGACAGGCTCCGGGAGCCAAGGGCCGATGTAGTCTTCCCGGCGCCGCTGCGCCGTCCGCAGGGCATTCAGTGCCTGGCGGGTCACGGTTTTGGCCAGATAAGCCCGCGGGTTTCCT
>Ga0308173_10001051_pt1 | contig 13224 bp, 13 predicted proteins | sample PhyPR1_FD_203716 | JGI IMG/M metagenome (GOLD analysis project Ga0308173, IMG submission 203716) | Soil microbial communities from UC Gill Tract Community Farm, Albany, California, United States - DLSLS.P.R1 | ecosystem: Environmental > Terrestrial > Soil > Agricultural land | place: USA...
GCCGTCCAGCCGGCCCGAGCACAGGCGCAGGAGCGTCGGGGCGGTGACGGTCAGCGTGACCTTGGCGCCGGGAGCGGCGCCGCGCTCTCCCACCGCGGCGCCATCGGCGATGGTCAGGTGGTACGAGGCGACATCGCCGCCGGTCTTGACGTCCCACTGCACGACGCCCGACTCCGCCCCCGCCCTGGCCGCCACGAAATGCGCGCCCATCAGCCCGAAGACCCGGTCCAGGACCTGCTCCGCGCCAATGGCGGTGACGAACTCCTCGATCGTCTTGTCATCGACACCAGGCGTGTCGAGGAGCTCACGGAGTTCGGCGGGCGTGCTGATGTTCTGCAGCAGGCCCTGCAGGCTTTCCGCGCTGGCGACATCCGGGATGGCATCGGTCATGGAATTCTCTTTCCGAGGAGGAACACGCGAGGAACGCTCGTCAACTGCGCGGCTCACGATTCCATAACGCTCACAGCACAGAGAATTCGAATGACGACGATAAACAGGGCGGCTTTACTCACCGACCTGAGTGCCTTCAACCGCCGCGGCGGGATTGGCGGCGAGCCACGCGTGCAGGACGATCTGGAACTCCAGGCACAGCGCGGGGTCCTGCATCCCCGCGCCGAACAACTCCTCGAGTTTGCGCAGGCGGTAACGGACCGTCTGGGGATGCAGTGCCATCCGGGAGGCGACCTCGGTGGCGTTGAAGCCGCATTCGAGGCAGGCCAGCAGGGTCTCGGCGAGCGGCCGGCGCTGCTTGGGCCTCGTGCGTTCGAGCGGCTGGAGGCGCCGTGACACGACATGCGAGACCAGCGGCCCGCTGCGCATGATGACCAGCGTCGGCATGTGGTCGACCGCGATGACCGGCCGTTCCGCGGCGATGACGCCGTCCTGCGCTAGCCGCAGGGCCTGCCGGGCCCAGCCGAGCGACATGGCCGACTCGGCGACCGGTACGGCCGGGCCGATCGCGGCGTCCCAGCCGGCCAGCCCGGCGGCCAGTTTGGCGGGCCTGCCCGGACCTTCCGGATCGGGCACGATCAGACAGGGTTCGGCCAGATGCAGGCCGGTGAGCACGTCCGGGCCGAGCAGCGGCCGGTGCCGGGCCGCGCCGGGCCGTACGTCGAGCGCCACCGCCGCGACCGACGTGGGCAGCGGCCAGGCGGCCCGCTTGGCGTGATCCATGATGTCGTCGGCGCAGACCGCCCCCGAGACCAGCAGGTCCAGCAACCGCCGCCGCGATCCCAGCGGGATCCCGGCCTCGGCCTTGACCTCCTCGTAGCCGCGTTCGGCGGCCTCGGCCAGCGCGTCCAGATAGGGGAAGATCGCCCCGGTGACCTCGCCGTACACGCTGGGCGGGATGTCCGGGTCGGCGGCGGCCGCGGCCTCGCTGAGCCGGCGGATCGCGACCCGGGTGCCGAGCCGGATCGCCGCGTGCAGCATGCCCAGCTCGCGACCTTCCTTCGCCTCCCAGGAGCCGACCTTGTGGAAGAAGGCCAGGACGTCGTCCACCGGGGTGTCCGGATCGTTGACGAGTTCCACGAACTGGCCCAGTGAATACCGCACCGACAATTCCAGTGCCTCGGCATAGCGCGTGTCGTGCGGCCGGACGTACTCCGGCATCTCCCGGCGGATCTGCTCGACCTGTTCTGCGGCGATCGACGGCACGGCTCTGCGCATCGCGTCGCCCGCTTCCGGATACCGCAAACGCCACGGCAAAAAGACGTTGACCTGTTCGAACGTCGTCACCGCGCCAGTCAACCCTGACATCGCGGCCAAAGCTTTGCACCGATGCGAAGTCCGCCCACTAATGGTTGTCAGTGACCTGCTAAATAGCTCCATGTCACCGAGTGACTACCCATGAACAAAAGTGTCCTCAAACCATGGACGTGGCACATGTGATGGCCTGATAATCACGCACCATGGCCTCCCAACCCCTCCGGGCGCTCGCCGGCCTCGTGATCGCGGCCGCCGCCGGAATCGTGCCTGCCCCGGGCGCCTCGGCCGCCACGACTTACCGTGCCGCCAGCGACGGCGCCGCCATCGTCGCCTCGGCGAAGATCGATGCGCACACCTACGACGTGACCGTGCGTACGCCGGCCATCGGCGACGACGAGAAGATGCGGGTGATGCTGCCCAAGGGCTGGTCGCGTACCGCCAAGCGCACGTGGCCGGTCGTGTACGCCTACCAGGGCGGCAACGACGACTACCTGTCCTGGGTGCGCGGCTCGCAGATCACCACGCTGGCGGCGGAGTACGACACGATCGTGGTGCTCCCGTCCGGAGGCGCGAACGGCGGCTACACCGACTGGTACAACTACGGCAAGGGCGGGACTCCCAAGTGGGAGACCTTCCACACCCAGGAGGTCATGCAGCTCATCGAGCGCAACTTCCGGGCCGACAAGCGGCGGGCCGCGGTGGGCGTCTCCTCCGGCGGGCAGGGCGCGATGACCTACGCCGCCCGGCATCCCGGCATGTACCGCTACGCCGCCTCCTTCAGCGGCATCCTGCATCTGACCGAGCCCGGGCTGCCGGCCCTGCTGATGTTCCAGGGGCTCAACTTCGACTTCGACCCGTTCCGGGTCTGGGGCGTCCCGGTCGTGAACGAGAAGAACTGGGAGGCGCACGACCCGTACGTCCTGGCGGCCAACCTGCGCGGCACCGGGCTGTACGTGTCCAGCGGGCTGACCGGGCTGCCCGGGCCCTACGACCCCGACCCCAACGACCTGCGCGGCGACATCCTCGGGGCGCTCGGCGAGGCGCTGGTGGGCTCCACCGCGAACGCCTTCGTCAGCAAGGTCATGGCGCTGCGCATCCCGATCACCACGCACCTCTACATCGGCGGCTGGCACAACTGGAAGTACTGGCGGCCCGAGCTCGCCACCGCCTGGCCGCTGATGATGAAGGCGCTGGGGGCCAAGAAGATCGCGTGACCCGGATGTCGATCCGGCCGGTGCCTCTTCGACGCGTTGGTGAAGGCTCCGAGCCGAGGAGGCACACCATGCGGTTCCTGCTGTTCCACCGGCTGGACGAACGTGTCCCGGACGCGTTCACGCCCAGCGAAGATCTTGTGCAGAGCGTCGGCCGGTTCGTGGACGAGATGGTCCGGGCCGGGGTGCTGCTCTGCGCCGAGGGCCTGCGGCCCAGCGCGCAGGGCGCCCGGGTGTCGGTACGGGACGGCCGCCGTACCGTCGTGGACGGCCCCTTCGACGCCGACGACACGGTGCTGGCCGGGTTCGCTCTCGTTCAGGTGAAGTCGAAGGACGAGGCGATCGAATGGGCCTCCCGCTTCGCCGATGTGATCGGCGATGTCGAGATGGAGGTCAGGGAGATCACCGGCTGAGCCTTGTTGCGCATCGAATGGACTGGATGCTCAGATGTCGGCTGTGACGGATCCACGTGCTGAGACGCATGGCGCGATCGACGCCGTCTGGCGGATCGAGTCCCCGCGAGTGATCGCGGGGCTGGCCCGGATGGTGAACGACGTCGGCCTCGCCGAGGAACTCGCCCAGGACGCGCTGGTCGCCGCGCTGGAGCAGTGGCCGGAGTCGGGTGTGCCGCGCAACCCGGGCGCCTGGCTCATGGCCATCGCCAAGCGCCGGGCGATCGATCACATCCGGCGGCAGCAGCGGCTCGAACGCAAGATCGAGGAGATCGGCCACGGGCTGGAGACCGAGGACCCCGGCAGCGAGTTCGACGCCGTCATCGAGGACCAGATCGAGGACGACCTGCTCCGGCTGGTGTTCACCGCCTGCCATCCGGTGCTGACCACCCAGGCCCGGGTCGCGATGACGCTGCGGCTCCTGGGCGGCCTGACCACCGACGAGATCGCCCGGGCCTTCCTGTCCACCGAGCCGACGATCGCCCAGCGGATCGTCCGGGCCAAGAAGTCGCTGACCGAGGCCGGCGTGCCGTTCGAGGTGCCGCAGGGCGAGGAGCGCACCGCCCGGCTGGCCTCGGTGCTCGAAGTCATCTACCTGGTCTTCAACGAGGGCTATTCGGCCACCGCGGGCGAGGACTGGCTGCGGCCGGCGCTCTGCGACGACGCGCTGCGGCTCGGCCGGATCCTGACCGGCCTGATGCCCAAGGAGGCCGAGGTGCACGGCCTGGTCGCGCTGATGGAGATCCAGGCGTCCCGCTCGCCGGCGCGCACCGGACCCGACGGCGAGCCGGTGCTCCTGCTCGACCAGGACCGCAGCCGCTGGGACCAGCTGCTGATCAGGCGCGGACTGGACGCTCTGGCCGTCGCTGAGGAGCTCGACGAGACGAAGGGCCCGTACGTGCTGCAGGCGGCGATCGCGGCCTGCCACGCTCGCGCCGTCACCGCCGACGAGACCGACTGGGCAAGGATCGCCGATCTCTACGCCGATCTGACCAGGGCCACCGCGTCGCCGGTGGTCGAGCTGAACCGCGCGGTGGCGCTGGCGATGGCGTACGGGCCGGAGACCGGTCTCGAGCTGGTGGACGAGTTGCGCGACGACACCTTCTGCCCAGCGTCCGCGGCGACCTGCTGGCCAAGCTGGGCCGGACCACCGAGGCCCGCGAGGAGTTCGAGCGGGCCGCCGAGCTGACCCGCAACGAGCGCGAACGGACTCTCCTGCTGGACCGCGCGGCGTCCTGTATCTGAGCTGTTTCGTCACATCCGTCGCATAGATCCCGCCACTAGTCATACATAGAGGTGAATTTCGTCATTAGCCGGATTTCTTCGGGGTAACCCAGCAGCCTAGGTCGGGGAACATCGGGTCGTGTGGGAGGCCCTTGATCGTGAAAACGGACGTGCCGGCGGGGGTTCGTCCGCCGCTGCCCGACGATCCGGCGAGCATCGGGCCGTACCCGGTCCTGGGCAGGCTCGGCGCCGGTGGCATGGGAGTCGTGTACCTCGCACGGTCCCCCGACGGGGACCTCGTCGCGGTCAAAACGCTGCGGGTGGCCGACGACGAGTCGCGGGCCCGGTTCCAGTCCGAGGTGCTGTACGGCAGGCGGGCCTCCAGTGTGTGGACGCCGACCGTGCTGGCCGACGGCACGGACGCCGCGGAGCCCTACATCGTCACCGAGTTCATCGCGGGCCCGGCGCTGTCGGAGTGGGTGCTGACCCAGGGCCCGCTGTCCGGGGACACCCTGACCGCCGTCGCGCTGGGCACCGCGGCCGCGCTGGCCGCCATCCACCGGGCCGATCTGCTGCACCGCGACCTGAAGCCGGCCAACGTGCTGCTGTCCCCGGAGGGACCGCGGATCATCGACTTCGGCATCGCCAGCGACACGGAACTGGCCACCGGGCTGACGCAGCGGGGCATGGTGATGGGAAGCCCGGGCTGGGTGGCGCCGGAACGGCTGGCCGGCGGCCCGGCCACGGTGGCCACCGACGTCTTCAGCTGGGGATGCGTGGCGGCCTTCGCCGGGCTGGGCCGGCATCCGTTCAACGGCGGGCAGCCGTCCGACATCCTCACCGGCTATCCGGAGCTGTCCGGCCTGGAGGAGCCGCTGCGCGGGCTGGTGCACATGGCGCTGTCCCGGGAGCCCGGTTCACGGCCGGACTCGGCCGTACTCCTGCAGCGGCTGCTGGACGCCGTCCGAAGCCGTCCGCTTCCCTCGCGGTACGGCTTCGCGCTGCTTCCCGGCTGGGGCGAGGCGGCGCCGCAGACCCTGACCGGTGAGGCGGCGTCGATCGTCGAGGCGCTCTGGTCGGCGCGCCCGGACTTCCAGCCGGCGGCACCGCCGTCCGTACCCCCGCACCGGGCGCGCCGCCACCTGCTGGCGACCGTCGCCGTCGCGGGCGCCCTGGGTGCGGGCGCGGCCACGCTGGCGCTCGCTCCGTCGCAGGGCGATCCGGCCAGTACCACCATCGACCCGAGCACGCCCCGCCCGACGGCCGTACGCACCGTGCAGTCCCGGGCGACCGCGCCGCACCCGGTCCCGGTCCGGTCCACGCCGCCGCCCTCGGCTGGAACGAGCCAGCCCTCCTCGCCGACCCCGACGACCGCGGGCCGGCCGGTGACCGCGCAGCCGGTGCCCACGGCCGCGCCGACCCCCACCCCGCCGCCGTCGTCGGCCCCGCCCACCGCGACGGCGAGTCCCACCTACTCCACGACCCAGACCTGCCACGGGCGTCGGAACAAGCACTGCCGCTGAGCACGGCGGGGATACCCCGAGCGACCTAGGAGGTTCCGTCGCTCGGGGGATGATCTCAGCGGGCCGGTGCTGGAACCGTCGTGGAAGAGGACACGACGAGGAGGTATGGCGTGACCGTACTGACCGAGAGCAGGCTGCGAACCGCGTGGCAGGCCGCGCATGATCCGGTGGCCGGAGTTCCGCGATGGACCCGGATCGTCGCCTACTGCGTGCCGTTCACGGTGCTGCCGGCCGGCCTCTGGCGGATCGCGACGTGCACCTTCCATCTTCCGATCGCCCTGGGCCGGGCCGACAGCGGAAACCTGCCGTGGTGGCTGCCGCTGGAGGTCTATGTCCTCCTACTGTCCGTGCTGTCGGAGCTGCTGGCCTTCACCGCCGTCGGCCTGGTCGCCGGATGGGGAGAGGTGTTCCCGCGGTGGATCCCGGGACTGCGCGGCCGGCGGGTGCCCGTCGCGGCGGCGGTCGGCCCGGCCGCGGTCGGTGCGGGCCTCCTCACCGCGGGCACGGTCGTGCTGGTGGCCATCGTCCCGTTCAGCCGCGCGCCGTTCGACTACCACCGCTGGCAGGGCGTGCTGGCCATCGCCTGCTACGCCCCGCTGCTGCTGTGGGGACCGCTGCTGGCCGTGCTGACCGTCGCGTACTGGCGGCGGCGGGGCTAGACCCGCTCAGACCGCGGCCAGCCACTCCTTCCAGGACCGTTCGACGGTCTCGCCGTCGAGCTCACCGGCGAAGTCGTGGTATTCGGCGACCAGGAAGTCCCGGCTGTGCAGGAAGCGGTACATGCCAGCGTCGGTACGGATGCCCAGCATCTCGGGGCGGACGTAGTCGACGACTCCGGTGACGGGCGGCAGGCCGGGCACCTGGACCAGCGCCTTGTCGCCCTCGGCCACGTGTTCGCCCAGCCCCGCGACCCGGCGCAGCGCGGCCCAGGCCTGGTCGAGCCCGGCAGGCTGGACCAGGAACATGTTGTAGGTCGAGATCCGGCCGGGGAAGTGGGTGAGGTAGGTGACGAGCTTGTGGAAGTACATGGCGTCGCCCTGGGCCATCGCCTCGTACTCGTTCTCCCAGTCGTCGCCGAGGAAGCCGCTGTGCACCAGGCGCAGCGTGGTGCTGCCCTGGTCACGGCCCTCGATGAGGAACTCGAAGGCCATGAACCGGCCGTCGTCCCCGGTGTCGCTGCGGTAGCCGAACCGGCGGCCCGGCTCGTAGGCCGTCACCGTCGAGCCCTCGGTGTGACCGCCCATCTGGAAGGTGCCGCGACCGCCCTCGCGGGCCTCGAACTCGCTGCGGCCCATGAACCAGGAGTCGGTCCCCGGGCCGGTCGAGATCGCCTGCCAGATCTCGTCCGGCGTGGCGTCGACGGGGGCTTCGAAAGTCAGCTCGAACTCACGGGGCATCGGGTGTCTCCTGGTTCGGTACGTTCGGATGGATGGCGACGACGACGCGGTGATCGCGACCGCCCGGGGCGGACTCGTCGTGATAGCGGGAGATCAGCTCGGTGACCGCCGCGGTCAGCTCCTCGGCGAAGGCGGCCCGGTCGGCGGCCGAGGCGAAGCGCACCTTGGCGTCGATGCCGAAGGTCGCGACCCGCTTGCCGGCCCGTGCCGCGCCGGCGACCAGGGTCCCGACGTCGCGTACGGTCCGGGCCGCGAGGGCCAGCAGCCAGCGGGCCGAGAGCTGGTCCGGCGCGCGGTCCGGATCGGGCTGGACCGCGCTCAGCGCGACCGGCGAGATGACGAACGACGCGGCGGCGGCGCGCATGACCCGCTCGGTCATGTTGCCCTTGCGGCGTTCCTCGACCAGCTCGACCAGGCCGTGCTTCTCCAGCGCCTTCAGGTGGTAGTTGACCTTCTGCCGGGGCAGCCCCACCTTGGCCGCCAGTGTGGCCGCCGACTGCGGCTCGGCCAGCTCGGCCAGCAGCCGCGCGCGTATCGGATCCAGCGACACCTCGGCCGCCGCCGGATCCTCGATCACCGCAACATCATGCATGTCTCCACCCTGCCTCCGACAAACTAATTTGTCAAGGCAAGGGGAACTGTCTTGGGGAGCGTTCCAGTCGTCAGAGTCCGGCGCGGATCTCGGTGAGCAGCCTCCTGGTCGCCGCGACCCCGTCGGCCTGTACGCAGAGCTGGTCCATGATGTGGGTGTACTCGCTGACGTCGTTGCGCTTGTCCAGATAGAGCGAGCTGTTGAGCTGCTCCAGATAGACGATGTCCGGCAGGTCCGGCTCGGCGAACCGCAGGATGGTGAACGGACCGCCGGCCGCGGGATGCGGGCCGACCCGGAACGGGATGATCTGGAGCGTGACATTCGGCAGCGTGGTGAGCTCCAGCAGGTGCTCGACCTGGCCGCGCAGCACCCCGGGCGCCCCGGGCGCGCGGTGCAGCGCCGCCTCGTCCAGCACCGCCCACAACCGCGGTGCGTCCGGCTGAGTGAGCATTTCCTGGCGCTGCATGCGCAGTTGGACCCGGCGCTCGATCTCGTCGCCGGACTTGTCGGAGTTGGCGATCAGCACGACGGCCCGCGCGTAGTCCCGCGTCTGCATCAGGCCGTGCACGAACTGCATCTCGTAGCTGCGGATGATCGAGGCCGCCGACTCGAGCCCGACGTACGACTCGAACCAGCTCGGCAGGATGTCGCCGTACCTGTGCCACCAGCCGGGCGTACTGGCCCGCCTGGCCAGGTCCAGCATGGCGGCGCGGTCCTGCTCGGCGGTCACGCCGTAGAGCGTCAGCAGGTCGGCGACGTCGCGCTGCTTGAAGCTGCTGCGGCCCAGCTCCAGCCGGCTGATCTTCGAATGCGTCGCCCGGAGCGCTTCGGCGGCGCGCTCGCGGCTGATGCCACAGCTCTCCCGCAGCCTGCGCAACTGGGCGCCGAGCATGATTCGCAACGCCGTTGGCGCGCCCTGCGTCGCGAACAATGGCGTCGGTCCGCTGTCCTCCACCGGAACCCTGTCACCGGACTGATCGATCACCAGAACCCCCACGGCGCTCTGTGCATGCGCCCGCAAGCTACCAGTCTGCCGTTACCGGGGGCTTTCGGCCATGTATCGGGGATCATCGGAGCAAATAATCGAACTCGCCGTCCTTCGCGCCACGGATGAACGCGGCGATCTCGGCCGGTGTGTAGACGAGGGCGGGCCCGCTGGGAAAGCGGGAATTACGGACCGCGATCGTCCCGTCACGGAGGGCGGCCAGCTCCAGGCAGCTCCCGTTCGGGTTGCTGTGCCGGCTCTTGTGCCAGCGAGCGTCTTCCACCCGCTCGGCTGACATGCCGTTGTAGGGCTGCGACATGAATTCTCCCAGCATGTAACACGTTCCCGTCCCGCCGCCCCCTCGGCGGCCAGGCAAGGACAGGCCCTGCCCGCGCGCAGGGTCTGCCCTCCCGTCTCCTGCCCGGCCACCCGGCGGGACGTGGCGAATCGAACTGTAACTCCAAACCTAGATCATCTGCACGTGCAGATGAGCTTCTATTTGCGATTTCCGATGTTCTTCCAGATGTGCTTGCGTATGCACACATACGGGGAGCACCATGGACCCGTGCACCTGTCCCTGACCACGCCAAGGCCGGCAGGAAAGCCATGACCTCACTACACCCTTTCGGTCTGCTCGAAGAGATCCCCGATGACCTGCGGGTCAGCACGCTCGGCGCGACGCCGTCCGGACGCTGGCCGACACGCCACACGGGCGCGCCACAGCTCGCCCGCGAGGTGCTGGAAGCGCAGCCGACGGCGGCCCGGTCCGCCCGGCTGTTCATCCAGAACACTCTGGTCACCTGGGGTCTCGACTCGCTGACCGAGGACGCGACGACGATCGCGTCCGAGCTCGTCACCAACGCCCTGAAGTACGGGTCCGCGGCGGCCGCACCGTTCGAGAACTCCTCGTCGATGCAGCTCGTCCTGCTCGGTCACCCGCGACGGCTGACGCTCGTCGTCACCCAGTCCAGCCTCGGACGGCCCACCGTGAAGCCGCCGACCATCCCGGACACGCCGAAAGAGAGCGGATACGGGCTGAACATCGTGACCGCGCTGAGCGCGTCATGGGGCTGGGCGCGGCTGGCCACCGGCGGCACCGCCGTGTGGGCGACGTTGCAGTCCCCCGATTCCCGTGGCCTGCACTCGGCCAACGGGACCAGGGGCCTGAACGGCACGAGCACCGCGAACGGAAGCCGCGGCAACCCGGGTCAGGCGGCCCGGGACGGCAGGGCGGCCTGACCGGATTCCCGGTCAGGCCGTGTCGGACAGCCGCCCGTTCTTGGCCTCGTCCTCGGACCGTTCGACGCTCTCCTGCGCCGGATGGGCTGCCAGCCATGCGTGCAGCACCATCTGCAGTTCCAGGCGCAGCGACGGGTCGTACATCGAGTCGCCGAACAGGTCCTTGAGCTGGCGCAGGCGGTAGCGGACCGTCTGCGGGTGCAGGTGCAGGTGGGTGGCGACCAGGGTCGCGTTGAAGCCGCACTCCAGACAGGCCAGCAGCGTCTCGGCCAGATGCCGCCGCTGCCCGGGCCGGGCCTTGGTCAGCGGCTTGAGCCGCCGTGCCCCCACCCGGCCCACGAGGTCACGCTGGCGCAGGATGACCAGGGTCGGCATGTGCTCGGTCACCGCGAGCAGCCGCCCGCCCGGCAGGATGCCGCGTTGCGCCAGTTCCAGCGCCTGCCGGGCCCACTGCTGCGACGCGCCCAGCTCGGCGGGGGCGACCGTCGGGCCGAGTGCGGCCGTACGGTCGCGCAGCGCCGAATCCAGCATCTGCCGCCGCCCGGGCCCTTCGGGATCCGGGATGATCAGGCACGGCTCGGGCCGGTGCAGACCGGACAGCACCTCGGCCGGCAGGCCAGGCGCCTGCCGGTCGTGCGGCTCCAGCGCCACCACCGCGACGGTCCTCGGCACCTGCCAGCCGGCCCGCCGGGCCAGGTCGCGCACCTCCTCCTGCGGCGCCGAGTCGGACAGCAGCAGATCGGCCAGCTTGCGCCGGGCCGTGGCGGGCCGGTCCATCGACTTGGCCAGGGCGTGCGCGTGCCCCTTGGCGGCCTGCGACATGATCAGTTCGAGGTAGGGGAAGATCGCCCCGGTTATCCCCCCGTACACCTCGGCGGGCAGATCGGGGTCGGCCAGGTCGGCCGCCTCGGTCAGCCGCCGTACGGCGACCCGGGCGCCCAGCCGGATCGCCTTCTGCATGGTGTCCAGGCTGCGGCCCTCGGCGGCCTCGCCGTATCCGACCCCGTAGAAGAAGTCGAGGATCTCCTCCATCGGCGCGGAGGCATCGTTGATCAGCTCGACGAACTGCCCGATCAGGTACGTGACCGCCAGCTCGATGACGTCGGCGTATCGGAGGTCGTCCGGGCGCATGTATTCCGGCACCTCACGGACGATCTCCTGGACCGCCTCCTGGGCGATCGACGAGACATGGCCGCGCAGCGCCTGCCCGGCCCGTCCGTGCTGTTCCCGCCACTGTGAGTACTGCGGGAGGTCCCACGGCAGAAAGTCGTTGATGGTTCCCATGGCACCCCTCCAGGAACAGCCCGGCGCGCCGCTGACTTTCACGGCTGACCGAGCGTGCCTCCGCGGCCACGGTCACGGGTAGAGAGCCGGGTGACACCTCGGGGCCCCGCCCTTGTTATCCGTTGATAACGTCCTGGCCTTCCGCGGTGCGAAACTGCGCCTGAAATGCTCAGCGCACGACGAGAAGGTCGAGGTAGGACACCACGGGCTCGTCGCCGGCGACCGCCACCGCGGCCCGCAGCCGCTCCATTCCGCGCGCGAACTCCTCGTCGGTGAGCGCCCGCATCAGGGTGTCGGCCGCCCGGAACCGGTCGGCGAGCCCGGCCATCCCGGCGAGCGTCGACCCGTCGGTCTGGGCCACCGGCTCCAGCGCCTCGAAGCCGAATCCGGCCGCCTCGAAGGCCGCCCGCGTCCGATCGACGCTGGGATAGGTGTCCACCATCCGGGTGATCTCCGGGAAGAACCGCGCGCTGGCCACCTCGACCCGGCCGGGGAACACGTTGCGGATCAGCACCGGCGCGCCCGGCTTCAGGGCCCGCCGGATCTCGCGGGCCGCCGCGTCGAGATCGGGGATGTGGTGGGTGACGGTGGAAAGCCACGCCGCGTCCGCGCTCTCGTCCGGCACCGGCAGGTTCTCCGCGTCACCGTCCAGCACCTCGACGCCGGGGCCGGCCGGGATCCGCTCCCGCATCGCCGGGGACGGCTCCACCGCCTTCACCGTGACGCCGAACCACTCCCGGAAGGCGGCGGTGAACGCGCCGGTGCCCGCGCCGACGTCCAGGATCGTCATGTCAGGGCGCGGCTCCACGAACCGGGCTATCGCGGCCCGCCAGTCGGCCAGCCCGGACCGAGGCACCTCCCGCGCGGCCTGGAACGCCGCAGCGGTCTCGTCGTTGTAGTCGATCCGCGCCATGGCCAAGATCGTACACGTCAGGACTTTTCGGCAAAAAGGTGTAGCAGGGCGGCGACGTGACGGTATGGGGCGGTTCGCCCGGCCTGCTCCTCGCAGTCGAGCATGGCCGCCAGCTCGTCTCCGGTGGGCGGGGTGGCATCGTCGGCGGCCGTGTCGGTGAAGACCCGCACGCCATACCACGCCGTCGTGTCGAGACCCTCACGGGTCAGCGTGTCGGTGAGGTCGGCCAGCCGGTCGGCACGGGCCTCGATGCCCAGCCGGTTCCGGTACGCGGTGGCGCCGAACTGTGCGGCCGCCGCGGCCCAGTCGCCGTGCAGGCCGGCCCGCATCGCCAGCGCGTCACCGTTGCGGACCAGCAGCGAGAGGGTGCCACCCGGCTTGAGCGCGGCGGCCAGCGTGGCGAGGACCGGCTGTGGATCCGGGAAGTACATGAGCAACCCGTGGCAGAGCACCACGTCGAAGCCGCCCGGCTCGACATGGTCGAAGAGGTCCTCGACTCCGGCCCGGACGACCCGCACCCGCAGGTCGGGGGTCAGGGCCTGCTCCAGCCGGGCCAGCAGGTCCTGCGACGGATCGGCGGCGGTCACCCGATGGCCTCCGGCGGCCATGCGCAGGGCCTGGGTGCCCTGGCCGCAGCCCACGTCCAGCACCGTCAGCGGCCCGTCAGGCAGTCGTTCGGCGAGCTGCCGGGTCACCA
>Ga0308173_10001054_pt1 | contig 13210 bp, 11 predicted proteins | sample PhyPR1_FD_203716 | JGI IMG/M metagenome (GOLD analysis project Ga0308173, IMG submission 203716) | Soil microbial communities from UC Gill Tract Community Farm, Albany, California, United States - DLSLS.P.R1 | ecosystem: Environmental > Terrestrial > Soil > Agricultural land | place: USA...
TAGAGGACGCCGTGCTGGTGGGCCTGAGTGAAGCCCTGCGCGACGGTGCGCCCCCATGCTGCGGCGCCCATCTCGCGCGCTGCGGCGATGTGGGCGGCGCTGGTCTGGTAGAGCAGGTCGTAGGCGCCGCCCTGCGTGTGGGTGCCACCCGACGCGGGCGCGCCGCCCGTGAGCTGCCACACGTCGATGCTGGACTTGACGAGACCCTTGGCGAGCAGCAGCCGCTCGTACACGGGCAGCCACTCCGCGAGGCACTTGCACGCCACGAAGCCACGGAACGTGGTGTATCCGGGCGTGCTGGCAGTGGGGAGGGATGCTCCACCCATGACGGGCTCCTCGAGGTGGTCGGGTCAGGCCTGGCGCGAGCGGCGGCGGGCCTGGTCAGGTTGTCAAGCGGCGGGCTTGTCCCGGTTGCGGTGCGCGGTCCAGTCCGCGTGGTGCTGGGCGTCGATGAGGATCGTCAGACGCCGCCAGATCGCGACCCCGATAGCCGCATACAGGGCGGCGAATATCTCCCGCATCCAATCCGGGCGCCCAGCCAACGTGAACGCCAAGCTGAGGTCGAGGATCGCCGCGATAGACCCGACGAGGAGCATGATGTTGCGGCCCATCGCGGACTTCCACCACGTCGCCGTGACGTGATACACGATGGAGAACGTCGTCGCGCCAGCCGCCACAAACGCCTGCATCACAAGGAACACAAGCTTCGGCCCGAGCACGACATACAGAACGTGCAGCAGGCCAAACCCCACGAGGGTGACAGCCACCCACTGGGCGACCTTCTTACGTCGTTCGCTCATTGGGTGCCCCTCAGTGCCCTCTCGGTGATCTCTGCCAGGTGGTTGCGTCGGCGGATGCCGCGGATCTGCTCGGTGACTTCGTTGACTTCTGGCCACCTCGACATGGCTGCCTCGAGGGCCTCGTGCGCTTCGTCGATGCCGGGGTCGTGAGGTTGCATCTGGGGGTCAGGCTCTGGCCTGCGCCGCCACTTCACGGCTCGTCCTCGCCGGTCTCGCGGGCGCGCTTCTCGATGGCCTGCCAGAGCTGCACGGATAGGCCGGCGTGCTCTTGCGCGACGTCGCGCTGTGCCGCGTTCGTTTCTGCGGTCGCGCGCCACATCGCGATCTGCGCGTCCTTGTCGGCCATGCGGTTCTCGTGCTCGCGGCGGGTGACGAGGGCACCTCTGGACAGCATGAGGAATAGCCAGCCGAGCAGTGAGAGAACTCCGACGCCGTTGCCGATGAGGGAGACTGGTATTGAGTCCACTTCTTCGGCTCCCCTGGGTGTTTCGAGCCTGGGCGGGGTCTCGATTTGCGACATGACTCGCCTTTGGGTTGGGTGTGTTCGTATCAGTGGCGCCGGTAACGCCACTGATCGTGGACGGCCCACCCTCGCTGTGCCCGCAGCGGGGGTGGGTCTTCGCTATGTGCGCGTAGGTTCGTGGAACTTTCTTGGCCTCGCCCGTATCAGAACGGCAGCGGATTGCACTGACAGTCACAGGCACCCAAACAGGGGGAACCGTGAACTTTCAGGCAGAGGAGTGGGACGACATGAGCGAGCAGACGCAGCGTGAGATTAAGGCCCGACTGATGGCCGCGTGCACCACGCAGACCGACCGGAACGAGCTGCGCCGCAGCCTCGCCAACGCGTCCCGACCCGCAGCGCGCCTCGCATTTCTGCGCGCTATCGGATGAAACGCCGGACACGCCGGACATGAGAGGGCAGGCTGTGAACATGCAGGGGACAGGGAAATGGGGGCGGCTCGACGGCCGAGACAACGCGCTCAACACGATCAGGCTCTCCCTCGCCGCCGCCGTCATCGTGTCCCACTCGTGGCAGATCCCAACCGGCGACATGGGGCCACTCCCGTACCTGGGGAAGGTCGCCGTCGACGGGTTCTTCGCCATCTCCGGGTTCCTCATCGCCGGCAGCGCAACCCGGATGCGGTTCGCGCCGTTCCTGTGGCGGCGAGCCCTGCGGATCATGCCCGGCCTGTGGCTGTGCCTACTCGTAACGGCGTTCGCCATCGCGCCGCTCGCCGCCGTGCTACGCGGCGTCGGCATGGACTGGTCGAGCGCCTCCACCTACGTCGCCTCGAACGCCGCCCTGTCCGTGCAGCAGCCAGACATCGGCGGCATGCTCGCCACCGCGCACGTCCACGAATGGAACTCCCCGACGTGGACACTCGCGCACGAGTTCCGCGCCTACCTCATCGCCGGGGTGCTGCTCGTCGTCGTCAGGTGGCGGCGAGCGAGCTCGTGGCTGCTGCTGTGCGCGAGCGTCGCCGGCCTGCTCGCCCTTGGCGTCGCCGGCTCGAGTGACTTCGTCGCGTTCCGGCTGCTCGCGTTCTTCGCCGCTGGCATGGTGTGCCGCTTCGAGTCGAGCCGAGTCAACCTCACCGCGCCCGGCGCGGTGGCGTGCGCGACAGCCCTCGGCGCGTTCTGGTGGACCGGCTCGCTCCCGCTCTACCTGCTGTTCGGGCCACTGCCCCTGGCGTACCTCGTGCTGTGGCTCGGTGCCGCACTGCCGCTGCGGGTCGGCTCCCGCAATGACCTGTCGTATGGCGTCTACATCTACGGCGGGCCAGTGCAGCAGCTACTCGTGTCGGCCGGGTTGGTGGCTCCGGTCTGGATGTTCGCCGCCGCGTCGCTCGCGCTGGCGGTGCCGCTCGCCGCCGCATCGTGGGTGCTCGTCGAGCGGCCCGCGATGCGGCTACGACACCTCGTCCCGGCGTCTCAGGCGTCCGGCGTCATCCCGGCGACGACCGTCCACGACCCGTCCTCGAGCTTGACCTTCAGCGGGTAGGCAACGGACACATCCGACACCTTCTCGCCAGGCCGCAACTCGCGGAGCGTCCCGAGCGGCGTCGGCACCCGGAAGATCGACTTATCCGCGGCTGGCTTGCCGATCCCGACGACGTGCGACACCTCCCGCGGGTCGTTCTCGACCTCGGTGTAGGTGACGTAGAACCGTGGCCGGCGCGGCTGGTCGAAGACCGGCATCCAGTACCGATACGCGGGCGGCTGCACCAGCAGCGAAGGGGAGGACGAGTAGAACCGGCCATCCGCGAGGAAGGTCCAGTACCACGCAACGCCAGTCGTCACCTTGTCGACCCAGTCGCTGGCGCGGTCCACCGCAGTGCCCCACGGCGCCGTTGATGGCTCCTTGAGGTTGGACAGGTCATGCTTGGCCGACAGGACGATGTCTGTTCCGGGGGCGGGTGTCACGTAGGTGGCGCCGCTCGTCTCGGACTGCGCCCACGACGCCGGACCGTTACCAGCGACGTTCGGGTTGACCGGCAACTGCGCGCCCTCGACGACCTGCCCAAACGTGCCGGACAGTCGGTAGACCTCGCCGTGTGGGGAGGGGTGCTCGATGTCGTCGACGGTGCCGCGGGTCCGGTTGGTGTGCCGCTCGCCGTTGGTGCCGGAGGGCAGGATGTGCCCTGGTTCCCAGCCGACACTGGCGGAGTCGCCCGCGTAGACCACGTCGGGTCGGCCGTACCGGTCGGGCCGGTAGTCCCGCCCCGCGATCCCGGTCAGCCCGTCAATGGAGCGCACGTCGGTGCGGTTCTCCCAGACGGCCCTCACCTCTTGGAAGACGACGCCCTGAAGCTCGGCGTGGTACTGGAAGCCGGTCGGGTTGTTACTCGCGTCATAGGCCAGGTTGAAGGTGCCGGGGTTCATGTCCCAGTTGGCGGCCGCGCTCATCGCGTTGCCGGTGTAGACCGGGGCATCCCAGCCCGAGTCGAACGGGAACCCGAAGGCCACCGCTAGCGCTTCGGTGGTGGTGGTGGGCCAGTCCGGGTCTAGGTTCAGGTCGCCGACGATGTGGTCGTTCCCGTTATTGAAGTCGCCGAGGTAGTCGTGGATCGCGGAGCTCATGCGTCGGGCGGCGTCCGGGTCGCGGTAACCGGTCCGGCGACCGGACACCTTCGCCGGGACCGCCTTCACGGGCGGGGCGACCCAGTCCGACAGCACCCATGTCGCCATCCCCTGCGGTGGCGCGACCTGCAACCAGACTCCGGTCAGCACCGCCTCACCGGAGGCGACGGTGAACCGCAGCAGCGGCGCCCCCTCGTCGTGCAGCCGCCCATAGGTGCGGTCCCCGGACGGGAGCGGAACCGTGGTCCGTCCCGCCCCGAGCGTCGTGACCCCGGCGTCGGCCCAGCCGTAGGGCTCGGCATAGTTCCAGCCGGTGTCGTAGCCGGTCTCGATGGTCACCGTCGCCGACCCGGATGCGACCTCGATGACCCAGCCGACCTCGCCCAACTCATCCTCGGGCAGCAGCCCGCGCGTCGAACGCGAGTAGACGTAGAACCGGTCGCCGGCCGCGACCGTGACCGGCGCCTGCACGGCCACATCCAGGCTCGCCCAGTCGACGTTGCCAGCCTGCACGACCCCGTCGTAGAGGCCGAGCTGCTCACCGGGATACGGGCTGGTCACGGCTACAGGTCACCTTCCTCGAGCACCACAGACATGTCCAGCCATGCCGTGCCGGGAGGCCATGATGTTGACTCCTCCGGGTCCAGCTTCACCAGCGGCAGTTTCGGCACAGCCTTCAGGCGGTCACGACGAGCCGCCTCAACCTCGCGGCGGACCCCGCCCAGAGCCGCACGGGGCGACTCCGGGGCGGCGCCCGGCCTGCGTGAGTAGTCCGGCACGATCAAACCTCCGGGGTGAGCTCGTAAGACAACTGGTGATTGGCGAGGGAGTGGCGGATCTCGACGATGCGGTACCAGCCCTCCGCGTTGGTGTCGCCATCATGGACGGAACACCACACCCGGTCCCCGAGCCCGACATGCGACAGCAGGTAGACCGTCCACTTCGGGTCGCACGTCACCGACGTCAACACGTCCGTGCGCCCATACCGCGTCATAGCCGTAGCCATCTGCCGCAGCCGCGTCTTCGACCGGTCCGGTTCGGCAGCCTGCACCCGCTCGAGGACGAGCCCGTTGATCGGGGCCGTCCTGACGCGGGCCTCGACGACGCCGGGGCCGCGGGAACGGTTCGACGTGACGATGCCGGTCGTGGCGACCTTGTCACCGTCGACGCCGGCCGAATAGCCGACCACGACGTCACCGAGACGGAACTGCACCTGCGACACGCGGCCACGCTTCGGCCACGTCGTCGCGATCCTGCGTGTCTGCGTCGTCACGATCCCGAAATCGGGGGCGTCGTCGGCTCGCAGCTGCTCCTCGATGGCGTCCCACACGGTGCGTGGCGACTTCCACTCGTACTCGTAGTCGTCGAGGACGCCCCACGCGGGACAGTTCGTCTCGAGGTTCAGGTCGACCTTGCCGTGCGCCGGGTTCTGCGCCTCAGCGACGAGCCCCGAGAACAACTCTGGACGGGTCACCTTGTAATAGCCGTTACGCAGGTTCGGCTTAACCGACACCTCATCGAACACCGTCTTACCGGCCGAGCCATACAGGCGAACCTCATACAGGTACTCCCGGCCGTCCGGCGGCGCGTACATCTCCGACGTGCCGTCCGGGGTCCACCGCGAGTGCGGGAAGTCCTCGGGGAGGTCGGTGTGTTCGGCCTGAACGATCTTAGTCTTCGGGTTGACGATGACCGGCACCCGATCCTTCTTGAAGCCACCGAAGTCCGGATCCCAAACCAGCCCATCCGCGTAGGTCGCCGATCCGTCCTCGAAGGACTGCTTCAGCTTCGCGCCCGACGGGGACTGCGTCGGGATGCCCGTGAACTTGCCGAGGTCGGGATCCCAGTGCAGCGAATCGGCGTAGACCGCGGAGTCGTCCTCGAACGGACCCTGCGTGACCGCAGCCCCAGACGGGGAGCGATCCGGGGTGCCAGTGAACCGGCCAGTGTCCGGATCCCAGCGCAGGCCGTCGGTGTAGATCGCCGACCCGTCCTCGAACAGCGTCTTCAGGTCCGCGCCCGACGGGGTCTTGAACGGCGCTTCCTTGCTGGCGAGCGTCTTGATCCGGTTGATGTAGAACCCGTAACGGTCCTTCGACGGACCCACGTAGGCGATGAGGTTGATCCACCCATCGAGCTCGAGTTCAATAGGCACGCGCCCGTCGTTCGTCCACTTGAAGTATTGCCGCACGATCTGCCGGTGCCCGACACGAGTAGCCGTACCCGTCAGGACGATTCGGCGGTTCTTCGCCTGGTTCTCCGGGGTGTTGTTCGGCGCGACCTGAACCGTCTCGCCACGACCCACCGCGGTCACCTTCAGGTCCGGTCGGGCCTTGAGGATGACAGCCTTGGCCGCTTCGGCGCGACGCTGCGACAATGCCTGACCGTCGCCCGAGTCGACGTCCGCGGTGAAGCCCTCGACGAGGAGCTTTGTGCCCTTCGAGAAGGCTGGCAGTTGGTCGGTGATGACCTTCTCGCCACCGGGCAGGAACCCCGCCGACAGCGGTTCGCTTGCGTAGGGCCGGTTGCCGTAGAAGATCGCCGCCGTTTTGACCTCGCGGACGTTGACGGACTCGACCGCCTCAACCTGAAGTGCCTTCCCGCCGTCCTTCGCCAGCGACCCCGACACGATGGTCGTCTTCGGCGGAGCCTCCGCGGCCGAGCCGGGCAGCCACGCCGGGTGCCAATACTTCAGGCCCTCCTCGAAGCCGCCATTCTTCAGCAGCTCGGGGCGGTCGGTGCCGATGACGACGTTGTCGAGCAGCCCCTCGAGACCGACGAAGTCATACGAGATGGAGCCTGACCCGTCCTTGCCCGGCTGGACGAGGACGAACCAGGCGCCGGGAAGCATCTCCGCGCCGGCCCACACCTGCACCTGCGCGCCCACGTCGAGCAGCGACGCTTTCGGGTCGTTGTTCGGCAGCGACACGTTCAACGTGCCAGCCTGTCCGAGGCGCTGCACCGGGTCGCCGACGGTCGCGTTCTGCAGCTCGCCGAGCGGGGTGCCGTGGGAGTCGACGACGATGAGCCGGTACTGCGGCCGGCCCGTGACGGGGTCGAGCGCAATGTCCAGCCCGACGGTCGCGCTCGACGTGATCCGGGTCGACGAGGAAGCCGACAGGAAGTCGACATCCTTCGGCAGCCCCATGTGCGACACGATGCGCGTGCGGGACGTCGCCGAGATCGGGTCAGCCGTGATCGGCGCCCCGACGTGCGACGTGATGCGGGTCGTCGAGTGCGCCGAGAGCTGGTTCTCGGGGAGATTGACGAACATGTCGCCAGCCGTGCCGGACGTGGCGTCAGCCTGCCCAGTGAACCCGAGGGAGACCGTGACGTCGCCGGCAGCGTCGGTGATCGCGTCGACCTGCCCGGCTACCGGCACGCTGATGCCGAGTAGCCCCTCAGTGTCCGTTACGGCGTCGACCTGACCGTCGAAAGCGAGCGTAGTGCCGGAGGCGAGCAGCCCCTCAGTGGCGCTGGTGGCGTCGGCCTGCCCGGACATCTGCACGGTGACGGTCGGTGACCCCTGCGCCCCAGAGACGGCGTCGACCTGCCCAGTCAAGGCGGTAGTTACCGTTAGGGCGCCCTGAGTTCCAGTGACCGCGTCGACCTGCCCGGTGAACGTGGTCGCCGGGGCGGCACCCTGCTCGACGATGACGTCGAGCATGTAGTTGCTCCCGCCCGAGCCGGTCGGGTTCTGCAGCGTCGCCCCGTAGGCGTAGGTGTGGTTGCCGTTGGTCGAGGCGCTGGTCGCGGGGACGGTCAGCGGGCCACTGGTGAGGGTGGCGCCCATGCCGCCGTTGTTCGAGGGCCGGCTCGAGCCGCCGAACAGGATCGCGGCCCGGTAGTTCTTCCCGGTCGTCAGCGGGAACGGGGTCGCCAGGGTCGCCTCGCGCCAGGCCCCGTCGATGGCCCCGTCGAGGACGAGCTCGGCTATCGACACGTAGTCGGTGGCGCCGTTGACCGCGGAGATGAGGATGCGGTACTGGGTGAACGCGGCTGCGTTGGCGCAGGCGTAGGACTGCGCGACCCCGACGGCGCCCCACGTCACGCCCGACCGGGTGTCGAGGTCCGTCCACGTCGTGCCGTCGTTGGAGCCCTGGAAGATCCACGCCGTGGGGCTGTAGGAGTTGCTGCTCGGGTGCGGGGTGATCCGGTACCCGGTGACCACCTGCCCGGTGGTATAGGTGACCTTGAGCCACTGCGGCACCGACGCGGTCGGCGCGGTCCCCAGCCAGCGCGTCGACGGGTCCCCGTCGATCGCGGCCGACGGGGAATACCCGATCGGGTCGCTGCTGGCCGTGGCCACCGGCGGCGACGGCAGCGACGATAGCGTCGAAATGGTGACCGGCGCCGTGAGCTGAGTCGTGCCGCCGACCTCGTACAGGGCCGCCGTGACGGTGCCCGACCAAGGCGCTGCGCCCTGGTAGAACCGGAACCCGTTAAGGGTGCAGCCGTCGCTGGTGACCTTGAACTCGACACCGAGGGAGATCGGCCCGTCGGTCGTCGACCCGTTGCGGGCGGCGGGCGGGTTGCTGCGGAAGAGCGTCACAGGTCAACCCCTGTCGGTTCGAGAGTCGGTGGAGGGCCGCGGTCAGGTCAGGGTGACCTTGAGGGAGCCAGCCGCCCAGGTCGCGTTGTCGCCGACCCCAAGGGACTTGGTGACCGGGGAGCCGGGGGTGCCGAGGGTCTGCCACTCGGTGCGCTGCGTGCCGCCGCTGCTCGCGGAGAACACCGCGAAGTGGGAGACCACCACGGCAGCGGTCGCCGCCGCCGTGGAAAGGGCTCCAGCGTTCGCCTTGACCGACGGGTCGGCGCTGGTCGCAGCGGCCCACCCGGTCGAGCCGACCGCGGTGCGAGCGAGCGACGTGGTCTCCGTCGTGCCGTTGGCGGAGTAGGCGATGTAGTCCGTCGCGCCCGACGTCGGGAATCGCGCATCCAGCGTGGCCTGCGACTCGGCGTTCGTGAAACCAGGCATGAGTCAATCTCCTTGGGGTCAGGCCGAAACGGCTTCGAGGGTGTGAGTGAGCTCGGCGGCCGGGAACGTCTTGTTCCCGCCGTCCGTGAGCGTGATCGGGCCGTTCGTCAGCGGGATCTTCAGCCAGCGGTTACCGCCCGACGCCGCATCGAACGCCCAGAACTCGTCCGCGTTACCAGCAGGCGTGTTGTCGAACGCGATCGGCGTCTGGGACTTGAGCAGCACCTCAGTCGTCGAGATCTGCTCCGGGTCGGCCATGTAGAACGCGACCCGCGTCAGCCCCGACACCTCGACCCCGCCGCTCGCCAGGGTGCCGTAAAGCTGCGGCATCGTCGGCGGGGTGGCCTTCGCGCACAGGTAGTTCGCGATCACGAGCAGGGCGTAGATGTCCACGGGGGCTCCTATGCGTAGAGGTCATACCAAGTCGCGGACACGGGGGCCGTGCCGAGGTTGGTGAGGGTGACGGTGGACTCGGCCGGGATCGACAGCCACTCCGACGGGGCGCCCATCGGGAAGATGTCGGCACCGCCCGCCGTGGTGACGCGCCGCTCCGCAGCGTCGAACGTGGTGCCAGACGCGACGCTCGAGCGGGTCCGCAACGTCTGCCCGGATCCGTTCTGCCGCACGATGACCGTGCCAGCGCCCGTCGCCTTCAGCGACAGCAGCGCCGGCACGTTCCCGGCGCTGGTCGCCGAGACTGTGCCGCCAGCCGGGATGGCCTGGGTGTGCAACGTCACGCCGCGCTTGTACGGGTCGAGCGCGACAAAGGTGAGCATGTAGTCGATAGCCCAGCCGCCATTGTGCGGGTGCGGGGCGCTGGCTTTCGGCTGGTCGCCCTGACGAACGCGCAGCAGCTTCGGGGCACCCTCGTAGACGACGAGGTCGCCAACCGCGCCCAGACCCGGCATCCGGTTCAGCTGATTGAACGCGGCCCACGCGGAGTCGAGATCCTCCGCAATGGCGAGCCCCTCGAGCGACGGGGCGTGAACCCCGTGCCGCTCCGTCAGGAGTGACCCGCCAGCCCTGCCGACGAGGTCACCTATCTCCTGTATATGGCTCGGGGACGTCCAATCGTTGAGTTTCCGCACCGTCCAGATGACACCGTTCGCGTCGGGGGCGTCGGTGTTCATGGTGATGCCGCACACGTCATGTCGCAGGCTCATCGGCGTCGGTCCCTCTCCCAGAAGAGGTCGCGGACGTTCCTCTTGAGCGCCGCGTCCACGTCGAGTCCGTAGGCGTGCATGTTGATCGTGTCGCCCCCGCGCTGGCTGAGGGATGCCGCGTCGAACCGGAACGGCGCCGGGGGCGCGGCACGGTACGCCGACGCGGGGACGGCCGGGCCGCCAGCGGCGCGGAACTGCACGCCGCCAGACAGGATCGCCTTGCGCAGCGCGAAGATCGCGCCATGCCCACCAGCCGCAGCGACCTCGGCCGCCGTCAGGACGTGCTCATTGTTGGAGAGCGCGTAGATGCCGGCCGTGTCCGACGTGCCCGTGCCAGGGCCGTAGATCGGGCCACCCGTTGCCTTCTTCTTGACAGCCGAGATGGCGAGCTTGCCGATACCGCCAATGCTCGAGAACAGCCCGAACGACGCCGCCGTCAGCCCCGCGTCAATCGAGATGAACGCGGAGCGCTGGCGGGCCAGTTGGTCGAGCCGCAGCTCGATTACGTCGGCATTCGACGTGTTGATGAACGGCTTGACCTCGGGCTTGGCCTTCTTCTGGTCGAGCTCGGTCACTTTGCCAGTGATCGCATCGAGCTTTGCCTCGGTGTCAGGCACGCCCGAGAGCCCGACCTGAGTCTTGACGTCCTTGGGGATGAGGCCCATGTTGTCGGCGAGCTGCTTGGCCTTGTCGGCGCCAAGCCCCATGTCGGTCGCAGCCTTAATGAAGGCGTCCCGGCCTCTCTGCACTTCCTGCGCGGCAAGGTCCGCTGATCCGGTCAGCTTGAACGTGGCAGTGGCGGCCTTGAGAGCCTTGTCGCGGATACCGTCGAGCGCGGCCTGGTTCTTCATGCCGGCATCGGTCGTGGTGTCGAGCGCAGCGCCCGCTTTCAGTTGGGCGTCTGCCCATGCCTCGATGTCGCGCTTCTGCTTCGCCGTGAGCTCGGCCGCCTTCGTCGAGCCGCTGCTCGACATCCGGCCGCGGGCCTGCTCGAGCGCCTGGTTGGAGCGCTCCACCGCCTGACGTGCGGACTGAAGTTCCTTGGCTGTGGCCTTGGCGCCCTTGGCCTGCACCGCCGCGAGCCGCTGCTCGGCTTGCTGCTGCCGCAGTGCCGCCTTCGCAACTGAGTCCTTCGATGACTGCGTCGGCCCCGTCGAGACTTTGCCCAGACCCGCCTTCACCTGCTCCGTGCGGGTCTTGATGAGCTCTTCGCGCTGCGACTTCAGCGCATCCTTGGCGCCATTGATGGAGTCTTGGAAGTCGCGCTGCGCGGCGCGCTGCGCGGCGAGCGGGGAGCCGAAACCCTCGATGGTGTCGGTCAGGGCGTCGAGGGCCTTCTTGGCGTCGTCGGCCTTCTGCTCGACGTCCTTGACGGCGTCGGAAGTCTCGCCGATCTTCGGCGCCGCATCCTTGGACTCGACGCCGACCGTCTTGACCGCCTCGGCGTATTCCGTGAACCGGGCGCGCGCAGCCTCCGCGACCTGCGGGTCGTCGATACCGGCGATGAGCGCGTCGAGGGACGCCTTCGCCTGGTCGGCGTTTCCGCTGCTGACCATCTGAGCGAGAGCCGTGTCGATCTGCGTGACATACTTGTCAAGCTTCGCCTCGGCGCCCGGCTGGGCGGCCCGCACCAACTTCGCGAGGTTGCCATCCGAGAGGGCATCGAATGCGGTCTGATTGAACCGCTCGATCGCCTCCGAGGTGGAGACGAACTCCTCGCGCGACTTGAGCAGACCGCCATTGTCTCGGAACAGGTCGGCGATGCCGCCCTGCAGTTGGCCCGGTCCCGACAGGCCCGACAGTGACTCCGTGAGCTTGTCGACGGACACCGTCGCAACCTCGGACGCCGCACCGGCCTCCTGAATGGCGACCGACACCGCGGCGACGCCGGCGATGACGCCGGCGCTCTTCAGCAAACCAAGCGCCCGCGCCGTCCTCGGCGCCTTCGCGCTGATCTTGTCGAGCGACAAGCCCATCGTGTCGAGTTCGCTCGTGAAGTTGCGAAAGACGCTGAGACCCTTGGGCACCGTCAGTGCGAGACCAGCGAATCCGGTCGTAGCGAGCACGAGCGGGCCGGGCAACCGACCGATGACATCGACCGCGACGCCGAGGCCCTTGGTAAGGTCGCGCAGTCCGCCGTTGGCAGCCGAGCCGGCGCTAATGAAGGCAGTGTCGATGGAGCCGCCGAGGCGCTCGATGTCGCCCTTGAGGTTGTCCGTCAGCTTCGCCGCGTTCTCAGCAGCGCCGCCAGTCTTCATGACCTCCGCGTTCATCTTCGCGTAGCCATCAGCGCCGGCAGCCGCCGCGATGGAGGCAGCACGGATCGCGTCAGCGCCGAAGATGGTGTTGAACGCCGCCATCTTGGACTCGGTCGACAAGTCCTTGGTCGCGTCCGAGAGCTGCCCGATGAGCGCTTGCGCGCCGACGAACTTGCCCTGCGCGTCATACGCGCTGATGCCGAGCTCTTCCATCGTCGCTGCGGCCTTCTCCGTCGGAGCGGAGAGGCGCTGCATCATCGTCTTGAGCGAGGTGCCGGCGTCGCTGCCGGTCATGCCCGCCTTGGCGAACAGCGCGAGGAGCGTGGTCGTTTCGTCGATGTTGAGGCCGGCCGCGTGCGCCGCGACGCCCGCCTGGTTGAGCGCCATGCCCATGTCGCCGACGCCACCCTGAGCAGCGTTGGCAGCGTTGGACAGCAGGTCGGCGACGTGCGTCGCCTGCGAGCCGTCCTGCTCGAACTGGTTGAGGGCGGAGGCCGTCGTCTCGGCCGCCTGCGCGACACCGATCTGACCGGCTGCGGCAAGGTCGAGGGCGCCCTTGAGACCGCCGTTCAGGATCTCCTGCGACGACACGCCAGCCTTGGCGAGTTCGTTGATGCCCTGCGCAGCCTCCGTCGCAGAGAACTGCGTGTCAGCGCCGAGCTGCATGGCCTTGTCGCGTAGAGCGTCCAGCTCCTTACCCGTCGCGCCACTGTTCGCCGCGACACCAGACATCGCCTGGTCGAAGTCAGCGAACGACGAGACCGCCTTACCGACGCCGAGCAGGACCGCGCCACCGAGCAGGGCCGACTTGTTCGACAGGTCGTCAAACGCCTTCTTCGGCTTCTGCAGGTCGGCCTTGGTCAGGTCACTGACGGCGCTGTTGACCTTGCGCAGGCCAGCGACGGCGCCGTCGACCTTCGCGCCAAC
>Ga0308173_10001055_pt1 | contig 13205 bp, 13 predicted proteins | sample PhyPR1_FD_203716 | JGI IMG/M metagenome (GOLD analysis project Ga0308173, IMG submission 203716) | Soil microbial communities from UC Gill Tract Community Farm, Albany, California, United States - DLSLS.P.R1 | ecosystem: Environmental > Terrestrial > Soil > Agricultural land | place: USA...
GCCAGTTGTGGGAGCCAACACCCTCCGGCGTTGGCTGACCTACTCGGACTCCGCGCGACTGCCCCGGACGAATGCGCTGATGAGAGGCACCCCGCCTGGCTTCCTTTCTGACCTCGACGGAGATCGACAGAGCTTGATCCGTTCGCATCGAAGGGGTCAGGGGTTCGAATCCCCTCAGCTCCACGAGTTGGGCCATCGTGGTCGGTGCTTTGCACCTTCCCCGGTGGCCCGCTGTGTTTACCGGGGGGGGCGACCCCCGGACCCCCGAGGTGCTCGGGCGCTGGGCGCCCTGCGCCGTGGTGGCTGGGGTTGGAGTAGGACCTCAGCAGCTCCACCCCAGGTCAAAGGCCACTTCCGATCTTCTGAAGTGGCCTTTTGATCTTCTTACAGCAGCCTTTTACAGCTACCCGAGTTGCTTGCGGAGCGCCTTGCGGGTGGCCTCGGTCGGAACCTCGCTGTAGACGTTCATGGTGACCGCGATCTGACTGTGCCGCAGGATCTGCATCACCACTCTGGACACTTCTTGTTAGGTGGTCTGAGAGGGAACCGCTGGGGGTGTTGGAGAGTCGCACGAGGGTGGGACTCAAGTGCTGGGCCCTGGTGGGATGTTGTGTGCTTCTCACCGGATGCGTGAAGGCGAACGCTCCTTCGCCACGGCTGCCCAACGCGAGCTGCGGCGGCATCGCGACGATGCCCGGTGCTCGGAAGCAGGTGGTGTCGGCCTCACCTGGCGCGTTGTCCTGCTTCCGCTCGGCGGCCGCCCTGTGTCACCCCGCGAGTATCGCCATCGGCGTGAGCGGAATCGACACCGGAGACGATTATCTCGTCGAAATCAGGCAAGGATGCCGGGCGGTCCTCCTCAGTCAGTCCTGGCCCAGGCACTTCGTCGGCGATGACCGTATCCACAAGACGTCGTGCTCCACGATCGCAGCGACACTGACAGGCGTTACCCTCACCTGCCACCGCACGACGTACCTCATCTCTTCGCAGGGGCTGTTCATCACCCGATGACTACGCGTACAGACGGCTGCGGCCATGTGGTGGTGGTTGAACGGGGGGGTGGGGAGGGAGCATGAAGGGACTCTGATGGGGGTTCTTCATGGTCACACGAGTTGCTGTCGGGCCGTTAACGGTGGGGGAGTACGGGGAGTTGGCCCGGGCGGTGCTCGAGCCCGGTGTCTGGGACTTCATCGCGGGGGGTGCGGGGGCGGAGCGTACTCTCGCCGCCAACGAGGCGGCCTTCGCGCGGGCCGAGGTGTGGCCCCGGGTACTCACCGGGGGCGGGCCGCCGGACACCCGGACCCGGGTCCTCGGCCGTACCTGGGCCGCGCCGATCGGCATAGCGCCGGTCGCGTACCACACCATGGCCCATCCTGACGGCGAGGTCGCCACCGCACAGGCCGCCGCGGCCGCAGGGGTGCCGTTCGTGGTGAGCACGTTCGCCGGGCGGACGTTCACCGAGATCGCCGCAGAGCCTGGAACGCACTGGCTGCAGGTCTACTGCTTCCGGGACCGGACGGTGACCCGGCGGCTGATCGAGGGGGCGGAGGAGGCGGGTTTCGAGGCGCTGGTCCTCACGGTGGACGCCCCCAGGCTCGGCCGGCGGCTGCGTGACCTGCGGGGCGGATTCCGGCTGCCGGACGGGATCGCCCCCGCCAACCTGCCGGGCGACGGGTTCGGCTCGCCGGGCGAGCACGCGCTGGCCGAGTTCGACTCCGGGCTGGACTGGAGCGTCGTGTCCTGGCTCCGGTCGGTCAGTACGCTGCCGGTTCTGGTCAAGGGGGTGCTCACGGCCGCGGCGGCGCGCAGGGCGGTGGCCGAGGGCGTCGATGGGATCGTCGTATCCAACCACGGCGGCCGTCAACTGGACGGGGCTCCGGCGACGCTGCACGCGCTGCCGCGGGTGGTGGCCGCGGTGGACGGGGCCTGCCCGGTGCTGCTCGACGGGGGAGTACGGCGCGGTGTGGACGTGCTGGTCAGCCTCGCCTGCGGGGCGGCCGGCGTACTGCTCGGACGTCCGGTGCTGCATGGCCTCGCGGCGGACGGCCGGCGGGGTGTCGAGCGGGTCCTGGGCATCGTCATCGAAGAATTGATCGACGCGATGGCCCTCGCCGGGGTCACCTGCCCGGCCGACGTGGGCCCCGATCTCATTTCCGGACGATAATTCCGATCGTTCAACCGGTGTGCCACGGCAGTTGAACAGCGGGAAAAGCAGCCAATTGCGGATATAGTGATCGCTGCGATAGCGAGGCTATTCGTAAGAGGCGGTAACGGAAATGCCATATGTAAAAACCAACGGTATTCGCCTGGCTTATGAGCGCAGCGGACATGGCCCGCCGGTGCTATTTATTATGGGCCAGGCGGCCGGCGGTAATGTCTGGTCGCTGTATCAGGTCCCCGCCCTGGAAAACGCCGGGTACGAGGTCATCACATTTGACAACAGGGGCATGCCGCCCTCGGATGTGCCGCCGGGGGACTATTCGCTGGACGACCTCGTGGCGGACACCGCAGGGCTGATCGAGGCCCTGGACGCCGGCCCCTGCCGGGTGGTCGGAACCTCGCTGGGTGCAATGGTCGCTGTCGAACTGGCCATCCGCAGACCGGATCTCGTCACCAGCTGCGTGCTGATGGCGGTGCGCGCCCGGGCCGACGCGGTTCGCCGTGCGCTGTCGGCCGGCGAGAGTGCGCTTGGCCGGGCCCGGCTGCAACTGCCCGCGGAGTACGAGGCCGCGGTGGCGGTGCTCCAGATGTTCTCGCCGAGCACCCTCGACAACGATGCGGTGATCTCGGACTGGCTGGCTGTCTATCAGCGGTCCGGAGCCCGCAGGGCGGCGGCCGGCGGCCAGGACGCGATCGACCTCGTCTCCGATCGCCGGGCCGCGCTGCGGGCCGTTCCGGTGCCCTGCCGTGTGATCGCCTTCTCCGACGACCTGATGTGTCCTCCGCAGCTGAGCGCCGAAGTGGCCACGGCGATTCCCGACTGCGATTACATCGAGATCGGCTCCTGCGGGCATCTCGGATACCTGGAGCGCCCGGACGAGGTCAACTCGGCAATCATCGAATTCCTCGACAAGAAGGGGGACCCGCCCGGTGCCGACGAATCCCTTTGAAGATGCGGACGCCCGGTATCTCGTTCTGACCAACGACGAAGGACAGCATTCGCTGTGGCCCGTGTTCGCGGGCGTCCCCGGCGGCTGGCACGTCGTGTTCGGTGAAGCGGGGCGCCAGGAATGCATCGACTTCATCGAGCAGAACTGGACCGACATGCGCCCGGCCAGCCTTGTCCGGCAGATGGCGACGGCCAGAAACAACCAGTGATTGGAGGGACTTCGATGGCTGCACAGGACATCGAATATGTCGAGCTGTATACGAGTGACATGCCGGCGACCGTCGGCTACTTCGCATCGTCCTTCGGGTTCACTCCGATGGCGGAGTGCGTGGAAGACGGAAGCCGCTCGGCGCTGCTGCGGCAGGGGACCGTACAACTGGTCGTGACGGAGGGCCGGGGGACCGAGGAGTTCCTCGAAGCGCACGGAGACGGAATCGCGGACATCGCCTTCGGTTGCGACGACCCCTTACAGACCTGTGAGCAGGCCGTCGCGGCCGGCGCCGCCCTGGTCAGCGCGCCCTCCGGCAAGTTCGTCGTCTCCGGATTCGGCGATACACGCCACACGCTGGTCGCTCGTTCGGCCGGCCGCGGCCTGCCCAGCGACCGGGCGTGGCGGCCCGTTTCCGAGGCCCCGGCCGTACCCGGACGGATGTGGCTGCTCGATCACGTCGCCATCCTGGTCGAGAGCGGGAACCTTGTGGATTACGCCGATTTCTGCACGGCGGCGTTCGGGCTCGCCCGCTATTCGGGCGAGTACATCGAGATCGGCGAGCAGGCGATGGACTCGATCGTCGTGCGCAGCCCGTCCGGCGGCATCACCTTCACCATCCTCGAGCAGGACGAGACCAAGAAGCCGGGCCAGGTGGAAGGGTTCATCGCGCGCTATGGCGGACCGGGGGTCCAGCACCTCGCCTTCCTCGTCGATGACATCGTCGCCGCGGTGCAGGAGTTCCACGGCCAGGGAGTGGAGTTCCTCCGCACCCCAGGCGCCTACTACGAGGCGCTCGCCCGCCGGCTGCCCGGCATCGCGGCCGAGATAGAGGACCTGCGCGCCACGAACGTCCTCGCGGACCGCGACGAATGGGGCTACCTGCTCCAGCTGTTCACGCGCTCGCCGTACCTGCGGAACACCCTGTTCTACGAGCTCGTGCAGCGTCGCGGGGCCCGCGGGTTCGGGACCGCCAACATCAGGGCCCTGTACGAGGCCGTGGAGCGCGACGAGTCGGGTGTCGCCCGATGAGCGAGCTGATCGCGCCGCCCGCCGCGGCTTTCCTGCGGAAGGAAGATCTGCACGCGAGCCTGTCGGATCCCCTGCTGGACACGATGAACTTCCTCAACGAGATCACCTCTCGTTATCCGAAGGCCGTCTCGTTCGCCCCGGGCCGTCCCTACGAGGGGTTCTTCGAGACCGAGCAGATCTTCACCCACCTCCGCCGCTACCTCGACCACCTGGCGGAGCAGGGCGCTTCGCCGGAGCAGGTACGTGCATCGATCTTCCAGTACGGCCCCACCGCGGGGACGATCCGTGAACTGATCGCCGGGTCGCTGCGCGAGGACGAGGGCATCGACGTCCCCGCCGAGTCCATCGTGGTCACCGTGGGCTGCCAGGAGGCCATGCTGCTCACGCTGCGCGCGCTCATCTCCGATCCGGACGACGTGTTCCTGGTCTCCAGCCCCTGCTACGTGGGGATCACCGGCGCGGCCAGCCTCCTGGACGTGACGGTGGTCGCCGTGGAGGAGCGGGAGGAGGGCTTCCGGTGCGCCGACCTCGACTCGGTGATCAGCGCGGAACGTGCGCGTGGCCGCCGTCCGCGGGCCTTCTACGTGGTGCCCGACCACTCCAATCCGGCGGGGACCACGATGCCGCTGGAGACCCGCCACGAGCTGCTGGAGCTGGCCGCGCGTCATGACATCCTGATCGTGGAGGACAGCCCGTACCGCCTGGTCAGCCCGGCGCCCCACCTTCCGGCGCTGAAATCGCTCGATCGCGGGCAGCGCGTGATCCATCTCGGGTCCTTCGCCAAGACCGCCTTCCCCGGCGCCCGGGTGGGCTTCGCCGTGGCGGACCAGCGGGTGACCGACTCGGCCGGCCGGGCGGGCCTGCTCGCGGACGAGCTCGCCAAGATCAAGAGCATGGTCACCGTGAACACGTCGCCGCTGAGCCAGGCGGTCATAGCGGGGATGCTGCTCGCCTGCGACGGCCGGATGTCCGAACAGAACGCCCACCAGGCGGCGTACTACGCGCAGATGATGCGGTCCACCCTCCGGCAACTCGACCGCTGTCTTCCGGAGTCGAAACGGAAGGCGCTGGGGGTGCGCTGGAACGAGCCGGACGGCGGATTCTTCCTCACGATGCGCGTCCCGTTCCGGGCCGACAACGCGGCGCTGACGCGCTCGGCTGAGGACTTCGGGGTCATCTGGACGCCGATGTCCTACTTCTATCCGGACGGCGGCGGAGACTACAACCTTCGGCTGTCGGTCAGCTATCTGTCCGAGGACCAGATCATCGACGGGATATCCCGGCTGGCCGACTTCATCGAAGCCGAGGCGCGGCGCGGCTGAGCGAGTGCGGCCGATCCCGGCCGCACTCGCCTCGCATTCATGCCGGACGCGACCAGCCCAGACCGTCGGGGGAGGCGACCAGCCCGCCGTCGAACAGCGGGGCCTCGGGGCCGGCATCCTCGCCGAGCATCACCCGGGCCTGCTCCTTGGCGCCCTCCTGCATGGCGTGCTTGACGACCGAGGACCTGATCAGCGGCACCATGCTCTGCTGCTTGTTCTCGACCAGCTTGTCCACGGCGTCCGCGAACTCGCTGGACCGGCTCTTGTAGTGCTGGGTCAGCGCCTGCCTCGTGTCGAGGGCGGCCTCGCCGGAGGACACACCGCCGACCAGGCTGACGAACGACTCCAGGTCCGTCGTGGTGCTGTCGGTCACCTTCTTGGCGGACCAGAAGTAGGAGTTCTCGTCGACGTGCACGTTGTAGAAGGAGACGAGGAACTCGTAGAACACCCCGTACTCCCGGCGGTAGCGCTCCTCGAACTCGTGGAACGCGGTGGCCTCGTCGACCTCATCGGCCAGGACGCTGTTGATGGAGCGCGCCGCCAGCAGGGCGCCGTAGGTGGCCAGATGGACGCCGGAGGAGAACACGGGGTCGACGAAGCAGGCGGAGTCCCCGACCAGGACCATGCCCGGATGCCAGAACTTCGTGTTCGCGTACGAGTAGTCCTTGCGGACCCTGATCTCGCCGTACGGGCCGGTCGTGACGAGGGTGGCGTCGGCGAGGCAGTCGCTGATCTCGGGGCACTCGGCGATCAGCGACTTGAGCGCCTCCTCCGGGTCGCCCTGGATCCTGCCGGCCATCTCGCGGCGGACGACCGCGCCGACGCTGGTGAGCGTGGGGCTGAGCGGTATGTACCAGAACCAGCCGCTGTCGAAGGCGGCGCAGAAGATGTTGCCCTCGTTGGGCTCGGGCAGCCGCTTGCCGCCCTCGAAGTAGCCGAAGAGCGCCAGGCTGCGGAAGAACTCCGAGTACTGCCGGGTCGCTCCGGAACTCTGGTAGATGCGGCTCATGTTGCCCGAGGCGTCGACCACGTACTTCGCCATGACCGTGCCGGTGTCGCCCTCGGCGTCGGTGTAGGAGACGCCGCGGACCCGGCCGTCGGTTTCGATCACGTCGGTGACGGTGTGCTGCTCGTGGACCTCCACGCCCATGTGGCGCGCGTGGTCGAGCAGGATCTGGTCGAACTTGCTCCGCTCGACCTGGAACGCGTGCGACGTGTCGCCGGTCATTTTCGGAGACACCGAGAATGCGAACGTCCACGGCTCGGCATTGGCGCCCCAGCGGAATGTGCCGCCCCGCTTCTTTGTGAACCCGGCCTTGGCCAGTTCATCGGCGACGCCGGTGAGGCGGCAGATGCCATGGACCGTGGAGGGCAGGAGTGACTCGCCGATCTGGTACCGCGGGAACTTCTCCTTTTCCAGGAGGACGACCTTGTGTCCCCGCATCGCGATGAGCGTGGCCAGGGTGGATCCACCCGGCCCACCGCCTACGACGACCACGTCAGCTTCGGCCAGTTTCTCAGCACTCATCTGCCGCCTTCTCCTTTTCGCGATTCATCGAGCATCGAGTCGCCATAATTGTGGCGCTCCGGTAATTGCAATCAGCGCATGGCTTTCCAGTGTTCAACTGCGGACCTGGGTCGGTTGAACGGCTGCCACGCCTTCTTTGCAGGTGCGGCCCTGTCAATACGGTAGTTTGAAATTCCCCGGTTTAAAACATTTCTGCGGTCGACCGGTGTTCTGGATGGGCCGGCCGCGGTGTCACCTGCCTGTCACCCGCCCCGGTGTAGTACTGCAGGCATGGAGCCAAGGACCGTGGTCCATCGCCGCGGAAGCGCCCGGAGTGGACGATGAGCGAGACGGTTGCGCAGGGCCGGGAGGCCGGGCCGCGGGCGGAGACCGAACTCGCCGCGGAGGAAGCGAGAGGCCGCGGTCGTGGCCGTTGGGTCGCGCTGGGCACGGTGGTCGTGCTCGTGGTCGGCGGCGTGTGGGCCTGGCGTGCCGGAGTGTTCTCCACGAACTCCTCGCCCGGGACCCAGGTCCAGGGGACCCCCCCGGCGACGGCGGCGGTGACCAGGCGGGACCTGTCGGCGGTGCTGCCGGTCACGGCGACGCTGGGGTACGCCGGTTCCTACTCGGTGACCGGGCAGGGCAGCGGGAAGCTGACGTGGCTGCCGACACCCGGAAAGGTCGTCCAGCAGGGTCAGGTGCTGTACAAGGTTGACAACGGGACCCCGGTCGTGCTGCTGTACGGCAGCGTTCCCGACTGGCGCGCGATGAGCGAGGGGACGACCGGGCACGATGTCGCCCAGCTCAACCGCGACCTGGTGCAGCTCGGATACGCCGCCCACTCGGACATCGCTGCCTCGGGGTCGGACTACTACTCGTCGGCCACCGCGTCCGGCGTACGGCGGCTGAAGCGCCATCTGGGAGTGTCCGTCCCGTCGGGGAGCCTGCCGCTGGGACAGGTCGTGTTCAAGCCCGAGGCACTGCGGATCAGCCAGGTGACCGGTAGTCTGGGCGGTTCGGCATCCGGTCCGGTCGTGACCGCGACGTCCGACCGCCACGTCGTGACGATCTCGCTCAGCGCCTCCGACCAGTCGCGGGTCAAAGTGGGCGACAAGGTGACGGTGACCCTGCCGGACGGCGCGGACACACCGGGCGTGGTCTCCTCGGTCGGGACGGTGGCGACCACCTCGTCCGGAAGCGGAGGGAACTCCAACGCGACGATCCCGGTGCAGGTGACGCTGACCGACCCGCACCCGGCGGGCAAGCTCGACCAGGCCCCGGTGACGGTGAACATCATCACCGGTACCGCGCACAACGTGCTGGTGGTCCCGGTGGCGGCGCTGCTGGCCCAGGCCTCGGGCGGCTACGTCGTCGAGGTCGTGGAAGCGGGGAACGCCCGGCGGTACGTGCCGGTGACGGCCGGCCCGACCTTCGACGACTCCGACGGACTGGTCCAGGTGACCGGTGCCCTCGAGCCCGGGCAGCGCGTCGTGGTGGCGGCGTCGTGACCACTGCGGCCACCACCGTGACCGGACCGGGCGAACCGCCTGTGCTGGAACTGCAGGACGTGTCGATGGCGTACGGAGGCCAGTCGCCGGTGCGGGCGCTCGACCGGGTGAGCCTGTCGGTGACCGCCGGCGAGCTGGTGGCGGTGATCGGCCCCTCGGGGTCCGGCAAGTCCACACTGCTGCACCTGATGGGCACGCTTGACAAACCGACGGCCGGGACGGTACGCGTCACGGGGCTGGACGTGGCCCGGATGACCGACCGGGAACTGGCGGCGCTACGGGCTTTCCGGATCGGTTTCGTGTTCCAGCAGTTCTTCCTCGCCGAGCACCAGAGCGTGCTCAACAACGTGGCCGACGGGCTGCTGTACGCCGGAGTACGCCGCGGGCCGCGGCGACGGCTGGCGCTCCGCGCGCTGGAGCGGGTCGGCCTGGCGCACCGTGCCGCCGCCCTGCCCACTCAGCTGTCGGGCGGCGAGCGGCAACGGGTCGCGATCGCCCGGGCGGTGGCGGGCTCCCCACCGGTGGTGCTGGCCGACGAGCCGACCGGGAACCTCGACTCGGCCACCGGCGCGACCATCCTGGCTCTGCTGGAGGAGCTGAACGCGGCCGGGACCACGATCATCATCATCACCCACGACAACGCGGTCGCCTTGCGGGCCCGGCGGTGCGTCCAGATGCTCGACGGGCACGTCGTCGCCGATACCGGAGCGGACGCCCTGATCGCGGATACCGGGATCGGCGGCCGCCGTTCCGCGCAGGAGGGACTGTCATGACCACCGCGTCCCCCCGGTCGGCCGTTCCGGCCGCGGCCCGGCTGGGTCCCGCCGACCTGGCGGCCCTTGCCAGCATCGGGCTGCGGACCCGCAAGCTCCGCGCCGGGCTGTCGGCGGCCGGCATCGCCATCGGCGTCGCGGCGATCGTGGCCGTCCTGGGTCTGGCCGCCTCCTCCAAGGCCGCGCTGCTGGCCGAGATCTCCCGGCTGGGCACCAATCTGCTGACCGCCACCAGCGGGCAGAACCTGGCCGGTCAGCCCGCCAAGCTGCCGAAGGTCGCACCCGACATGATCGCCCGGCTGCCCGGGGTCACCGCGGTGCAGGCCACCGGCACCGTCAACGGGGTCAGCGCCTATCGTTCGCCGCTCATCCCCGCGGTGCAGACCAACGCCCTCAGCGTGGAGGCCGCCACCCTGGACCTGCCCAGGGTGGTCGGCACCAGCATCGCGCAGGGCCAGTACCTGAACGCGGCGACCGCCCAGCAGCCGGTCGCGGTGCTCGGCGCCGCCACCGCACAGCGGCTGGGCATCGACCGGGTCCAGCCCGGGATGCGCATCTGGGTCGGCAGCCAGTGGTTCTACGTGACCGGCGTGCTCAACCCGGCCGTCTACGCTCCTGATCTCGATGCGGCGGTGCTGATCGGCTTTCCGGCCGCCGAGACGTACCTGCACTTCGACGGGCATCCGTCGCAGATCTACGTCCGGACCGTCGACACCCTCGCCGCCACCACCGCGGTCGACAACATGCTCGGCCCGCAGGCGAACCCGGAGCACCCCAGCCAGGTCAACGTCTCGCAGCCGTCGGCCGCTCTGATCGCCCGGGCCGACGCTCAGGGCGCGCTGGACACCCTGTTCCTCGGGCTGGGCGCGGTCGCCCTGCTGGTCGGCGCGATCGGGGTGGCCAACATCATGGTCATCTCGGTGCTGGAGCGACGTCAGGAGATCGGGCTGCGCCGGGCGCTGGGCGCCACCCGCGGCCAGGTCCGCACCCAGTTCCTCGCCGAGGCGATCCTGCTCTCGGTGATCGGCGGCGTGGTCGGGGTCATCGGCGGAGTCGCCGCCACCGCCACCTATGCACGCACCCACGCCGAGGCCGTCATCATTCCCCCGCAGGCCTGGGCCGGTGGGCTGGCCGCCGCCGTGGTCATCGGCGCGCTGGCCGGATTGCTGCCCGCCATCCGTGCCGCCCGGCTGCCCCCGACGCGCGCGCTCCTGAGCATATGACCGGCCCGGACGACCACGAGGTCGCGCCCGGGCCGGGCGCAACCTCGCGGTGTCGTCACTTACCGGCCCCCGGGGTTCCTCACTGGGGCGCGAGCCGGCCGGTGCCGGCGAGCGTGGCCAGGTCGATGTCGGCGATGCAGCGGACGGGATCGTCGTTAACGATCAGAGGACCCTCGACATGCACCGTGCCGGTGCCCGCGTCGAAGTTCGCCTTGCTGAGATCGGTCGTGCCGCGGTCCAGCGGAAAGCCCAGCTCGGTGCCGCCGCGGGTCTCGGTGAATTTCACCAGTACGTATCCCAGCTCGCCGGTACGGTCGCGAAGTTCCTCCACCGTGGGGTCGGCTCCGCCCAGCACGACGGGCTGCGTTTCGATCAAGTGTTCGGTCAATTCATTCACGGGTAACCTCCGATGGCTTCAAGTTGGGAGGAAATGACGTTTCCAGCTACTAACGCGAGGCGGCGGGCGGGTCGATGATCCGCGCCCGCGCGTCCAACTCCCTGGCGAAGTCCTGCCACATCTTCGCGTACTGCTGAGCTAGTTGTACGACGATGCCCACGCAGTGCGGGGGCACCGCGGCCGCCGCGTCCGACAATTGTTCCGTGCCGGCCGCGTTGACGTGCAGGAGCCGCAGCATTCCTTTGCCACGTTCGTTGCGCAGGGACGGGTCGCGCAACAGCCTTTCCACGGCGACGGCCGGATCCGGTGGCGTCGCCGTCCGTGGTCTGAGCCGAGTGGCCGGGACGGCGGTGTCATTTCTCTCCGGGCCGGGCTCCGCGCCGTCATCACCGGGATCCTTGCGGGCGCCATTCACTGCGGCCCGCTCCGGCGCCGGCGGTTCGCCACGTTCCAAACGCTTCCGCACATCAAGAACCGTGGCCGGGGAGATTCCGGCCAGGCGGGCCACATCGCGCAACGACGCGTCCGGTTGCTGCAGCAGGAGTTCCGCGGCCCGCCGTCGGCCCGCGCCGCTGTCCAGCGGGCGGACCTTGCCGTCCCTGCCGACCCGCGAGTTCGACTGCGGCAGCACTTGGCCGGAACTTTTCCTGATGGCGGCCACGGTCTTCGCCGCAAGACCGACCGAATGTCCGATCGCCCGATCGGACAGGTGCGAGTGGGAGTTGATGATCCGCTCCGCCGCCGCGCGGCGATCCGCCTGGGACAGCGGCAACCCGTGGGCGACGTTCTCCTGGACCGCTCGGAGGAAGACGTCGGCCTCGGAGCCATCGAAAAATTCTACGTCGATGGCCTCCTTTCCCTGCAAAGATGCGGCCATCAAGCGGTGCATCCCGTCGATCACCCGCATCGTGCGCTGGTCCACGAGGATCGGAGGAAGCGGCGTCTCCGTCTCGGCGAGGCGCCAGATATGAGCTTTATCCTCGCCGTTCAGCCGCGGTGAGTCGGCGGGGAGGAGAGAGAGTATGGGAACGGATACGACAGTGACGATATCCGCACTCTGTGCGGTCGGGTTGCGGTTGCCCATATGCTCGGACGCGCGATCGCCTGGCTGTTCCATGGAGATCCTTCCTTCGCATGGTCGGGGCGAGACGGAGAATGGCGAATAAAAGTGTTCCTATATGCAGAATGTGGCGATGCGATCACTGTGGTGTGTCAGCTGGTATTAATGCGAAACCCCTTCTAGGCAAGGTCTCTCCTTATAGATCACTTTGCCAGCGGAACTTCGCCAGGGTCCAGTTTTCTCAACGCCGTGTTTACTGGGCTCGCCGTCGGGGGGCCGATAGTTTGGATAGCCTAACTATCCTCGGGGTAAGCCATCGCGCCGTGACCTGCTTGAATTCAAGAATTGCCCGAGGGGAAGCAGGATGGCCGCATCCGGCTGTGGTCGAGCTGGAACGCCGGCACGGTCCGCAGCGTGCAAAACCTGTCGCCGAAATGATTCGAGATTCAACAAAGCCGGGGGGACAGCGCAGACGGGCTCTCATGAGACACGGTAAAGGTTCTACTGGCCGGTTTAGATTCTCGGCAGGCGGCCGCCCGGGCTGACTCAGCGGAGGCCGGCGACTGCGCTGTGCTAGATCGGAAATGGCCTTTAATGTCATTAATGCAATTCTGCTGAGCCTGCCGCGCCGACTCGGCCGAATTCGTCGGTCGTGCCACATGCGCAGGCAGGATGGAAGATGACAGACTGTAAAGTCGCAGTTTCCGGCCACCACCTCTTCGGCCTCTTCGTCGGTGAGCGAGGTCAGGATCCTGTTGAGTGGCTTGACGAATGTGGTGGGATCTTCGAGAGATGCCCCGAGGGTGAGCACAGCCTGCTTGAACTTGAAGACTCCTGCTCCGCCTGAACCGCTGTCCAGCGCCGCTGCTCATCCGCTGTGGGCGGAATCCCGGGAATGGGAAAAGTCAGTTGCGGCGCTTAACGTAACCCGCGTCTCGGCGGGTGATGGAGGGGAAGTTGACCATGGACGACGAATTAGCGGGTGCGCCGCGGCACGGCGACGACGCTTACCGGCAACTGATGACGGACCTGAACGGCGCGGGCGTCCGCTACTGCGTGATCGACC
>Ga0308173_10001057_pt1 | contig 13202 bp, 12 predicted proteins | sample PhyPR1_FD_203716 | JGI IMG/M metagenome (GOLD analysis project Ga0308173, IMG submission 203716) | Soil microbial communities from UC Gill Tract Community Farm, Albany, California, United States - DLSLS.P.R1 | ecosystem: Environmental > Terrestrial > Soil > Agricultural land | place: USA...
GGCAAACGAGAGGTTGGGATGGCGAACGACGGCGATCGCGCAGGCCGCAATCCGGGCTTCGTCGGCTGGGCCCTGGACCGGAACCAGCGCGAGGCGCTCCTGAAGCGGCTGCCGCCGCGCTACGCCGAGGTGATCGCCGACCACGTGACCCTGAAGTTCGGCGACTCCGAGGGCCTCGTCCCCACCGACACCTGGGGCGACATCGTCGGCGAGGCCGACGACGGGGCGGGAGTCCAGGCCATGGTGGTGGCGATCCGCGGGACCACCGAACGGCCGGACGGCTCGACCTATCACATCACCTGGTCGCTCGCGCCCGACCGCCAAGCCAAGGAGAGCAACGACGTGATCGCCGCGCGCGGCTGGCGGGCGTTTCCGGAGCCGGTCCGGGTCACGCTCCGGCCCAAGGCCTTCCGCGGCTGACGGCGAGGCTGGCAGCAATCCTCGCGGTCGAGTGATAAGACGCTGATTTTAAGGAACAATTTTCCGAATCATGCATAACCTTAGGCTGCGCGGCCGCTGCGCGGTCGCCCTTCGGATCAACAGCGCCGAGGTTGCTCGATGTTGGCGTCGCCCGAGTTTCGCAAGCAGCTCGAGGGTTACGGCCTGACCACCGCCGAAATCCTCTACCGGATGCCCGACCATCCGAGCCTGCTGCAAAGCTATATCTGGCAGGACTACGACCTGTGCCCCGATTTCCCGGTGCTCCGGAAATTCCTGGACTTCTGGGCCCATACGCTGGACGGGCCGCTGTTCAAGGTGACGGTCGGCCATTGCAAGCTGATCAAGCCCGCCGAGCTGAAGGCGCTGGGGGCCGAGTTCAGGCTGCACTAGCCGGCTCGACAAGACCGCGGTCCCGATGCGTGATGGCGGATCCGACACGCGAGGTCCGCCCGCTTGCCCAAGCTTCCGCCGCTCCTTCTCGCCCTCGCCGCCGCCGCCGCCCTGACGCTCGCCGGCTGCCATGGCAAGCCGCAGCGCCCGCCCTGTCCGGCCGGCCAGAAGTGCCTGGAGTTCGGCCTCGCCTCCGAGCCCGCCACCCTCGATTCCCAGAGAGCCAACACCGTCACCGAGTCCTGGGTGATCGGCGACATGATGGAAGGCCTCACCACCGACGGCCCCGACGCCAGCCCGGTCCCCGGCGGGGCGACCTCATGGGAGACCAGCCCCGACGGCCTGGTCTGGACCTTTCACCTGCGGCGCAACGCCCGCTGGTCCGACGGGACGCCGGTCACCGCCGACGACTACGTGTTCGGCCTGCAGCGTCTGCTCGATCCGCGGACCGCCTCGATCTACGCCTACCTCGCCTACGTTATCAAAGGCGCGCAGCCGATCAGCGAGGGCAAGGCGCCCCCGGAGAGCCTCGGGGCGAAGGCGCTCGACCGCTACACCGTGCAGCTCACCCTCGAGCACCCTGCGCCGTACCTGCTCGAGCTCACGAAGCACCAGAGCTTCTATCCGGCCCCCCGGCACGCGGTGGCGAAGTACGGCGACGGCTGGGTGGCGCCGGGGCGATACGTCTCGAACGGAGCCTACAAACTGGTCTCCTGGAACCTCGGCGACCACATCACCCTCGCCAAGAACCCCTATTTCCACGATGCCGGCCACGTCTGCCTGGACCGCGTGGACTATTTCCAGACGCCTGACGCGATCGCCGCCGAGCGGCGGGTGCAGCGCGGCGAGCTCGACATCAGCAACACCTTCCAGTCCAACCGGATCGACCGCCTGCGCCAGGTGATGCCCGGCTACGTGCACACCCACACGGTGCTGGCCACCAGCTACCTGTCGCTCAACACCCGCGACGTGAAGCCGTTCAAGGACGTCCGGGTCCGCCGGGCGCTCTCGGAATCGCTCGACCGCGACTTCATGACCGCCAAGCTGATGCGTGCGGGCCAGCGGCCGGCCTACGCCTTCGTGCCCCCCGGGACGGCGAACTACCCGTTCGGGCCAAAGACCCGGTGGGCGAACGCCTCGTTTGCTCAGCGGCAGATCGAGGCCAGGGCGCTGCTCGCCCAGGCGGGCTTCACACCCGCCCACCCGCTGAAATTCCAGCTCAAGACCACCAACAACAGCGAGAGCCTGCTCCTGGCCGAAGCCATCCAGGCCGACTGGCGCGCGGTCGGCATCGAGGTCTCGATCCTGCAGAACGACGCGCCGGTGGCGTTCGCCGCCTTCGCCAACCGCGACTTCGACGTCGGCACCATGGCCTGGTACGGCGACTTCAACGATCCGATGACCTTCCTGGGCCTGCTGAAGTCCGACGTGGGCGCGCAGAACTACGGCGACTACAGGAACCCCGCCTACGACGCCCTGCTGGGCGAAGCCGACCGCGAGCCCGATGCGTCGCGCCGCGGCCAGATCCTGGCCCGCGCCGAGCAGATCATGCTCGACGACGAGGGAATCGCGCCGCTCTTCTACACGGTGGGCCGCGCGCTGGTCGATCCGAGGATCACCGGCTGGGTGGACAATTCCGAGAACTGGCACCGCACCCGCTGGCTGTGCCGCAGGTGAGCGCCCGCGCGGCTGGGCGCGGGCGCTGTCCGTCTCAGCGGTAGCGCCGATACTCGTAGTGGCAGTGCTCCCTGCCGTTGTGCTTGGCGATCTGGTGGCCCGCCACGGCGCCGACGCCGGCGCCGATCAGGGTGCCGCCGAGCTTGCCGCCATGATGCGAGACGGCGTTGCCCAGGAGACCGCCGGTGACGGCCCCGACCGCGGTGCCGGTGTTGCGGGCATGACGGCTCGCGCCGCAGACCAGGACCCGGTGCGTGTGCGGCGGTTGGGCCTGGGCGACCAGCGGCGCGGCCGAGAGGCTCAGGCCGGCCAGCGCCAGGGTCGCAGAGGCGATCAGCTTATTGCGCAAGGGTGGTTTCTCCTTCCGTTGCGGCGACACGCTCGGGCCATAGAACCCCTGCGCACGCCCAAGGTTGCTCCTCCGGTCCGCCTGCCGGGCCGCAAGGGAGCTGCGGAACCGAATCCCGAGTCCCGGGCTTTTTTCGGGCATCGCCGGCCAAGGAACTCCTGTCCCCGAGCCGGCGCCACTGGAGAAACGCTATGTCAGTTCTTGCCTGGATCGTTCTGGGCCTCATCGCCGGCTTCATCGCCAGCAAGCTCGTGAACCGGACGGGCGGCAGCCTGGTCTGGGACCTCGTGCTGGGCGTGATCGGCGCCTTCGTGGGCGGGTTCCTGTTCACCCGCTTCGGCGCCGCCGGCGTAAGCGGCCTCAACATCTATTCGATCCTCGTGGCCATCATCGGCGCCGTGGTGGTGCTGTTCATCTACCACGCCCTGGTCGGCCGCCGGGCCCTGTAACCCGCGGATCTCCGGTCACCCGGAGCCCGAGGAGAAAGCGCCAAGCCCCGCCCGAGTACGGCGGGGCTTTTCTTTGCGGCCCGAAGCATCGGCTCGCCAGGCGCATGACCGGGCGCCGTCGCGACGGAAGCCGGCGGAACGCCGAGCCTGGGCCGCCGGTTGGCGCTGCGTCGACCGCAAAGGAGGCGCCGATGGCTGAGGACATCCGCAAACGCGAGACCCGCGCGGGGCCGCAAACCGCCGGCGGCGATGGCGCAGCCTACGGCTCCGGCTATGGCGCGGGCGGGCTGGGCTCGGGCGGCGACCGGGCGGACGGCGGCGAGGCCGGCGCGAACCGCGACGCCTGGGATGCGCCCGGTGTCACGGCGGACGGGCATCGGACCGGCTCGCCCGACGACGGCCCACGCACGGCGGTGGACGGCGAAGGCGAACCCGATCCTGACCGTGGTGAGGACGGCGAAGGCCGCTGAGGCTGCGGACGGACCTCAGTTCATGCCCGCCGCGGCGCCGGCGTCGTCCCGGCGGGCGAGGATCACCGTCTGGGCGTCGATCTTGCTGCCGGATTCGGCGAGCTCCAGGTGGATGTGATCGGTGATGCCGCCATAGCGCGCCTGCAGGCTGTGGGCCGTCCCGATCGGCCGGCCGAGCGCCACGCTGTCGCCCACCTCGACGGCGGGATCCACGTAGAACACCCGCGCCTCGAGATGCAGGGCGGGGTTGTCGATCTCCACGTACTTGAAGCGCGCATCGCCCGGGTAGGCGTAGCCGATTTTCGAGACGTAGCCGGAGATCGGCGCGACCACCGTCTGGCCGGCGCGAGAATCGTAGTCCACGCCTTCGTGGGCGCGGGCGCCGCCGTCGCGCCGGGCATGGAAGTAGCCATCGCCGAAGGCGTCGTGGCCGCGGGGCGCCTCGCCCGTGGGATTGGCGAAGTCCGGCGCGCCGTCGCCGTCGAGATCGGCGCCTTCCCACATGGGCCCGCGGTCAGCGCGTCGGAGCGCCGCCGGTTGCGGCGCGGCGAGGGGAATCGGCAGGATGGCCGCCGGCGGCGCCGGGCGCGGCGCGCGCGCCGTGGCGTCGGCGAGGCCGGCGGAAAGCACCATGGCTCCCAGGGCGAACGCAAGGACACCCGGGCCGCCGAGCGCGTGAAGCCCGTTATGGATCAGATGAACAAGCTCGGCTCTAGGAGGAAGGCTCGGGCGCATGCCTGGCTACATGGCGCAGGACCGAATTTGTACTAATGCGTCATCTCGCCGCTAGTGATTCACCCATTCGGGATATCGACCTGAATTCTCCTATTCTATGCGCGTAGGCCGCTTTGCTTCCGAGCTCTGCTGTACGACGCGAGCGTCAGGCCTGCGCCGCCCGCCCCGCGCTCGCGCCCGCGATGCGGCCGAAGACCGCCCCGGCCATCAGGCCCGTCCCGCCCGGGTAGTTCTCGTAGAACAGGCCGCCCACCAGCTCGCCGGCCGCGAACAGGCCGGGGATCGGGGCCAGGTCCACGTCCAGCACCTGGGCGCCGCGGCCGATGCGCAGGCCGCCGAAGGTGAAGGTTATGCCGCAGGTGACGGCGTAGGCCTCGAACGGCGGCTGATCGATCGGGTTGGCCCAGTTGGACTTGGGGATCGCCAGGCCTTCGGTGCGGCGGCCGTCCTTGACGTTGGGATCGAAGGCGACCTCGGTGCGCACCGCGGCGTTGTAGGCGCGGATGGTGGCGAGCGCGGCGGCCGGGTCGACATCCTCGAGCTTGTCGCAGAGCGCCTCCAGCGTCGGCGCCGAGACCCTGGTCGCCTGCTTGATGCGGTACTCGTCGCGCAGCAGGTGGCGGACCTTGGCGTCGAACACCTGCCAGGCGAACTGGCGCGGCTGCCTCAGGATCTCGCGGCCGTACCGGGCGTAGGTGTAGTTGCGGAAGTCGGCGCCCTCGTCGACGAACCGCTCGCCGCGCGCGTTGAGCATGATCCCGAATGGATAGGAGTGCTTCTGGAAGCCGTCGCCGACCGCGAGCTCGCCGAACTCCGGGGCGTTGCGCTCCCAGGCGACCGCGTGGCAGCCGGACCACTGGCCTGCCGGCATGGCCCCGATCTCCAGCGCCATCTGGAGCCCGTCCCCGGTGTTGAACCGCGTGCCCCTGACCTTCGCCAGGTCCCAGCCGGGCCCGAGATACCGCGTGCGCCACTCGACGTTGGCCTGGAAGCCGCCGGCCGCCAGCACCACGGCCTTGGCGGCGATCTCGCGGGTGCGGCCGGCCTGCCTGACGCGCACGCCGCGCACGCCGCCATCGTCGGCGATCAGCGCGACGGCCCGCGCGCCGTAAGCCACCTCGATCCCCTGCGCGGCGGCGATGCGCGTCCAGGTCTCCACCAGCCCGGGCCCGCCGCCATGGGCCTCGACCGTGAGACCGCCCCAGAAGGTGAAGCGGCCATCGACCTGGAAGGCCTGGCGTCCCCAGATCGGCGCGAAGCGATGGCCGATCTGGGCCATCCACAGCATGGTCGCTCGCGAGCGGGTGACCAGCAGCTCGCAGAGCTCCGGGTCGGTCCGGTAGTCGGTGACGCGGCCCATGTCCTCGAAGAACTGGGCTTCGGGGTAGGCCCCGAAGTCGGTCCGGGCGACCTCGTCGTCGGTGAGGTCGGGCATCAGCCGCCTCAGGTCGTCGACGCCGCGGTAGGCGAAGCGCATGGCGCCGGCGGTGAAACGGCTGTTCCCGCCGGCCTCCTCGGCCGGGGCGCGTTCCAGCACCAGCACCGAGGCGCCGGCCTGGCGCGCCGCAACCGCTGCGGCGAAGGCCGCGTTGCCGCCGCCCACGATCACCACGTCCGCCATCCGAGCGACCTCCGCCGCGCCCTTGAAGCGGCGCGACTATAGCTTGCCAGGGCGCCGCACAAGGCGCCTAAGCTCCGGCGTCGGGCGAAGCGGGGAGTGCGGGGATGGAGGGCGTGAGACGGGCTGCTACGGCGGCGGCCGCTCTGGCGGGCGCCGTGCTGGGCGCAAGCGCGGCCGGGGCCGCGGACCTGTCGCGCGGCGAGCCCACGCCGACGGGCCAGGCGATCACGCCCGCCGCGGCGCCGGGCGCGGTCTTCCAGGCGCTCAATCCGGACCTGCCGGACAATCCGGGCTTCACGGCCGGCCAGGCCTCGGCGGTGGCGCTCTCGCCCAACGGCCGGACGCTGCTCATCCTGACCACCGGCTTCAACCGGATGCTCGGCGCCGACGGCAAGGCGATCCGGGACCAGTCCGACGAATACGTCTTCGTCTATGACGTGAGCGGCCGCGCGCCGGTGAAGCGCCAGGTGCTGCGGGTCGCGAACACCTTCCTGGGGTTGGCCTGGGCGCCGGCGGGCGACCGGTTCTACGTCTCCGGCGGCGTCGACGACGAGGTGATCGAGTTCACAGGCGCGCCGGGCGGGTTCAAGGCCGCGCGCAGCTTTCCGCTGGGCCACAAGGCGGGGCTCGGCCTGCTGGTCAAGCCCGAGGCGGCGGGCCTGGCGGTCAGCCCCGACGGCCGGCGGCTGCTGGTCGCCAACCTGCAGAACGACTCCGTCAGCCTGATCGATCTCGCGACCGGGCGCGTGACCGAGACGGACCTCAGGCCCGGCGTGCTCGATCCCAGGCGCAAGGGGGCGCCCGGGGGGACCTTCCCGCGAGCGGTCGCCTGGATCTCCAACGGCAAGGCCTATGTGGCGAGCGAGCGCGACCGGGAGGTCATCGCCCTGCGCCTCACCGCCAGGGGCGTTTCCGTCGGCGCGCGGATCAAGGTGCGCGGCCAGCCCGTCTTCCTGCTGCCCGCCGCCGCCGGCCGGCGGCTCTATGCGGCCATGGACAACACCGACGGCGTGGCGGTGATCGATCCCGCGGCGGACCGGCTGATCGAGCAGATCCCGACCGCCGCGCCTGCGGCGATCCTGGCCCGCACCGGTCCCCTGGGCGGCGCCGGCTCCAACAGCCTGGCGCTCTCGCCCGACCGCCGCACGCTGCTGGTCACCAACGGCGGCGAGAACGCGCTGGCCGTGATCCGCCTCTCCGATCGCGCGGCCGGCCTGACCGCACCGTCTGGGCCCCGCCGAAAGGGCGATGACGACGGCGCGCCGCGCGCCGCCGCCCGCTCGGAGGTGATCGGCCTGATCCCGACGGGCTGGTACCCCACGGCCGTCGCGGCGCGTCCGGACGGCGGCCAGGTCTACGTGGTCAACGGCAAGTCCAACCCCGGGCCGAACCCCGACGCCTGCCGCAACAACCTGTCGATCGCTCCCGACGCGCGGCACGCCTGCCAGGCGACCAACCACTACGTGTGGCAGCTGGAGAAGGCGGGCTTCCTCACCCTGCCCATGCCGCGGCCCGCCGAGCTCGCCGAGCTGACCCGCCAGGTGGCGGCCAACGACCACTTCCCGGGCACGCGCGACACCCGGGCGGCCGAGGCGGTGATGGCTGAGCTGCGCGGCAAGATCCATCACGTGATCTACATCGTGAAGGAGAACCGGACCTACGATCAGATCCTTGGCGATCTGGAGGTCGGCGACGGCGATCCGAAGCTGGCGGTGTTCGGCCGCACGATCACCCCCAACCAGCATGCGCTGGCCCGCGAGTTCGTCGACCTCGACACCTTCTTCGACAGCGGCGAGAGCTCCAACACCGGCTGGGACTGGACGACGGCGGCGCGGACCAACGACTGGACCGAGCGCGAGGCCCCGGTGAACTACGCCCAGCGCGGGCTGCAGTACGACCAGGAAGGCCCGAACCGGAACGTCAACGTGGGCTACGCGACCACGGCCGAGCGGCTGAAGGTCAACCCGCTGACGCCCAACGATCCCGACGTGCTGCCGGGCACGGCCGATATCGCCGGGCTCGATGCGCCTCAGGCGGCGAACGCCGGCTACATCTGGGACGGCGCGCTCCGGGCCGGGCTGTCGGTGCGCAACTGGGGCTTCTTCGGCGATCTCTCGCTCTACGAGCCGGACGCCGGCCCGGCGCAGATCCCGTTGGAGCGGGAGCCGTGGAAGACGCACCGGCAGGTGTTCTTCCCCGCCAAGGCCTCGCTGATGGCGATCACCGATCCCTATTTCCGCGGCTTCGACCAGGCGTTCCCCGACTACTGGCGGTTCAAGGAATGGGAGCGGGAATTCGACGGCTTCGCGAAGGCCGGCAAGGCCCCGAACCTGATGCTGGTGCGCCTGCCGCACGACCACACCGGCGACTTCAAGCGCGGCATCGACGGGCTGAACTCGGTGGAGACCGAGGTGGCGGACAACGACTACGCCGTGGGTCTGCTGGTCGAGAAGGTCGCCGCCAGCCCGTTCGCCAAGGACACGCTGATCTTCGTCCTCGAGGACGACGCCCAGGACGGGCCCGACCACGTCAACGCCCACCGCTCGGTGGCCTTCATCGTCGGCCCGTACGTCAGGAAGGGCGCGGTGGTGAAGACCCGCTACACCACCGTCAGCCTGGTCCGCACCATGGAGGACATCCTCGGGGTCAAGCCGAGCGGCCTGACCGACGGCCTCGCCTTGCCCATGGCCGACGTGTTCGATCCGAACGCCGCGCCGAGCTGGAGTTATCGGGCGCGCATCGCTCCGGTGCTGAGGACCACCAAGCTGCCGCTGCCGCCCGCCCCCTCGGCGGCCACCGCCTGCACGGCCAGGCCGACACACGACGGCGCCTACTGGGCCAAGGCGATGGCCGGCCAGGATTTCACTCAGGAGGATCGGCTGGACACCGGCGCCTACAACCTGGCGCTCTGGAAAGGTCTGAAGGGCGATGCGCCCTATCCGGCGCAGCGCAGCGGACGCGACCTGCGGGCCAACCGCGCGGCCCTGCTGGCCAAGGTCAAGCTCGCGGGCTGCGCGTCCTAGCTAGGCGCCGGCGGAGCGCACGGCAGCTCGCCGCGGCTGGCGGCGATGCCGAGCTGCAGGCTCTGGCCGATCATCTCGGCCTTGGCGACGAACAGCGCCGCGGCGTCCGGCGGGCAGACCTCGGCCGCGGTCTCGCGCCACAGGTGCAGCCAGCGGGCGAAGTGGGTCGGACGGACGCCCTCGATCCGCGTGTGCGCCGCCATCGGCGAGCCATGGAAGCGGCCGGTCATCAGCATCACCGACGACCAGAAGTCGCAGAGCTTGGCCAGGTGTTCGTCCCAGCCGTCGCCGATCACCCGGTTGAAGATCGGGCCCAGCGCCGGATCGCGGCGCGCCTTGCCGTAGAAGGCGTGCACCAGGTCGTGGATCATCGCCTCGGTCACGCCCGCCGGCGTGCCGGGCGCGAGCTGGGCGCGGCGCGCGGAGAGGGCCTTCACAGCCTCTGCATCTTTCGACATGCGATGCATCTGGGGAGCGCCCGCCCGCATCGCCAGACGACCGCCTGTCGCACGGGCGGCGCTCTTGCCTTCCCCCGCTCCGACGGCGCCCAGCTGATGCTCTACCCCCGCTGATCGCGCATCAAGGCGGGCTTGCGGCGGCGGGAGGCCTTGATTAGGTTCCGCCGCTCACTCGGCAGGCCCCTCGCTCCAGGCGGCCTCGCACCGGCTCGGAGAGGTGGCTGAGTGGTTGAAAGCACCGCACTCGAAATGCGGCATACTCGCAAGGGTATCGAGGGTTCGAATCCCTCCCTCTCCGCCACCTACTTCGCCTTGGCGGCGTAGGCCTGCTGCCTGGCCTTCACGTCGGCCGGCCAGTCGGGCAGCGGATTGCCCGGGGCGGGTCCGTTGGCCTTGATCTGCGGCTGGATGACGTATTCCTCATGGCAGGAGGTGCACTCCCCATAGAGGTCGGCCCCGGATTTGTAGACGCCGGCCTTGTCGTGCTTCTCGGCCGCCATCTTGGCGACGACGGCGAGCGCGCTCAGCTTCTGGGCATGCTGGTACCAGTCGCTGTCGGGACGATCGGGCAAATGCCGTGCGCGGCCCGGGAGCTGGAGCATGTTGCCCGCCTCGATCAGCGTGGCCGCGGCGCTCTCCAGCTTCTCCCAGCCCTCGTCGGTGGTCGGCGACAAGTCCTGCATCCCCTTGGCGGTCTCCACCGTGCCGGAGCCCCCCCAGTAGATGAACGACTGCGGGTCGACGACGTGGCCCATGAACTCGTCCATCGGCAGATCGGTGTTGAGCTTCGCCAAGGGCGAGAGCTGGATTCCGGATGGCTTCGGCGCGGCCGGCTTCTGCGGCGAGCAGGCGGCGAGCAGCATGGCGGCGGCGGCGAACACGGCGAGGCGTTGCAAATCGAATCCCCCAGGACGGACGTCAGGGAACGCCGATACTTTGCCAAGCCGGCTTCTGTCCGGTTAAGAACGGTGTCGGGGACGTTACAGGACGTTACAGCTTGGACCTTCGGCTCGATCAAGGCGACGTCGGCGCGCTGGCCGCGGAGCTCCGCCGCCGCGCGGCGCTGGGCCGCTCCGAGGGGCTGAACCGCCTGTTCGACTACCTCGTCGAGGTCTCCGAGCGCGGCCTCAGGCCGAAGGAGTTCGAGGTGGCCGCTGCGGTGTTCGGCCGCGACGCCGGCTTCGACGGAGCGCAGGACGCCTCGGTGCGCGTGGCGGTGCACCGTCTGCGCCGGAAGCTCGAGGACTACTACGCCGGACCGGGCCGCGGCGAGGCGCTGCGGCTGGTGGCGCCACGCGGCGAGTACCGCCTGGTCGTCGCGCGGGCCGAGGCGGCGGCGCTCCCGGTGGGCGCCGGCAGGCCGCCGCGCCTGCTGCGCCTGTGGCCCTGGGCGGCCGCGCTCATCGCCGCCAACGCGCTCGCCTGGGCGGGCTGGTGGGCGAGCCATCGCGACGGCGACTATGGAGCCGTGCGCCGGGCCGCGCCCTGGGCGCAGGTGCTGGGCGACCGCCGGCCGTTGATCGTGGCGGTCGGCGACTACTACATCTTCGGCGACCTCGACCAGGCGACCGGCGCGGGGCGCCTGGTCCGCGAGTACGGGATCAACTCGCCGGAGGACCTCGACGCCTGGCTGATGGACCATCCGGAGATGGTCGGCCGTTACCGCGACCTCGACCTCTTCTACCTGCCGGTCGGGGCGGCGGCGGCGCTGCGCGACGTGCTGCCGGTGCTGGCCCCCAAGGCGGCGGCGCGCGACCAGGTGCGCGTGGTCACCGCCTCCGACCTCACGCCGGAGATGCTGAAGCGCAATGACGTGCTCTACATAGGCTACCTCTCGGGGCTGCGCATGCTGCGCGATCCGCTGTTCGCCGGCTCCCGCTTCCGGGTCGGCGAGACCTACGACGAGCTGATCGACGGCAAGACCGGCCGGCACTACGCGAGCCAGGAGGGCGGGCCGGTGGACGGCCAGGCCAGCCAGCGCGACTTCGGCTACTTAGCCGCCTTCCAGGGGCCGGACGGCAACCGCATCGTCATCCTCGCCGGGGCCCGCGACATGGGCCTCATGCAGACCGCCGAGGCCATGACCACGCCGCAGGTGCTGAAGGCGGTTCGCCGCGGGGCCGGCGGGGCCCAGGCCTTCGAGGCGCTCTACGAAGTCCAGGGGCTGCGCCGCGCCAACTTCGGCGGCCATCTGGTGGTCGCCTCGCCGCTGGATTCCGCCCGCATCTGGGCGCCCCCGAAGGCCCCGCTGCGCTTCCCCGCCGGATAGGCGAGCGTCATCCACCCCCAACAGACGAGACCCGATCCGATGTCCGACGACGACCTGATCTCCTTCGGCGCCAAGCTCGCGCAGCACGCCCGGCTGCAGCCCGAGGCGCCGGCCGTGAGCTGCGGCGAGCAGACCCTGAGCTATGCGGAGCTGCACCGGCGCAGCAACCGCATCGCCCGCGCGCTGGCGGCGCTGGGCGTCAGGCCGGGCGACCTGGTGACGCTGGGGCTGCCCAACAGCGTCGGCTTCGTCGAGGCCTGCTACGGCGTCTGGAAGCTGGGGGCGACGCCGCAGCCGATCTCCTATCGGCTGCCCAAGGCCGAGCTCGAGGCGATCATGGACCTCGCCAAGACGCCGGTGGTGATCGGCGAGTTCAGGCACCAGATCGACCGCCCGCTGCTGACCGCCGAGGGCCTGCTGGCCCTGAGCCAGGATGACGGCGACCTGCCGGACGCCGTGCCGCCGATCTCCAAGGCGCCCACCTCCGGCGGCTCGACCGGACGGCCGAAGCTGATCCTGGCCGGCCAGCCGGGGCTGTCGCCGCGCGCCACGCCGGAGGTCGGCGGCTTCCGCATCAAGCCGGACAGCACCGTGGTGCTGCCGGCGCCGATGTACCACAACGCGCCGTTCGGGATGATGATGAGCGCGACCCAGCTCGGCTCCCACGTGGCGGTCATGCCGCGGTTCGACCCGGAGGCGACGCTGGCCGAGGTCGCGCGCCGCAAGGCGACCTGGCTCTACCTCGTGCCGACCATGATGAACCGCATCTGGCGCCTGCCGGCCGACGTCAGGGCCAGCTACGACCTCTCCAGCCTGGAGACCCTCTGGCACATGGCGGCGCCCTGCCCCGCCTGGCTGAAGGAGGCCTGGATCCACTGGGTCGGACCCGAGGTCGTCATGGAGCTCTACGCCGGCACCGAGGCCCAGGCGGTGACCATCATCGACGGCGCCGAATGGCTCGGCCACCGGGGCTCGGTCGGCAAGGTCACGTTCGGCGAGATGAAGGTGTTCGACGACGCCGGGAACGAGCTGCCAGTGGGCCAGACCGGCGAGATCTACATGCGCCGCGCGCCGGGCTCGCCGCCCAGCTACCGGTACGTGGGCGCGACGCCGAAGACCCTGCCCGGCGGCTGGGAGAGCCTGGGCGACCTCGGCTGGTTCGACGCGGACGGCTACCTCTACCTGGCCGACCGGCGCGCCGACATGATCCTGGTGGGCGGCTCCAACGTCTATCCGGCGGAGATCGAGGCGGCCCTGGAGGCGCACCCGGCGGTGCAGTCCTGCGCCGTCATCGGCCTGCCGGACGAGGATCTCGGCGCC
>Ga0308173_10001058_pt1 | contig 13200 bp, 11 predicted proteins | sample PhyPR1_FD_203716 | JGI IMG/M metagenome (GOLD analysis project Ga0308173, IMG submission 203716) | Soil microbial communities from UC Gill Tract Community Farm, Albany, California, United States - DLSLS.P.R1 | ecosystem: Environmental > Terrestrial > Soil > Agricultural land | place: USA...
GCACGTTGCTGTCCCATTCGGCGCCGTGGAGGAGGCGCTCGGCGCCCGAGGTCGGGCCCGCGAGCGGCTTCTCGAACCGCTCCGCGAACTTGCGGATGAACAGCGCACTCAGGTAGACGATGTCCTCCACGCGGTCGCGCAGCGGCGGAAGCGTGATTGCGGCAACCCGCAGACGTTCGTACAAGTCGGCGTTGAATCGGCCCGCCGCGACGTCCGCCTCCAGCGGCTGCTCCGTCGCACCGATCACCTGGAGATTGACCGGGTGGGATTCCGATGCGCCCATGCGCCGCATCGTGCCGGTCTCGATCACGCGGAGCAATCGATCCTGCAGGGACATCGGCAGCTCTCCGACGTGATCGAAGAACAGCGTGCCACCGTCGGCGGCCTCGACGAGCGCGCCCCGCTGTGACGAAGGTCCGGTCACCCCGGAGGCTGCGTTTCCAAACAGCTGGCGTTCGAGGAGGGACTCGACGGCGGCGCCGCAATCGACGACAACGAACGGATGTGACCGCCGGGGTCCCAGCGAATGGAAGGCGCGCGCTGCGAGTTCCTTTCCAGTACCCGCGGCACCGGTCATCAGCGCCACCTGGGCGTGCGGCGCGAGGCGACGAATGAGATCGAACACGCCCTGCATGGCGGGTCCGCGACCGACCATGCCGCAGAACTCGAGGCGTTGCGCCAGTTCGGCTTCGAGACGGAGGACCGCGCGGCGCGTGTCATCCGTGTGGCGCACCGCGGCCAGCAGCCGGCGAACGCGCTGGGCATCCAGCGGCTTGCACAGATAATCGTCTGCCCCACTGGCGATAGCGGCAATCGCGGAATCGGAGGCCTCGCCCGACATGAGCGCCACCCGGCAGTTCGGATTCACCTCATGGATGGCATGCAGCAGGCGGGCAGGATTGGTGCCCGAACGGCGGGCGTCAATCAGGACGACCTGTGCGGGCCGGTGCCGCAACTGTGCGAGCGCGTGTCCGACATCCCCGGTGGACGACACCTCGAAGCCCTCTGCCAGGGCGAGATCCCCGACAGTGGTGAGGAGTTCCCGGTCCTGGTCAACGATCAGCACACGTGGACGCAACGAACGCATGTGAGAGGGGGGATGTGTGCACCAGGCGCCAGCACGGTGTGCGCAGTTGCACGTTCCCCGAGGGTGGATATCGGGATATTTACGGATGAACTTTACAGATGGGCCGAAATCAGTCGCAACTGGCTGCCACGGGTTTGTGTCACTGGCGCACCCTGGCTAGCGCCAGATCTGCGCGAGGCGTGTGTCGCGGCCGCACGACCAGCGATAGAACCCGTACTGGATCGGATGGCGCGCGGCGAAATGCTGGTGATAGTCCTCCGCGCGATAGAACGCGCTGGCATCGGCAATTTCGACGCGAATCGGCTGGCCGAAGTGCGCTTCCCAGTATTTCCTGGATAATTCCACAGCACGGCGCTGCTCCGGGCCGTGCACAAACACAGCCGGCCGGTATTGGTCGCCGAGATCGCAAAACTGCCGGTGCGCCGTGAACAAGTCGACCTGGTGCCAGAACCGGTCGAGGAGTTCACCGTAACTGACGTGCGTCGGATCGAAGGCGACTTCGACAGCCTCCGTGTGTCCAGTCGCACCGGCTGATACCTGCCTGTATGTGGGATTCGGGATCGTGCCCCCCGTGTAACCGGAGACCACCGCCAACACGCCGGCCACGCCTTCGAACGCGGATTCGGCGGACCAGAAGCAACCAGCGGCAAAGGTCGCTACGCGCGCGCTGGCGGGCAGCGCCGGCTCGGGGGCCGCGGCGGCGTCAAGACTGATGAACGCACCGCGCAACCAGGCATAACCAAGCGCCAGTACGATCGCCGCAATCAACACGCCGCGTTGAATCTTCGGCATCCCTGCTCACCCGGCCGCATGGAACTGCAGGGCCACGCCGTTCATGCAGTAGCGCAATCCGGTGGGCGCCGGTCCATCGCTGAACACGTGCCCGAGGTGGCCACCGCAGTGCGCACAGTGAACCTCGGTGCGGATCATCAGCCAACTCGCATCGACGCTGGTTTCGACTGCCTCCTCAATCGGCTGCCAGAAGCTGGGCCAGCCGGTCCCGCTGTCGAACTTCGTCGCTGACTCGAATAGCGCCTGTCCGCAGCCGGCGCACACATAGCGGCCGGCACGCTTTTCGTGATCCAGCGGGCTGCTGAACGCCGGCTCGGTCCCTTGTGCGCGCAGGACTCTGTATTGCGCCGGGCTGAGCCGCTCTCGCCATTGGGCGTCGTTCAAGTCGAAAGCGAAGGCTTTCATCGGGGTCCCGCGATGCGGCGCCGTCACGCGCGCCACCACCGGAGCGCCGACCACGGCGCTGGCGGCGACGACGAGCAGTTGGCGGCGCGTCATGCTCACAGAGTAACGCCTCATCCCTTAGGACGCCGGGATCATCGAAGACGTCGCGAAGTGCCGTTCTTCTTACCGCAGGGCTTTGCCATGCGTCCGCAGCCAGGCTCGGGACTCCGCGAACCCGGGACACGCGGCGGCAACATGGCGCCAGAACGCGGCCGAATGGTCCATCCGTCGCAGGTGCATCAGCTCGTGAATCAGCACGTAATCCCGCACGTCCTGGGGCGCGAGGACGAGCCGCCAATTGAGAGTGATGTGGCCGTTGCGGCCGCAGGAGCCCCAGCGCGTTCGCTGATTGCGGATGGTGACGCGGACCAACCCGGTGACCTCGTGCCGGGCCGCCAGCTCACGAATCCGGACCGGAAGCTCCGCTTCGGCCCTCGCGCGCAACTGCCGGCGCTCGATCGCGTTGAAGGTCGGACTGGTCAACCTGGCTCGCTGACCCGCAATCCACTCCACGTGGCGTTCGGCAAACGCCTGCGCCTCGCGCTTCGATCCGCCGCGCGGAATTGTGACGCGCAGCCGGCCATCGGGTTCGACTCGCAGCAGGTAGCGGCGCGCGCGACGATGGCGGACGAAGTAAAAAGGCCCGATCGAGAGGACTTCAGGCGCAGGCGCGTCGAACGGGAGGCCGATCTGCAGCGCGCGATTCACCGCACCCGATCATCGCACAACCGCCAGCAGCAACCTCCCGGCTGTGCGCGAGCGGACGATCGTGTCCCGCATCCGGACGATGTTTCGGCAATCCCGTCTTGCGCGGAGACGGTAGAGCAAGCGGCAGCGCCGGTCGCGGGCCTGGCACACGGCTTGGAATGGAGCGGGAACACTGCGGCCATGCCGACTGGATCCATTCTCGTCGCCGACGATCAACCACACGTGGTCGAAGCGCTTCGCCTTCTTCTCAAGCCGGAAGGTTTTGCGATCGACACCGCCGATGCGCCCGCCGCGATTTTCGACGCGATCCAGCACCACACCTACGATGTCGTGCTGATGGACTTGAACTACGCGCGAGATACCACCGCCGGCTGGGAGGGGCTCGATCTGATCGGCAGGATCCGGCAGACGGACACGCTCACGCCGATCATCGTGATGACCGCCTGGAGCACCGTCGCTCTCGCCGTCGCGGCGATGCAGCGCGGCGCCTGTGACTTCGTTCAGAAGCCCTGGGACAATTACCGGGTCGTCAACATCGTCCGCACCCAGGCGGAGCTTGGCCGGGCGGCGCGCCGGGCGGCGCTGCTGGAACTGAAACAACAGCAGGATCTTGAACTCGCGTCGCGGGTTCAACGTCACCTGCTTCCGCACCAATCCCCCGAATTCGCCACGCTCGACTGCAGTGCCCAATGCACGCAGGCCGGTGTGCTGGGCGGCGACTATTTCGATTTCATCCGAGTAGACGATGACTGCACCGCGATCGCAGTCGGCGATGTCTCCGGCAAGGGCGTCGCGGCCGCGCTCCTGATGACCAGCCTTCAGGCGCTCTTGCGGAGCCGGGCAGCCGCGGCCGCCCGTGACGTCCGGCAGCTGCTCCTCGAAACCAACCGCCGCCTGTTCGGCACGATCCCGGCGAACAAGTACGCGACGCTGTTCTACAGCGTGTACTCCGAATCTGAACGGTCCTTCACCTACGTGAACGCCGGCCACAACCCGCCAATCGTCGTGCGTCGGCACGGCGGCGTCGAGAGGCTCGGCGCAGGCGGACCGGTGCTCGGCCTGTTCCAGGACGTCGAGTTCTCGGCAGACGAGGTGTGCCTGCGTCCAGGCGATCGGCTGGCGCTCTACACCGACGGCGTCACCGATGCACTCGACTATCAGGGTGATGAGTTCGGTGAAGACCGCGTGATCGAGGCGCTGGTCCGCGCCGACGGCAACTCCGCCAGCATTCTGCACGCGGTGCTCGAGGCGCAGGCCACCTTCATCGGCGCCGCGCCACCGGCGGATGACATGACGTTCCTCGTCGCGTGCGGCCGTTGAGCGCAACGCCGTCACGGCCTGGGCGCCCGCCGCCATATGGCCGTCGACGGAACAGGGTCGTCCCACAAACGGACAGCGGGACCGCGCGGCCTTGACCACCGCTCGGAAACCCACTGAAAACAGGGGGGCATTCGAGGACGACGTGGCATAGGCTATGCCCTTCACACCGGGACGCATGGTGGATATCGCTCGAGACCCTCTGATCCTCAAACGCAAGCGTCAGCGGCAGTACGCGCTCACCGTGGTCGCTCTCCTGGTCGTCATCGCCGTCTCCGCCGCGTTGGCACGGATGGAGCCGGCGGCGCCCAGCGTCGACCGCTCCACCGTTCTGACTGACACCGTGAAGCGCGGCTCGATCGTCCGGCAGGTCCGCGGCGTGGGGACGCTCGTGCCCGAGGACACGCGATGGATCCCGGCGGTCACCGAGGGGCGCGTTGAACGGATTGTTCTGCACCCCGGTGCCCAGGTCACGGCAGATTCGGTGATCGTCGAATTGTCGAATCCGCAAGTCGAACAGGACGCCAGTGCGGCACGCCTGGCGCTGCAGTCGGCGGAAGCAACCCTGGCGAACGTCCGCGTACAGCTGCGCAACGAGCGGCTGACGCAGGAGTCGACCGTCGCCACCGTCAACGCCGATTACCAGCAGGCGAAGCTGGAGGCCGAAGCCAAGCAGGCACTGGCCGAGGAGAAGCTGATCGGATCGCTCGATCTCAAGCAGGCGCTGATCAAGGCCGACACGCTCAAGACGCGACTCGACATCGAGCAGCGACGCCTCGATAGCGCCGACGAGTCGATTGAAGCGCGAATCCGCGTGCAGGAAGCCGCTGTCGACGGCGCCCGCGCCCTGATGGATCTGCAGGCCAGCCGCCTCGTGTCACTGAAGGTGCGGCCGGGGTTCTCAGGCGTTCTGCAGCAGGTGCCGGTCGAAGTTGGACAGCGGGTAGGACCCGGCCAGAACCTGGCGCGCGTCGCCGATCCGACGCGTCTCAAGGCGGAACTCCGTATCGCCGAGACCTCGGCGAAGGATATCGAGATCGGACAGCCGGCGGAGATCGACACGCGTAACGGCGTCATTGCCGGGCGCGTGAGCCGGAAGGATCCGGCCGCCGCCAACGGCAGCGTGCTCGTCGACGTCACCCTGACCGCGGCGCTGCTGCGCGGCGCGGTTCCCGATCTGAGCGTCGACGGCACGATCCAGCTCGAACGGCTCGAGAACATCCTCTACGTCTCCCGGCCGTCGCTCGGTCAGGACCAGAGCACCATCGGCCTGTTCCGGCTGCGAGCCAACGGCACCGACGCGGACCGCGTACAAGTAAAGCTCGGGCGCTCTTCCGTGAACGCCGTGGAAGTCCTCTCCGGTGTGAAAGAGGGGGACACGGTTGTCCTGTCCGACATGGCGGCCTGGGATGCCGTCGATCGAGTGAGACTCAAATGATGCAGCCGCTGATCAGACTTGAAGCCGTCAAGAAGGTGTTCCTGACCGACGAAGTCGAAACCCATGCCCTCGACAACATCAACGTCGAAATCAACACCGGGGAATATGTTTCCATCGCCGGGCCGTCAGGCTGCGGCAAATCGACGCTGCTCTCGATCCTCGGCCTGCTCGACACGCCGAGCGACGGTGCCTACCTGCTGAAGGGCGACCCGGTCACGGCGCTGACCCTGACGCAGCGCGCGCGCGTGCGCAACCGCGAGATCGGGTTCATCTTTCAGAGCTTCAATTTGATCGGTGACCTCACGGTGTATGAGAACGTGGAGCTGCCGCTCACCTATCGCGGGATGCGGTCGGCCGAGCGGAAGCAGCGCGTGACGGGCGCGCTCGAGCGGGTCGGGATGGCGCATCGCTCGAAGCATCTGCCCAGCCAGCTGTCCGGCGGTCAGCAGCAGCGCGTCGCCGTGGCCCGTGCGGTGTGCGGCGAGCCGTCGATCCTGCTGGCCGACGAGCCCACGGGCAACCTGGACTCCAAGAATGGCGAAGCGGTCATGGACCTGCTGCGCGAACTGCACCGTGCCGGCGCCACCATCTGCATGGTGACGCACGACGCGCGCTACGCATCCCACGCCGACCGGACGATTCACCTCTTCGACGGCCGCGTCGTCGAAGAATCGGTGCCCGCCGGCGCGCACTGACCGGGCGCTCTACTTCGTGGACGGCGTCCCCTTCTCAATCTTGAGCAGCGCTCCGTCGTTCTCCGCCGTCAGCACGTAGAGCAGTCCGTCGCGTCCCTGACGCACGTCGCGAATGCGATTCTGCAGTTCGCGGAGCATCGATTCGCGATGCAATTCTTCCCATTTGTCGTTGAAGTCGATGCGCTCGAGGTGACCTGACCGCGGCACCTCGCCCTGGCGCATGCCGCCAACGAACAGGTTGTTCTTCCACTCCGGGAACTCGTCGCCGGTATAGAACGTCAGCCCCGAGGGGGCAATCGCCGGTACCCAGAACACCACCGGGGCCTCGAAACCCTCCCGGTACGGCTGCGCGCTGACCCGCGGACCGAGATAGAACCGCCCGAAGCTCAGAAGCGGCCAGCCGTAGTTCTTGCCGGGTGCAAGCGCGTTCACTTCATCACCGCCGTTCGGCCCGTTTTCGACTGACCAGACCGCGCCGGTCTCGGGATTCACGGTCAATCCGAGGATGTTGCGATGACCCAGCGTATAGATTTCGGGCCGATAGCCGCTGCGGCCGACAAATGGATTATCCGGCGGCACCGTCCCGTCGTCCTTCAGGCGCAGGACCTTGCCCGCGAGGCTATTGGGATCCTGCGCTGGAGCCGCTTCGGGATTCACGTTGCCGACCGGTGGATCGCCGTAGCCCAACGACATGTAGATCATGCCGTCGCGGCCGAAGACGATGCGCGACGCGTTGCCGGACGGGATCGCGGAAAACAGGTCGCGCACCTCGACCAATTTCGCGCCATCCCAACGTCCCCGCGCGAGCGTGATCGTTCCAGCCGGAGCTGGTCCCGCCGCCGCGGCAGGTGCCGCTGGCGCCGCCGGCTTGTGGTACGTGAAGTACACGAGATTGTTCTGCGCGAACTGCGGATGCAGCGCGATGTCCATCAAACCCGCCAGCCCCTGCGCCGCAATGGCGGGCAATCCAGCCACCGGGGTCGGGTCGAGCACGCCGTTGCGGACAATGCGGAGCCGCCCCGGACGCTCCGTCACGAGAATGCGGCCATCGGGCAGGAACGCCATGCTCCACGGTTGATTCAGGCCCTTGGTTGCCGTGATCCGGATCGGCCGCACGAGTCCTGTCTCGTACACCATCGGACCATCGGGCAGCGGCGGCGAGTTCCAGGTGATCGGCGGCGGCGCAGTCGGCGCGCCTCGCCCGCGACCGGCAGCCGCGCCCGCCGGGGGTGCCTGCCCGGTGACGGGCTGCCCCTGCTGGGCGACAAGGGCACCGGTGGCGACGGCGACAAACACGGCGAGGACCGCGAGGCTCTGCTTCGTCATGGCGCCGAATACTACTCCGACTGAGGAGCGCGCGCACGTCGATGCGCACGCTGTTCGTTCGTGGGACGACCGATCCCGCAAGCGGACGCGTCAGCACGAATACCTCGGGATTTCGTGGGACTTTGGCAGGCACGCCACTTGATATGCTTCGCCGCATGCTGTTCAAACGATCCCCCGCAGCAACCCTCACGGACACCGTCCAGCCGGATCCCACCGCGCCCCTGATCTCGATGCGCGGCATCGACAAGTCGTTTCCCCAGGGTGGCGGTCAGAGCTTTGTGCTGCGTCGCATTGCACTCGACATCAAGCCAGGCGAGTTCGTCTCGATCATGGGTCCGTCGGGCGCCGGCAAGTCGACGCTCCTGCACATCATGGGGATGCACGATCACGCCTGGTCGGGCGAATACCAGCTCCTCGGACAGCCGATTCATCAGCTCGCCGCGAAAGAGCGCGCCGCGATTCAGAAGCGCACCATCGGCTTCGTCTTTCAGGCGTATCACCTGCTCGACGACCTGACGGTGTACGAAAACATCGAGCTTCCCCTCTCCTACCGTGACGTCCGGCGCTCCGAGCGCCAGAGCATCGTCGCCGACGCGCTCGATCGCTTCGGCATGGTCGCGAAAAAGGATCTCTATCCGAACCAGCTCTCGGGCGGACAGCAGCAGCTCGTCGGCGTTGCGCGCGCGATCGTCGCGGACCCTGCGGTGATCCTCGCCGACGAGCCCACCGGCAACCTGCACTCGTCGCAGGCGCAGGAAATCATGGAACTGTTCACGCGACTGAACGATCAGGGCACGACCATCGTGCAGGTGACGCACTCGGAAGCGAATGCCGCCTACGGCTCGCGCGTCATCAGGCTGAAGGACGGCTACGTCCAGGAGTCCTAGCGTCGTGTCCAGCGAGACCCTTGCGATAATGCCACTTCCCGTGTCTGCGACCGCCGCGAGAATCCTGATTGCCGACGATCAATCGGACGTCATCGAGGCGCTCCGGCTGCTGATCAAGCCGGAGGGATTCCAGATCGATACGGCGGACTCCCCCGCTGCGGTGATGCGGGCGATTGAACGGCGCGAGTACGACCTCATCCTGATGGATCTCAACTACGCCCGCGATACGACGTCTGGGCAGGAGGGCCTCGACTTGCTGGCGCAGATCCGGTCGGCTGACGATGCCACGCCGGTGATCGTGATGACGGCGTGGGGCTCCGTCAGCCTGGCGGTCGAAGCGATGCGGCGCGGCGCGCGCGACTTCATCGAGAAGCCCTGGGACAACGACCGCCTGCTCGCAATCGTCCGCACCCAGCGCGACCTCGGCCGGGCGCTGCGGCGATCGACGCGGCTCGAAGCGCAGACGCGCGTCATGCAGACGGACGGAGTGAAGGACGTCATCGCGCAATCGCCCGCCATGCAGCCGATCCTCCAGCTGATCGCCCGTGTCGGGCCATCCGACGCCAACGTGATGATCCTGGGCGAGAACGGGACCGGAAAGGGCGTGGTGGCGCAGGCCCTGCACGCCATGTCCCCGCGCGCCTCGCGCGGCATCGTCACTGTCAACGCCGGGGGCGTCTCGGAAGGCGTGTTCGAAAGTGAGCTGTTCGGTCACGTGAAGGGCGCGTTCACCGACGCGAAGCAGGATCGCGTCGGCCGATTCGAGCTCGCGGACGGCGGAACGCTCTTTCTCGACGAGATCGCGAACGTCCCGCTGAATCAGCAGCAGAAGCTGCTGCGCGTGCTCGAAACCGGTGAGTTCGAGCGGCTGGGATCGTCCCGGACGCGCAAGGCCGATGTCCGCCTCATCTCGGCGACCAACGCCGACCTCGATGCCGAAGTCGCCGGCGGCCGGTTCCGCCAGGACCTGCTGTTCCGGCTCAACACCGTGGAAATCCGCCTGCCGGCCCTGCGCGATCGCCGCGAGGACATCCCGCTGCTGGCGGGCCATTTCGTCACGCTGCACGGGCAACGCTACCGCAAGGCCGTGACCGGCTTCGACCAGACCGCGCTCCAGGCGATGCTCGCCTACGGGTGGCCCGGCAACGTCCGCGAGCTCGATCACGTCGTCGAGCGCGCCGTGCTGATGACCCAGGGCTCGCACGTGCGCGTCAGCGACCTGGGACTACGGACGACACCGGACGCGGTCGGTCGGCTCGATGATATGAGCCTGGAGGAAGTCGAAGCGTTTCTGATCCGCAAGGCGATGACACGCTACGGCAACGTCAGTGAAGCGGCGCGCGCGCTCGGGCTGAGTCGATCGGCACTCTACAGGCGGCTCGAACGGTATCGACTGTAGATGCTCACCCTGGACCGCCGGTTTCTCCTGATGGCGGTCGCCGCCGGGCTGCCGGCGGTGGTGGTCGCACTGATCCTCCTGTGGACTGGGTCGCATCCCAATCCTGTGAAATGGGCGGTCACGGTTCTCACCGTCGCACTGTGGCTCGGTTGTACCTACGGACTCCGCGAGCGGATCGCCCGGCCGCTCCGCACCATCTCCAGCATGCTGGCGGCACTTCGGGAAAACGATTTTTCAATCCGGGCGCGCGGGGCCAGCACCCGCGACCCGCTGAGCGCCGTCCTCTTCGAAGTCAACCTGCTGGCGGATACCATGCGCACGCAGCGGCTGGATGCGCAGGAAGCGACGGCACTGTTGCGTGCCGTGATGGCGGAAATCGATGTGGCCATCTTCGCGTTCGACGAAGTCCAGCGCCTGGTGCTGGTCAACGGCTATGGCGAGCGACTGCTGGCGCAGCCCGCGGCGGCGCTGATTGGACGGACCGCCACCGATCTCGGCGTCCTCGCCGCGTTGCGGGCTGACGCGGGCATTCAGGACATCAGCTTTCCTGGCGCGTCCGGACGCTGGGAGGCGCGGCGGCGCAAGTTCTGGCAGGGCGGCCATCCGCACGAGATGCTCGTCCTGGCTGATGTGAGCCAGCCACTGCGGGAGCAGGAGCGCGAGGCCTGGCAGCGCCTGATCCGCGTCATTGGTCACGAGCTGAATAACTCGCTGGCGCCGATCAAGTCGATTGCCGGCAGTCTCAACGCGCTCATCGGCCAGCCGACACCGCCCGAGGACTGGCGCGAGGACATGCAGCGCGGCTTGTCGATCATCGGCTCCCGCGCCGACGCACTCGGACGCTTCACGACGGCCTACGCGCAGCTGGCTCGGCTGCCGGCGCCCAATATTCAGCCGATCGCGTTCGCGCCGTTCATGCGGCGCGTCGTCGCCCTCGAAACCAGGCTGGCGATTGCAATCGGCGAGAGCCCAGAGGTCATCGTACGCGGGGACAGCGATCAACTCGAGCAACTGCTGATCAATATCTTCCGCAATGCTGTCGACGCGGCGCGAGAGACCGGCGGCGGGGTGACGACGAAGTGGGTCCTGACGGACGGTTCACTCGAGGTGTCGGTCGACGACTCCGGACCCGGCCTGCAGAGCACGGGCAATCTGTTCGTGCCCTTCTTCACGACCAAGCCGGGAGGGTCGGGTATCGGCCTCGCGTTGAGCCGCCAGATCGCCGAAGCACATGGCGGCTCACTCAACCTGAGCAACCGTCCCGACACGCGGGGCGCCCGTGCAACGTTGACGTTACCGCTCTGAGTGACCCGCCTGCCGACCAACTCCCAACCACCAACCAGGTACCAGCTAGACTGAAAGGATGGTCACCGTCATCCGCATCGATCCGGCGTCGCCGGATCGCGCGGCACTGCAACCGGCTGCCGATCGCCTGCGCGCCGGCGGATTAGTCGCCTTTCCCACCGAGACGGTGTACGGCCTCGGCGCGAATGCGCTGGAGGCGGCGGCCGTCCGTCGTATCTTCGAGGCGAAGGGCCGCCCCGCGACCGATCCGCTGATCGTGCACATCGCGCAACCTGACGCTCTGCCCGGACTCGTCGTCGATATCCCCGATGCCGCGCGCATTCTCGCGGAACGCTTCTGGCCTGGTCCGCTCACGCTGGTGCTTCGGCGATCGGCGGCGGTGCCAGACGAGGTGACCGCGGGACTTGCGACCGTCGCGGTGCGCATCCCCTCGCACCCGATTGCGCACGCGTTGCTGGAACTGGCTGCGATTCCGGTTGCGGCCCCGAGCGCCAACCTCTTCTCGCGACCGAGTCCCACGCGTGCGAAGCACGTCGTCGACGACCTCGGGGACCGCATCGACGTGGTCGTCGACGGCGGCTCAACGACCCTCGGAATTGAATCGACCGTAATCGATCTGACCAGTGAAGCGCCGACGATCCTGCGGCCAGGGGCGGTCACGCTCGAAGCGATCCGCCGGGTACTCCCGTCAGCGGTGTCCCGGACATCGGCGGCGGCGGACGATCGGCGGGACGGGATGCCTTCTCCGGGCCTGCTCGATACTCACTATTCTCCCCGCACACCGATGACCCTGTATGAAGGGGCGGGCGCGGTCGACGCCATCGTGGGGGATGCACGGCTGGCGCGGAATCGCGGGCAGCGGGTCGGGATTCTCGCGGCGGACGAAGATCGCCGGAAGCTCGGTGCGGCTGGTGGCGTGGAAGGCGGCCCACCGGTGAAGATCGTCGCGGTCGGTCCGGCTGACGAAGCCGACACCGTGGCTGCGCATCTCTACGCCGCATTACGCGAGCTCGATGCGGCTGACGTCGATCTCATCCTGGCGCGAGCATTTCCGGCGCGCGCGGGCCTGGGGGTGGCGATTCAGGATCGGCTGCGCCGCGCCGCCGGTCAACGCATCGCGACGTGAAGGAACGCGTCTCCGCTGTGGCCGATCACCGTGACCCCGCCGCCTCCACGCGACGAACTGGTCGATAGCCCTCGTCGAAGCGCGCGCGCAGGATGAGCGTGACGACCTCGCCATAGCTGGCAATGCCTTCCTCGACGCGATTGGCGCGCAGGTACTGGTCGTAGACGGCCCAGCTCGCGTTCCGAAGCAACGGAAACTGGCCGCGCCGCAGCCGTTCGACGATTGCCGCGAGGTCGCGGCGCGGCCCCTCCTGTAGCGCGGCATTCATGCGCTGCCGTCCTTCGGCGCCGACGTCTCCGACGACCTCCCAATACACGTACAGCCACCCGCTGTATTGCGCGGCTTCGTGCCCGCGCAGGCACGCGAGCCAGCCGACGAAGCTCGCCTCGGATTCATCGGCAAATCCCGCCAGGTGCGACCACTCGTGTGCGGCGACGAACGGGCGCTCCCAGGGCAGCAGGTCCGGGTTGACGAGCACTTCGAGCGCATAGGGATCGACCATCCCGTCCACGCTGCTCCAGCGGAAATACGGACCGAGAAGCGTCGGCTTGAGTCGGCCCGGCGCGAGCGGTGGCGTGTCCTCGATCAAGCGCTGCGCCTGCGCAAAGGCGGTGACCAGGCTGGCGTCGCGCCATTCGTTTCCCGCCCAGCCGCGGCGATGCGCCGAATCGTGGAG
>Ga0308173_10001060_pt1:0-5000 | contig 13184 bp, 6 predicted proteins | sample PhyPR1_FD_203716 | JGI IMG/M metagenome (GOLD analysis project Ga0308173, IMG submission 203716) | Soil microbial communities from UC Gill Tract Community Farm, Albany, California, United States - DLSLS.P.R1 | ecosystem: Environmental > Terrestrial > Soil > Agricultural land | place: USA...
TTGGATATACCGATTTGGTGAAAAAAATTTCACCATCGGCGAAGACCTTTTTCCGTAAGTCAGAAACGGAAAAAGGTTAACTCTGGCGAGTGCTTATACCGAGGGGCTCTAACGAAAAAAGCTGTGCGCGCGGTCCGTGCCATGGTGTTAGAGCCGAAAATTCGGACCAATGTTTAACAGTATAAGTGTTGTACGCTCGGCGTACGTGGCAACGGATCACTCCAAAGCTAACACAAACGATAATTTACTAGGCTGGCTTGAGTTATTACTCGGCAAATTTGAACAAAGAGGGTTACCTCTTCCACTAATGCCCCGTAAGGGGTACGGCTTTCGGGAGTTCGCTCCTGATTGCTGGTTAACGACACGCAAAAGCTAAGTTAACAAAACAAATCTCATCTTGCCCTCCGGCCTTGTGCTGGAGGAGAACGAAAGTCTGATAGTCTGGCCTTGAGAAAGCGCAGAACTATGAATTGAGTTAGTAATCAAACGATAGGTGTAAAGCCGTGAGGCCTGCCCTGGACGTGTTGATGGAAGCTTGAGTTTTGACTGAGAAGTGTTCGTGGATCATCCTTATGGATCGTTCTGACATGGGTTATTCAACAACCCGCCGTGATCCGGGCTGTGCCAAAACGATTGCGGGTCGGAGCGTGAGACTGGACAATGTGAAGCCCTTCTCGTTGAGATTCAATGTGGAAATCGTAAAGATACGGACAGAGTGGTGCTACGCCGCAAGGCGTATACTCTAGGTTTCCTATTTGACGGTGAAAGCTAAGGCAGTGAGAGTCCGGCTAATGACTGGTGAAGTGTGGTACTACTTGATCTTGACTAGAGTGAAGCGTCGTCCACTAAGAGCCTCCGAATGCAAGGCCATACTGCGGTATGGCTGCACTACCTTAACTACTTGGTAGTGGCTTGTATGGGAGCAGGGCTGATCTCTGGGACGAAGGATCGTAGGAAGCAGGCAAATGGAAGCACGTCACATCCTTTGATCACACTATCGGGCTGAAAGGCTCACATCGGTTGATCCGATACAGCGTAGTAGTGAAAGGATAAGGATGGAACGTTTCTAAAGTGTGTTAGTCAAGGAGGAATCTGCCAAGATTGGGTCTGTGTGTCAAAGCCGGACTGTTGGACTGAGTTTTGAAAAGAGAGACGGGTTAAGGCATTCCGTAAGGCAGTTGTTAGTACGCAGGGAAAGCAACTGTCCTTATGAGACCGAGAAGTAGCGCACACCATACCTTCTTCACGGTCGCCAGAGTGTGCTTGACATTAACGTCGGTAGAAGTGAAAGCCAGACTTAACGGTCTAGGCTGTGCAGATGTGAGGTTCCGTACTAGTAAACTTAGGTTTACGCAGACATACGGTTAAACGAAAGTCCTGAACCTGCCCGACACACCGTTTAGCTACGGCGACGGAGGTGTTGGTTCACGAAGAGCTACCTGGTTGATCCTGCCAGTAGTCATATGCTTGTCTCAAAGATTAAGCCATGCATGTCTAAGTACAAACGAAAATAAAGTGAAACCGCGAATGGCTCATTAAATCAGTTACGATCTATTAGAAATAGACTATCTTACATGGATAACTGTGGTAATTCTAGAGCTAATACATGCACTAAACGGGTGACTCGAAAGGGAAACTCGGCATATATTAGACCAAGACCAATGGGGCTTCGGCTCCTTTGTATGGTGACTCTGAATATACTAGCTGATCGCATGGCCTCGAGCCAGCGACGTAACTTTCGAGTGTCTGCCTTATCAACTGTCGATGGTAGGTTAAATGCCTACCATGGTTGTGACGGGTAACGGGGAATCAGGGTTCGATTCCGGAGAGGGAGCCTGAGAAACGGCTACCACATCCAAGGAAGGCAGCAGGCACGCAAATTACCCACTCCCGGCACGGGGAGGTAGTGACGAAAAATAACAATGCGGGACTCTTATGAGGCCCCGTAATTGGAATGAGAACAATTTAAATCCTTTAACGAGGATCAATTGGAGGGCAAGTCTGGTGCCAGCAGCCGCGGTAATTCCAGCTCCAATAGCATATATTAAAGTTGCTGCGGTTAAAAAGCTCGTAGTTGGATGTCAGTCTACGCTGTTTGGGTCCACCGCAAGGTGGTTACTCAACAGACGAGACGAAAATAGCCGAGTCAACCATATGGTGCCCTTAACCGGGTGCCTATGGTGATCGGTACGTTTACTTTGAAAAAATGAGAGTGCTCAAAGCAGGCCTAACGGCCGGAATAATCTTGCATGGAATAATGGAATAGGACCTCGGTTCTTTTCTGTTGGTCTTAGGGACCTGAGGTAATGATTAAGAGGGACAGACGGGGACATTAGTATGGCGGCGCTAGAGGTGAAATTCTTGGACCGTCGCCAGACTAACTAAAGCGAAAGCATTTGTCAAGAATGTTTTCATTAATCAAGAACGAAAGTTAGAGGTTCGAAGGCGATCAGATACCGCCCTAGTTCTAACCATAAACGATGCCAACCAGCGATCAGCCAGAGTTCGAAATATGACTCGGCTGGCAGCTTCTGGGAAACCAAAGTCTTTGGGTTCCGGGGGAAGTATGGTTGCAAAGCTGAAACTTAAAGGAATTGACGGAAGGGCACCACCAGGAGTGGAGCCTGCGGCTTAATTTGACTCAACACGGGAAAACTTACCCGGCCCGGACACTAGAAGGATTGACAGATTGAGAGCTCTTTCTTGATTTAGTGGGTGGTGGTGCATGGCCGTTCTTAGTTGGTGGAGTGATTTGTCTGATTAATTTCGATAACGAACGAGACTCTAGCCTACTAAATAGTACGGGGAGCCGTAGTCTCCCCGTTACTTCTTAGAGGGACAAACGGCAAATAAGCCGTACGAGAAAGAGCAATAACAGGTCTGTGATGCCCTTAGATGTCCGGGGCCGCACGCGCGCTACACTGAAGTGATCAGCGTGCAAGGATTCCCTCTCCGAGAGGAGAGGGTAACCCAAGGAACCTTCTTCGTGATAGGGATAGAGCATTGTAATTATTGCTCTTGAACGAGGAATTCCCAGTAAGCGCGAGTCATTAGCTTGCGTTGATTACGTCCCTGCCCTTTGTACACACCGCCCGTCGCTACTACCGATTGAATGATAGAGTGAGGTCTTCGGACGAGCTGCCGGAGCTGCCTTCGGGTGGCACTGGAAGTGCTTGAAAGTTGACCGAACTCGATTATTTAGAGGAAGTAAAAGTCGTAACAAGGTTTCCGTAGGTGAACCTGCGGAAGGATCATTACCAAAATGAGAGAGTTCAAAATGGTTGGGACTTCGGTCCCAACCCCTCCTGCACCGCAAGGTGTATGGAGGGAGGTGTCGGACTTGTCTTCGGACTTGACCTTCGCCAGAACTTGAAAAGTCGTCTAAACTAACCCTTAATTGAGGTGGTGACACGGACGCAAGACATCGCTTGGTCATAGCTAACATCAGCGGGCCGTTAATTAGTGAGACCATACGTGGACCCTCATATTACGGTAGCACCGTGGAGAACTGGACCCAATTCTCGAGTACAACCTCCGGGTTGGAAAGAGTTGAGCGGCGGGAAAAGTGTCGACGTTTGACCTTCTTAGGGATAACTGTTGTACTTAGTACTGCAACTAAATAGCCAAAGAAAAACTACCAGTTGTTATGGAAAACCATAGCAACGAGTCACCTGGTGGTTTGATTTGGTGCCTGAGATTTGCTTTTGACTTCGGTTAATTGCATGACGTATGTTGGTATACTTACCGTTTGTCTTATGTGGAAGCTTCGGCTTGTTTTTGAACTTAATCCACGGCAGCGGAGCCTAAGTAAAGCCTCCTCTCGGGTCCTAGGGTGGTATGGTAGACTTCGGTCTTTCCATATCCTTCCCTAGCAACAACTGTGCCTAGGCAAGTTGACTTTGTGGTATATTCAAGTTGTGTGGTGTTGAGTTTGGTGGACCGTTACTTCGAGTATGGACCCCATTCACTGATCCTAGATCACTTGATTATTTCCTTATTAGTGGGTGACTTTTAACCGTACTTCGGTATGGTAAAAGAGGTATATTGAGCTTCGGCACTTTTACCGTTCACCATTCCAAACACTTTTAAGGCGATCATTGTTTCAACTACCTGGAGTGCCAGAGACATAGTGGGATCAACGTAGTGAGCAAGGGATGGTTTTCATCTGTCAGAGTCTACGGTTCGACCGTGGGAGACTGTATGACTACCTATCAACCCTTGACTTGTCTTTACTTTCTTAACTGAAAGTAATCCCCCGTCTTATGGTTAATATCACAGGGTGCACGGTTAGACAGGTGTCTGTAAAGTGATACTTTAGCCAACTATACTTCGGTATAAGACTATCGTTCCTTTATAGTAGAGCCGACGTAACATGTTGCACAGAACTAGGGTAATGTTGATGTGTTGTCTTAACTGACTTCGCAGATCTACCCCTAGAATGATGTTAGTGCGTGGATAGGTCATATCTTCGGAAATGACCACACCACCATATGGCTTTCATCTCGGTCATTGACTGAACAATTCTTTGTGACGCTAATAAGTTAAAAAAGCAGTACAACTGCAAACGGTGGATCACTCGGCTCGCAGGTCGATGAAGAACGGAGCTAGCTCCGATAAACGGTGTGAATTGCAGGACACGCCGAACACTTGATTTTCGAACGCACATTGCGGCTATGGGTTTACTCATAGCCTTGTGTGTCTGAGGGTCGGTTAAATTATTAACTGTAATACAGGCTTTTTCGTGGGGACTTACCGTAATGGTATCAGACCCCTCGTTAAGCATTGGTTTGCCTAAGATCTAGTCTTTCGAGACTTAGTATCTGCAATAGGACTTACCTAGCTTTATGCAACATACCCTTGTGGTTGGAATCGTATTCCGTATATGCAAACTCTGGTTTGTCATAGATGGTTACGGTAGCCTTATGTGTTACCGTGACTTGTTGACTTACATTTTAAGGAGCTTCATAGTAGGAAATGGATTCTGGTAAACTTGGGAAGCA